>OFQW01000037.1_pt1 | contig 25324 bp, 35 predicted proteins | sample 1542941 | NCBI WGS metagenome assembly OFQW01 (sample SAMN07774219, study PRJEB24372) | wastewater metagenome | isolation source: Exp Tend NO 90WW | collected 2016-02 | reverse complement strand
CTACGGCTACGGCTTCGGCGCCGGCACCGGCTCCGGCTCCGGCCACGGCTACGGCTTCGGCTCCGGCTTCGGCTCCGGCAACGGCACCGGCGCCGGCTATGGCTCCGGCAACGGCGACGGCGACGGCTCCGGCTACGGCAACGGCACCGGCGCCGGCTATGGCTCCGGCACATGGACTGACGCGAGACTCGCAGCGTGGGAGGAGAGATGGGAAAGCTGAAAGAGACGAAAGAGACGACGAGGCGGAGCAGGGGTCGCCCCAGCGAGGGACTGACGGCGCGACTCGCGCTCAAAGTGAGGCCTGAGGACAAGGCTGCGTGGAGGGAGGCGGCTGCTGCGGCCGGGCTTGAGCTCAGCGAATGGGTGCGTCTGCGGTGCAACTCGAGCGAGGCGGCGCCATGACGCACGCTCAACTCTCGGTCGGTCTCTGTCTCGGGCTCTTCGCTGCGGTTGTCTTCGCCGCCGTCGTCATCACCAGGGCTGCGCGGCAGTCTCGAGAAGAGGCTGAGCGAATGGCGGGTGAGGCGTTCGAACGACATCGCGAGAGGGGCGACATGTGAGCTCGATTCAAGACGTGCTCGAGGGGCGGGCTCGATGGGTGGTGGTGCACGGTGACAACAAGGTCGTGCTGCCGACGCTACCGGACAAGAGCGTGGCGCATGTGATCACGGACCCGCCCTTCAACCAGCGCACGTCGAACAACGCGCGGACGAACAACAACTGGAAGCCGCAATCAGAGGCCCATGCCTTCATCGACTTCGACGGCATCACCCCAAGCGACTTTGTGTCCGAGTGGCTGCGCGTGGCGATGCGGTGGTCAATTGGCTTCTGCGCCCTTGAGCAACTCGGGGAATACGCGTCGGCGGCGGGTGACGCGTGGATTCGCGCGGGCGTGTGGGCCAAACCAGACGGAGCGCCTCAGTTCACGGGTGACCGACCCGCTCAGTCCGCCGAAGGCGTCGCCATCATGCACCCTGCCGGCAGGAAGCGCTGGAACGGCGGAGGCTCGCGCGGCCTCTGGGCTTTCTCGGTCGTGCAGTCGCGCGCGGAATTCGACCACCCCACCCCCAAGCCGCTCGACTTGATGATTCATCTCGTCGAACTCTTCACCGACCCTGACGATCTCATTCTCGATCCCTTCTGCGGCTCAGGCACCACTGGAGTTGCCTGTATCCGTCTCGGTCGTCGATTCATCGGCCTCGAGCTTTCGGAGAAATACGCCGCTGTGGCTCAAGAGCGCATGGAGGCAGAGTCCAAGGGGCTCACCCTTCGCGATGCGCGCGCAGGTCAACTCTCGCTGCTGGGTGGCGCATGAGAAATACCTTCCTCGAGTCAGTCATCCTCCAACGCGCTGAAGAGCAGCTCTCCTCGCTCGACTTTCGCTCCAGCAAGGGGCACAGCGAAGCCGCGCCGCTCGCGCGTTGTGAGTGCGGTGAGGTCATTCCTCGAGGCAAGAATGGCGGCCGGCCGCGGAAATACTGCGATGACGACTGCGCAGCAGACGCGAGGCGAATGCGAAAGGCCGAAGAGCGTCGCGAGGTGCGGGAGGTGACGCCGCAGCCACTGCCCACGACTCGCTACCTCCGCGACCGGGAGAAGGAGCTGGTCAAGCGGCTGCGATTCGCAGCGAAGCATCCACACTACCAGCGTGACTATGCCCGGAAACGCGCCGAGGCTCGTCGGGCCATCATGGAGCAGCCATGACGCTCTCTGTCGGAGCTTCGAAGGTGCTCGCGGATCAACTCATGGAGAACGGCGCGACGCACGTGACGTACAACCTCATCGACACGCGTCACAGGGAGAAGTCATGAACGACACGAAAGCCGCTTACGCCGAGGCCACCGCCCTACTCATGCGTCGCTCTCGCGAGGCGCACGACAGGCGCATGTGGGCGTACTGGCCCTGCCCTCACGACGCCACCGCTACACTCGACGGCCTCGAGACGTGTCAGAATTGCGGCCTGTCACGCCAAGTACCCGTAACCACGCAAGAGAGCGAAAAGACATGAGTGACGAGCCGAAGAAACGGAATGAAAACGGCACCTTCGCCGAAGGCAACTCTGGCGGCGGAAGACCCAGGGGACTCAAGGAGTTGCGACTGCGCGCGCGCGACGTCGTCGACCGCCACGTCATCGCCGCGTGGGAGAAGGAAATCATCGAGCACGGCGAACACTGGGTGAAATGCTCAGAGCTCGTGACGGCATACGGCTACGGCAAGCCGCCCTCGGCGCCTGAGGACCACGAAGCGCAGAAGGAAGCCTTCCGCCCGCTGGCTGACGCGACGTCGGCCGACATTCTCGCCGCCCTTCGAGGCGACCAGGCCAAGTGACGCCAGCCGACGCACGCAACGAGGCCCTCCGCGAGCTCTGGCGCCGTGGAGAGGCGTGCGAGGCGCTGCTGGACACCGGCCAACTCAAGTGGATTGCTGACCTCCGCGCGCTGCCTCCGTCGTCGTGGGCTGCGTGGAAGGTGGCGCGCCAGCGAGGCAAGTCATTCGCCGCGAAGGTGTGGACGTTTGAAGACATGGCGCTTGAGACTTTCTCGGGCGTCTACCTCGCGCAGACGCAGAGCAACGCCCTCAGCATCGTCGCGGGGTTTCTCCAGAAGGTGACCGACTCGCTGCCGCCGGAGTGGGACGTGCGGATTGTCGACGGCATCGTCAGGTTTTCCAGCGGCTCGGAACTGGGCGTGTTTGGCACCGACAATGACCAATTCCGCAGGCGCCGCGGCAACGCCGTCAAGCGCGTGCTGCTCGACGAGTGCGCCTTCTACGCGGACCTGCCTGCCGTGGAGCAGGTCTACGTGCCGCAGCTCCAGACGACAGGCGGTGTCGGGCTCTACCTCTCATCGCCGCCGCTCTCGCCCGCGCACCCATTCAACGACCGATGCCGCTCCGCGCGCGCCGTCGGGCGCTACGTCCACGACACGTTCTGGAACAACCCACGCATCGACCATGAGGCCGTCATCCGTGGCGAGATGGAGCGCCGCGGCCTCACCAGGGAGCAGCTTCTTGCTTCGACCGAGTTCCGTCGCGAGTACCTCGCCGAAGACGTGACGGAGGAAGAGCGCGCCGTCATTCCGGCATGGACACAAGAAGCTGCCGACGCGTTGGTGGGCGACTGGCCCATGCCGGAGTATTTCGATGCGTACGAGGGCCATGACGGCGGCATCACCGGAGACCCTCACGCGTCGCTGTTCGCCGTCTACGAGGCATCGAGCGGCATCCTCACCGTCATTGATGAGCTCGAGCTCCGCAGCGCCACGACGACGTTCCGCGCATGGAGCGACGAGGTGAAGGCGAAGGAGCAACTGCACTTCGGCACCGACTCATGGAGCGGCACGCTGCTGGGCGCACAGGAGTTTCTGGACAAGCTGGGCGACGTCCCCGAATTCCTGCGTGGCAACCTCACGGCCAACGCCCCGCGCCAGCCGTACCTCCGCATCGGGGACCCGTCGCAGAACATCTGTCGCGACATGACGGTCGACTACGGCCTCGTGGTGCTGCCGACGCCTAAGCACGAAAAAGCGATGGTGATGGACCTCGTGGGCCAACTCGTCAGAGACCGCAGACTCCGCGTCCATTCGCGCTGCGTGCGACTGCGGGAACAGCTGGTGACGACGCTCTGGGACACACACCGCCGTCGCTTCGAGCGCACCGCGAAGGACCACGGCGACCTGCTCGATGACCTCGGCTACATCGTCCGCAACGTGAGCTGGAATCGCCAGCAGCGACCGAAGCACCTCGACTCAGCCACGCGACTCGTGCTGGCGAAGCAAGAGCAAGCCTCTGGCGGCTGGCGTCAGTTCAAACGACGCTGAATAGCGCCCGCCGCACTCTTTCTGCTACACAGGAGACGTGAGCGAGACCGTCTACTGGGCAGCCGAGGATGAGCCGCGGAAATTCATCGCGCGCACGAAGGACCGTCTCGCCACTCACCTGACGCTGCTGCAACGCAGTGGGCGCCTGTCGAACATGGTGCGGATGCTGTCGGCCTACTACGGCCACGGCACTGACGGGGCGCGCGACTCAGGCGCACTGCAGACGCAGGGCGAAGACGGCGAAGTCGTCGCGATGCACATCAACGCGGTGAAACCCATCATCAACAACACGCTTTCGCTCATCGCCGGGCAAGAGCCTGCCGTGAAGCCGAAGGCGCGCAACGAGGACGCGCGGGCGCTGGCTCAGGCGCGACTGGCTGACTCGCTGCGTGAAGCATTCGAGGGCGCCACCGCCTCGAAGGAATCCGAAATCGACGTGGTGCGCGGCGGCCTGTTGGCGTCGTCGTGGACGTTGGGGCAGGCGTGGCGACCTCGCGAGGGCAAAGAGTGGGCGATGGGTCCGAATGGGCCCATCTACGAGGGCGACGCCGACATCTTCGTGTTGCCGCCGTGGCGCTGCGTCTACGACTTCGCGGCGAGCGATGCGTCGAAGCGCAAGTGGGGCTTCTTCCGCCAGCCACAGTCACGCTGGGACATTGCCGCCCATCTCGAGGAGTCCGGCACACCCAAAGGCATCGAGGCCGCGCGCAAACTGCGCGTGCAGGGCGGCGGCTCCAGTGAGGTGTCGTCGCTGTTGTCGAAGCTATGGGCCAGCGTCAGCCAGACGCTCGGCTCGTCCGTGACGATGCTGCAGGGGCTCGACGCGCTGCTGGGCGAGACGCTTCCTGAGGAGGACGTCGTTTGGGTGTGGGAGTTGCGACACCTGCCGTCGCCCGCGCTGCCGCGTGGACGCCTGGTGCGTTGGGTGGACCCCGACATCATCCTCTTTGACTCGCTCGCGACGGAGAAGGGCTACCCGTACCACTCGAAGGACTTGCACCTGTACGAGTACAGCCCGGAGCGCGTGGTGTCCGGCAGCGGTGGACACACGGGTGCCTTTGACTTGGGCGCGATGCAGGAGTTTCTGGACATCTGCCACGCGTCCATCAGCAACACCGTCAACATCCTCGGGCAGATGCAGTTCTGGCAGGAAGGCGACGAAGCTCCTGTTACGCGGCAGCTCGCCACGGGCAACACCGTCCTCACCGGCAAGCGCAAGCCCGAGGTGCTGCAGTGGCCGGCCGTGAAACTCGAAGTCATCCAGGCCGCCGAGTACGTGCAGAGCCGCGCGCGTGAGGCGATGGCCCTCAACGACGTGGTGATGGGTCAACCCGAGAAGGGGATGCCCGCATCGGCGCAGGCCCTTCAGCGCGCGCAGGCGATGCAGTTCCACGCCGTCGCGCAGGCTGAGCGCGTGCGTCTGCGTGCGCGCAACGTCAACGGGCTGCTGCGGATGCTGAAGCGCTTCGCGGACTCGCCGCGGCAGACGGCGCTGGTCGGCAAGGGTCGCGCGTACGAATTGCGCGAATGGAAGTCGGAGGACATCGAGGATGTGGAGCTGTTCGACGTGGAGGCCGTCAACCCGATGTCAGCCACCTTCGAAGGCCGTCAGTCGATGCTGGAGCTCTACATCAAGCTGGGCATCGTGAAGGAGCCCGATGCGCTGATGACTTTCGTTCAGACCGGCTCTCTCGGCACTGTCACCTCGACGCAGACGATGCAGCGCGAGCTGGTGGAGGCGAACGTCTCGCTCCTGCAGGATGGAGTGGGTCCGCCGCCCGTGGACCTCGTGCAGTCACTGAAGGCGGGCTACCCGGTCTTCGTCCTGCCGCCTGATGGTGGTCGCGTGTTGACCATCCTGAAGTCAGACCCGCACCACCTCGCCATTCCGGCGTACCTCGGCGTGCTGGCGTCGCCGACGTCGCGCGAGAGCCCCGCCATCGCCAAAGCAGCGCAGGAGGCGGTGCAACTCTCCATTCAATTCTGGCAGGCCCTGACGCCAGATGAGGCGCAGTGCTTCGGCATCCCGCCGCTTCCGTCGCAGATGATGGCGGGCATGGCGCCACCGGGAATGCCCCCGGGCGCACCACCGCCCGAAGATGGCGTACCTCCGAGCGACGGCATCGACGAGCCGAAGTTGCCCGCGCCACCCGAAAACCCCCTCAACGGCGACCAAGAAGACTCAGGCGCCACCGGCCTCACGCAGTAACCGCAGTCCCCGCCCAAGGAGATTCACATGTCGAAGCACGGAGGAAGTCCCACGTCAGGCCTTGTCTCGATTGTTGGAGCCGACACGGCCGAAGTCATCCCGGGCAGTGCCGCCGGACTGTTGCAGCCGGAAATCGCCAAGCGCAACGCGGAGGCCAAAGAGCGCGCGCGGCAGTTCGAGCGCCGTCGCATTGCGCTGGAGTTGGCTTGGGGTCGCAGGTCGACGGAGGGATGGCAGGATTGCCTTCCTCCGCAGGCGGATCCAGCGAAGTGGGTGCCGGCGTCGCCCGAGCAGGTCCGAGAGGCCATCAAGTCGGCGCGTGCGGAGTTCTTCTCGAACCTGCTGGCGGATGCGGATGAGCTCATGGCGCAGACGGGTGGCTTCGTGACCGGAGCGGCCCGTGAGTGATGCCCCTGCTGTCGCAGCCTCTGTTGCCGCCCCCGCTGCCGGCAGCGCGCCCGCGAAGCCCGTCACCCCGCCGCCCACGAAAGCTGCTCCAGCGAAGGGCGCCGAAGCCTCCAAGCCCGCCGAGCCGCCCGCGTGGAGCGAGACCGACGACCACGACTTGCTCGAGCGCCTGAAGCGCAGCCCGTACGCCAAAATCAAGGTGAACGGGAAGGAAGAGGGCATCGAGTCGCTCGAGGACTTGAAGCGCCGCAACGTCGACGCGATGCGAGGCCGCGGCGCCAACCGACTCGTCGAAGAGACGAAGAAGGAAGCAGAGGAAGCGCGCACGGCGAAGGCGCGGCTCGAGCAGTACGAGAAGCTCCTCGGCGCGGCGCGCAAGGGCGACATGCGCGCGGTGCAGCAGCTCGGCTTGCTGCAGGACGCCGAGCAGCGCCAGCAGGAAGAGGCGCTCTCGAAGCTTCCGCCCGAGGTGCGCGCCATTGTCGAGGAGAATCAGACGCTGGCCCAGCGCGTGCGCGAAGCCGAAGAGGCGAAGCTGGCCGACCAGCGCAAGGCCGAGACGATGGCCCAGCAGAAGCACCGCGAGGAGACGCTGGCGAAGGCGAAGTCCTACCTCCCCGAGCTTCTCTCTGACGTGCGCGAGGAATTCGGCGACGTGGACCTTCCCGACGTGCTGCGCGTCATGGAGGACCTGCGCGACGAGGGCGCGCGCCTCGGCGTCGACTACGACGTCTCGCACGTGAAGCTGATGGTGCAGCGTCTGCGCGAGAATGGCGTCGACATGCGGCTTCAGCAGTTGAAGCCGGAGGCCGCTCTCAAGCGCCTCGGTCCCGTCATGGCGAAGATGAAGTCCGAGGACATGGCAGCGGCACTGGGTGAGCAGTTCGAGCCCATCGCGCGCGCCATCTCTGCCGCGTACGTCGCGCACGTGAAGCGCATCAAGACGACTCCGCCCGCTGTCAATGGAGCCAAGCCTGCCGCTGCCGCAGCGACGCCCGCGGCGCCGCGCCAACCCCTCTCTCCGTTCCGATTCCGGGGGTAACGAATGGCCGCGCCGGAGCCGACCGCGACGACCGTCTTCGTGAATGCCACCATGACGCAGGTGGCGAGCATCGACGTGCGCCAGCTCGGCATCGTGTCGATTCAGGTCGACAACCTCGACGCCGCGCAAGTCTTCTCTGGCTTCCTGCGTCGCAACGTCTCGGCGTCGATGAATGACGCGACGTCGAGCATGCCGGACTTCTCCCAGGTGCAGCCGCTCGGCTCGCTCGACCCGGACGGAAACCCATCGGACTCCGCCATGGCCGACGTCGATGTCGAGGGCAGTGCGACGCTGGACCTCTACGGTCGAATGTCGGGCGCTGGAGGCAACGTGCGTGTCTCCTACCGAAAGACGGGGCCCAAGCCGTGAGCGCACTCCTCGCCCTCTTGCTTGCGCAAGTCACCCCGGGCACCACGACGCTCAACCTCAACCAGCAGCCCGTCATGGTGCAGGACGAGGGCGTGCGTCAGGGCACCGTGCGCGCCATCACCGTCAACTGCACTGGCGCCGGCGTGACATGCACGCAGTCCGGCTCAACGTGGACGCTGACGATTCCGGGCGGTGGTGGCGGCGCTCCGACGACGGCCACGTACATCACGCAGACGCCAGACGCGACGCTGACCAACGAGCAGGCGCTCTCTGCGCTCGCAACAGGCCTCGTCGTCAACACCACGGCCACGGGCGTGCTGACCATCTACACGGGAGCGAGCTGCACCAACCAATTCATCCGCGCGCTGTCGGCTTCGGGTGCGGCGACATGCGCAAGCGTCAGTCTCACGTCAGACGTGACGGGCACTCTCGCGCAAGGCAACGGCGGGACGGGCGCAGGAAGCCTCAACTGTGCGGCGGGCGAGCGACTCACCAGCAACGGCACTGCCTACTCGTGCAGCGCGGTGGTGACGCAGGCGTACACGACAGTCGAAGACGAGGCGACGCCGCTCACTCAGCGCACGACAGTTAACTTCACCGGAGCAGGCGTGTCGTGTGCTGACTCGGGCGGGAAGACGGTCTGTACCGTTTCGGGCGGCGGTGGCGGCGGCGCCTCGCCTCTCTCTGTTGTGCTGGGGACCCCATGAACCTTCTCATTTCGCTCGTCCTTGCGGCCTCTGCCGCCAACCTGAACGATACGGACGAAACGCTGACGGCCACGACCACGTCGACCGCGGCGACTGATGTCACCGTCAACTACGTCGACTTCACCACCTCGAGCGGAGCCAACGTCGGCTCCGGAGAGCAGGTGACCAACTTCACGACGGCCACTACATCCACCGTCCTCGCAGCGCCCGCGGCGAGCACCACGCGCACGCCCAGTTTCATTCGCGCGTGCAACAAGGGTACTGCCTCGCAGAGCGTGACGGTGCAGTACGCGAAGACGGCAGGCGGCCTGTCGGTGCGTCAGTTGACTGCATCGCTCATCGCGGGCGAGTGCATCACGTGGGGCAACGACGGCCAGTCCACCTCCAGTTCGAGCGGCGGCATTCCGAAACTCGCCATCAACCCCAGCAACATCGGTGGCCGCAGCTACACGTGGACGAAGTCAGCGACAGCCACCGACACAGCGGGCTACCACTACGCGTACTTCAAAGACACGGGCATGCCCGGCGCCTTCTCGATCGGCACGCCCGGCCTCAACGGCGTCGTGACGGACTGCTCCGCGGTTGGCACGGCAGGCAGTGGCGGGGCGCTCACCATCGGCGCGCCGCTCTTCGCCAACCCCGCATCCGGAAGCCTCTACCTCAAGAGCGCCACGGTGACGGCGGCGGCCATCGGCACGTACCAGCTCATCGATGTGCTGTGGGTCAACACGGGCCTCGTCGTCACCACCACCACAGCGCAGGCGGCTGTCTCTCCGACGCTTCCAGCGCGCGACAACGACGGCAGCACCAATGGAGAGGGCGTGCAGTTCGCGCTCCTCACCACGACGGCCAACACCAATGCGGCAGCCATCTCCAACGGCTCGTATTCGTACACCGACAGCGACGGCAACGCGGGCAACACCGGGACGCAGTTCGCGCAGGTGTCGTTCCAGACCACCATTTCTCCCGTCATCGGCACGTGGACGCCATTCTTCGTGGCGACAGGCGACCGCGGCGTGCGTGCGGTGGCCAGCATCACTCTCGGCACGTCGTACGTCGCAGGCGCACTCAGCGCCGTGTTGTACCGGCCTCTCGCGACGGTGGGTGTCACGGTGGCGAACAACCCGACGACGCTGGTGCCCGAGACTTCGACGCGTCTCTACAACGGCAGTTGCCTCGCGTGGGTGGCCATCGGCAACCCGGCAACGACTGCGCCCGCCATGACGGCGGCCGTCATTCAGGTGGTGGAGCGATGAATCTCGACATTCACGACATGATGTCCATCGGGGCCATGGTGCTGGCTGGCCTCTCTGCTGCCCTCGGTCTCCGTCGCCACGACTCGAAGAAGCACGAGGCGAAACTGACGGCACGACGAGAGCTCGGGCTTCAGTACGCGCGCTCTGCGTGGGCCGTCGTCATGCACCGCCAAACCGCGCCGGGTGCGATGCGCGCCGCGCTGCTCGATGCCTTCCGACTCGCCGACACGGCGCTTGATGGGAAGCGCGACTTCAGCGACGCGCAGGCCCAGGGCTTCATCGACGAGACGAAGCCGACTTGACGTGTTAATGAGTTCCTGCGACTCTTACCGAGTCAGCAGAAGCACAGGCCCGCGAAGCATCGGAAAGCGGCGCACCCTACCTCGTGAGAGGCGGCGCCTACCCCTGAAGAGGCGAGCGACTACCTGAAGCCGAAGCGCAACCGCGTTTTGTCCTCAGCAGTCCACCTCGATTCACACGGGAATTCCGATGTCCACCAACCTCACTGACTTTGCCGCCCTCGCTGGCGACTTCCGCGACGCATGGGCCAACTCGATGATTGAGCCCTTCAAGAGCATCACGCCGATGCTCGAGGCGGCCCCCTTCCGCGAAGGCCAGCTTCAGGGCGGGCACTTCAACTGGCCGATGCGTGGCACCATCGAGTCGGGCACCACCTTCGCCGCGCCGCGCAGCCAGCCGGGCGAGTCCGGCACCACGTACGTGGGCAGCCGCTCAACCCAGACGCCCGCGTGGCAAATCGAAGCGCCGCAGATTCACACCCGCAGCCGCGTCGCCTACGAGGCGCTCGCGCGCTCGATGACGTCGGTGGACGGAACGGAGCCGGACCGCAAGAAGGCCGTGAAGGGCGCGACGGAAATCGTCGTCAAGGGTCTGCTCGAAGGCACCGTCAAGAAGTGTGAAGCGCTGATGCTGCACGGTCGTCGCTCGCTGGGCTTCTTCGCCGGCATCAGCAACGTCGTGGCGGCCTCCACTATCGCCGGCAACGAGAACGCCAACGGCTTCGACGGCAACCCGGCCGGCTTCGTCGTCGACGTGCAAATCACCGACGCGACGTGGGCGGAAGCCATCTTCGTGCAGTGCGAAGGCGGCACGTTCGACCTCTGGAGCGTCGTGGCGGGCGTCCCCACCGCGAAGCTGAACACCACCACCAACACGGTGCTGACGTCGGGCGCCAACCAGACCGGCGCGATTCTCCTCGCCATCAACCCGCCGACGCCCAACACGGGCCTGTCGGCGAGCGCCGTCAACGTCCTGCGTCTCTTCCACTCCTCGGGCACCGCGGGCGGCACCGGCGTCGGCATCTTCGGCGGCGCAGTCTGGGCCACCCTCAACACCGGCTGCATCTTCTACGAGTCGGGCGGCAACAACACCTCGGAGTACGTGTCGCTGACTGCGATGGCGCAGAACACCGGCACTCTCTTCGGCGTGTCGTCGGTGCCGTACTCGGTGGCGAAGGGCAACAGCCAGGCGAGCGTCGGCAACCTGAAGCTGGCCGACCTCATCCGCTACCTCGCGCGGCCCATCAACAAGGGCGCCATGGGCAAGCGCATCCGCGCCATCGTGCCCACGGAGCTCTTCGCGCAGTTCGCCAACGACGAGGCGACGCTGCGTCGGTACGCGGCGGCCACCGGCGACGCGAAGAATGGCTTCGACAACATCGAGATGTACCTGCCGCACAAGTCCATCCTCGAGATTGTCGGCCACAACCTGCAGAAGCAGGGCGAGGTGCTCTGCTACGCGACGGATGAAGTCATCCGCATCGGCGCGCAGGACTTCGACATCATCCAGCGCGGGCGAGGCGTGAATGGCCTCATCCTCGAGGTGGCGCAGTCGCCGGCGTCCGAAATGCGCGGCTACGGCCAGTTCGCTCCGCTCTGCGAGTCGCCCAGCCACATGCTCTCGCTGACCGGCGTCACCTTCTGAAGCCCCTGTGGCGGGAGGGCGCTCGCACAGGCTCTCCCTCCACTTTCTGGAGCCACCATGTCGAACCTCAACATCAGTTTCAACACGCGCAAGCCCATGGGGCTCCTTAAGTCCCACGCCATCGGCAGCGAGTCGCTTCGCTGGCTCCTCATGGAGCTCGAATCGGTCGAGTCCGGCAAAAACCAGAGCGACGGCCTCATCTGGAGCTGCAACGACGACGTGTCGCTCGGCTCGACCGCACATGCGGGCCCTGCGTGCGGCGCGCTCGTGGGCTCTTCGCTGGCCGGCTCCGTGGGTGCCACCATCGACGGCACCGCAGTGACGGTGACGGCGGCAGGTGGCGACGCTGCCACGCAGACGCTGCTGGTGGCGGCCATCAAGGCCAACAGCTCGGTCAACCGCAAGGTGACGGCCACCAACCGCGGCCTGCAGTTGACCATCGCGTCCGTGACGGCCGGCCAGTACGTGGACATCTGCAACACGCGATTCACGGCGGTCAACGGCGCGCCGACGCAGTTCGGCGAATTCGACATGTCGGGCACCGACACGGCCGATGCGACGTCGCTGGCGCTGGCCATCAACCGCCATCCGTCGCTGGCGATGCGCGTGCGCGCCATCAGCAACGCGGGCGTCATCTACGTGTTCCCCACCGTCGACCGCACCCTCAACAAGTTCGAAGTGCTGACCAACCCGGGCGTCTTCTCGACCTTCACCTTCCAGGCGGCGGTGCAGACGGCGCTGGCCATCACGGGCGTCATGGCGATGGTGCCCGGACAGCTGGGCGAGTGCTGCACTGTCGTCGCCTCGGGCACGGGCATGACGTACGCGACGGCCAACGCCGGCAAGCTGGGCAACGGCACGGGCGGCGGCACGACGTCCAACTTCTACCTGCCCTGAGGTGAGCCATGGATGCCACGGACGTTGTCATCGAATTCCTCAAGCGGAAGCTGAAGGGCGGCCAGCAACAGGCCGCGTCTGGTGTCCTCAAGCCGAAGCCCGTCATGGGCTCCGAAGAGGAGATGGCTGAGATGGCTCCCGAAGACATGGCGATGCTCGAGGCCGCGCTCGGAGAAGAGACCGACGAAGAAGAGGGCTAGTCATGCTGGCAACTGAGTTCGTCGCGGAGGTCCGGCGTCAGGGCTCAATTCAGGCCAGCTACCTCGACTCCGACATCCTCCTCGACGCGGACAAGGAAATCCGCGCCATCTTCATTCCGCTCCTCGAGGGGCTCCGGCAGAACTACCTCGTTCGCACCATCACCGCGCAGCCAGACTCGCGCGGGCGTGTGCCCCTGCCGGACCGAGCTGTCGCTGCGTCCGTGCGCAGCGTGCAGCTCGCCATCGACCAGGGCTGGGTGCCGATTCCCCAGCGCGACATGACGGACGCAGACTTCGCGTACGGCGGCGTCCCATCTGCGTACTTCATCGACGGTGGCAGCATTCAGTTGCTCCCCACTGGCAGCAGTGGCCAGCTCCGCATTCGCTACGCGTGCCGCCCGGGCAAGATGGTGCTGGAGAATGACCCGTCGAAGGCGGTGCGCATCGACTCCGTCACCACGGGCGCCTCGACGTACACCTTCACCACGGCGAACGTTTTCACGGGCAGCAACACCGTGGACGTCGTGGCGTCAGGGCCTGCGCATCAAGCGAAGGCGCTCTCGACGGTGCGCGCTGGACTCGTGCTGCAGCTGGCGGACTTCCAAGAGGCGCCGACCGTGGGGGACTGGTTGTGTCTCGCCGACACGTCGCCCTTCGTACCGCTTCCTGAGGAGCTCTCCGCGGCGTTGGTGCATCGCGTGGCTGCCGTCATCCTTCGCGCACTGGCGTACAGCGAGGAGGCCGCGCAGCAAGAGCAGCTCGCGCAGCAAGTCATCGACCGCTGCATTCCCATGCTGACGCCCCGCAACGAGGGCAACCCGCTCCCCATTCGCGGCGGCCTACGCCGCGCGCTGGGGCTCGGCGGCCTCTGGCGGAGGTGGTGAATGTCCGCCGATGGGATTTCGCTCATTGACTTTCAGGGCCTCGTCACGGCGCCCGGCCTCCTCGCGCGCGCGAAGGCCAGCTTCATCGAAGTTCGAAACATGCTCTTCAATGCGCCCGGCGTGCTGCGCAAGCGGCGCGGCTTCCGGCAAATGCCGGGCAACGCAGGTGGACCCATCTGGAAGCTCCTGACGTCCTCCGCATTGGGCGCGGACCTCCTTGCGCACGTCGGCTCGGGGGCGGGTATGCAGTTTCGTTTTGGCGACGGCTCGGCGGCCTTCACTGCGCTGGGCCCCGTCGACTCTGGCAACCTTACGCGCACGCGCGCGCAACGCACCGAGTTGGCTTTGTCGCAGGGCAACCACTACCTCACGGCCTCTGAGGGAGCGGTCCGGCTTGAGTCCGACATCGGCAGCAGCCCGATGTACTACGCAGGCGTCATGCGCGGGCAGCCAACGGGGACGCCCACCATCCTCCCTGCGTCGGGCACCAACCTCGCGGACGGCTACGCGCGCGCGTACCGCGTGACGTGGCACAAGCTGGACGCCGACTCCGTGGAGCTGGGTGGCGCTCCGACCGGCCGACTCATCGTCTCAAACCGAAACTTCACGTTTGGCTACACCGGCGCGGCGGCTGCGGCAGCCCTCTCGGTGTGGGTGCAGAAAGAGTGGAACACCCTCAACACCAGCATCGCCGCCGACACGTACTTCTTTCGGTTGTGGGGCACGCGCACGTACAACGAGGCGGGCGGGCAGGTGGGCGACGATGAGATGTACCTCATCTCGGAGACGTGGGTGACGGCGGCGCACATTGCGGCTGGCTTCATTGGACTCATCGACTCAACCCCCGACGACTTCCTGTTGACGTCGCCACGACTCCACACCAACGCGCTGAATTTCCCTCCCATCGAGGCAGGCATCCGGCAGGGCACCGTCAATGCGGATGATCCGCCACCCATCGCCAACACCATCGCGAACTGGCAGGATGTCGTTTGGTACGGCGGCATCACTGTGCGTCCTATCATCACGCTCGCGCAAATCGCCGCGCTGGCGGATGGCGATACGGTGACTGTCTCGTCGAATGGCAGTTCCACCACCATCACCGCGCGGAACGCGCCGGGACTGCCGACCGAGTTCAAAATTTCGGCGGCCGCCCCGACGCTTGCGCTGAACATCCGCGAGACGACGCGCGCAATGGTGCTCTGCCTCAATCAGAACGGCATCAGCACTGGCTTCGACGCGTACCACGTTGCGACGTCCACCTCGCAGCCTGGCGCCTTCATGCTCGAGCAGCGACGCATCGGCCTCACGACGGGCCTGGCCTTCTCGACCTCGGTGCCGGCCAAATTCCTCAGCCTCTCGGGCTACGACATCGCCAACAGCCCCGCGGTGGACCCCGAGGTTGTCTCCAATGGCCTCGCATTCTCCAAGCCCCTGCGCGCCGACGCGGTGCCACCCATCAACAGTTTCAACGTCGGCCCTCGCGACGCCACGCTGCTGAAGGTGGTGCCCTACCAGCAGAAGCTGCTGTGCTTCACGGACCGCGGCATCTTTCAGGTGACGGGCCGCACGTACGCTGACTTCGCCGTCTTCCCATTCGATGAGTCGTACCGCCTGCTGAGCAATTCGATGGTCGCCATCTGCGACGAGCGCCTCTACGCGTGGTGTTACGAGGGCATCGTCGAAATCGACTCGGCAGGCGTGACGCCCATTTCTCCGCCCATTGAGCCCACCATCGAGAATCTGATTGTGCGATGCGGCGGCGGCCCCTCGGCGGCCACCTCCACCACCAAGCTGGGCTGGAATTGCCTCGCGGACCTCGGCTTCGCGGTGGCGTACCGGATGGCTCACGAGGTGCGTTTCCATTACCCAGCCGCGGATGACCCCACCAATCTCAACGGCTGCGCGGACTGGCTGAGTTTCGACACGCGCACTCGCGTGTGGACGACGGGCCGCTTCACCAGCGAAAACAACTATGGCGGCTACAACGACAGCCGTTGTTGCGGCGTCGTGCGCTTCATCGACGACTTGCTCGCCATGGGCAGCTGGAGCTCGGGCGCCGACACGTTCCTCTTCCTCGAGCGACGCGAGTATGACCCGCTCGACTTTCAGGACACGGACCGTTCCGGAGATTCCTGGGCGGTGCGCTCGACCGGCACCATTCAGTTTCAAGTGCCCGACGCAAAGGGCGCGCAGCACTGGCAGCAAGTCGTTTTCAACTGGGACGCAGAGGAGCAGTCGTGGCGCACGCTGCCGACGCTCGTCTCGTTCGACTTCCAGACGGAGACTGCCGCCGACGCCCTCGGCAGCGTCGACACTCCAGAAGTCGTGACGCGCCTTGAGCCTACGCGCCCCGTGCGCCGCGGCCAGCGCTTCCAGGTGCGATTCACGCACAACGTGGTGGAGTACGTCGGCATCGTCGGCATCGACGTGTCATTCAACAGCGGCTCCCGCTTCGCTCGGCAGGTGACGCCATGAATCCGCGCTCGCGCCAGCAGCTTGCCGCCATGAAGGGCGCCTCACCCGAGGCACTGCAGTCGCTCCTCAATGACATCCTGCAGGACGTCTACCAGCAGCTCGATGACCTCCGCGCCGTGGGCGGCTGGCAGGCGCTCGACTGGCTCATGTTCGACACGGGGGCCGTTGCCTTCGCCTCGACGCCGCTTCGCGTGTCGTGCCCCTTCACTCCTCAGGGCGTCGTGCTGCTCGCGCTCGAGCGTCTGAAGCCGGCAGGCCAACCCGTCCTCACCAACGCGTCAGATGTGAAGTGGCATTTCGCGGCTGGGCCTTCGGGCGACGGAGCCATCATGGTCGACTACATCTCAGGGCTCGCCACCAATTCGACGTACCGCGCTCGGTTGGGGGTGCTCCGTGGCTAACGGATTTCTCAGCTTCGACGACTACCTCAACGTCAACGGCGGCACCGAAGAGGAGATGCTGCGCAAGGCCATGGCCGACGCAGAGGCCAAAGACGCAGCCGCGCGCACCTCGCTTCAGGGCGTCGAGCGCGAGGGCCTGCGGAATGGCGGCGGAGACATCACGCAGGTGGCGTCGTATGGCGACTATCTGCAGCTCAAGCGCGGCGCGGCGGATGCCTGGGCGAAACTGCTACAGTCGTCGGACCCGCGACAGCGCGCCGTACTTCAGACGCTCGGCGCGAAGCTGGGCGTTGGCGCTGCGGCGTCCTCGGCGGCTGCGACGCGAGATGCGCGCGAAGAGGACGTCACTGGAGACTTGAGCGGCTTCGCTGACTCTCGCGCGCAGTGGGCGCGCATCAACGCAAAGAAGCAGGCGGAGGCGGACGCGCGGACGAAGGGCGACACGGAGCGCGCGCGGCAGTTCTACGCCAGCGCCTACACCAAGGGCCCGGCCAACGAAGGCGGCTTCATGGGCGGAGCGGGTGGGAATCAGGACCGTCAGCGCTGGGCTCAAATGGTGGAGACCGGCCTCGGGACGGGCGCATTCCAGCTCCCCGAGGACTACGCCGAGACGCGCCGGGAGAATCTCGACCGCTACGCATGGGGCACGCCCGTGAATTCGGCTGTGGGAAGTGGGCGCGGCGGTGTGTCGCAGCAGCGCGATGCTTTCGGGCGCGTCGTCGACGAGAAGACAGGCCGTCCGCTGTATGGGTACGGCGAGACAGGAGACTGACCGTGGAATACGCAGCCGTCATTGGGGCAGTCATCGGCCTCTTCACGCAGTTGCTCGCCATGGGGCAGGAGGGGGAGGCTCTGTCTCTGCGCAAGCAGCTCGCCGCGCAGTACGGCGACGACATCCTTCCGCATCTCGACAAGGCCGTCGCGCAGGTTGCGCCGGAGTCTGCCTTCGGCCAACTCGCGGGCACCTCGAATCGACCTCAGCGTGAAGTCGACGCGGAGTTGCAGAACATCTACGACACGGCAGGTCAGACGCAGGCCGACCAAGCCGCGTACGACGTGGCGCGGCGCGGCGTCTCGCAGGCCGCGGGCCAGCAGGCGGCAGACGTTGCCTCGACGTCGGCGCGCCGCGGCGGCGTGACGGGCGGGCTGCAGGCGGCGCTCATCTCCCAGACGGGACAGGATGAGCTGAATGCCCTCGGCGGACTCAACGCCAGCATCGCAGCCGACTCGCGCGGGCGTGCGCTGCAGGCCCTCATGGGACGTGCCTCGAATGCCTCGGCGATGCGTGGGCAGGACTGGCGCGAGGCGAGCGACCGCGCGTCAGCGCTCGACCTCACGAATCGATTCAACGCCACCCAGCAGCAGCAGGCGGAACTCATCAATCAGCAGCTTCCCCAGCAGGCTTTCGAAAACAAACTTGGTTTGCTTGCAGGTCGACGCGGAGCCACGGAGGGGGCCGCGTCGAACCTCGAGCGAAGCGCGCAGGGCACGCGCCAGACGGGCGCAGGACTCGGTCAGTCGGCCATCAGCTTCGGGCAGGCGTGGGACGAGGACCAGAAGGAGAAGAAGTGATGCGCACCGGAACGAAGCTCTACGAAGATGACTTGGAGCTGCAGAAGGAGTTGGAGGCGTCCGCGCTCGCCGCTGAGAAGGCACGTCTCGGAACGGAGGCCGGCGCCGTCGGCACCAACATGCCCGGCGTCACGCGCGTCAACTTCGAGCCCGAGGCCGTCACCCCGCCAGCGCGAGAAGTCATCGCACCCAAGGTGGTGCAGGTGCCCGGCCGCGCGGATGAAGACCTCGAGATGGCGTACGCATCGGCGCAGGACCGAGAAGCAAAGAAGCGCATGGCCTTCGAGCGTGGTGCGCGCGAGTTGGTGGCCGGCCTGACGCGCACGCAAGCGCCCGACATCATCTCTCAGCCCGGCGACTCCGTGGCGAAGCTGCTCGCTTCACGCAAGGCGCGCGATGCGCGGGATGCGCAGACGAATGCGCTCGCGCTGCGGGGCAAGAAGTTCAACTTCGAGCAGCAAGCCGAAGCGCAGAAGACGGCGGAAGACAAGGCGCGAGACGCGAGAGACTTCGCCTACCGCCAAGAGCACGATGCAGCATCGCTCGCACAGCGCAAAGACGATGCCGATGCCGCCCGTGCCATGGCGGGGGCGCAGTTCGCCAACACCAAGAAGAATCAGGCCGGGGATGACCTCTCGAATCTCCGCAAGGAATTCAATCAACTCCCTGACGTGAAGACGTTCGGCGAAGTTGATGCGTCGTTTCAGAAGGTGAAGGGCGCGGCCTCTGACCCGTCTGCGGCTGGCGACCTGGCCGCCATCTTCGCGTACATGAAGATGCTCGACCCCGGTTCCTCGGTGCGTGAGGGCGAATTTGCCAATGCGCAGAATGCGGGCGGCATCGACACGAAAATCGTCGCTGCGTACAACAACGTGCTGAACGGCCAGCGACTCACCTCCGAGCAGCGCAAAGACTTCATCAACCAAGCCGAGAAGCTCTACGTCGTTCACAAGGGCCGGCGCGACATGCAGGCCAAGCGCTATGCGGACCTCGCCCGCAAACAGGGTTTCGACGCTGGCGACGTGACTGGCGACTCGGGCGGCCCGCAGATGTGGCGCTTCCCTGATGGCTCGGTGCACGACGTGGCGCCTGAAGACGTAGAGCTGGCGCGCAAGAAGGGCGGGGTGCCCCTTGGGTGACTGGAAGAAGCTCCCCGATGTGAAGGCCAGTGGCTCGTGGAAGGATCTCCCCGACGTCACCGACGGCGCTCCAGTCATTCAGCCCGCTCGCGGCCCCTCGGCGCTTGAGTCGGCAGGTCGCGGCTTCATGCAGGGTGGGACCTACGGCTTCGCCGATGAGTTGGCGGGCGCTGCTGATGCGGCTCGCAGTCTGCCGCCCGGCGCTCAGACACTCGCGAGCCTTCTGAGTCCAGCGGTGGCCGGCGTGGCCTCTCTTGCCGCTCCCGACGTGCCGCGCTCCGAAGATACCGGCGCTCTCTTGCGTACCTACCTCAAGGCCCGTGACGCCGCGCGTGCGCAGACGCACGCCGCCGAGGAGACGAACCCGAAGTCGTTCTTCGCCGGGAGTCTCGCCGGCGCTGCCGCATCACCCGGGCCGAAGGGGCTTGGGGCTGGTCGACTCGCGAAGCAGGGCGCCCTGTATGGTGCAGCCTCAGGCCTTGGTGGCTCGGACGCAGACCTCGCGCAGGGTGAGATTCTCCCGACGCTCGTCAACACGGCAGTCAGCGCGGGCACCGGCGCCATCCTCGCCCCCGTCGCCTCAGGACTCAGCGCGCGCTTCGGTCGCTTCCTCAAGGAGAAGTCACAGGAGAATGCGCTGAAGGCTGTGGGCGCGCGCGCGGGAATCGCCGACGTGCTGGGCAACGAGGGTGTCCGCACCGCCGACGATGCGCGGCAACTCGGGCAGCTCGCCATCGACCAAGGCCTCGTGCCTCCGTTGTCGACTGCTGCCGATGTGGCGGAGCGCACCGGTTTTGCGCTCGAAAAGCAGGGCGCGCGCATTGAGGGCGTGCTGCAGGACGCCAACAAGACGGGCCCAGCCGATTTCCAGCATGCCGCGTGGCGCGCAGCGCAGTCCGCGATGGGTCCGAACGGGCTGACGACGGAGGCGATTTCGAAGTCCGGGCCCGCTCAGTCGCTCATCGAAAAGCTGCTGGCTCAAGAAGGACAGGATGCCTCCTTCTCGGCCCTCAATCGCTTCAAGTCGGACGCATACAAGGGAATCAACTACGGCGCCGAGCCGTCGCTGTCGACGGGGCTGCAGCAGGACGTGGCGCGCGGCATTCGCTCCTCAATTGAAGAGCAGATTGCCGAGCGGCTCGGTCCGGAGGCGGCTGATGAGTTGATGTCCGCAAATCGCGCCTACGGTGGCCTCTCGAAGATTCAAACCCTCGCCGGGGATGAGTCGCGGCGCGCGATGGGTCGGGCGGGTGTCTTCTCTCCGGGCGTTCTCGCGGCGTCGGTCGCTGCAGGCAACCCTGCGCCGATGGCGCTCAAGGCCGCGTCGCCCTACCTCAATAGCACTGTGTCGGCGATTCAGCGCAACCTTGCGCCCGCAGCGATGCCCCTCGGACAGGCCGCGGTGAAGCCGGGCATCCAGCGTCTTTCCGAGCAGGAGCAGGACTCAATTTCCGCGTTTCTGAACGGCATCTGAGAGGGCGCCAAACTCGGCTGTGCTTCGGGTCGATGACTCGGCGATGTGTTTGCGGCGCGGCGCTTCTGCGGCCCACAGGAGCCCATCCAGGCGCGTCAGGATGCGCCAGAGAAACACCAAGACCAACACCGCGAACAATTTGGCCCAATGGGCATCGATGAAGTCCATGCGCGGCAGCGTCCACCGCCCCAGCCGCACACGCAACGGGAACGGGCTTTCAGCCCTTGCGCCACGCCAGCGTTTTCAACTGCTGTTCCAGCTCCGCCACCCGGCCCGGCAGCAGCCGCAGCGCCTCGACGTCGACACGCACGGCCTCAGCGCGGAGCTTGCGCTCCTCGGCCCGGTCGGCAAGCCACCACCGCCACGCGACGAGACCAGCACCAAAGGCCGCGAGGGCTACTGCCGCTCCGAGAAAGCCATCCACGGCGCCCCCTCCTTGCCTTTGAACCACTCGGGCCATGCGGCCAGCAGCGCATCACTCATCTTCGTCTCGTCGCCGAGCGCCCGTCCAAGGAAGGCGCCAAAGAGGACGTGACGAAAGCGCGTCTGCACCTCGCGCAGCGTCTCGAGCTCCTGCTGCATCTCGCGCATGACACGGCCCGCGCGCGCGGAGAGCTCGTGGTGTGCCTCGATGACAGCAGCGGCATGACGCTCACGGCGAGCAGCCTCGCGCGTCTTCTTCTCAGCGCGGCGACTCACAGCCCCGAGTCCCCGAAGCGATTCAGCCCGAGTGCCGTTTCGAGGTACATCCGCACGCGGTCTTCCGCACTGACGCGAGAGCATCCCTCGTGGAGCGTCTTCACGGACGTGGGTTTCGACTCCCACGTTTCCTCGACGAGCTTCCATTTGTTGAAGCCAACCTGCAGCGCGCGGATGCGCTTGACAGGCGGCGTCTTCTCTTCGGACTTCGACTCTCGGGGCTTGGCCGTGGCGGGCATGTTGGGAGTCCTACCACGGTGAAAGAGTCGTGACGACCTGCTACAAAGTCAGGCATGCGCAAACTGCTTGCCCTCGGACTTCTTCTCGTCGTCTCTCGAGCGAATGCCGGAGAGTCGGCCTACCTCGGCGCCATCGTGGTTTCTGGCTCGTCGCTGACCAACCTCACGACGGCGGCGCCCTTCGCCATTCCCCCGGGCAGCTTCCTCACCGTCAACTGCACCGCGGCAGTCAACATGCTGACGGATGCGACGGCGACGGCGACGAGCGGAGCCACCAAGGGCCTGCCCGTGCCCGCGTCGACCAACTTTCCGACGTCGGTCGGCCGCAAGACGCTCGCCCGGCTCAACGGCCTCGACACGGCACAGGTGGCCATCATCGGCACCGGCACGTGTGACTTCTGGCAGCGCAGCGGGCAGGAGTGACGATGCGCTGGGCGCTTCTCCTCTCGCTCATCGCGGGCGTTGCGCTTGCGGATGACCACCCCGGGCGCTTCCGGCGCTTCTGCTCGCGCACAGACCAGGGGCGCACTGAGCGCGGATTCGCGTGCGACTCCTTCGCTTTCTTCGAGGCCTTCCCTGCCAACGGCGCAGGCACCAACGGAGCGTGCAGCACCACGGCTCCCACGGGCGCAAAGGGCGAGGCGCTGACGTTTGCCCGGAGCAGTGGGGCGACGTGCACCACGGGCACCAACTCCCTGCGCACCTCGAGCATCGAGAATGGTGCGCTGGTCGAGCTCACCAACAACCAGCCGCGCGTGATGCTCGATTCCGCCGGAGTCCCGTCGCTCTACCTCGAGGTGGCGCAAACCAACCTCCTCACGCGCTTCATCGCCATCGACAACGCGGCATGGGCGGACGTCGGCACTCCGACACTGACGACAGGACAGACGTCGCCCTTCACCGGTACCTACGCCACGTCGGCTGTGCAGATCGACGACAACGACGGCGCGGGCTTCGAGGGGCGCAGTCAGGCCGTCACCGTCTCGGCAGGCGCCGCGCACACGATGCACTGCTACGTGAAGGCGGGCACGCTGGACCAAGCGCGCATTTCGCTCGACGGCACCACGACAGACATCACCGGCCTCAGCGCGACGACGTGGAGCATCATCACCGTCACAGACGCGAGCAGCTCAGGCGTCAGCATCAGTGCTCAGATTCTCGCCGGCGACGCGGCTGGGGACACCGGCACCATCATCGCGGGTGGCTGTCAGGTTGAGACGGGCAGCTCGCGCCACAGCATCATTCCCACGGTGGGTACCACCATCACGCGCGCCACTGAATTCGACCCCACCTTTGCGGTGACGCTGCCTTCGAGCGGAAGCGTGGCCCTGAGTGCGACGCCGTTGGCGACGGGCGGCACCACCGCTGCGCTCGGAAGCGCGGGCAGTGCGCGGGCCATCTACAGCGTCGGAGCCAACATCCTCGCCTTCGACGGCACCAACAACCCCAGCACGGGCGGTGGGGGTGTGGCGGGCACCACCAAGCGCTACTGGTCGAGCTGGTCAACAGCGGGCGGGTGGGTCCTCCGCAACGAGACGGACGCGAATCAAGCCACCAGCGCCTTCACCTCGGGCACGTGGGCGCCCGATGGCACCATCGAAGTCATGAACTCTGCTGCTGGGATTCCCTGCGAGGGACTCGTCAGCCGCATTTGCGTTGACCCCGACACGACGAGGTGCCGATGAATCCGAATCTCCGCAACATGCTGACTCTCGCAGGCGCAGTCACCATCGCTGCCGGCGTCGCCGTCACGGTCTACACGCCGCAGCCCGCGAGTCGCACCATGGCGGAACTGAAGGACGCAGGCATTCTCGAAGGACAGCGGCTCGTCATCACGTGCCCCGAGCGGTTGACGAAGCAGACGAAGAATCGCATCAAGGCGAACCAGCCGGGACTTCTCCGCGCCTCGCAGTTGTACGGCACGGTGACTCGCACCGCCCGCTGCTTCAATCCGGACGGCGGCAACTGCCTGCGGCCTTCTGACGGCCTTGCACGCGTGGGCAACCTCGAAGGCGAGCTCGTCATCCCCTCTCTCCGGGCCAACCTCTCGGGCACGGATGGCGGCGCGACGGTCAACGACGGCGGCGACAATGACGACGTGGACGACGCGATGCAGTTCGACCAGGCGGGCTGTGTTGTCACCACGTGTCCGCTCTTCGATGCGGAAGTGCTGGCTGGAACGAAGGTGGACCCCTTCGGCGGGTGTCTCGGCGGCATCAACACGCTCGCCCTGCAGCCTGCGCCCTGCATGATGCCGAACGGCTGGAATCGCGGCGCTGACGGCGGCTGGTGTGAGGAGACTGAGTGCCTCGACCCGAGCGGCCCTGGCGGCTACCGCCCCTGTGCTGTCGGCGACACGTGCGGCGAAGTCGACTGCAAATTCACCGGCCCCTATGGACTGGCTGACGGCGGCGCGCGGTGGAACGGCTTCAACGCGCGACCTCGTGAGTATTCCGTGGGTGCGGCCTGTGTCCCTGTCTCCTGCGGAGTCGTCGCGGGAGATGTGCCCTCCGAGTGGCTATGAGCGACATCGGCGACGTCACGGGGCTGGTTGGTGGTGGCGCGGGTGTCCTCGTGCTCGCGAAATACGTCTGGGAGTCGGTGAAGGGCCGGAAGGACCAGCTCGAGCAGAAGGTGGAAACCACCGCCGAGACGAAACTCGACGCGCTGGTGGCCGGACAGGGGCGGATGGAGCTCGAGCTGCGCGACATGCGGAACGCCTTGAGCAACCAGAACGGCGAGATGACGGGCATCCGCGACAGGGTGAATGGCATCAGCGCCGACTACGGTCCGCGCATCAAGGACCTCGAGCTCTGGCGCGCAGCCATCGACGGAAAGAGGCGACGATGACGCCCGGCGACGTCGTCATCCACTGCCGCAACGGCCGCCGCATGACGGTCGAGTCCGTCGAGGGCAAGGTGGTGCACTGCGCGTACTTCATCGGCGCAGAGTTGTTCCGCCGCGCTTTCCTCTCTGACTTCCTGCTCCCGAAAGAGACGGTGCTCGCGTGAGGCTCGAGCTGAATCGTGTCGTGCTGACGCCGCGCTGCACCGTTGGCGTCCTGCGTGTTGATGGCGTGCACCACTGCTGGATTCTCGAAGACACAGTGCGTGCGCCCGGAGTGAAGGTGCCGGGACAGACGGCCATTCCAGCTGGCGCGTACCGAGTCGAAATCACCCACAGCCCGCGCTTCGGAGTCGAGATGCCTCTGGTGATGGAGGTGCCGGGCTTCTCAGGCATCCGCATCCACGCAGGCAACACAAAGGACGACACCGAGGGATGCCTGCTTCCGGGCAACCACGTGCTGCAGACCGGCACGGGTGAGTACCAGGTGACGGAATCCCGCGCGGCCTACGTGCATCTCTTCGCCATCCTCGATGCGGCTCGACGTCGGGCCGAAGCCGTTGAGATCGTCATCACCAACACCTGAAAGGACTCCATGAATCTCGATCCCAAGACGCTTCGCTTTCTCGCCCTTCTCTCTGCCCCGCTCTTCGTCATGCTCAAGGGGAAGCTGGGGCTCGATGTGCCCGTGGAGGTGCAAGAGATGTTGGTGGGCACCGTCGCGCTCTACATCCTCGGCTCCCACGG
>OFQW01000034.1_pt1 | contig 26075 bp, 34 predicted proteins | sample 1542941 | NCBI WGS metagenome assembly OFQW01 (sample SAMN07774219, study PRJEB24372) | wastewater metagenome | isolation source: Exp Tend NO 90WW | collected 2016-02 | reverse complement strand
CCCATGCACACCTGCCCAATCGCCAAAAAGGTGATTTTGCTCGGCGCTGGTGGCGTGGCTACCGTCGCGCAATGGGATGGCAAAGATAAATTTTGGCAGGGGTGGCATCCGCTGCCTAAGCGGGTTGTTGATACAGCGCCACAGGGCGGGGGATTGGAGCAGTGATGATGCGTGAATTTTTACTAAGAGACTTTGCGCGGGCTGGTTGACTGGGTCGAGGAGTACGAAAACCATGAGCCAGCCTGACCGCTACGGGTGCTTCGATAGAACGCCGATCCAGACATTCGGTAATCCGCAGTGTCAATTTACCTACACATGGGCTGGACAGACAGACAAACGATGCGACGGGTGCAAACACAAGGAAGTCAAAGAGGTGCCGAAGAAATGAGAGTAATCGAACGATATGCCAGTGCAGTACACGCAACGTCACTCAAATCTGACCCAGCAACGTACATGAGCGATACCGATGTGCTGGGGGCGATGGGGCTGGCAGGTAAACAGCATCCGCTTGGCGCAGCACTTACCCGGCTGCTAGAGGGCGGCGGCTCTGGTGATGCGATTGACGCACTGGCCACCATGATTTTTAAACGCGCACGCACTGAGCGAGTAAAGCTCACAGCTATTGGTGCAAACGACATGGCAAAAGCTGTGCTGGCGTGGCATCGCCATGGGACATGCAAGCCGTGCGGTGGCACTGGATATGCACGGATTGAGAATACGCCAGTCAACGGGGATGAGTGCCCTCATTGCTATGGTGTTGGTAAAAGAGACTTTGACAGCAACTTCTCAGCCAATTTGCGCGACGTGGCTAATTGGGCATCGTCACAGATTGAGTACAGCATTGCAAGCGCTGCACACGAAGCAATGCGCAGGATCGCGCCGAGGCTGGATTTGTAACTACTGGTTAAACGATCAGTAAAAATATTTTTACGCGCTCCTTGTATTTCTAAGATTGTCGTATATACTTCAATCATCGAAACGCAACAAACCAAGGAGTGCCAAATGAACACCACACAAGCCGCCGACATTCTCGGAATTGAGCAAGGCTCAGTCGTAGACGAGTCCACAGTAAAAGCCGCATTCCGCAAGGCAGCACAGAAATACCACCCGGACAAAGGCGGAAGCACTGAGATGATGCAGGCGGTAAACGCCGCTTATGCAGAATTGCAAAAACACTATGGCGAAACCATTGCCGAGTTCGGCGTAGACGCTGGCTACGCTGACCGCTTGAATGATGCCATCAACGCAATTAGCCACCTGGATGGCCTCAATATAGAAGTGTGTGGCCTGTGGGTCTGGGTGAGTGGCGACACTAGGACACACAAGGATGCAATTAAGGCCGCTGGTTACTTCTGGGCCAGTAAAAAGTTTATGTGGTACTTCCGGCCAGAAGAAGCGAAAGGTGGCCGGGGCCGGTCAATGGATGAGATTCGCGGCAAGTATGGAAGTGTGACTGTGCCGACACGCCGCGCAGCAGCACTGACAGAATAAGAACCCCCGGCCAGCTTAGGAGCTGGCCTACGATCTGGTAGACCAGAGGGGCAACAGGATTATAGAAGCAAAGGAATACATATGAAAGGCGGGAAACAACCCGGAGCAGGCCGACCGCCAGCCTCCGACCCGGCTACTAAGCTAGCCGTGGTGAAGATGACACCGACACAGCATGCCAAGTTTCTGGAGCTTGGTGGGAGTCGGTGGGTGAAGCGGTTACTGAATGAAGAGATGGAAAAACATTGCAATCCATCCCAAAACGTGCTATTGTCGCCCCACGTGACAAGTACCTGAGTCGGGTACGAAAAATAATAGCGATCCGTTAGTAACGGTTCGCTCGCCCAAAAATTCCTAAAGCCACCCATTGAGGTGGCTTTTTTACGTCTATATGAAAGCCAAAATGGCCACAACAGCACAGCCAGTACCCACACCGACAGATGCCGAGATGGAGTCTGATGCTCCGATGGAGATGCCGCCGGAGGACGATGGCAGCTACACAATCGAGATCAAGGTGGATGTATCTGGTGGTATCCAGGTTGGTGTTGAAACAGGCGCGCAAGAGGCGGTAGAAGCCGAAGGCGAAGCTGGCGAACAGTATCAAGCGGTTGCCAGCATTGATGAAGCCTTGCGCCTGGTGAAAGACATCTACAGCAATGCAGGCCAAGATGTGAAAAGTTCTGGCGAGAAAGAGATGGGGGCAGCATATGACGCACGTTCTTGAGCACATCGCTACAGACAGCAGCATGGCTGAATCAGTAGCAGTGCAGGACTCAACGCTCGCAGCATTGGCAGAAGGTGTTATCAATCGGGTGGCTAAGTTCTTTGCCGACACGATGGACGATCCAGGCTTTTGTGGCATTGCAGTCGATCAAAAAGTTACAGACGATGGCCGGATTGCATCGCTGATGCTTATCCCTGTGGATGACGTTGGCGGGACTCCTACTCGTAGGGTTGCGAGGTAGGCGTGGGCGTGGCGTTGACACCGAAGCAGGAGGCATTTTGCCAGGCGATTGTGTCTGGGATGGGGCCGTATGATGCGTACCGGCATGCCTACAATGCAGAGAAAATGAAAGCGCCAGGTATCTCGGTAAATGCAAGCAAATTACTGGCCGACACTAAGATTGCACTAAGGATTGAAGCGCTGCGCAAGCCAGTTGTCGAAAAGCTCCAATATGGCTTAGAAGAGGCCATGCTTGAAGCACAAGAAGCCTTCGAGGTGAGTAAAGGTAAAGAACAAGGCGGCGCAATGGTTGCCGCTGTACAGCTCAGATCAAAGCTAAACGGGTTACTGGTGGAGCGCAAGGAAATAACAATCAGTATCATCGAAAAAATGAGCGATGCTGATTTGACGGCATTTATCTCGGCGAAGGCAAAGGAGGCCGGGGTAACGGTGCATTGATGCAGTCGCTAGATGACTTGCCACCTAAAGTGGCTTTGGCGATGGCCCTCGAAGAGAAAGCAAGGCGCAGGGCTGAATCAAAGCTGTACAGCTATCAGCCATACCCGAAACAGCTAGCCTTTCATGCCGCTGGCGGCGATGCTGGTGTGAGAGAAAGATTGTTGTGTGCTGGCAATCAGTTGGGTAAAACATGGAGCGCTGGATTCGAGGTTGCAATGCACCTCACGGGAGAATACCCCGATTGGTGGACTGGTAAGCGTTGGGACCGGCGTGTTATTGGGTGGGCATCTGGTGTTACTGGAGAATCCACCCGCGATAACCCACAAAAGATTCTGTTGGGGTTGCCTGGGCAGCATGGCACTGGATCAATTCCCAAGCGCCACATCATCGAAGTTACTCGCGCAGGCCACGGCATCGCAGATGCGATAGACAGCGTAAAGATACGGCACAAGAGCGGCGGCGTATCAATCGTGAGCTTCAAGGCTTACGAAAAAGGCCGCGAAAAATGGCAGGGGCCATCGCTTGACTTTGTTTGGTTCGACGAAGAGCCACCAGAGGACATTTACTCCGAAGGATTGACCCGGACGAACGTGGGTTCTAACGGCGGCGAAGGTGTGTCTGGCATCACATTTATCACGTTCACCCCGCTTTTAGGCATGTCTAACGTGGTTAAAAAGTTTTTGTCTGTCAAGGCACCAGGGACGCATGTGACTCGCATGGGTATAGATGATGCATTGCACTACACGCCGGAGCAGCGCAAATCCATTATTGCAAGCTACCCGGCGCATGAGCGGGCAGCGCGGTCTGAGGGCACGCCTACGCTTGGCAGTGGGGCGATATTCCCGATTGAGGAAAACTCAATCAAAGAGGGATCGTTCAACCTCCCACGTCATTGGCCGCGCATCGCTGGTATTGACTTCGGCTGGGACCACCCGACCGCCGGGGCGTGGATAGCTTGGGACCGCGACACTGACACGGTGCATTTGTATGACGTGTATCGGGTGTCGCAGGCAAGCCCAATCATTCATGCCGCCACGTTCAAGGCTAAGGGCGATTGGATACCAGTCGCATGGCCGCATGACGGCAACAACGACACGGCGGCAGGGGAAAACTTGGCGAGCCAGTATCGCAAGCTGGGCCTGAAGATGCTGCGAGACAAAGCGACACACGCACCAGCCAAAGGAGAACCAGAAGGAACTGGCGGCAACAGCGTCGAAGCTGGCTTGATGGATATGTTGGACCGGATGCAAACAGGGCGATTCAAAGTGGCGCGCAATCTTGAGATGTTCTTTGAAGAGTTCCGCACGTACCACCGAAAAGATGGGCTTGTGGTCAAAGAGTCTGACGACATTATTTCAGCTGTTCGCTACGCACTGATGATGCTGCGGCATGCCAAGGTACAGACGCAAGAGCGAACAAACACACTTAGCCCATTTCGCCCCAGCGACCACGCATTTGGAACATTAGGATAAATCATGGCAACAATCGGATACACATACACAGATGACCCCGGCAGTAATGACGGATCAGTAGCAATCTATTCTTGGGCGGCACTAACCACGACAAATACCGACGGCGCACCGATTGGCATCGTTGCATTTGCTGACCGCTGCGTGCAAGTCACTGGCACCTTTGGCGCAGGTGGATCAATCAGCGTGCAAGGCAGTAACGACGGCACGAACTACGCGATTCTCAAGAACGCGCAGGGTACAGCCGCCACGTTCACGGCAGCAGGCATCCAGCAGATCGTTGAGTTACCACGCTACATGCGCCCACTCGTGACGGCTGGAGACGGCACAACAAGCTTAACTGTAACGCTGGTGGCGCGCAGAGCTAACCCATTGAGGACATAAACCATGGCAGACAAGATCACAACAGCACAGACCATCCGCCAGCTTGCCGTACTTTTTGAAGGCATGGTGGACGCGGCTAATACGCTTGAGGCTATCGGGTCCCTTGAGAACGCGGTCATCGAAGCTACGGCGGCCAAAGATGTGGCCGTTGCAGAGCGCTATGCAGCCGTTGCCGAGATGGAAACGGCATTGATAGCAGTCCGTGCGGCAAAGAGTGATGCAGATCAAATCATTGCCGAAGCACATGAATGCGCTGCAACACTCAAGGAAGCCGCAGAAGCTGAAGCTATGGCAATCACTAAAAGTGCAAAAGATCAAGCAGATGCTCTGATAGTGGAAGCCAAGCAACAGTCTGACGAGTCAGTTGCTGACACCACGAACAGGCTAACAATCCTACGTGCCAAAATTGGCGATATCAAATCTGATATCGCCACGCTGGAAGCTAGGAGAAATGCCGCAAACGCCGCTGCTGATGCGGCAGATGCAAGGTTTGCCAATGCGAAAGATGCAATCAAAAAACTCATGGCTGAGTAGTAGCAAATGACCACCTGGAAAGTAACCAACCGCGCCACAGGCGAAACCATCCACGCATACACAGCAGACGAGCCGTACCCCTTTGATGGCATGGGCTTTGACGTTTGCAACCACATCGCGGAAGTTGCGCAGGTTGAAACATCAACACAAGCTCGCAGACTCACGAAACTCGCATTTATCGGGCGCATCGGCACAGAGTTTTCTGGCATTCTGACGGCAGCAAAAACAAACGTGCAAGTTGAACTGTTCGTGCGAATGTTGGACTGGGCTACACCCGATCCTGACGGCACCAGCGTTGACCTTGACGACCCGCGTGTCGTTGACGCACTCACCACGCTTGAAGCAGCTGGTTTGATCGGCGCAGGCCGTGCGCTGGAGATCCGCGCGTAATGTCTACCGTCTACAGCCTCGTCTGCTTTGGTGGCCGTACGGGTAAAACCGTCACGATCAGCAACGCCACGCCTGCGGTGGTCACACTGACGAATCATGGGCTGCGTGACGGTACTGGCGTTGTGTTCTCAACCTCGGGCGCATTGCCTACAGGCGTTACAGCAGGTACAACCTACTACGCCAAGTCCACTGCGGCAAACACGTTCAACCTGTATGACACATCGGCACACGCTATCGCTGGTGGAGCAACTGGCAGAGTCAATACGTCGTCAGCAGGGTCGGGTACGCACACCATAAAAAGTGCGTACTTCCTTGGATTGACTTCTGGTGAATTGTCGCGCTACGGGTCAGCAGGCAGCGAGCGTATTTACGATGGGCTTGTCGCCTGGAATACTGGGCGTTCGGGGGCGTCTGCGCTTGATGAGGAAATCTGCGAGATTGGCGAGGCATTCACTGAGATTGTGTCCGCATACCTCAATCTCACGGTGCCATCCGCTGTGCGCGAGGTAACGACAAAGGTGAACGGGGTAAGGTCTTCTGCCTACCATAACGGAGTTGTCGGAGCCGGTTACATTTTTGACTGCACTTACGGATCGTATGGACAGCTAGGGCTTACAAAGCACTTCACAAAATTGGATGGTTTCACCACGCAATCATCATCGGTGAATGCAAGTCCTGGCCTTAATGTCAACGCTGTAAATTGCTCAGTACTCGGAATGATTGTCTATCGCAATGCGACGGCAACATCAGGAGCTGGAATAACCATGACTGCATCATCTGGGTCAGTCGTCAAAAACTGCTTGATTGTTGGGCAGTACATCGGGATTGAAATTAACGACTACGTTTTTGCTGAAACTGTCTCAAATAACACCGTTGTCAAGAGTGTCAGCTACGGGATTACAAGGTTGTCTGCTGGGTCTTGGTCAATCAACGGTTACATGTACAACAATATCTCAGTCGGCAACGGAACCAATTGGCAAGGGGCAACTGCGCCAACTCTGCTTGGGGGATCGAACAATGCTGGGGCAACAGGGAACGTAGTCTGGGGATCATCGCCGGTAACGATAGCAACCACCGACTTCGTTGACTACGCAAACAACGATTTTCGTCCGGCCAGCTCGTCAAGCCCGCAGGTTGAAACCGGCGTGCTGTACTACGGCGCGTTGCCATACGACATTGCCGACGACGTGCGCCCGAATTACATGGACGGGGCGGCTGCTGCTTACGACGTTGGCGCTTATGAGTTTGACCATGGGTATGGTGGTTGGCCTGCGACGCACACACTCACGCTGACAAACGTGGTTGTCGGTTCGTCAATCCTGATACGTGACCAGGGCGACACTACAACCCACTACTCCGGCACGGCGGCATCCAGCACCGTAGAGATTGCCGTCACCGTGTACGGATCAGCGCTTGATAACTGGCTTATCAAGGTTCGCAAAGCGTCTGCATCGCCGACGTATATCCCTTGGGAAACACAGATGACAGCAACCGACGGGGCCAGCACGATTTACGTTTCTCAAATCTCGGATGAATAAGCCATGACCATCGCAACGACATTCGCAATAGCAACCAATGGCGCAATCACTGGGCCAGCGTTTGTTCCGGGAACGGATGCACGGTTCACCACGCTGGAGCTGCATCAGTGGCTACAAGACCTTGCCGACGATGCCGCGCCTACAGGCGACGATAACGTTTCCATCCTGGGGGCCAACCCGTCCGAGCTGGCGGGCAAACGCAACGCTGTGCGTCCGATGGCGCTCACGCTGTTGAACGGTGTCAACATCAACGATGCCGCATCGCAGTGGTTCAAGTTCGGGTCCATTGAGCAAGGCTCCGGCGCATCCAATGTTCAGTACACCGGCCTAAAAATCCTTGGTTCGTTGGTTGCATCAAGTCCAGTTTACATCTACCAGAACGGCGCAAAAGTAACGAAGTACTGGGCGGATGCGGACTCGTCAAACTTCCAGATTCTGGTGAAAGCCAAGTCCACATCGTCTGACACGACGCTGAAAGACATCACCGTTTACTCGCGCAAATACGGCCAAACTTACTCGCACTTCGATGTGGATTTATCCCCAGGCGGCGAGCAGGTGGCAGCGCTGTCAACAGCGGTTGATACCAACGTCGATACGGGCACCATGACGGCAGTTGCCGCAGCGGCATACTTCTCAAGCGCAATCGGAGGCACGGCAACACCCGGCACCCAGTCTATCACCCTGGCGTATGGCGACACCACGCAAGACCTCGGCGGCGGTCAAGGCAGCTTGCTGCACAAAGGCACCATTACCCTGGCAAACAGCGTCACACTGTCGAATGTCTACCAAGCCTTGATGTGGGCGTGTTCCGAATCCAGTACGATCACATTCAATGGGGTTGAAGGATGGCGTTACCGTGTGCTGCCTGGTCAGAGTTACGCGGAAAACCTCGCTGCTCCCTTCGGCACTTATGCCGGTGGAAAGTGGTTCGTGGCGCAAGGCTGGTGGTTGACCGGCGTACTCTCTGCTGACAGTAAGAATTACCAGCTTGTCTCGCACAACGGCACCGTGGAAATCCCGCCATCCTCGATTACCGTCGAGATAGGTGGCCTTGTGTCTGGGGACTATGTGCTTGTGGCACGTGACAACGCAGGCACGATAAACGATACCGAATACACAGTGTCCGGCTCCAGCGGTGCAACATCCCTGACCGTGACCGGTCTGGCAGCCGACACCCCGGCATCCGGCGTGGTTCGTATTGACGGCGACAGGTACACCTACTCAAGCTGGAGCGGCACCACGCTATCGGGCCTTAGCCCTGCGCTTTCGCAGACCTACAGCAGTGTGGCTGCGTTCATCCCGATGATCGACGCAGTGGCATCTGGCGCAACTATCACCAGCGCGGCGATGCAGTACAGCGCACCATTCACCTGCCGGTATCGCGTGCGCAACGGTGGCGGTAGCCCGATTGTCCCGTTTGAGTCCACGCTATCCGTAACCAGCACAGGCGGCACAGGAACCGCAGTGCGCACGGCTGACGCATAAAGACGATGGCCCTGACCTTCGACACTGCCACGCTCACGATAGAGTCCACAGCCTCTATCACGGACTTGCCAGCATTTCACGCATCGCTGCGCGACTGGGAGGATAGCGCGGAAGGTGTGATTTACCCGGTAACGCACACATGGAAGGCGATCGACTTGGGTGGCGCCTACTTTTACCAGGCCGACATGATAAACGGCTGGGTGCTGAAATTCCCTAATCCGGGCAATTACACAATCACCGGCAACCTGAATGCAACGATCACCCCGGTATCAGGCGTTTACGTCGAGCGAAAAACCAGCGCGGCGTACACCACCACGGCCATTGGTGGCAGCGGGCCAACGGCGGCGGAAATTGCAACCGCTGTTTGGGATAAGACTCTGCCATGACTACAGGGAATCGTTTATCTCAGTTATCGGGACTGAGCGGGGTTAGTGCGTCCGTACACCTTATATCAATCAAACAATCTGGCACCAATGCAGGTGACATGCTTGTTTCGCGCTCTGGACTGACAACAGGCACGGCGATGGAACACCTTATCAGTAACACAGACACAACAGACCTTTCGCTGTGGTGGAAGTACAGAACAAAAAGACGCTGCTAACCTATGCATCCTGATAAATTTCTTGGACGTGATTCCGGGCAACACGGGCAGCAAGAGCCTGAAATGTCGCAAGCGGAAAGCGAAGCGCATCTTGAAGCCCTGAGCGCGTCCATCGCTGGCAAGCGCAAAGAGGCCATTGATTTTCGCAAGGCGTCAGGGATTGAGGACGTTTGGCTGGCGTGCGAGGAAGCGTATTTAGGCATCGACGACATGAACCGCGCAGAGTTCAGCGGTGCGAAGTGGGCAAAGCCTACGTCTATGTCCAGCGGGCTTACAGCCAACGTCAACAAAACTGATGGCACACGGTCAACGGCATTTGTGCGGTTGACGAGTCGATATGTTGATGGTGCTGCTGCGAAGCTGGGCGAGATCATCTTGCCTATCGACGAAAAAGCGTTTCAGTTTAAGCCAACACCAATTGCTGATTTGGTCGTGCCGCAGGATGCGCAACAGGCCGCACCTGGCGCAGCGCCAGGTATCTTGGCACAAGGACAGATGCCACCGGCGCAGCCAATGCCAGGTATTCCGCCGCAAGGTGGACAGCCTCCAATGCAGGGCGTTGCACCTGCCATGCCAGGTATGCCACCTCAAGGACCGACAGCTACGCCACCATCTCCAGTCGATCCGATGGTGCAGGCACAGAAGGCAGCAGCAGAGATGGCCGAACGTGCAGAGACTCGCATCTATGACTGGATGACTGAGAGTAAGTACCCGGCAGAGGCTCGCAAGGTCATAAAGGATGCCGCCCGCATTGGGGTTGGTGTGCTCAAAGGCCCGTTCCCAGTGGTGCGCAACAAGAAGGCAATGGTTAAGCAGGGCGAAGATGCAGCGATGATGGAGATTCAGCAAAGCATTGCACCCGCCGTGCAGTGGGTGGACCCGTGGAACTTCTACCCGGCAGATGGATGCGGTGAGCGTGTGTGCGATGGCGATTATGTTTTTGAAAAAGATTTTTTGTCATCCCGCAAGCTCAAGGCTTTGAAGGATGAGCAAGGCTATCTGCGTGACCGCATAGACAAGGTGCTTGAAGAGGGTCCGAACAAATCATTAATTGACGCTGACAGAAGCGACAACCGGCATATCAGCAAAAACCGTTACGAAGTTTGGTACTACTACGGCAAGATTACGCGCCAGGATTTGTGCTGCACTGCTGCGGTAGGCTATGAAGATGTGCCAGAAGAGCAGGAAGATGTGAGCGCTATTTTGACGATGGTTAATGACACCGTTATCAGGTGCATCATCAACCCATTCGACTCTGGCCTGTTCCCGTATCACGTGATGGCATGGTCCCGCAGGCCTGGGCATTGGGCTGGCGTGGGTGTTGGCGAAAAGATGATGATGCCACAACGTAGCGTAAACGCCGCTACCCGTGCGCTGTTCAACAATGCAGGCTTGAGCAGCGGTGCGCAGATCATCATCGACCAGCTTGGCATCGTGCCCGCTGATGGATCGTGGACGCTGACACCCAACAAGATTTGGTACAAAACGGGCGAATCTCCAACGACCAATGTTCGTGATGCGTTTGTTGCCGTCCTGATACCTTCGGTGCAGAAAGAAATGTCTGCCATCATCGAGTACGGCATGCGCTTGGCGGAAGAGTCAACCGGCATCCCGCTCATTGCACAGGGCCAGCAGGGGCCAACATCGCCACAGACTTTCGGCCAGGCAGAGTTACAGAACAACAACTCGCTTACATGGCTTCGGGATATTGGCTACGGTTTTGACGACCAGATCACAGAGCCGCTGGTTGATGCTTTCTATGAGTGGCTGCTGCTTGATCCGAATGTGCCAGAAAATGAAAAGGGCGATTTCAATATCGACGCTCATGGCTCCATCGCGCTGGTGGAGCGGGCGATCCAAGAGCAAACGATGGTCGGGCTGTTGCAGGCTTCGCAGAATCCAGCTTTTGAGATTGATCCGGCGAAATTGTTTGCTGAATATCTTAAATCCAAGCGCATGAATCCTGAGAAGATTCTTCTGTCTGACGAGGACAAGGCCAAGCGCGCACAGATGCCGCCCCCGGCAGCGCCGCAGATCGAAGCCGCAAAGATTCGCGCACAAGCTGAACAGGCTAAGACGCAAATGGTGCTCCAAGCCGATGCTCAGAAGGCCCAGGCAGAGATGCAGCTTGAGACGCAATTGGCGCAAGAGGAAGCACAACTCGCCCGCGAACTGGCACAGCTTGAGAATCAGACGCAGCAGATACGCATCAAGACTGACACGGACCGCGACACGGCATTTGTCGAGGCAAACGCCATGCGCGACCGGACCAATGCACAGATGCAGATGCAGGAACTTGCAATCAAGCGCGAACTGGCGATGCTTGATTATGCGAACAAACGCGAGATTACGCTTGAGCAGGTTAAGGCGGGGCTGGCAGAGACATCGCTCAAGTTGCAGACACAGAAAGAACTTAGCGCGGCGGCAATGGGTATCGACTTGCACAAGCACAAGAACCCATCGCCGCAGGTCATTACCCCGCCAACTGAACCAGCAGGCAAAGCGCCTAAAGGTCAAGCCTTCGCCAAATGAACGAGCCTAAGCCACCTTTCACGTTGACCAGAGAAGAGAAGCTGTCCCCCTTGTGGCGGGCACTGGTGGCGCACTGGGAAGAACGGCTAGAGGTACTGCGCACACAGAACGAAGCCCCACGCGGCGAGGTTGAAACAGCGCTGATACGTGGGCGCATTGCCGAGTGCAGGCTGAATCTGCAACTTGGCAAAGACGAATTCAAGAATTAGCCAGTCCCTGTTAAGGCACTGGTAACGGTGGTGTTCCGCGCAAGCCGAACGCCGAGTACAGAACGCGCTATTGGTGCGTTTTTTTGTTTGGAGATATAGATGGCAGAAGGTGATAGCGAACTTGAGTCAGGGTATGTAGGCACAGAATCAACTGTTGAAAAACAGGAGATTGCAACCCCAGAACCTGAGAAAGTTCCTGAACCGCAGGAGGAAGCAAAGCCGGACCCGATGCAGGAACTGCGCGACTCGATAGCGAAGCAAAACGAGCTTATCGAGAAGCAAGGGCAAAGGCTACGCAACGCCGAAGGGCACATTGGTGGACTCAACCATATGCAAAAACAGCTATCTGAAACCCTGGCCGCTTCAAAAGCCGCCAGCCAAAAGGTTGCAGATGCTCCAACTCAAGCGCAGGTTGAGGATGCAATTGATAGCCCGGAAGAATGGAAAGCGCTTAAAGCTGATTTTCCAGACTGGGCCAGTGCAACGGAAAAATACATGGATGCACGGATGCGCAAGCTACCCGCTGTAGACGTGGATGGGCTCCAGAAGCGCGTGGCCGAGCAGATCAAGGGCGAAACCGAAGCAGTACGCCGGGAGATTATCGAATCCAGCCTGGATGCGGTATTCCCCGACTGGAAATCTGACATCAATTCGCCCGCGTTTGCTGAATGGCGAAGCAAGCAACCTCCTGAGATTGAAGCCCTCGCAGCGTCCGCCAAAGTAGGCGATGCGGCCAGGATGCTGAAGCTCTACGCTGAATCCAAAGCTGTCAAACCAAGCCCCCAAGTGCAGGCCAATGCCATCCGGCAAAAGCGCATTGAAGCGGCCATATCTCCAAAAGGCACGGGTGGCTATGCGCCATCACGCACTGAGATTGACGAATTCGAGAGCGGTTATTCCGCTCGCTAACTGATTTTTAAGGACATTTCAAAATGACTATGCAAACTTTTGCATTGACCCCTGGTCGAATTAACAAGTTCAAAGGCGAAATATTGGCCCATGCCAAACCTTACGAGGTTTTGAGCAAGGCAGGCCGCCAAGTCCAGCTCCCGCAGAACCAAAGCGATACCTACGTAGCGCGTAAGTTCCTGCCATATGGCGCTACGTCCAGTTCGCCCAATATCTTCTTCCCGACTGCAACCGGGGACCGTGGCAACACGATCGCTCAAGCGCATTTGACGCAAGAAGGTGTGACACCTACGCCTGATTCCATCACTCCGGTGGACATTACCGAAGTCATCCAGCAATACTCTTGCTTGTACGGTTTCTCGGACAAGACTTACAACCTGTACGAGGATGACATTCCGGCGCAAATGAAAACGCAGATCGGTGAGCGTGTGGGCTTGGTGAACGAGATGATCGTGTACGGCAAGCTCAAGAGCGGTACTAACCAGTTTTACGGCGGCGCTGGTACGTCCCGCGCAACTGTTGCGGGTCCGATGACTCTGAACCTGCAATCTTCTATCGTGCGTTCGTTGATGGCTAACCATGCGATGCCTGTAACTTCGTTGCTCAAAGCATCGGCCAATTACGACACGTCCGCAGTGGCTCCCGGCTATTTTGCCTACTGCCACTCCGACCTGGAGCGCCAGATTCGTGACCTGCCAAACTTCGTGCCCGCTGAAAAGTACGCATCTGGCACACCTGAACCCGGTGAAATCGGCAAGTGCGAGCGCTTCCGCTACATCCTCAGCCCTGACCTGCCCTCGTTCCAAGATGCAGGCGCTTCTGGTGCGTCCTATACCGGCTCCGGCACGGGCTATTGCACCACCAGCACCACGGCGCTGGATGTGTACCCGATCATCGTATTGGGTGCCGATGCGTTCTCCCAGATCGCAGTGCGTGGCCTCAAATCGCTTGATCCTACTTTCTTGCCTCCCGGAGAGAAAAGCAAGTCTGACCCGCTGGGGCAGCGTGGTTATGCGGGTACGTCATGGTGGAAGGCAGTTATGATAGAAAATCACCAATGGTACGCTGTTGTGAACGTTGCAAGAGCTGCATAAGCAATTGGGTAGCCCTTCGGGGCTATTCCGAAAGGAACAAATATGCAAGACACCATCACATCCACAATCGCCGGTATGCCAGGTGGCATTGCCCGCGACACTCTAACCAAGTCTCTCAGCTATGTCGCGGAACGCTTGTCCTGCCAGATGTACTCAAACTCCACGCTTGTTATCAAAGCTGGCGGCGGGGTACTGGCAAAGACCGGCGCTGCCATCAGTTACGGCGTGGTCAACGGCAAGCCGATCATCATCGGTGCGGGGACAGACATGCCATCGCTTACTGGGCTGAATATCGGCGCTGGCAAGTTCAATTTGATTTGCTTCTTTGTTGACGCTGCTGGCACTCTATCTGTGCTTATGGGCACAGAAGGCGCAACGGCAGGCGCGGCACGTTTCCCCAGCTTCCCTACTGGCAAAACCCTTGTCGGCTTTCTGTCTGTCACGCACTCGTCAGCTTTTACGGGTGGCACCACTGCGCTGGACACAGCCACAACGCTCTACTTCTCTCCAGTAGGCGCGTTCGACCCTTCTATCACTTTGTAATCGAGATCAATTATGAATACTTTTCAAAACATCCAGGGCGCAACAGTCAACCTGGCAAATGCAGGCTTTGTGCTGGGCACCACCAGCACCTACACCACAACCGCAACAACCGTCTGCGCAATTCAAGGCGCGTTCGCCACTGGATTGACAGCGCAGACAAACACGGCAAGCCCGACGACGGACGCGACCACTGGCGCGGCTTTCGTGCCGCTCACTGCGAACCAGGCTACCGTCCTTGTGTGGGGTGTGAATGCCGCAGGCGCTATCAAGCTGGCACAAGGCTCGATTGTCGCCACTGAAACAGGGGTGACTACCACAGCGGGCGCGTTCATTGTTGCACCGCAGTTCCCTGCCCTTCCAGAAGATTTTTGCCCGATATCCTATGGGTTGGTGCGTACATCGCCCACTGGCTCCAGCTTCACGGCAGGTACAACCAACTGGACAGCATCGGGGATTACCTGCACGACGTTCAAAAACATCCACACGTTACCCGACCGTCCGAAGATCGTTTAAAAAGCGATCCAACAGCAAGCCCAGCCTAACCCGCTGGGCTTTTTTTTGTCTATTTTTAAGAGGAACAGATGGAAGCAGCATTGCATACACCCGTCAAACGCGCATACAACCGCAGAGAAACCAATTCAGAAGAATTTCCATTGGGTCAGAAAAACGACATTAACCTGGATGGCGAGATCAAACACGGCGAATCAATCGAGCAAGTTTCGTTCGACATCAACCGCCAAAAAGAACACATGGCGAAGCTGGCATTCAATGAAGAGCCTGTGACCATCATCATTGAAGAAAACAGCCGCTCAGATAACCCAGAAACCCATGTGCCAGTCAGCGTACAGGGCAAAGAAGCAGAAATTTTCACCAATGGGCAATGGGTGTCAATTGGTTGGTTGCCAGTCAATCAGGCACTGACAACAAAGCGCAAGTATGTTGAGGTGCTGTTGCGCTCAAAGTCAGATGCTATCCGCACCATGCACGATGATGCAAACATTGAGCGACCCCGCAACACCGTGCGCCGTAGCACTAGCTCAAATTACCCGGTGACGATCCTGGAAGATAACAACCCGCTGGGCCGTGAGTGGGTTGCATCCATCCGGCGCGAACACTAAAGGCAAAGCATGTCCACGTATTTGCAGCTTTGCAACAGCCTGATACAGAAGTGCGGCATCTCTGGCGGCAGCATCTCGACGGCTGTTAGTCAAACAGGCGAGTCCGGGCGAGTTGCATCGTGGATTGACGAAGCGTACCTGAATATCCAGCTCACAGAACCCCGTTGGAACTGGATGCGCGGCACTGTGTCGTTTGCTACCGTCACAAACCAAGGATCGTACACCCCGACGCAATGCGGGTTGACAGACTTTGGCTTGTGGAAGATGGATAGCTTTCGCAGCTACATCACGGCGACCGGCACAAGCAGTGAGCAATTTCTAACGCCAATCGACTATGACTCGTACCGCGACACGTACCTGTTCGGCTCTATGCGCACGTCTTACGGCGACCCGCGCTACATAAGCGAAGCCCCGGATTTGTCGCTGAATCTGGGGCTGATACCTGGATCAGTTGGATACACGATAGTCGGCGAATACTTCAAGACCCCTACCAGGCTTACAGCCGATGCCGATACGCCAGCACTCCCCGCTCAGTATCACATGCTGATTGTCTACCGCGCCATGATGATGTACGGTATGTATGAGTCTGCGCCGGAGACAGTGCAAGAAGGCACAAGCCTCTACAACGCCATGCTGCGCCGTGTGATGCGTGACCAGATGGACGATGTGACTGTAGGGGCTGCACTCGCATGAATATGCCCGTCGTCAAGCATGAGTTTTTTGAACTCAAGGGCGGACTCGATTTGATGACTCCGCCGATTGGCGTACCCAATGGCAAATGCATCGACGCGCAAAACTTTGAGCCTGAGATTGCAGGCGGGTATCGGCGCATAGACGGTTTCGAGCGGTATTCGGGGCTGACTTCGCCAAGTGCTGCAACGTACTACACCATCACCATCACGCTAACCGGCGCTATCGCTGTTGGCGACACCATCACGGGCGTAACCAGCGCGGCCACTGGTAAGGTGCTGGCAGTAAGCGGCACCACCTACGTGCTAGGGCGCGTTAGCGGAACATTCAACGCATCCGAAACCGTCAACGTATCCGCGTCTCCGCAGGGCACCACGACCTCATTAGCGGCCCTTGGCGGGGCTTCTACGGCCTCACTGGATGCGGATTACCTGCTACTCGCTGCGAACGACAGACGGGCTTCTATCGCCGCTGTTCCAGGGTCTGGGCGCATTCGTGGAGTGTGGGTGTACGGCGATACCGTCTACGCATTCCGAGACAATGCAGGCGGTACCGCTGGTGACATGTACAAAGACTCCGGCGCAGGCTGGGTGAAAGTGACTTTTGGCACAGAGATACAGTTTTCATCCACCATGGGCGGCACAACAGCGTTTGCTGTGGGTAGCACCATCGGCAACCTGGGCGCGGGGCCGACCAAAACCGCAACCATTGTTGCTGTGCTGCTGCGCACCGGCACCATGGGAACGGATGGCGTTGGAACGCTCATCATCACACCAGTTACTGGTTCGTTTGCCAATGCGGACCCGATCTTCGTTGGGGCGACACAGAAGGCTGTAGCAACCACAGCGGCCACAGCCATCACCCGCGCAGTTGGCGGACAGTGCGAATTTGTGAATGCCAACTTCACCGGCTCCACGTCAACCCAGAAAATGTACATCGTTGACGGAGTAAATAAGTGCGCCGAGTTCGATGGCACGAACTACATCCCAATCCGCACGGGCATGACCACTGACACGCCATCCCACGTGATGGCGCACAAGAATTACTTGTTCTTGTCGTTTCTCGGATCGGCGCAGTACTCATCCCTTGGCAATCCCTACTCTTGGACCGTTGTGCTGGGTGCCGGTGAAATTGCAACCGGCGACACCATCACCGGATTCTTGCCGCAACCTGCGGACTCGTCCGGCTCCAGCATGGCTATCTTCACGTCAAAGCGCACGCACATCTTGTATGGCACAAGTTCGGCAGACTGGCGTATGACGACCAGTGTTTATGACGTTGGCTACAGCGCATTCACCATGCAACCTGTTGGCAACAACACCTACGGACTCACCTCTAGTGGCGTGCAAAGCCTAGCCACAACACAAAACTATGGCAACTTTGCATACGCCGCGATAACGAACCAAATCCAGTCGCTAATGACGCTCAAGCGCGGGCTGGAAACGTGCTCTACAGCAAGCCGCACCAAGGACCAGTACCGGCTGTATTTCAACGATGGAACGGGGCTAGTCGTTGGGCTGACGGGCGATTCCGTGTCTGGTGTGATGCCAATCAACTATGGATCAACGGTTGTACGCTGCATCTGTACGGCAACGCTAACAACCGGCGTGGAGGTGACGTATTTTGGATCGGACGACGGCTACATCTACAAAGAGCAGGTCGGCACCAGCTTCGATGGTGCAGTTATTGAAGCCTGGATTCGCCCCGTTTTCAACCACTCTCGCTCCCCCCAGATGCGCAAGCGCTACCGCCGCGCCGTGTTTGAAGTTGATGCGGCAGGGTACTGCCAGGTGCAAATCAGCTATGACCTCGGATACGGGACGATTGCAACCAATCAAGGACTCCAGACAACCAAAGAAATGATTGGTGGCGGCGGGTATTGGGACCAGTTCACGTGGGACCAGTTCACATGGGATGCCCAAGTAATCGAAACCCAATCCCTATCGCTTGAGGGGACGGAGAAAAACATTTCTTTCATCATCTACAACAACCGTGCGCAGGATCATAGTTTTACTGTGCAGGGCATCAGCCTCATGTTTACACCGAGGCGCATGGAGCGTTAAGCAATGGCAACAAATCCGTACTACACCGTCACTGGCGCACCAGTCACACAAAGCCGTGGTGTTTCCGCCACCATCCGAAGCGAGTATTCTGCAATACACACGGGTTTTGATGCGGTCTATGTGGCTATGTTGCTACGTGGCCTAAAGGGTGGTGAAACCTGGACTGGGACGCACGTATTCACTGGCGCGAATGTCACGTTTGCAACGCAATCCGCATCTGACAACTCGACCAAGGCGGCGACAACGGCGTATGCAGATGGCGCAGTTGCGACATCTGCGGCACTCAAAGCTAACCTCGATTCGCCAGTGTTTACAGGTACTCCAACGGCACCGACAGCACCCGCCGGAACTGGGACAACACAAATAGCCACATGTGAATTTGTTGCAGCCACATCATTCAGCACAAACCTTCCTTCGCAAACAGGAAACAGTGGGAAGTTCATAACCACAAATGGGACGACGGCAAGCTGGGGATTAGCAATAGCTGACCAGACTGGAAACTCCGGGAAGTTCCTCACAACGAATGGAACTACATCGAGCTGGCTTAGGGTATCCCCTTTGCCAACAGTCGTTGTAAATACGTCATCAACGACATGGACATGCCCCTCCAACGTTACGACAGCAAAAGTTACGGTAGTTGGTGGCGGCGGGTCTGGATCGTCGTTCGTTTCTCAAGCAGGCGGTGGTGGCGGTGGCGGCGGGTCTGCAATCAAGTGGCTAACGGTCGTACCGGGTACTGTGTACACCGTCACTATTGGTGCGGGGGGGGCCGCAAAAGCGGCGTCGTCATCTTCTGCAGGCAATGCGGGTGGAACTAGCTCGTTCTCTGGCGGGGTTATTACAACCGTGTCCGCTACAGGCGGTGAAGGGGGGGCTGGTTCAACTGTCGCTGGAGCAGGAGGTACTGGTAGTAACGGCGACTTGAATATGACCGGCGGTACTGGAACCGCTGCGACTACGAACATGGATACGCCGACGCCTACGGGTGGGAGTTCACTGCTTGCGGGATCGTCGCGGACAGCAGGAACTGGTTATGGCGGTGGGGGAAGTTCAATATGGAATAACGGTGGTAGCTATGCAGGCGCTGCCGGTGTCGTCATCATCGAGTATTAAATCATGCAAGCACATCAATTAAATACCAAAAACGAGATCATTAATACCATAGTTGTTGATTCGCTCGACGATTTCCCCAGACTTGTGGATGCCAGTATCGGCGGCGGCATAGGGGATAGCATTATTGACGGAGTGCTGATCCTAAGGCCGGTTATTGCCATAATACCTCAGTCCGTATCCATGCGCCAGGCAGCTCGCGCCTTACTCGATGCGGGCCTACTTGATGATGTAGACGCATTGGTAGCAACGCTACCCCGTGCGTACCAGATTGATTGGCAGCGTGCAGGCACTGTAGAGCGCAGTAACCCGCTTGTCGAGATTGTGCGTCAGCAAAAGAGCATGACGGATGCTCAGATTGACGACCTGTTTATCGCTGCTGCAACGCTGTAAGCCATGCTGCGCTACATCCTGAATATCCTTATCGCCTTAGACCAGTTCATCAATACGCTGCTGGGCGGCTATCCAGATGAGACTCTGAGCGCTAGCGCTTGGCTGGGTGAGCGCGAAGGCAAGATTTACGGGCGCATATTTCGCCCGGTGATTGACTTTCTGTTCTGGCCGCTCCAGCGCGACCATTGCCGCCGCGCCTTTGAGGCTGAGTACAACTTTTCCCAACGCCCACGCCCATGGTAAAACTTGCATCAGACAACAAAGCGCACATCCCAATGATTGAAACGGCCTGCCGAAAGCAATCAGAAATTGACTCAATCTATCAGCACCTTGACGAGGGCAATGCACGCATGACAGCTATCGAAGTGAGTATGGCTGAATACCACAAGACTGCTGCCGAAGATCGGCAAAGGCTTGAGGCAAAGCAGGACGCAAATAACGCTGACACTGCAGAAGCGCTTGAAATTATCAGGATGGGGAAAGGGTTTTTTCGTGGCGCTGCGTGGGTTGGTAAGTGGTTACGCCGGATTGTCATGTGGGTGGTGCCACCTGTAGTTGCAATTATCGGACTGTGGCAATCACTCAAAACAAAGTGACATGGATACATCACTAATCACCTACATCTGTGTATGCGCGGTTGCGCTAATCGTGGCTTTCCCGAGGTTCTGACATGCGCAAACAACACACATGCATGCAACGAGCCATCGGATCGGTTGCGCTACTTGTGTGGTCTGCTGTTGTGCGCGTGGCTAGAGTGCTACCAGGAATGAAGAATAGGGAAAAATTCCCGCCAATCGCAGAAGAAGAAATCACAATTTACGACAACCTCATGGATGTACTGTTGCTGGCGGCGTACCTCGTCCTACTGTTTGGTAGCTTCGTTGCCGTGGTTATGTTCTGGAGTTGTTGAAATGGAAATTACTCTAGCCATGCGGGTACTTGATGCTATGGCCTCACAGCTTGAGGCGCTGAAAGAGCGAATTGAGATGGCCGAGGCACGGATTAAAGAGTTGCAGAACGGGTGCTCTTGTCAGATGTGGCGGGAACACACGGGCATACCGAGAGACAAAGAAACTGATTGATTTTTAACTGGAGAGAAAATGGATAAATACATTGGAACCAAGATCGTAACTGCAACGCCGATGAACCGGGCAGAGTACAACGTCTACCGTGGCTGGGTACTCCCTGCAAATGAGGACGGCGCTGATGATGGCTACCTTGTTGAATACACGGACGGTGGCAAGCCTAACGACGCGCGGCATGCTGGGTATATCAGCTGGAGTCCCAAAGATCAGTTCGACAACGCTTACCGAAAAACTTCTGGTATTACGTTCGGCGCAGCCGTGGAAGCACTGAAACTTGGAAAAAAGGTGTCCCGTGCGGGCTGGAATGGCAAAGGTATGTGGTTGGCAATGATCGCTGGGGATTGTTGGGGCATTGGGGGGCATGCTCCTTACGACGTGCCAGGTGCGTCAACAATCATGCACGCTCCGTTCATCGGCATGAAAACCGCTGATGACAAGTTTGTACCATGGCTTGCCAGCCAGACTGACGTGCTGGCTGAAGACTGGGGCGTTGTTGGTGACGCTAGCACAACGTAAAGCAGCAGCGCTCGCAATGGCCAGCGCGTTGGCGATCCCTGCCGAGGGCTTACGACAGTGGGCATACAGGGACCCTGTTGGTATACCTACGATCTGCTTCGGCAGCACGCAAGGCGTGAAGATGGGTGACTTTCGGACGGTGCCAGAATGCAAAGCATTGTTGAACAAGGAGATGCAAAATGTCATATCAACCGTGGACTCGTGCAGGCCAGGGCTACCGATAAACGTACTCGCCGCTTTCGCGGATGCAGCCTACAACGTCGGGCCGCACATCGCCTGCGACAGCTCCAAGTCAACAGCGGCTAGGGTACTGGCAGCAGGAAACTACAGAGAGGCTTGTGACCAGCTTTTACGATGGGATTTCGCCCGTGTTTCAGGTGTGTCAGTCAGACTGCCGGGTCTGACAAAGCGCCGTGAGATGGAGCGGCAGGTGTGCCTGGGTGGATTGAATTGATTTTTAACTGGAGGAAATATGGAAGCTAAAACTTTGAGTAACACAAACTTTGCAGACGTAAAGGTGAACGTTTCGGACGTGAAAGCAGTCGGGAATGGAAACCTGTTTGCGCTGCTGAGTAAAGCGTCATCAGAAGCTCAGGGGTGGATGAAAAGCAGCAAGGCTATGGAAGTCCCAGGCGGTTGCGTGGTGCAGGTTACGACACAACAACGCAACCCGGACGGGAGTTATGCGGTTGCGGAAGCGCTTACGTTTGTGCCAGGTGTGAAGATTGCAGACGACGTAAACGGCGGGCGCAAACTGGTAGCGTAATGACACAGACCATAGTTGCCCTGGTATTGGCACTCTTTTCGGCGCTTGCTGGTTACGGCTATGGTCATGAGTATGGTGTAGCCAAGGTGCAAGCCAAATGGGACACCGAGAAAGCCGCCATCATCGCAGCACAACGCGAGAAAGAGGCCGAACTACAGGCCAGTATGGACAAACTCAGGGAGACAAAGAATCGTGAAACTGCCAAACTTCAGCGCACTGTTGCTGCTCTTACTGTCAGCCTGCGCAGTCGCCCCGAAAGGCCAACCGTGCCCACGCCTGCCAGCGTTGGAGATGGTGCCATTGGATGTACTGGAACTGGACTTTACAAGCCGGATGGAAACTTTCTTATCGGGGAGTCTGCCAGGGCAAACATCCTCAGACTCGCCTTGATTACCTGCCAGAAGGCGTATCAAGATGCTGTTGATAAATGAACTTTAGAACACAAGGATATAAAAATGGCTGATTACATGGGAAACGGGATTTTGGATTCAAACATCAAGCCAATCACCGTCACGGACGATGCGACGACTGCTGGCCGCGTAAAGAGTTTGATCGACCAGAATAGCCCGCTCATGCAGCAGGCACAAAGCAAGGCGTATGAGACTGCGAATAGCCGGGGGCTGCTGAATAGCAGCATTGCAAACACATCCGGGCAATCTGCTGTATTGGGTGCTGCGACAGACATTGCCAAGCTGGACGCTGCCACGTATTACGATGCATCAAAGACGGCTACGCTGCAAGGTTACGATTTGCAAAAGATGGGCACCCAACAGGTATACACGCAAGCCAACATGGGGACTCAGCAAGAGTTTGACTTGCAGAAGATGGCCGCAAATTATGGCTATGACTTGGGCTTGATGACTCAATCCCAGATCAACGACATGCAAAAGATGGCCGTTGCGCAGGGCTATACAGAGAAGAATGCAGCGACTCAACAAGGTTACACGCAAGCCAATCTAGCTACGGCGCAGGGCTACACGCAAGCGAACATGGCCACTCAGCAGGGCTTTGATTTGGCGAAGATGGACAAAACGCAGGTCAATGATATGGTCAAGCTAGCTACCCAGCAAGGCTATATCAAGGAGAACGCAGCAACGCAACAAACATACACGCAAGCGAATCAGGCTACGCAACAGACATTTGAGCTTGCAAAAATGGCTGCGGCAAATGGCTACGATCTGGACAAGATGAATCAGGCCCAGATTAATGACATGATTCAGATGTCTGTCAAGCAAGGATACAACCTTGATTCCATGGCGGCTGCATTCGGTTATGACACATCAAAGATGGACCAAGCCCAAGTAAACCAGCTTGCAACTATGGCCGCGCAGCAAGGGTATACAACCTTAAATCAAATGACGCAGCAAGGATTCGACTTGACAAAGATGGCTGCGGCATATGGGTATGACTCCAAGAAGATGGAGCAGGCGCAAAATGATCAGCTTGCACAGATGGAGATGAAGCAGGGATATGATGCGAAGAATCTTGAAACGCAAATCGCAGGCAATATGGGCGTGGCGGGTATCAATGCAAACACAGCTATTACAACCAATGCCGCGAGCAATGCAGCGCAATTGACAGCCGCGCAGTTAGCAGCCAATACATCGTTGACAAACAACAAATACAGCACAGATGCATCTATCAACATTGCCAACAAGAACAATGAAACACAGCTCGCAACTACCAAGCTAAACACAGATACATCACTTGCAACCAACAAATACAGCACTGATGCATCCAAGGAAATTGCGTCTAACAACAATGCCACAACCTTGACCGCTGCTGAGTTGAATGCGCAAACATCCAAAGACAATACAAAAGCAAACAACGACACAACGCTCACCGTATCCAACAATCAGATTAGTGCCAATGCAACATCGCAAAAAAATCAAATGATTGGAGCAGCGTTGCAAAGCGCTGGAAATACGATAGCTTCGTTGACAACGGCGCTACCATCGGCACTAACTGAAATTGATGGAATGGATATTTCAGCAGAGGCCAAAGAAACAATGAAAACCAATTTGACCAATGCAATCCAAGAAGCATCAGGACATACCAACACTTGGTTAAACGGAACACCGGCAAGTCAAGAAGAAACAGTAACAGAAACAATCCCTGCCGTCACACGTGAAGAACCAGGAATTTATGACCCAAATACTGGGACAGTTGGGCCAAGCACCATTGTTGTTGTTGAACCGGAAAAAACTGTAACAAATGTGAAACCAGCTAGCGCTGGAACACCAGGCTTCCTATCGACGATTTTGGCCCTCTTTCCTAGGTAGTAAATCATGGCTGAAATATTCGGCAATGGGGACTTTGAAGGGTATGAAATTTCAGGTCTGCAAAAGTATCTTGATGAACGTGAAAAATCGCAAGTTACGTCATATCTTGACCAGGTAAAGCCTGGGCCACAACTAACACCAGAACAGGCTGCGCAGGTAGGCCAAGCACCGGCAGCACCAACATGGATGGACAGTTACAAGTCGTTTCAAGCTGACCATGTAAGAAACTTCGGCCAGGATATGAACCGGCCATGGACGGCGGATGCGGACGCTGAAAAAGCAAAGGGCGTAATAGACCAAAAATACGTAGACAACATCAACGCCTACAACCAGAAGTACGGCAAGAGCGAGAAGCCGGACAGGTCTGTTTTCGGTGTGGATGCGCAACCCAACACCTACACGCCAACCGACCATTCAAATGATGGAGTACTTGGCGGCGTTGCTAAGTCTCTGGGGATGACGACCAATCAATTCGGCACACTCGCAGCGCTGGCCGTTGGGGGGTGGGCCGTTGCGTCAGCCATGGCACCAACCACAGCAGCGGCAGCGGCTCCAGCCGCAGAAGCCACAGCAGCAGCTACCGGAGGCACAGCAGCGGCAGCAACAGCCGCCCCTCAAGTGGGGATCATCGAATCCGCTCTTGCATCGCCGATTGCCAAGCCTGCGCTGAACGCTGGAATAACCATGGCGAAAACCGGCGACGTTGGAAAGGCTTTGACCGCCGGGGCGGGCGCGTATGTCGGTGCGGAGTTCGTTGCTCCAGCCGTAGGAGGATGGGCTAAGGAAGCGCTGGGCGCATCAAAGGATATTGCCAATGCTCTGGGTGGCGCAGCCAGTGTGGTTACTCAAGGCGGCGATCCTATCAAGGCACTGCAAAGCGGCGCTGTTGGCGTTGCTGCTGGGCTGATTACGAACTCTGTTCCAGGATTCGACCAGCTTGGCAAAGCCACGCAATCGGCCATTACCAACGCAGTCACTGCACAGCTAACCGGCAAATCTCCCACAGATGCACTGGTCGCATCGGCACGGAACATGGCTATCAACATGGCCACAAACCAGGTGCTACCTGATGACGTTGGGCCAGGTACACGTGGGTTTGTTAATACCGTGGCAAGCACAGTGTTGCCGCAAGTCGGCAGCAAGAAGCGCAAGCGCTAGATTTTTGGAGGTGATATGGATTTTGATAACGCATTCGACCCAGGTATCGAAGATGAATATGATGATTCTTGGCTGGATCAATATTCGCTTCCTGAGATTTTTAGCATTGCGCGAGAAACATCTGAACTGGATTACGCGAACCAATTCATGCCAAAGGCAGACGCAACAAGCAGCGATGTAGACGTTTACCCAACAGGCGGCAGGGGCAGTGCCAGTGCTGGTGCCGGTGCTGGTGCCGGTGTTCGCCGCGCTCGGCCTCGACCCCGTCCACATGGGGGTGATGGTGGTCATGAACCTGATGATCGGAATGGTGACC
>OFQW01000033.1_pt1 | contig 26363 bp, 36 predicted proteins | sample 1542941 | NCBI WGS metagenome assembly OFQW01 (sample SAMN07774219, study PRJEB24372) | wastewater metagenome | isolation source: Exp Tend NO 90WW | collected 2016-02 | reverse complement strand
GGCACTTCACCGAATCGGCTGAGCTCAATACCCCAGTTCTTATTGTTGGTCTTGGACCAGCTACTGCGAGCATATACCCTGCCAGGCGATACTGTCTTCAGCTCCACTAGATCGATGTCAGCACCGACAGCAATCACATCACCGAATTCCTTCATGGTGTCGAGATCTGTGACCTGGCTGGCTACAAGTAGCCTCATCTTGCGAGGATTCGCCATGCCTTCCCACTTCTGTTCGATAGTCGGAGGCAGAGTGATCTCTGGCACATAGTCCACAGCATCCTTCACATTGAAGCCATTGGTCTGTCGGATCGCTCCATCATTGTATGAATAGGCTGTCATGTAGTACTCGCCACCGAGAGCATTCTTTGCGACTGCCACGACATCAATGACTGCTCCAGTCTCATATGCTTTGATGGCTTGAGCTTTGGTCCAGTCGGTGAAGTTAAAATTCCAGAGGTTAGTGGCACGAGTCAGCTTGATACGCTTCGGAGTGATCTTCGTGTATGTGATCGATGGAGCAGGTGGCTTCGGAGGATTGAGCCATGCAGTGACTCGATCCCATACTGTGCGAGCATATCCCTTATCTTTGAGATCTGCAGGGCAGAGAGTGATCTTGTCACTGACATCTTTGTGGTACTGGATATCTGCTTGAGGATAATTCTTGCGGATCTGCTGCAGCAAGGTCTCCAGGTTGTTCAATGTTTGCTGATCATAGTATCCACGCCAGTCACCTCGGACCTCTATTGTGATGCTCTGGAGATTGCTCTGCCAGTTGCCATTCGTCCAGGCAGTGTCGTCGGTGTCCACATATTGCTCTATCTGACCAGGCTGATTGCCGACCCAGAAGTGAGATGATCCATTGCGATTCGGATCAGCCCATAGGTAGCGAAGAGTCGCTTCCCATCCAGCAGAGTGATGAATAGTCACATATCTGACAGGATTCCCGCTCCGACCTGGAGTGAAATTGTTGCCATTTGCCTGATAAAATTGTGCGATTGATAGTCTCATGTAGCACCTCCTCTATTCATATTATAAGCTGAATGGAGCATTCACTATACTTTGCGACGATTCTTCGGCTTCAGTGCAGGAAGGTGATCGATCCCCATATGCTTTGCCATTATGTACTGCACCTCTGTCACGAATGCCATATTGTCAGCCAGCTCTTTGATCGGCAATTGCTTCCATGTGGAGAGCTCCCCCTGCAGTTGCCCGATCATCTTGACGCTCTCAGTGTGAAGTGTTCGAAGCTCTTTGATGTCGTCAGACATTGTGGTGATCTTCAGCTCCTGAGACTCGACAATATCTTTGTATGATTTGATTGTCTTCTCATAGTTTTCAGTCGTGGTCTTCGCCAGGCTGTTCTTTGCGTTTGCGTAAAATATGCCGACTATTCCAGAGATACCGAGAATGACACCGATGACGATTGATGCGATTTGCCAGAATTCCATGTATATGTTTTCCCTCCCGATTGTGTGCAATTTGATAGAGAGAAGTCATCTCTCCCACTACTCTCATTGTGACACGATCAGTCTATCTTGATAACCTTCGGAGAGCGGACCTCACGATCCTCTGGAGGGATATGATTGCCACATATTTGACACAAAAACATCCCACCACCAGTCAGCCCGCAATAAAAGCATGCTCGACACTTGCGGCAAGTTACACGATAGCGGTCCTGCTCAGCACCACATCGAGGGCATTCCAGAGTTGAGCAAATTTTTGACTCAGTATTCTGCGGCACTTTTTTGCCCTCGATACCAGTCAGCGGCAGATCATTCATTTTGATCCGCTTCTTTTTGCCGAGCTTCGGCACGATCACCGAATTCCGTCGGTAGTGAAGAGACCGTCGATCTTCCATAGCGTGAGCACTCCTATATTTGATGTTGATGATAGATTCCCTGGCAGCAGTATCTCGACCGCTGTGAATCCTGTGTCGATGTCGCTCGAATCGAATGCCACCTCTTCATATCGTACATTGTCGTGCTTGAGAAGATGAGTCAGATCGATACTGAGATCCACAACACGATTCGCATCAGCAGACAGATTGACCTCTTGCCTTCTCTGGTAGTTTGCGTCTGAAGTCATCGGGAATGGTCTGACCTCATCACATATACCGATCGAGACAATTTTGCGGTCCGCTGCTGCTACGCCAGAGTCGAATGTCATGACGAAGTGACAGAAGAGCCGCTCGATTGTCAAAGCCTCCTTCGGAGGGATCATGTACATGAAGAATCGATTCAAGCAGATCGACTGAGCGTCATCAGCAGCAACGGTCTTCATGCTGTATGGATATGGCTGTAGTTTGTTCTGTCCACCCATATCAATGCCTCACCTGATAATTATGCTGCACGACTCGAAGGTATTGCACATCATCGACATACCGCTGATCTGAGACATACAAAGAGCTCGTCCAGCAGATATGCACATACATGATGCCGCTCCAGTCAGAGTCGCTCGGCTGCGGCAGTTTGTTCTTTGACACCTCAATGTCGAATGGTGGAGCACCTGCTGTCTGCAGCAAGCCTTGAGCCATCACTTCGGCATCTGTGAGCACTCCGTCATTGCTGAAGCCGAGATACCAGTCCACATCTGTGCCGAGTACATATGAGCTCGTGCAGCCGAAGCCATCTGGACCAGCGTCAGGATAGAGCACGACACCGAAGAATTCTGGATTGCGGAAGGTGATCGAATCATTGCTGACTATGAATGGATTCATCTCGATACCGAATCGGACCTGAGTGTCATTCTGGATCACTGCACAGCCGCCCCCACCAGAGCCCCCACAATACAGGTAGACTGTGAAGTCCTTCTTTTGTTGGCTTTTTGGATAGCCTGCCTGCTCAATATCTGTCGCACCCATTATGCGAGCCCCATCTGCATCGTACAGTCGATGTCGAATTTCGTGAAGGTATAGCCACTTCCCTTGCTCGGAGCGGCATCAAAACACAACAGGACCACGAAGGCATCATCTCTGAATTCTGACTCTCCTCTGTGGTACATGGCGGGATATAGATTGAGCCGCTGCACACGCATTGTACCCGCAGGAGCAATCGCATATGGTGAATCACGACCAGTGAGCTTGCGATGGCTCTCATTGATGTATGCCTCGGTGTAGGAGGTCTCTGCGGTGTATGCCGAGCTGAATTTGCCGATCGCTATGCGGAATTGTCGAGCTCCCTCAGCCGAAGCCATTGTGAATCGGAGATTGAGATTCGCCTCAATAATGTCACCATACTGCGGCTGAAGCACTCGGACCGCATTGATCGTGCTGATCGCAGTGCTGCCATTGTATGAAGCGGGGATCATCTTGTCGAGATCTCCCACATATGTGCCAGAATATGCAAGCCCTATATCTTGATCAGATTGCTGTCCACGATTATATCCCCACACATTCGCATAGTATGGAATCGCTGTCTTGCGGAGAGCAAGATCCTGACCTCCCATAATTTACGCCTTATATTCAGTGATTGTGATTGACGATAGAGACACGCCACCATAGAAGCGGTTGCCAGATATACCATTGAATGTCATTGTTCCTGCCACTTCCCCACCAGCCCTGAATCGGAATGTGGTGGATGATGTCGTGCCAGCCGTCATAATATGCCGCAGCATCAAGATGACCCTACCAGTACCAGTCGCCATATATTGCTGACAAGCAGCAAGACAGTTTGCAGTAGAGTCTTGAAATAGAGCACCCGTAAGAGCAACGCTAGCTACTGAGTGCATGATAAAAGCATTGACTTCAATAAGTAGTTTATTTGTGGTGGCTTTTGGTGTGATAGCTTGAGTCATAAACTCAGTACCCTCAGTGATCTGTGGAATAGTGTCATCTTGTGGAATAATTGTTGTACCATTCGCCACCGCACCTGTGGTATTGCCGACCACTTGACACACAATACCAGCCGCCAGACTCGCATTGACTGATCCGAGAGCACCATTTGCGAAGCCGCTCCCATCGTTGAATGCAGCATCGTTGCTCCAGAGCTTATTCCATTTTGCTGTTGTAGGTTGTTCGTCTGCAACGAATGTATCTGCTGAATATGCCATTGTCTATACCCTCTCCACTTGAAATGTTTCAAAATGTTTTATATTGCCGATTTTCTTGAAGTCAGGCTTGTATGTGCGATCTTCTTTGATCTTCTCTCTGATCTGATGCTTCTCAAATGGAGACATCGAGATTTGCATCTTGCCGACTGGCACTTTGCCACGCTCGATTGCAGCAATGCGGGTATCGTTACCGCAAGGCACATACTGTGGAATATTTGGCATCAGTGGTGGAGAGTAGACAGGCTCAGCATATACAGGATCTGCCCCCTTCTTGACCTTCTGCTGATCGTCTTCGAACAGTTTGACATCCTTCTTGAATCGCTTCTCATACTCGACGACCTCCGCCTCGTGATCCCTGACTGCTTGCGGATAATCAGGATTCGGCACTGGACCACCACACTGATACCCCATCATTCGCTCGCCTGTCGGAGCTTCATCCAGACGGACTCGACTTGACTGGAGAGCATCACCGATCGGGATGATAACTTTGCCGAGCTCATTGACCATCAGCCCCATCGGATCGCCACCCTGACACTCGAATGCTAGTGCCGCCCCACACTGAGAGCAAGAGACAATTTCGACGACAGCAAAATTTTGCTTGTAGAATTCAAGCATCTGCTGTGCGTCGTTTGCTGTGGTCTCGCTAGATAGTATCATTCGATCTCCTCTGTTTTCATTATAGCTTGAATGTTATGGAGCAATAGAGTCAGTGCCACCGATCTTCGACTGATTGATGGTGAAGTATTTCTTCAAAGCTCTCTCCTCGACCTCCAGTGTCTGCTGATAGTCTCCATTGCGTTGAATAACATTTGTGATCCCTGTGATGTATACATTTTTTACTTGATTTGTGTCGGCAATCAGAAGCAAGCCCGCATCACCGATCTGCAATGCAGGATCGCTCTGGATCGCCACAGGGCAAAGATACCGCTTGCCCGCAGACTTGTATTCATTCACGAGGGTATATGCCAGAGAGTGAGCTGTGCTCTTGTCTTGGATCAAATTATTCTCAATGACCATCGGCTCTCCGCTGTTTGCTGGATTCCGTCCGAGAGCTTCAATGCTTGCAGCATCCTGGTATCGCTCTTCGATCACCTGAGTCACCTTCGCAGGTGTTGCATATATAGCAAGCTGTGTGAGATAGATGCTACTGGTGAAGGTGTTGCGGAATGTCAGTCTGTAGGTAGTGCCGAATGAATACGCTGACACGACAGATATATTTGAATTGAATGCAGGACCAGACCCATCTTCATTGCTGTTTGTGGCGTAGTAGCTCTGAGATCCTGAAGCGGTTGTGATGTACCTCGGTATGTCCACGCTCGTCACAGGCAATGCACCGAAGTCATCGGTGAAGTCCACGAAGTAGTCTGTGTCAGTGTTTCCAGGCAGTTCGATCGGTGATGTCGCCTCCCATATTTTTTGCCTTGCCTGGACCGCTCGAGGCTTCGCTTTGACGATCACATCATTGATGATCGGAGTGCTCTGCCAGGTGATGTCACTGATCTTGCTGTATGAGAGCTGGAATCTATTCACACCAGATGAAGTCAAGAAGTGTTGCCTGTTCCAGAAGCGAATGATGCCATTTTCATCGACGAACATCAGAGCTTGCTCCGCCTCACACCCCTGCTTGAATACCTCTCCCCATGTCCGATCGTATGTGGCAAGATACCCGATATTCTGCTGCAGCGATTTGTCGATCACATATTGATTGCTCGTGAAGCCCATCTCTGCCATGCCTGAAGCGACGACATTATGGAATGGAGCATTCTGGAATCCTCCGCTCTTTGTGGACCGATAGCCATTGATGAAGTTGAATGCGTCGAAGGCATGCATCTGCACCATTCTTTTATTCAGTGAGATCTGTGGCTGTGAAGTGCTGCCAGTGAAGAGCTTCATGAATTCATCCTCAATACCGATCGAGATCTTGATCGGACGATTCGGCAAGCCGACCCCAGAAGCGATCGTGCTGTCATACTGCGGCAGGAATTTCTTGCTCGTGTTGTCGAGCTCGACATCTGCCTGAGCCATGATCACCCCATATGGATATTGACCGATGTTTTTCTGTACTGAGATTGAAGTCACGAATGGAGACACATCATCGAAGCGGAATTTGTCGAAGAATGTCACAAAGCCACCGCCACCCTTGATCATGTCTGGACCACCGATGCGGCTCTGATTGATTGTGAAAAAATTCACACCAGTTGCAACGGTCCGCATCCATGCAACGAGTACACCGTATCCCACATGACGAGCTCCGATGGATATTTTGTCACCCCATCCGCTTGATACCGTCTGCATCAGAATTGCCTTATTTTGACTTTGTAGGTTGTGAGCAGACTATCTCCTGACGAGTAGTCATCGCCTTCTTCTGGATATGGCAAGCCAGAGAAGCTCAGCACACCATATTTTGATGATGGATTGTAGTAGTTCACACCAGATCCTGCAGTGAAGTATGCGTCGAGCTGTCCGAATTCAGTCACATTGATATTCTCGAAGATCATTTCAATGTTGTATTTGAAGCCGAGAGGATTTGCTGGAGTCCTGATCCGATTCCGCTGGACCGCTCCATCGATAGCAAATTTGTCAGTTTGAATATACTCACGCCACTCCTTGAGCTTTGAAGGTTGTCGAGGTAGTGTGCCAGAGTTGATTGTGATCGGTTGTATCGCCATTATTGTACCCTCGCTCCGATCGGAGGCAGTTTGATTCCGTTACTCTGAGCAATGCGTGTGAATTCCACCCATAGACGCTCAGAGACTTCTCGGTACTCTGTTGGCATACCAGCGAACATACCCATTTGAATTGTCGGCTCAAAATTGACGACAATCTGCTGAGTCGGCTCTGATGGTCCTGTATTGATCATGCGTCCTGAGAATGATGTCGGCAATTGATCATTCGGGATCACATCCGATCCTCGTGGCAGGTGGACCAGCTCTGGACCTCGCTCACCGACGACAGCCATGCCGCCCTCGAAGTTTCGCACACCGCCTGCGAAGCCAGGTATCACATCTCGGACCTTGCCGAGCGGACCTGGAATATCCCAGTCACCGAGCTTGTCTCGGATCACCTGACCGACATTGCCGATCGCACCTGCAATTTTGCCTGGAAGATCCTTGATGAAGTTGAATGCCTTCTCGAATGGTGTGGTGATTGCCTCGTATACACCCTTGAGCCCACTAGATATCATGCTCGGCAAGCGACCGAACCAGCCCACTAGATCTTTGACCCACTGAATTGCATTGCTGATCCAGTTGATTATGTTACTGAGCCAGCCGATGCCGATCTCAAGAGCTTTGACAAATAGCATGATCTGAGCGAAGATGACCGCTCCGAGAATAATACCGAGAGTCTTCAGCACAGGAATCAGGATCGGAGATACTTGCTCCCATAGATTCTTCAGAGCTGGCAGTAGTCGCTCTTGGAATACCTTCCACACATCCATCAATGCAGGCTGCAGATAATTCTTCCAGAGGTCTGTCATCACTTGTATGACAGGCTGGATCTTTTTCATAACACCATCAAGCCCACCGAAGTGATCGATGAGTAGCTTCACACCGAAGCCCAGTGCTGCACCTGCAGCGATGAATGGTAGTAGTGGAGCGAGTGCTGTCCAGATGGATACACCGAGAGCCACGAATGCAGGGATCAGTCCACCGATAATTGCTCCAGCAATCACAGGGAAGAATGGCTGCAGTGTCTCGAATGTTTCCTTGATCGACTTGAGTACACCCTCTGGACCACCCATTGAATCAAACCAGTCATTGAATCCCTGTACCAGCGGACCGACTAGGTTGCTTGCAAATTCACCGACCAGCTCCATGAAGTCACCGAATGTATTCTTGAATGCAGTGAGCTGACCTTGTGGAGTTTTGCGGAGTGCTTCATTCACCTTGCCATAATTCTGAGCCAGGACTTCATTCAATACATTGGCCCTTTGAGTTTCATCACCCTGCTTGAGCATCTCCTTCTGGCTCTCAGATAGCGATACACCATACTTGCTCAGAGCTCCGACATTGCCTGTCATCACCTTACCGACTAGATTGTTGATCGTGACCATATCTTCAGCGGTTGCATTGTGGCCCTTGAGTTGTGCCACCATGTCTGTGATCTTTGGTGTGAGCTTCTCAATAGTAGATCCCTGCAGTGCGAATGTAGCGAGCTGAGATTGACCAGCAATAATTGCATCATCCTCGATGACACCGAGCTTCTGCAGTTGTGATGCCTGTCGCTGGAGTGATGCGACATGTTCTTCAGTAGCACCCTTCACATTGAGCAGGTTGGTCCTGAGCTTGGCTGAGGCTTCGACACTAGCATTGTATGCTTCCATCGACTTTGCTCCGAAGACTGCAGCTCCTATGCCTGCAGCAGTCAGTCCACCGAGCAATGCAAAAGATCCACCTTCAGCCTTCTTGAATGCAGCACCGAGCCCACCCGAGGATTGCTCTGCTTTGCCGAGAGCCTTCTCGAGACCGCTTGTGTCTCCATTGATTTTGACTAGTAGATCTCTTGTGGCCATGTTATCCCTTCATATCTGCTTCGAGCTTTTGCCTCTCGATGTCTTTGAAGCTCCCCTCTATTCTTATTATAGTCAAGAATTCGAGTATCCTATCTGAAGGCTGATCATCGAGCTCGGCAATAGTCCACCCGAATTCCTTGCAGAGCAGGTAGTCCAGGTATGGTCTTGGCACTGGTCGCTCCTTGTCATCAGAGCTGAAGTAGGATATCAGCTCTTGGCTGAGTTTTTTTTTGACTCTTTGGCAGTTGCCTCATCTGCACCAGATTCTCTGATCAGGTATAGAGCATCTGCTGGCTCGAGCATATCCATATTCTCTTCATTGATCTCGGCCACTTTGCCTGCAGCATCATCGAGATTCCAGTCCTTCACAATCATCATCAGCATCTTATCTGCTGACAATACCATATCGACTTCGCCATCTTCCTTCAGGACCATTGAATGCTTGGTCTGACCCCACTTGATACCGAGATAGATCTCTACCCAGTACTTTTTGTTTGTTGGTAGAGTGACCTTGCGAGTCGCTCTGCCTTCCTTAAAATATGCCATGTGTTTGCACCTCCCTAGTTATTAGTAGCTTGATCTGACATTCCTCAAGACCGCATCGACACTTGCACTGTTGGCGTTGTCATATGCACATCGTAGTTTGAATTTGACTGCATAGAAGTCTGATAGTCCAGTCTCGAGAGGGAAGTCTTCGTAATAGGTACGATACATTCTCACCTCTAGGCTTGAGCTATAGCCTCCACCGATACCACCGCCATTGACCTTCCAGCTTGCAGCATTCCTGTTGAGAGCATAGAAGTCATCTCGCTGAGTAGTACCTTCGAAGTATAGTGATGCTTCGACAGTCGCTTCAAATTCACCATGATTGATTGTGTCTGGCTCTGCAGATCCATGTCGGAATACTGCTGTGGTGTTGTTCTCAAGAGTCAGCTTGAAGTCATGTGGCTTCAGGTTGCTTGCAGCACCTGCTGCTGCGACTGTAGCACCGAATGCGAAGCGAGAGTCAGCGAAGCTGTAGATACCGCCTGAAGCGGTTGTGAGGCTTCCTGATGTGGTAGTGATAGGGAATTTGCCGAGCAAGGATGCCTTCGCTTCCACGAGGCCATCGCTCACACTGAATTCCAGAGTCTTCACTGCGACATTTGGATAGTACTGTTTGTCGATAGATCCACGAGCCTGATTGACAGTCATGGTCTTTGGAGTGTTGCTGTTGTTGCGAGTGATGGTGTGATCATAAACTGAGCCAGCGACATTGGCTGGAGAGTTTGATCCGAGTGCTGCCACAAGGAAGAGCCCTGTGTCATCGGCATCAGCATTGATACTGATTGATCCTTCGGACCACTTCTTGCCGATCACTGCATCGAAGGTCTTCTCTCGTACACCATAAGCTGCTTCGTTTGGAATTGGCTCATGCTTGGCCATCAATGTATTCTCGGTGAATGGTACTATGTCAGTCTGTGGAACAGGAACACCAGGAGTAGTCTCCAGTGCGATTCCAGCCCATCCTTTTCTTCCGATATCTAGTGACATGATTATTCTCCTCTATTCGTATTATATTTGAATTCGCTCTACTGTATAACCACACAGGACAGAATTATCTCTGCCATGCGAGTATTCACCTGCTCACCTTGCACGAATGACCACCGACTCGGGATCGGTCTGCAGTAGCCTCTACCCTGTAGAGTTGCTCCGAGATAGATGTCTGCATCAAACTTGCTGATCAGATCATCGACAATGGTCCGCATGATCCGCTCCGAGTCAGACTCACCCTGCTCCATTCGCTCTTGGTAGATCCTGATTGCGAAGTTGTAGGTCCGCTGATTCCTCGAGGTGTCAGCGAAGATAGCCTCTGGAGTTTCAAGAGGCGTGATCGTGACACATGGATAGTGCTCCATCTTGCTCTTGGCATAGTCGAAGACCTGAGTCGAATCGACCTCGCTGCTTGTTTGGACCACAGTCTTGATGGCTGCAGATAATTCATTCCACATATCTATCTCCTCCCCATGAGTGCTGACATCAGCTTGTCCATGACCTTATCGAATTGACTATTGATGAAGCCTTGAGAGGCTTCCCATCCAGGACCGAAGAATGGCTGTGCTCGAGTACCACGCTTCTCGATGGTCTTGATGATCGGCCACAATGCTTTGCTCGGAAGACCCTTCTTCTTGATCCATCGCTCGATGGCATCTGAAGGTGGTGTGTGTCCGCTTGTGCCATACTCCACATCTGGAGCATAGGATTCCTGAGCTTCCACCTGGCCTTCTGGATAATTGACTTCAGCCAGTACAGATCTTTGTAGTGTACCGAATGCATGCGGAGCTCGCTGTCGGATCTCGCCTTGAGCATGCGTGGTGGAGTTTGTCAGAGCAGCAGTCACCAGAGGCTCGGCATCTCCGCCTGCCTTCTTGATGTCTCGGATCAGATCATCCAGTCCGACCACCTGTACATCGACTGCTAGTCCGCCACTCATCGCTTATCCTTTGTGAGCACGAGCTCATAATGTTCTGGCAGTATGCCATTGTCATGCACCTGTCGGCCTCTCACGAAGTACTCTGCACCCGTGCCAGATACAGTCACCTTCATGCCCTCGACTACTCCAGATGCTGAAGTAAACATGTCGAAGGTCTTGCCGAATACACCATCCACCAGGACAGTTGTCTCGGCCGATGATGGCTGGATATTTGCTTTGATTGCTGCAGTCGGAATCTGCCCTGGTCCGAGGTAGCCAGAGTGTGTGACATATCGCTCCTTGTCCACATCGGTCGATGTCTTCTCGAAGCGAGAGATGAATACAGTCTTGTCGAGTATAGGAGGCATCAGATCACCTTCCTGGCATAGCCTCCAGAGTCCAGGATGTCTTCTGCTGCAGATACCAGAGCACTCTTTGAGCGACCTCCAGAATAGCCGAAGCTCATGCTGACTCTGCCCTGCGTGAAGCTCTGTGCTCCAGTCGGATTGAATTTGCGTGACACCATGTCTCGGATGTACAGCGTGGCTGCTTCCTTCAGATCTGGTGGCAAGTCTGCAATGTCAGTGGCATATCCACCTGTGTAGTCGATCTCATAGAATAGATCGGAGGAGTCGAGGGCCAGTAGACCACGACCCATGCTGATCAGATAATTGCTCGGGTAGATCACATATGTCTTTGGATTCGGGATGAAGTAGATTCTATTGCCACCATCCTCAAGTGTGAGGCTTTGGCTCAGGCCGACACCGACTAGCCGAATGGCACTGATGTCACCATCCTGCACTGGCCTTCGCCTGAAGCTGATGGTCATGTCACCATTTGGAGAGATCAGTGCTCGATCACGCTCGCTTGTGACTGCGACTTTGAAGAATCCCTCGACATCACAGTAGTTGGTGATGATGCTTGAAGCACGATTGATCATCCCTGATATTGTGGCCTGGCTGAATGTAGACAGGTCAAGATCAGGGGCATATGCTTCGAGTTCTGCTTGTGTGATAAGATTTTCTGCCATCATGCCCTCTCTGTATTCATTATAGCTCAGAGTACTCCCCCCGATAGATTCGGGAGGAGTCGCTCTAGGCTACAGATTAGGATGTAGCTAGGCCACCGATTTTGTACTGGTATGGTTCACCGATCACCTTCAGCACTGTGGTCTCGAAGACACGAGATTGAATACTGTGGTTAGCGGTTGGCACATCGTAGATCGATAGAGTTTCGAGGTCACTCATCTCGATCCAGTTTTCACCAGCAGCACTGCGGACCGATAGCAAGAAGGCCCATGATGCAGAGTAGCGACTAGTCACCACTTTGATCAAGTTACCAGTGTTACCATCCACGATGTTTGCAAGGTGTTGGCCACCAGTTGCAGCACCTTGATTGTCGATGACAATACGCTGGATGCTTCCACTTCCTTCAAGCTGATCAGACAGAGCTCGGTTCTGGCGAGGGTTCAAGACCAAGTGAGACACCAAGTCAGCACCATTCTGGAAGAGAGTCTGAGCATAGTTGCTCACACCTGAAGCGGTCAATAGACCAGCACTTCCTGAGTTGGTTGTGATGAGCTTGCTGAAGCCTGAGTACTCTGTGCTGTACAGAGCAGCATCACCAGTGAGAGTCATCACCTCTTCACCGAGCAAGACCTCTGTGGTCTTGATAAGCTCTTCACGAGCTCGGATGTCTTCCAGGTTGCTACCACGATTTGCAGCGATTTGCTGTCGGCCGATCTCTACATCACGACCGAGGTTCTTGTATGGATAGCTCACGAATTCATAGGTCTGACTAGTCTGTGAAGGCTGTCCAGCATCTGCGAATCCGACACGAGTACCAGTACCAGTAGCGGTAGGATCGATCTTGCTTGTTAGTTTGTTAAAAGATGCAGCTTCTCCCATGCCACCGACACGAGGAATAAAGCCACGAACAGGCGTTGCTGTTGGCACAATAGTCTTGACTACTGGATCAAGGTTCTCTGGCGAGTAGATTGATCGGTCGCTAGGACTGAATGTGTATGTGCTTTGAGTCACCGCTTTGCGGATCTCATCTTGCACGAGTTGAGCGATTTGATTTGCTTCCATTTTGAATACTACCTTCTTTGCACCTCATTATTGAGTAACTGAATATCTGACTGACTACCCTTTGAAGCTGGCTCGGACCTCAGCATGCTTCTGCCGAGATGCTGGATCAAGCAGGCGAGAGTACTTGCGGAGCTCGAATGCTGTTCGCAATCGCTCTTCATGAGTACCGACATTTGGATCTGCAGCAAGCTCATCAGCTCGCTTCAATAGTGAATCCATTTTCTGCTTGTTCTGGCCTTCCTCTGAGGTAGGATCTGGAGAATTTGCGTCTTCCACTTCCTCTCCCTTCTTCACTGTATAGGTCTTGCGTACTTTGGAAGCAACAGGTTGCTTCTTCAGTTCGGCAATCTGCTCTTCTAGTGGAGCGACCGCTTTCGCAATCCCTTCCGCTACTGCAGCAGATACCATCTTTGCTAGATCACTCTCACCAGTGGACTTTTTCAATGTGGCTTTAGGAGCAAACTTTTTGCTCTTGCCACCCTTGCCAGAATCTTTGTCATCGGCAGCAGGAGTCTCTGGCTCTTCTTCCTCTGCATCTTCAGGTGTTTCGACTTCTTCATCTTCGACAGCATCTTCTTCGGTCTCGACTGCATTGCCATCTTCATCGACTTCCACAAGCTCCTGGCCTTCAGCATTGACAAGTGGCTGGACCACAGTCTGCTTCTCACCAGTTGGCTTGCCATCTTCATCGAGCACATCTTGCTCGACTTCAGCACCAGCTACAGGCACACCTGCTTCGGTTGCTCGCTCTTCGGTGTCATTGATAGGTCGGCCATTTTCTTCAGCGGATACCACGACTGCAGCATCTGCATCTCGGTCTTCCTGGCCAGTTACTGATTTTGCTCGCTCTCGTACTTGCTTCGACATAGTGATTAGCTCCTCGCTCTTCTTAATGTTTAGTGCCTTTGCAGCATTCTCGATTGATTCCTCGTAGTCGGGGAAGTTTTCAGGCTCGAGAATTTCTTGAGCTGCTGCAGCCTGGATAGCTTCGAGGGCAGACTTGAGAGAGGATAGATCCTTCTCACCATCATATGATTGCCAGAATATATAGTCCGACAAGCACATGGCTAGATCAGCGAGCATTGCTCCCTGCCATAGACTTTTGGCGATTGTATCTTGTTTGCCCATACTATTTTCATTGTATACCATGACAGAGCCCTTCATAATGTTTTGCGAATTTGAATACTGGAATTGCTTCTCCCACCATGCGACAGGTCGGCCATATGTCTTCTCGAATGATTCCTCGTGGACCAGTCCACCATTGACTGATTTGACCATCTGGAATACAGCCGATGCGACAGCAGGATTATCCACTAGCGATGTCTCACCAAGATCATAGTCGGTGATCACATTGACCATCTTCTTCTTGTCATCGATCATCATCTGCTGCATCTGAGCATCATTGATTCGGCCACCGATACTGAAGCCTGCGAGCACACCTTCTTTGACTTTGATCCAGGCATTCTCACCATCCTCAGATTCGGAGATCTTGGCCGAGATCCAGACACCCTTTGCAGCATCATCGAATTCAATGTCGATCGCCTTGCCGACTGCGATATCTTTGTGCATCTCTCGGATGTTGCCGATCCAGTTGCTGAATGCCTTCTTGCTGGCCTCGTATGTGATGATCTCACCATGCGAATCGAGCTCCTCGACTGTGGCATAACCATAGACCATTCGTTGCTCTTCATCGACTTTGGTGATCGGGATCGTGATGTGTAGTGGCTTCTTCATGTATATATACCTCTATTTGAATTATAACTGCTGGAATGATTATCTATAATCAAGAGCCATCCCATAGCACATCGATGGAATCGAGATCGATCTCTTCGCCTGCATCTTCGTAGCACTCACAGCCTGGATGTCCAGGAGGATGTGGATCACCTGAGTCGAAGTCATCATTCACAGGGATCGGACCTTGATCGGCATTGCCTTCACAGATCGGGCAGGTGTTTGGACCAGCAGCCACCCATACTTTTGAGCCGATGCCATTCTCCACCAGGAAGGCTTGCTGTGCTGAGCTCATAGCTTGATTGGCTTCGGTGTTGGCTATGCTGAATGCACGAGTATCAGAGATCCCCTCGAATTCAGAGACAATGATCTCGGCCACCTCATCGATCGTGGCCATGCCAGTCCGAGTATCTCGGATCAGATTGATCATGCGATTGCGAGTAGTCTCATCAATGCTAGATTTATTGAGCAAATAATTTGCCTGGTCATTGAGTGCATCCAGGTAGTTTTGATTGGTCAGCTCGAATGTCACGAATGGATCTGCAGCCTTCTTCAGCTTGATCCCCTGCCTTTGATAGAAGCTCTCGACTGAGTACACGAATGATGCAATCAGGACAGCATAGACATCCTTCTGCTTGACATATTTGGCAATGCTCTTCTGATTATCTTCTACCCATTTGGTGACACGCTTCTCATCGAATTCTTCATCCTCGACCATCCACTTCGGCAGCTTGCTGGCCATAGCTTTGACCTGATCCAGAATACCTGCAGACATGGCATCCTCGAATGACTTGAAGTCATCAGTGGTCCTGAAGGCTTCTAGCGGTTCATTCTTTTTGCTGGCTTTGGATATGAATCGATCGACTGCTGCAGATAGTCGCTGCAGTTTGTTCATACTACTTTGCTCAAGCTCTTCCGAAGGTTGGTGACTTCAGCGAGGAATTGCACCTGATAATCTTGCATGTAGTCTTTGAAGATGGCTCGGACCGCATCAGCATCTGCAGCTTTGCTGAGTTTGGTATTCATCTCATCCACTACATTCTGAGGCAATACATCAGACTTGAATGCTCTGAGAGCCTTGCCATCCTTCTTGCGATTGACAGCGTACTTGCGGAATGCTCGGAGCTCAGTGACTAGCTGGACATGATTCTGCTCGGCCGACTTCTCCTTCTGCTCTGCAGGCACATCACCTGGAGCTGGATCTTCCTTCGGCTTGTCTTCGACAGGATCATCCTCTTTGTCAGAGGCTAGGCTTGTGAGAGCTGCTGCTGCATCGGCACGAGTCTTCTGTGAGTCAGGATCAATGAAGGTCGGATTGCCGAGCACGAATGGTTTGTCCACACCGAGAGGATCTTTGCCTTGCTTCTGTCGGACTTCATCGACAGTAGTCTGGCCAGAGCGTATGAGGATCTCATTCTTCTCTGCTTCAGCTCGCTCATCAGTCTGGTCGAGGCCAGTGTATTTGAAGGCTAGATTCTCGAAGCCCATGTCGGTCTGGATCACATCGGTGAAGATCTCCTGGAAGAACATGGCCAGCGGTCGAAGTCCTGAGTCGATGGCGATATCAGCCTGGACCTCGCCTGTGCTCTTGTTCACAGAGTCGGTGAAGCCGAGCTCATTCGGAGGTATCTCGAAGAGCATACATGTCTTGTGCATCAGCCAGTCCTGGAGCTCTTTGTATCGCATATCTTCAGGCTTGACTGCTGGAGTGTAGCCAGTAGCACCCTTGCCAGATGGCACGAATTTGAGCTTGCTCATGGCACGAGTATCGCCAGACAATGCAGCATCCCACAGTGCCTGGAATTCTTTGATCTGGTCAGGTGTCCATGCTTCAGGCACACCGAAGAATCCCTCTGGAATGTTGCCTTCAGTGAGCAGGTGGACATTGTAGATATCTGACTTCAGTGCTGCAGTCACACCGAGGACTAGGCTCTCAAGCGGAGCGAGGCCATATGGTGTATAGGTCCGAGAGTTCATCATCTCGTAGTACATCTCATCGGCTGTGAAGGTTGCGACCTCCTTGCCATGAATGATCTGTCGGTATGCAGCATCTGGAGGCATTGGAGTGCCACCATTATCATCGAGCTCAAGCACGATCGTGGCAGCATCTACAGGCTCGAGAGCGTATAGACCACCACCCATATTCGGTCGCTTGTACAGGACCATTGCATCGAGCACGAGAAGATCATCCACGAGTGTGTCGATCAGCTCTCGGAAGCGGACCTTGTATCCACCGATTGATTTGAATTCCTTCTTCAGTGGCTTGATCTGAGCAGTGTAGTCAGTCTTGTCATCATCTTCTGCAGCCACGATATCCCAGTCGAGAGCATTGAGCTGTCGCTTCCTGCGATTGATAGCAGCTCGGGCCACATCATACTGCACAGAGAATCGCCTCAGTGTTGCGAAGTCGATGCCATTCGTAGAGCCAGGCTTTGACCTTCCGCCTGGATATGGATTGCTGAATGGCAGGCGATCACGAAGCACTGCCTGCATGCCAGAGTTTGATGCACCATTGTCGGCTTTTGCAATCTCACCGAGATAGTTTGCAAGAGGCTTCAGCACCACATTGGTGTAGATAGACTTGCTTGCATCTTTGATAATTCCCATTCTATTGTGCTCCTCTATTAGCCTCTGCTATAGCTGCTGATGTAGCTGCTCTCTCAGACTCTACTTTATCGGCATAAAATTGTTTTATCCCACTACTATTATTGTAACTGTCATAAGCAAAATTCATAAGAGCTGTGCTATCTGGATGATCATCGTGAGCACCTTCCTGGTCTGGATGATGGACCACCATGTACTCTCCGACCTGTCGCTTCTCCAGATCAATGAATTCATCCTCGTACTCTTCGGAGGCAATGGCTGTCTGCTGTTCGACTGTGAGCTCAGTGCCAGGAGCAATCATCTTCACACCATGCTTGATCGGATCTTGCCAGTAGTACATCAGGTTGCCATTGATCTGCTTCTGGTAGAGAGCCTTGTACATGATGTCTTTGGTCATGCGAGAGAATTTCATCCTGAAGATTCGATACCCTGTGTGCCTCTCAAATTTGTCAGGCATGAAGTCACCCTGTCCAGTGGAGTCGATCGAGCCTGCAGCAATCTTGAAGTACTGGAGCTCATCGATCAGAGTCTCGAATTGATCCTCGTAGTTTGTACCCTTCATGCCACCGACTGATCTCACTATGGTCAGCTTGCCATCAATCATTCGGCCGATCTTGAGGATAGTCTGGTCAGTGCTCTTGGCTGTGTCGAGTCCGAAGTAGTGGTCCTGCTCAAGCCATGCTCGGTAGAGTGCATACTGCTCAGGCTCAAGCTGATGCTCTGTGGCCCATGCATCACACTCAGGCAGAGATCTTCGGACCGCTGCTTTGTACCAGGTCCGATATTCTAGGAAGACAGGATCTGCTGAAGGCTTCTCGAATGGCTTATCGATGCGACCAGCAATGAGCTGATGAGTGTCGATGTACATGCCACCTGCGAGCTGCCAGACATTGAAGTATGGCTTCTGGATGTCAGGACTCATCAATCCCTTCTGAGCGATCTGGCTCTTCACAGTACGCTCATAGACTAGGTGTCGAGCATCGCCAGTCATCTCATACATTCTCCGCCTGTCGGCAGCGATCTCTGGATATGTCATCACATAGGCTCGGCCCTTCTGGATGTCTCGATAGAAGTCACACTTCATATCGCCAGCAGTACCGACCTTCACGATCACAGCATTAGTCGATGCACCCATTGGCAGGATGTCTTCATTCACGATCTTGTCATCTATAGCTTGAGCCTCCTCGATGATAATCACATGCAGAGTCTTTGACTCAGGCTTGCTTGTGGAGGTCACAGGGAAGATGTAGCAGCTTGATCCATTGCCGAGCGTGATTGTCTTGGCATTGGATTCTTCCTTCGCCTTGCGGTTGGCATCATGGTCAATGACCATCAGATCCTGCTTCGATTTGGTGAGAGCATTCTTCAATCGCTTGAAGTCGGTATTCGCCTGCTCCTTCTGTGGAGCGAAGATCCCGATCTCGATCGGCAGGTCGAAGAGCTTGGTCACGAAGAGCATGATCGACTCGACTGTGTGGACCAGAGATGTAGTCTTGCCCGATTGTCGAGTGTACTCAAAATTGAGCATCACTGATTCGAGTGCTTCAATGTCTTCTTCTGTGACCTTCTTGCCTGTGAGTACCAAGAGATTCTGGATCAGAGGCATCAGGATCATTCGCCAGATCCGCCACTGGTATCGATAGAATCTAGTCTTGTGGTACTTCCACAGGTGTCTTGCTGTCAGCACTTGCAGCTTCTGAGCTATCTGCTGAGCTGAGAGCGAGCCTGTCTGTGTTTGGATCGTCATCGATTATTATCTCCCCATCTGCCATTAGGCCGAATTCTTCCAGCAATGCTTCCACTGGATCTTTTGCTCCTGCAGGTGGCAGGTCCTTCACATTCGTTGGCTCTCGAAGCTCGACCTTGAGGATCTCATAGCAGAGCTTCTTGTCCATCATATTCAAGCGATCCCATCTACCGACATCCTTCACGATGTTGGCAATGAGCTGAGCCTTTGCCATCCGTAGTGTCGGCACATTCTTCCGCTCGAGATGCAGAGCTTCGGCTATTGCATTTTCTGTGATTTGTTGCTGGAATGCATCTCGCTTTTTGCTCCAGCCTTTTGTCATCTCATTGGTCCTGCCCGATCGGATCTTTGTCGGCTTCCAGCCCAGGACTTCATTGAGCCATGTCTGGACTTTGGTGTGTGTCGTATTCAGAATGAATGCACGCTCAAGAGCAGCCCAGTCCGTATATGGCACTATGGCTGTTATGGCATGCTCAGGATTGCGAGAGATGCCATCAGTTGCTGTCTGTGGCTTCTTTGACATCTCTACCCCTTTTTAATTTGTGGCCGACTATCGCCCTCCAGGACTTCGATCCCGATGACTGAATAGGTGGTCCGCTCCTTGATTGTTCTGGCCTTCTCCAGAGCTTCCTCTTCGCTTCCTGCGGTCACTACTATATTGATGACTGCCAGCTTGCCGAGATCGCTCTCATTGAATGCTTGGACTGTGTACTTGTACATGATTCTCTCCCTCCTTATTTTGTAACTCAGCATCGACCATGCTGAATGCTGCTTCAATTATATCCCCTGTGTGAAGATCAGTCAGATGTTGCCAGTGCTCCCTGCATAATAGCAGTGTCTTGCCATTGCTACTGAGGCATGTGCCAGACCACTTCTTGCAGCCCTTGAATGCACAGTGTCCGAAGTTCATGGCTTTGCTCCGAACCACTTGTAATAATCGAATCGCTCTTCCTCCAGGATCACGAGTATTGGTAGCTTGTCCTGGAGTCGCTGCCAGTTCATGAGTAGTCGGCCGATGCGACCATTGCCATCTATGAATGGATGGATGTGCTCGAAGCGAATGTGAGCATCCTTCCAGCCGAGACCTCTGAAGTCCAGAAGCCAGTTCTCCATGAGCCCATCAATCATAGACCAGGCTGGAGCAGTCCTTCCACCGATCGCCACATTGACCTGTGGCACTGATCGATAGTATCCACGAGGAGGAGGATATGGCTTGTCGATCATCAAGAGCTTGTGTGCCTTGCAGATCTTCTGATGTGTGAGATGCTTCTGGAGCTTCAGGAATTGCCAGGCTCGGGCATGACATTCGATGTCTCCATCCTCACCTTCAATATAATTCGAGTGAATCATGAATTCGATCTCATCGTCTGTCAGTATCATCTGAGATCCTCCAGCTCCTGCTCTAGCTTCGGCAGGAGTGTCTGAGCGAGATCGTGCATCTGCATAATCTCTACATGGTGGAGGTGAGCAGATACTGCGATGATCCGCTTGCAGACAAATATGCCTGACTTGATAGCCATCCGCTCATTCAATCGCTCTAGCCATTTGGTGAAGGCTTCCATCAGAATTTGCTCCCCAGTTCGCCTGTCTTGAGCATCTGCCGAGCGTGGAGGATCATCTGTAGCTTGCCATCAGCGAGCTTGAATCGTAGCCTCCTGACACTGCTAGAGATGCTAGGCTGGCTGACATCGAACACGCTGCCGATCTCGGCATGTGTATATCCAGCACACAGCAGATCGACTATGAGCTGCTCTCTGAATGTCAATAGATCATAGGTCTCCTCAGCTACTCCGAAGCCGACTGCCTTCTCTAGTGGCGTGATTTCATGGAACATATCATTTTTGTCCACTTCTTCGTATTTGTTTTGCATTATCATTCCGCCTTGTGATTCCGACAGTGCCATCTGGAGCTCTGCCTATGTTGGCACTTTTATCTCGGACAATTCTGGCAGATACATCTCGACCGCATCGATAACATGGCACTACCACAGTCTCCTTCTCCTGGCCATCCAGGAATAGATCTTGATTGAAGCCACACCACTCATGCTTGTATCTATAGACAGCCATGCTATTTCTTCCTCTGCCTCTCCAGCTTCCGCCTTTGAGCTCGGTTCATAAACTCACCACCAGGACCACGCTTTTGCTGTAGTTCAAAATTCTCTTTGGCAGCAGCCATTGCAGCCTCATTGACCACAGCGATCCACTGCTTGCAGATATTGGACCAGCTCAAATTGCTTACCCATTGGAAGGCAGCCTCGACATTCGGCTTCTCCTGGCCATCCATGATTGCTTCGATTGCATCTGCTGCAGCCTTCACATCCATGAGTGGTCGGACACGCTCATTGTCACCTTCCTTCACGATCCACATGCTCGGATCTGCACCGCTTGGAATCAGCTTGACACGATTCATAGCTCCCATCTCATTGAAGCTAGTATTGCCTGGAGCGACCACAGGAGTCTTTGTGGCCATTGCCTCGGTCATGCTCAAGCCCCATCCCTCACCGAGCGTAGTACTCAGCACCAGGTCGGCTGCATTGTAGATCCGATTGACATCCTCGATCGGCATGCCCTGATTGGCATTGAAGATCTTCGGACTTGGCAGGAAGAATTCATACTCCTTGCCGAGACCGAGCTGATTTGCGATCGTGAAGATGTTGCCACCTGAGTCTTCGTATTGCATGTGCAGGTAGAGCAATGGTCTTCGGCCACGATCCCATAATTCCTTCAGGATCATGAGCGAGCGAGCGATATCCTTCCTCGGCTGATTGCGATTGACATTCACGATCAGGAATCGGTCATCGGCTTTGCCATTGAAGTATTGCTTGCGGAATGCTGCCACATCAGCCTTGTCCTGGATCGGGAAGAAGTCATTCGGGTTATTGCCATGATAGATCACTCGGAGCTTGCTCTCGAGCTCAGGCAGATGCTTGAGAGTCTCTTGCTTGCCATATTCGGTATAGACCACAGGGAAGTCAGCCCCTGCTACTGTGTCCACCCATTGCTTCTTGAGCTGTGCATCGACAGGGTAGTACCAGACTGTCTTGAAGATCTTTGCTCCATTCTGTGCCAGAGCATCCTGAGTCTTCTTGATCTCTTCCATAATCGGCTCGATCACGAAGGTGTCCTGTAGCATGAATACCACATCATATTTGCCTGAGCCCATCAGGTCCAGGAGTCGCTGTCGGCCATAGACATCGCCATATGCTCCAGCATGCATCAGTCCACCAGGCATAGCTGGATAGACATTGCCTGGCCACTTCTCTTCACTCTTCGGATCACCTGAATAATTGATGGCGATCACATCGATATTGTATTTGCCTGTGGCGTGAAGCTCCCTGGCTATGTTGCCGAGCACTTGAGCGAAGCCAGTGCCACAGCAATAGTCACCATACAGCAGGAGATTTACCTTCTCAGCTCCATCAGCGATCGCTCGCTTTGCAGCCTCATCGATTGCAGCCTGGCCTATAGCATCCATTGCTTATTCTCCAGAGTCCATTCGACTGTCTTTGCGAGTGATTCCTTGAAGCCGACTGGTGGCTTCCAGCCGAGAGCGAATAGCTTGCTGCCATCCAGGGCATACCTGCGATCATGTCCAGGTCGAGTGTGGTGGAAGTCTACCAGCTTATATTTGAGAGGCTTACCGATGAGCTCAGCTATCTCCTGAGCCAGCTCGAGATTGTTCTTCTCGGTGTCACCGACCACATTGTATCGGTCAGGGAATACGATCTCATTATTGTCCACATATTCGGCAGGCTTGCCACGATTGATCAGGAAGAGCAGGGCATCGGCATGGTTGCGAGCGTGGAGGTAGAAGCGAGATCCGATGAATTCTTCAGTGCCATGAATGGTCACTTCTGTGCCATTCTGGATACCCTTCATGAGCATCGGCACAAACTTCTCAGGATCTTGCATCTCTCCGAAGTTGTTCATGGTGTTGGTGATCACGAGCGGTACTCCATAGGTCCGCCAGTAGCTGATCGCAATCGCTTCCTGTGCAGCCTTTGATGCTGAGTATGGATTGCTCGGCAGGATCACAGACCATTCAGGATGATCATGTGTCGGAGCTGCTCCATACACTTCATCGGTCGATACCTGGATGAAGATCTCAGGCTTGATGACTCGAGCGTACTCCAGCATGTTCAGGACCAGTGCCACATTGTTTTCCACGAATGGTACTGGATCATCGATGCTGCGATCGACATGAGACTCGCTGGCCATGTTCACAATGTAGTCTATGTGGCCGATGCGGTGAATCATCTGCTCCGAGAATGGAGCGACTAGATCATGAGTGATGACTGTGCATCGGCTTCGCCAGTCTTCGTGTGCTTCAAACATCTCAGCGATACGATCGGTCTTGCCCTTGTGCCTGAAGCTATCGATCAGGACCAGATGCCAGTCCGTATTGTGCATAAAGTGAGCCAGTGTGTGTGCTCCGATGAAGCCACCTGCTCCAGTTAGTAGTGCTCGTTTTGTATTAGATTCCATAATTGCTCCTGAATTTCTCGAGGTCTTCCTCGTTTAGTCCATCCACCGCTTCAGCAAGCCGAGCTTCGATGTCTTCGAGATAGTCATTTGCTTCCTTCTCGATGGCATCCCACTTCTTCGCCTTCTTCTTCGGCAGGCAGGTATTGATTTTCGAACACGCTCGAGCCCATGATTGACTTCGCTGATAGTCATCATATAGATCGATCGCCTCTTCCAGTGTTGGCTTCTTTTTCAAGCCAGGTATAATTGCCATGCTACTGCACCTCCTTATTTTCAAACCCTAGTTTTGCCAGCAGTTTTGCATAATGCTTGTTGCAAACATATACAGTCTCTTCCCATGTTCTGTCAGAATTTGCGAGATACTTCTTGCCAGTGTCTATCACACCGAGCTTGCGATCAGCCACCCTCCTGCATCTTTTGACTGGACAATATGGCATCATGACTTCTTCTCCAGTGGTCCGACCACAGTACCATCCTCTCGCTTCCACTGATTAGGCGAGAGCTCAGGATCGTTGTATGGTGTCTTGAATGTTTCATCCAGCAGGCGAGTGACAGACCCCCACTTCTTCAGGAAGTAGTCGTGGCTCGCTTGGCTGGATGGATTGTCCATGAGGCTTGTGGCCACTCCGCCATAGTGAATCATCGGAGCTTGATTCGTACAGATCTCTTTGTACCCGAGCAGCTTGGATCGGTAGTGAGAATCATTGTCTTCGAACCATGCAGGTATGAAGTTCTCATCGAAGAAGCCGACCTTCTCGAAGAAGTCTCGAGCGATCAGGAAGCATGAGAAATTTGGATGCTCACTCCATGTGGCAGGAGTACCTTCGGCCAGCTCATAGCTCAGTATGTCTTCTGGATTTGCAAGCTCCAGCATTATATTGTTTGGTGTAACCATCACAACATTCTCGCTCTCATTGAGCTCCTGGTGTACTCGGACCATTGCATCGATGCAGCCAGGACTGAATAAGATATCGTCATTGCAGAGCATGGCATAGTCACAGCCCTCCTTGAAGGCTTGCATGGCCATCTCATTCCAGGTCTGAGAGAGTGGTCGATTCAATCGCCACTGATCAAACATGTAGAGATTCCAGTCGTGTGTGGTCCTGATACTATGGACCGACTCAGCGAAGCCCTTGAAGTTATTGAGTACTGAGAATCCTATTCCGATCTTCATGATTAGCACCTCCCTCGGTATACTTGATCGCTTGTTGGTTTGATATCACTCCTCACGAAGAAGCAATCATTGTGCTCATAGATCGGAGAATCAAGTGTGTATCCCTGAGCCTTCAGCCACGCTGCGACTTCAGCTCCTGGTGTCTCGCCTTTGTAGACTGGAGTCACTGATAGCTCAATGCACAGGTATTTGAATTGCTTCAGCCACTTCCCCATGCCGAGCAGGATCTCCATCTCATTGCCCTGTGTGTCGAGCTGGAGAGTATCGTATTGAGATAGATCGATCAGTCGCTTATTGCCACGAGAATCAATGTAGAATTTATTATTGTGCTGCTTGGCCCATGTGTCGAAGCGGACCAGCTCTACCTCTTCATGTGCCACGATTGCAGCCTGGCCTTGATTCCAGTTCTTTGTGACTTCAGGATGATCCCACACACCATCGAATAATGATGAGCCCTTGCCATCGCCAGCAGTCACCTGAAGATCTCCCATGCTGTTTGTGTCATGAAGGCCGAGCTTGAAGACATGAGCATTCAGACCATATCGCTCGTCAAGAATCTCGAAGGCTGATGTCAGTGGCTCGAAGCCGATGAGATGCTCGACACCCATGCGAATGAAGTTCTCGATCTCTTCGCCATCATTAGCACCACCCTGTACTACTCCATTGAGATCGAATCCTTGAGTCGTAAAATGTGAGAGCTTATTCCGCTCCTCTGCTTCATAGAATCCTGGTAGTTCACGCTTCATTCGATTGCTCCATCTTTACTATTCCACCACTTGAATGTCACTGGAGGTAGCTCTGGAATCTTCTGGCCGAGCTTCAGTGATTTGAATGTGCTGGATGTCAGCACGATCGCAAACACCTGCCGACTAGAATCATAATAGACATGGTGGAATTGAGCATCTTCAGGCAGGTGGCCTTCTTGAATCACCCATCGCTTGCTAGTCATGAAGCGGACCATCGCTTCGGGATGCATCCACAGCAGTGCCTGCCGACTCATGTCTGGTGTCTTTGCTAGATCTTTTGATCGGCCGAGAATACTCATGCTGCTATTGCCTCCTCTAGTGCTTTTGATTCTGCTTCCTCGTGCTCAAGCCTATGGACCATCACAGTCAGCCGATCATCGGCCATGACTGCAGTGTATCCGAGCTTCTCATATAATCGCTTCGCTCCTTCATTGGTATTGAGCACATCAAGCCAGGCTTCTTCTGATCGGAGATCTTCGTGGATCATCATGGTCATTTGCTCGAATAGGAAGTATCCAGCACCCTGACCTCGAGCTGCCTCAGTCAGTCCACCAGATACCCACCATCTACCATCACGCTTGCTGATCAGCCCATATCCGATTGTCTGCTCCTCATTTTTGACTAGGTATCCGAAGAGCTCACCCTTCTCACGAGCTGGCAGATATGTCTTCCGATACCATTCGGCCTGCTGTTCTGGCATGATCTCAGCAGTATTGTGAGTCATGAATTGTCGGACCTCATTGCGGATGTCCATCATCTCGAAGGCTTGTGATGCA
>OFQW01000029.1_pt1 | contig 27688 bp, 32 predicted proteins | sample 1542941 | NCBI WGS metagenome assembly OFQW01 (sample SAMN07774219, study PRJEB24372) | wastewater metagenome | isolation source: Exp Tend NO 90WW | collected 2016-02 | reverse complement strand
CATGTCGTTGATTACAGCGGCGATTGCTGCAGCTTGATCTGCGGTTTCTTCAAAGCCGAAATCGGTGGCAAAGGTTTCGTAATCGTTGGCGCTGTAGCGCTGAACGCGATCACTCCTACGCTATTGGATGGCCCAACCGCCCAATTCGCAGCACTGACCGTGGACCCATAAAACGCAAGTGCCCCACTGCCATTACCTCCAGTGACTCGCCAGCATGCAGTTTCTGCCGCATCGAAACAAGAATATGCCCCAGCAGCGGTTGCATACGCAGTCGCGGAAGATCCCACCGTCGAACTGATCCGTGCACCGACGCTCACGGCTTGGGTAGTGCTCGTCGTGGTGCCGTCGCTGCTCCAGCCGGACGCGGCCTGCGCCATCGCCGTCGTGAACGACGAACCGCTCGAACCACCGCGGCCCCATAGTCCCGTCCCGGCGAAGGCGAAACCCGCGGACAGGAGCAGCATGAGGAAGCCTGCGGCGAGCGTGCGGATGCGACCGGAAATGTTCTTGTCGTTCTTCATGGCGACTCCTCACTTCCCCGTGACGCGCTTGGTTGAAAGCATCTTGCACCGGCACTGAGCCCCGCCGTCACCGACGCTCGCGGCGATCATCGAGATCTTCTGCTGGTTCGTGTTCAACCCGATGAGAATCGGATCAGCGGGAAGCGCACCCGTCTGGAAGTTCGCGCAGACGTCGGCCGAAACCGCAGCGACGCCGCCCTGACTCGCGGTCGTGTCGTAGCACACGACACAGTCAGCGCACTGCATCCCCACGACCGAGCCCTCGATCCAGTTGCACGGCGTGCCGCCGTCGCCGAGAGCGGTGCGCGTTCCGGTGGTGGTCGCCGCGCCCGTGTTCGCCGTGACGATGCAGACCGTTTCTCCTTCCGCGCGAGCGTTGATCGCGACCAGCGCGAACATCGTGACGACGAGGGCACCGAAGAACTTCGTGGGGGTTTTCATCGTTGCTCCGTCCTTTGCGCCTGGGTCTGCAGGTTGTCTTCCTGCGACTGGCTTTGTCGGCCGTCTCGGCCGGGTGGGTTCTGCTTCTCCGCCATGCTACCAGCGTGCATCTGCTGGAGCAACGCGGTCTGCCGGGGGTCGACGTTGATAAACCCCGGCCCGAACAGGGACCCGAGCGCGCGGCGCTGCTGGTAGGACAGCGGCTCCTTGTACTCGAGCAGCCGGTTCATCATCTTCGTCTTGTAGTCCTCGATGAGCCGAGGGTAAAGCGTGCGGAGGGTTTCAACCTCCTCCTGCGTCACGCTGCCGTCCTTGGCCAGCCGGCGCAGCACGTCCGTCGGCCGCTCGGCCGCGTCGACGTAGCGGTAGAACTTCGAGAGGTCGCTCTGTGACACGACCCATGGCTGGTGGAACGCCGGGAGCCCCGCGTTCGGGTTCTTCGGCGCCTTCGAAAGCAGGAAGCCCGCGGCGTTCTGCGCCTGGATGCTGACCGACATCGCGGTGGCCGGCGCGGTCGCGGCGAGGCCCGAGACGTCGACCGTCTCCGGGTTCTGCAGCGCGACGGTGATGCGGGTCAGCCGCTTCTGGAAGTCCTCCATCGACGGCTTCGACGGCGTCGGGCTCGCGTACGCGCCGGCCTTCTGCTTCAGGAACCGGCCGACGCTGTTCTCGACCTCGTAGTCGTGCTTCTCGAGCGCCTGTCCGAGGGCCTCGAGGCGGACGGCCTTGTCCGCGTACTGGTTCGCCGCGTCGCCCTCTTCGGAGATCATCCCCATCGTCGGAAGGTACTTCGGGTCGGTCTGCGCCAGCTGCACGTGCGCGGCGAGAAGCGCAGCCGTCCCGCGCGCCGCGGCCGTCATCAGGACCGGGCGGTACGCGCCGAGCATCCCCGAGGAGCCGAGGGACTCGATGCTGTTCTTCAGCGCGTCGCCCATCCGCTGCAGGGCCTTGCTGTTCGCGAGCTTGTCGGCGACCGCGGAGACGAGGAACCCGCCGCGCTCGCGCGTGAGCTTCGCCCCGACGCCGGCAGCGATGCCGCCCGGACCGCCGAACACCGCGGCCGTGAGCATGTCTTTCGCGCCGAACACGCCGTTCGCTTCGCTGCGCTTGACCTGCTCAAGGCCCAGTTCCTCGAGCGACTTCGCCGTGCGGTACTTGCTCGAGAGGTCGTCGAGCTGCGCGCCATAGTGCGGGCTGACCGCGTTCGCCTGGGTGTTGATCTCCTCGCGAAGCATCGAACGAAACTTGCCGAGACCCTCTTTGAGGACGCCCGACGACTCGCCGTAGCCGATCGACTTTTTCAGGTCGCTCTGGAACTTCCACGCGTCAGCGACCGTCCAGTCGCCCTTCTGCAGCGTCTCCAGCTCGCTCTCGACGCGCGAGACGACGCCCTTCCCGCCGGGGGTGCGCTCGAGCTTCGACAGCAGGTCCGTGCGCACGCGGTTGGCGAACTTCGTCGTCCAGGTCGAGTCGGGGATGAAGGGCTGCTCGACGTCGACGCCCTCGAGGCCTCGGACGGTGCGGGTGCTGGCCTTCTTGAGGACCTCGCCGGTCTGGGCGCCGATGTCCTCGCGGTGCTTCGTGATGCGGTCGGTGAACGTCTCGACGGTGTCGCCGGCCGAGACGAGCCCGTTCTTCCGGGCGTACTCGAATACTTTGTCGGCTTCGTCTCCGTGGAGCCCGCGGGCGTTCATCACCTTCTTGGAACCCAGCTGCGCGCGCAAGCCCGCGTTCGCGACGTCGTCGAGCATCCCCTGCATCGTCTTCCCGCCGAACGCCTTCGTCAGCGCGCTGCCGGCGAGCTTCCCGCCGCCGTGCATGACGCCGTTGAGCCCCGCGCCGAAGAGGCCGGCGCCGGAAACGGCCGCGAGCTTCTCCGCGTTCGTCGAGGGGTCGCCGAGGCTCGCCTCGCTCACCATCGTGCCCAGGCCGTAGAGCGTCCCTTCGGCCGCGCCCGCGGCAACCGCGCCGCGCAGCCCCGTGCCTGCTGCAGCACGCGCCGCGCCGCCGACGCCCATCACGGCCTTCACGGGACCGGCCACCAGACCGGCCACGTTGCCGGCCACGTCGCCGACGGTCGAAGCGGTCGGGTTCGCTTCCCGCATGCCAGACAGTTGATTCGACACGGAACGGACGGGGGAAGTGCCCGTGAGCTTGTCGATCGCCTCGCCGACTCCGACCAGCGCGGGATCGGACAAACCGACAGTCACGCCGCGCAGGAAGCCCGCGGCGCCGGCCGAGCCGGGCGCCTGGGCGTCGGCCAGCTTCTCGTCTTCCTTGACGGTCGTGTAGCGGTAGCCGGCCTTCAGCGCCGGCTGCAGCTTGTCGTCCGCGACCTCGACGACCTTGCCGTCGGGCCGGACCAGCTTGCGCGGCGCCATCTAGAACGCCTCGCCCGTGAGCATGCCGTACGCGTCTTCGTCGGACATCCCCGACGACTCGTCCGGCGTCCCGTTGTCGTAGCCCGTCATGTTGAAACCCGCCTGACCGAACGACTTCTTGCGCGACTTGAGCTTGGCCTCGATCTCTTCGACGAGGGACTCCCACGCGGTATCGCCGCCGATCGTCCCGGCCTTCGCGGCGAGGTCATCCCAGCGCTTGAGGTCGGACGCGTTCAGCACGCCGGAACCCATGCCGGGGCCGATGCTCTGGATCAGCGCCTTGACGCGCTTGTTGAAGCGCGCCTGCGGTCCCGTCGGGTCGACGTTGCCGCGCGCCTTGTCCCAGAGCGACTCGAAGAGGCCGGGGTGACCGAATTCCTTCGCGAGCTTCTTCGTCTGAGCCAGCGACGACTCGAGGTCGCCGAGCGCCTCGGTCTGGTGCGCGGGCAGCTGCTTCAGCTTCGGGCCACCGCCCGAGCCGCTCTTCTTCATCGCGAGGATGTCGAGCTTCCGGTTCTCGAGGAAGAGCTTCTTGCGCTCGATGCCCTGCGTCTCGAGATGCCCGTCCAGCTGCGCGAGCTTCTCGATCTTCTGCTGGTTCGCGAGCGCGGCCTGCTCCTGCGCAGCCGCGATCACCGAGGGCGCTTTCGACGACATCGCCGCGAGCTTCGAGCTGCGCTCGATGTTGTCCCACGCGTTCGACTCGGCCGTGAGGTACGCCGCGCGCTCGTCGAGGCCGTTCTGCCGCGCCATCTGGTAGACGTTGTGCTGCGCGTCGGCCTTCTGACCCGCGGCGAGGCGGCTGTTCTGGATGTCGTGCTGCTGCACCTGGATGTCGCGCGCGATCGCGTCCTGGAACATGCCGAGCGTCGCGCCGCGGGTGAGCCCGGCCGACATCACGGCGAAGATCTTCTGCGCGGTGTTGCGGCTGCTCCACCAGCGGTCGGGGTCGATCTTCTCCGGGGCCTTCATCGACTCGACGGTCTTCGTGTACGCGGCCTGCGCCTCGCGGACGTGGTCCTGCGCGACCTTGTCGGCCTGCCGGCGCTCCAGCTCCATGTCCGTCACTTCGCGCAGGCCCTTCCGCATCACGTCGGCTTCCGAGCGAAGGCCTTCGGCCTCGGACTGCGCCTTCGCCATCTGCGCGGCGTTGTGCGCATCCGTCGCCGCGCTCAACTCGGCCCGGCGGTCGACCAGCGGCGGCATGGAGGGGTCGGGGACGCCCTTCGAGGACATCGACACCCGCGCAGCGCCACCAGCGGAATTGGTGGGAGCACCAGCGATCTTGGTGGGCGCGGCTCCCGTGGGGCTCACCGTGTTGCCGGCGTTCGCGGCGGGCGGGGGGTCGACGAGCATGTTCGGCTCGGCCGATACGCGGTCCTTCTCCGGGTACGTCGGAGCGGCCGGCGCGGCCGGCGGAGGCTGCCCCATGTTCGGGGCGTCGCCGGGCGCGAGGTTGCGCGCGAGCCAGCCACCCGCGTCGGAGAGCGCGTTGCCGGCGAGCTTCACGGTCGGCATGATGTCGAAGCCCTGGCTCTGCGGCGCGGGCGCCGGGGGCGCTGCTTCGACCGGGGTCGTGGGCGCGGGCGGCGTCGTGGGCGCGGGCGGCGGCGCGGGGGCGGGCTTCGAGGCGTCGGCCGCCATCTCCTGCGACATCATCGCGCGCATCTTCGACGTGCCCGACGGCTTCGCGGCGGGCGTCGGGGGCAGCTGGATCGAGTCGACCAGCTCGCGGTCCTTCTGCGCCTGATCGGGCGAGGCGCCTTCGAAGAGCTTCGCGGCGACGCTGCGGATCTTCCCGCCGAGCGTGCCCGTGCCTCCGCCGGTCCCGTCCTGCACGTTCTTGCTCTGCTCCTCGAGCTTCGAGAGGTCGAGCTTGTCCGCGTTCGAGCGCTTCACCGTGTACTTGTTGCCCTTGGCGTCCGAGATCTCGATCATCTCGTTCGGGTCCTGCGCGGGCGCCTTGTCCTCGGTGACGGCGGCGGCCTTCTTTTCCGCGAGCGGGTTCTGGTACGTCTTGCCGTCCTGCAGCGGCTCGGTCTTCGTCTCGACCGCTTCGCGATCGTGCGCGAACTTGAAGATGCCCTTGTCGATGGCGGTCTTCTTCGTCGCGGCCCATTCCGCATCGGTCATGTCGAGACGATCGACACGACGTTCCTTCCCGCCCATGTCGATCGTCATGTAGGACTCGGCGTCGCTCGGCTTCTGCTCCGCGACGTTCTTCTTCGGCTTGGCCATCGGTTACATGCTCCCGATCGCGCCCATCGCGCCGCCGACGACACCCATCACCGAGCGATCCTTCGCGGCCTGCTGGCGCATCTTCTCGTACGCGATCTGCGTTTCCTGCCGCAGGCGCTCCGCCTCCATCGCCGCCTGCTGGCGCGCGACGTTCTGCTGGTTCGTCTGACCGGCGTTGAACTGCGAGGACTGGTTGGACTGGCCGGCGTTGAACTGCGCGTTCTGCTGCTCCATCCCCGCCCAGCCCTGGTCCTGGCCCCGCATGCCGTTGAGGCCCTGGCCGAGCATCTGGTTCGCCTGCATCTGCTCCTGCAGTCGCAGCATCGCCGAGTCGTTCGCCATCCCCTGCCCGATGTTCGCCTGCTGGGTGGCGATGCCCTTCAGCATGCCCGCCTGCCCGGCGCCGCGCTGCGACTGCCCGAGCGCCATCGCGCCCGAGATGTTCGCGTCGGTGCCCTTCTGCAGCTGCATCTGGGCGAGGCTCGGCCCCTTGCCCTGGGCCTGATCCTGGAGGCGCTGCATGAGCGCCAGCTGCATGTCCCGGCTCTGCCCCTGCTGGGTGCCGTTCGGCCCCGCGGCCTGCGCGACGTTGCCCTGCGCGGTGCCGTTCACGCCGCTCTGCAGGTTGCCCGCGTTCATGTTCACCGGGCTCTGCTGCGGATTGTAGGCGCCCATGAAGCTGTCGCGGTTCTGGTCCCACCACTTGCCGGCGTCGCCGCCGAACTGGTCGATGGCCTTGCCGGCGCGGTCGGTGTCCCGCGCGACCTCTTCGCCCGATCCCATGCCCGGCGCGTTGGCCGCGTTGTGGTTCGAATCGTACTGCGAGCCCGAGGCGTTCCGCGCGACGTCGTCGTTGCGGACCCACTCCCCGTTGACGAAGGTGTACCCGCCGTGGGCGTACTGCGGGTTGTTGGGGTCGTTCCACGGGTTCGGCATGGGAGTCTCCTAGGCGCGATTCGCGGAAGGCAGCGGGAAGCCGCGCCCCTTGAGTCCAACAGAGAGCGTCATCCCCGTCAAGCGCAGCAGCTCGGACGTGTTGCCGCCGGGCGTGGGGTTGTCGCCCGCGATCCACGTCAGCCGGAAGCGCACGGCCTCGCACTGCTGCTTCCCGAGCTTGTGCTCGACCTGCTGCGGGTTCGCGGCACCCGAGAGCACGACCGTCGCCGTTTCGGTGAAGGTGTCCGAGTAGTTGTAGGCGACCTCAATCGTGAGGTTCGCCGTGGGGCCAACGCTCTGCATGAGCAGCATCATCGAGTAGACACGCTGGAAGCCCTGCAGGCCGCCAACCGCGATGTTCGCCGTCTCGACGACGCAGGACGTTGCGCCCGCGGTCGACGAGCCGCTGAAGACGATCGCGTCGGACGTGCCGGAGATCGTGTCGCTTTGGTAGAGGTTCGTCCCGTCGCTGTGGAAGAACGTGCCTCGCGCGAGCACACAGCCACCGGTCGAGGTGTGCGTCGTGAACTTCGACCACTGGTGCCGCTGGTAGTCCCAGACGACGACGATGTTCGACGTCGACAGGTACCAGCGGATCTGGTTTCGGGTGGGCACGCTCAGCGCGCGGATGTCCTTGTAGTCGACGTCGAAGAAGCCGTCCGCGTCGCCGCCGACGAAGCGGTCCTGCTCCATCGCGATCTGCAGCGCGCCCGTGAGCAGCCGCAGCCCGTTCGTGCTCGAGAGGAACCAGACGCCGTCGGCCGTGACCGCAATCGACTCGTGTGCGCCGCCCATCATCCCGAGCGTCTTCGAGCAGCTCACGGGGAGCGAGTAACCGTTCTGCTGGCCGGTCCGGTTCGGGCCGTCGCCCTGCACGTAGTAGATCTGTCGCTGGCAGAAGATGATCAGAACCCCGAACGCGGACGCGAGCCCGACGACCGAGCCGCCGTCGGACGGGACCGGGATCCGATAGACCTCGTTCGTCGCGGGCGCGAGGAAACGCTCGTCGATCTCATCCGTGTACCAGACGAAGCTCGTCTCTTCCTGCGAGACACCGAAGACGCGCTTCTGGTGCATGGTGACGATCGTACACGCCGGCCACGCCTCGTTCTCGAGCCCGCCGCCCGTCGTCGGGAGGATCTGGTTCTTCACCAGCAGCGTGTTGGTCGTCTGGCTGATCCAGATCGCGTCGGCGACGGCGCCGGGGTTGTTCTCGAATTCCGACGACGCCGTGCCGCTGTCGCGGTAGTACGTCGTGCCGTTCGCGACCGTCCTCCACCCGACGATGCGCACGGCGCCGCGGCGCTCAGCGCTCAGCGTGTAGTCGCCCTGTTTGTCGGTGAGCCGCAGGTGCGGCACGGTGCAGGAGAGCGAGTTGTCACCCGCGCCGAGCGTCGCGCTCACGGGCACTGAAGGTGCCGAGCGCCACAGCACACCCTTCGCGTCCTCCCACTCGTAGGTGAAGATCACGCCGTAGACGCCCGCGCCGAGCGCCGCGCCGCCGCCGATCACCGCGCCAGCCGCCGCAACGCCCTCGGGGTAGAGGTGGAACCCGGCCTCGTGCACCCGCACGCCGTCGTACGCGTGAGGGCACGCGCCCGCGAGCACCAGCCCGCGCTGCGCCTCGAGCGAGGGCAGCGGGACGCCAGTCGTCAGCGTCGCGAGCGCGAGCCGCGAGGGGGTGACGTCGACGCCGTTCTCGAAGCGCGACTTCCCGAGCTTCAGGAAAGGAAGCTGCACCCCGACAGGGTAGAGCGACGGAGGCGGGACGTACGGCGTGTTTTGGAGGGGTTGAGTCATGCGACCGCCAGACAGGTGGGCATGCGGAGCGCGGCCGACATCTGGGCCTTGAGGTGCCCGCACTCGCCGGGGAAGAGCCGCGCGAGCACCCGCGGGCTCGTGTACTGGTTCGTCGCCGTGAAGCCGAACTGGAAGTTCGAGCCCCCGAACTTGAAGATGAAGATCGTCGGCTGGATGTCCGAGAGCAGCGCCGCGGGAACCGCGATGTCGACTGCGCCGCCGACCGTGCCCGTGTACGCGACCGGGCGCGCAGCAAGGCACACGCTCTTCGCGAAGACGCTCTCGCCGCCGGGGTTCGCGCCGTTGTAGTCGCAGAAGGCGAAACCGATGTCGACCTGGAACGTGCCGGTCGCGTAGGGATCGTAGTCGTAGAACACGAACGCCTGCGTGGCCGTGAAGGGCGACTGGATCACCGCGAGTCGCTTCGGGGCCGTCGGAGTCGCGAGCGTCGTCGTCAGCGCGGCTGCGCCAGTCGCAGCGACGAACGAGTACGCGTAGACGAAATTCGTCCCGTACTGCACGACCGCAAGCGCGTGCGCGACGCCGCCCCCGCTGCGCGTCATCATCACGGACACCGCGGCGAGATTCGCGACGCCAGCCGCGCCGCTTGCAACGCCCGTCGTTCCGTTCGAGCCCTGGTACGTGGCGAGGATCAGCCCCGTCGTGATCGCCTTCAGACCGATCACGACGAGATCCGCCGTCGAATCGTACCACGCATCGAAGACCGCATCCGCGTGCGCGCCGCCGGCCGTCATCACCGTTGCTGCGCTCAGCGCGCCGGGCACCTTCGCGCCCGAGGCGATCGAGAGGCTCTTCATGCACAGGTCCGTCACGCCTCCCGTGGTGAGCATGTAGTAGATGTAGAACTTCGAGGCACCCGCGCTGTTGCGCACGACGACGCGGGGGCGCTGCGCGATGTCGTTGGTCGAGCTATAGACCGTGCCCGACTGAACGACGCCGCGGGTGACGCTGTCGATGACCCGGTAGTAGACGCTCTTGTCGGTCGAATTGACCTTCGGCTCGACCCAGACCCAGCACTCCAGGCGCGAAGGATCGGCGACAGCCGCGTCGACCTCGCTCATGTCCTGCTGCGACTCGGCGACGTCCTTGTAGTCGACCTGCGCGCGCTCGAACGTGCGCTCGTACGCGCTCACACCCGTCACGCCGTTGCGCGCGACCGTCGCGTTCTGCAGAAACGCGTGGAGCCCGGTATCCGCCTCGAGCAGCACCTCTTCGCCGAGCGCGTGCAGCCGGCGCACGTTCACGACGGCGGGCGCGGGGGACAGCGCGGTGATCGTCTGCTTCGTGTACCCCGGCCGCTGGCGCACGGAGTCGGTGCGGGGCGCGGTTTCGGACGACCACTCGAGGTTGTCCATCCGCAAGAACTTGCTCGGGATGACCGTCTTCGGATTGCGGCCCGTTTCGGCGCCCTGGTTGAAGCGGATGTCGAAGTTTTGCTTGTTCAGAGCCATCAGAACACCCACAGTTTGACGGTGACCGTTGCGGATGCGTCGAGTCGAACGAATAGAGCACGATCCGGGTTGGGATCCACCAGCGGCACGCCGGTCGGTGGGTCGACCCACACGTCCGCGTTCGCGTTCTTGTCGACGACGAACCACCCGCGGTACTTCCGACCGAGCCCGTGCGCCACGTTCTTCGGGGCGGTGGTGAGCACGATCTCGACCAGCTGGCCGGCCACGACCTCGTCCTCTACGAGCCGACCGTCGAGCAGCGCGACAGCCAGGACCGGGTCGAGCGCCTTCGAGATGTTCAGCTGAACGCGATCGAGCGCGTTGTCACCGCTCTTGAGCGTCTCGAACTTGCCGGGCATCAGGTAGCCTCCCACGGATCGAGATCGGTGGCCTCCACGTCCACAGCAGACTTCGGGTCGGCTGCGTTGCGCTCCTCGATGAGCGTCTGGAGCTTCTGCTCTTCGGCCTCGAGGTCCCCGGTCAGCGCGCGCACGTCGTCTTCCTGCTTCAGCTTCGCCTTGCGCGCCGCGTACATGATGATGTAGCGCTCGGCGCCGTTCTCGAAGTTGATCGAATCGTCCGCGTCGACGAGCAGGTTGATCACCGACGCGTTCGCCTTCGTCACCTGGAGCAGCGGCGAGTACCAGATCTTCCCGACGAGCACGGAGCCCGGCGCCGGCAGCAGTCGCACGACGCCCTTGCTGAGCTTGTACTTCGGGAGCTGGAGCTGCGAGTAGAGGCTGACCTCGTTGCTGAGGCCGTTGCGCTCGGCGCGCTTGTAGAGCAGCAGCGAGCGCATCTTGCCGGCGATCGGTAGCTCGATGCCCAGCAGCTTGTAGAAGTCCGCCGGCAGGGTGTAGTCGGTCTGCGCGGCGACCGTGGTGAGCGTCGCCGACTTCTCGACGTAGTCCTCGCCGTACGCCTGGACGTAGAGGTCGTGGAGCTTCTGCGCGCCCTCGTTGATCCACTGGTCGAGCGAGTCGGCCGTGTCGGTGATGAACGTGCTGCCGACCATGTCGGCCAGCTCGCGTGCGCGAGCACGGAGCTGGGTCAAGGTGACCGCGGCCATGTCGGCTCCTTACGCGCCGTACTCGGGCTTCGCGGCGCTGTTGCGGAAGACGATCTCGAAGTTGATCCGGTTGCCGGCGGCGGCGGCGATGTCCGTCTCGACCGCGCCGACGAGCGTGCGGATCTGAACGGTCTTCGCGGAGAGCGAGACGACGCCGATCTGCGCGGTCATGTTCGCGGCGACGGCCAGCTGGGTGCACGCACGTGCCGACTGCAGGGACGCGAAGGCGTCGGTGAAGGTGATGGTGAACAGGCCAGCACTCGTGCGCGCGACCGTCCAGCCCAGGCCCTTGTTGCTCGAGTTGGCGACGGCGGATGCGCCGTTCGGGGCGAACGAGCCGGAGAAACGGACTTCCTCGCGAACGAGGGTGCGGGGGACGGTGGTGTTGCGCTTCATGGGGGGCCTCGGTTCGGCGGTGGGAGTGAAGCGAAAGTGCTTCGTCCTGCTCCTCGAACCGAAGTTCGAGAAGCAGGCGCAGCACTTACGCAGGCATCAGGACGTTCGCGTTGTAGCCGGGCGCGGTGCAGCCCAGCTGCGCGAAGTAGCCGATGCGCGCCTCCCACGAGTCCGCGTTGTAGACGCGGGAGAGCTTGTTGCCGTCACGGTCGAAGATGCGGGGAGCCTTCTTCAGCGAGAAGAGCTTCCAGGTGTCGAGCTGGAGGCTGTAGCAGAGCCCCGAGTCGCAGTCCTGGTCCGCGTACATCGTGGCCACGCCCTTCGGCCCGATGATCTTGATCCCGGTGAAGCCGATGTTCCCGACCGAGGCCATCTCGTACTCGACCTTCGAGCCGATGCTGATCTCGACGCCACGGAAGTCCTTGTGGTTGGTGAACATGTGCGACGGCCGGCCACCTTCGCGCGACTGCTTCGACAGGATGGTGACCGCCGCCTCTTCGGGGTTCAGGCCCGAGCAGTCGATCCGCATGCCGCCAAGACGGGTCACGTCCGGGGTGCGGTCGAGGCCGAAGAACGCGGTGGCGCTCGGCGCGGTGCGCGGGATCCAGCCGGGCAGGCCGGTGACCTTCAGCGCGGTCCCGCCGTTCTGCGCGTCGCCTTCGACCTGGAGGTAGTCGTCGTTCGCCAGCGCAGCGATCAGGGTCGTGTCGCAGGTGACCGTGCCGAGGTCGCGATCGACGCCCGTGATCGTGGTCGCGGCCGAGCTGTTCCGGGTCGCGCCCGTGTCGGTGGCCGACGCGGTCAGCTTCATCCCGACCTCGAACTTCGCGACGTCGTCGATGTTCTTCAGCGTGATGACGGTCGTGGTGAACGAGCCGACGCGGCCGATCGCGCCGGAGCCCGTGCCGTACAGCGCGGTCGCGAGCGAGCGGGAGATGTTGTTGAACCCCGACTCCAGCTCGGTGTCCAGCGCGGCGATCAGCGCGCCCTTGTCGTTCTCCGACGCCTCGATCGCCTCGGAATCCAGCTGGCAGATCTGGTAGTCCTTGACGCGGGTCAGCGTCACCTTCGCCGAGGCGAAGTTGCCGACGTTGGCCTGGGCCTTCGCGAACGAAGACGACCGGCCCTGCGAGTCCGCGTACCGGAACGCGAGCACGAGGTTCGCGCCGTAGAAGTCCTCGCGCTTCGGGATCATCGCGTACAGCGGGTGATCCTTGTAGACGAGGTCGTCGACCCGGTTCTGCGGCCAAAGGGTCTTGAGGATTGCAGCGGTGTTGGTGGTGGTGACGCCAGCCATGGAAGAGCCTTTTCAGGCTCTTCATGAGAGCCTGGGTTATTCGTCGAGGTTCTTGAGCATCTCGACCGCTTGGCGGCGAAGATCCTCAGGGTCGACGGAGGTGGAGACGGAAGCGCGGGGGGCGCTTGCGTGCGATGTGGTCAGAGTCTTCGACTTCTTGGCCACTTCGCTCGGGGCCGTCTCAACCGCGCTCTTCGGTGCAGCGGAGGAAGCATCCCCCGAAGCGCTGGAGACTGTCAACCCCCGCCGCTTCATGCGCTTCTGGAGCGCGCGCTCTTCCCGCTCCTCGACCGCCTCGGCAGCCATCTGGATGCTCTCCTCGAGCGTCTCGCCAGGGGGCGCGCCCGTCTCCTTCGTGAACCGGATCATCTCTTCGACGACGTCCTTCGCGAGGTCAGGGTCGCTCGCGATGTTCGGGAACTTCTCGGACGCGGTCTTGACGAAGTCGTTCACCGCGCCGCGGAGTACCTGATCGCCCTCCTTCAGTTTCCGCTGGCGGGACTCCTCGCGCAGCTGCTTCAGCTCGTTGCGGATCTCTTCGAGATCGGTCGACGGCGGCGTCTCGGCCTCGTCGTCATCCGCCGGGCCGCCCTTCTCGAGCTGCTGCTTCACGAAGCCGCTGTACTTCACGCCCAGCGCTGCAAGCACGCCCAGGCCGTCGCCGGCCGCGGCCAGCCGCTCGACCGTCTCGTACTTCGAGAGCCGACCTTCGGCCGCCTTCAGCGCCTCCTCGCGCTTGCGCATGTCCGCCTTCTCGCGCGCGAGCTTCTCGAAGCTGTTCTTCAGCGGATCGGGAAGCCCCTTCTTCTCGGGCTTCTTCTCCTCGGGCGGGTCTTCTTTCGGCTCGTCGTCGGGCTTCGTCTCCGGCACGGGCTCGTCGTCGACCTGCGCGTCGGGGTCCTCGACGACCTTCTTCTCCGGCTCCTTGTCGCCGACTTCGACGGGCGCAGTGCTGTCGTCGATGACCGCGTTCTCCATGAGCTTGAGCGCAGCGGCCTTCGCTGCAGCTGCGGTGTCCTGGATGGCGGCGGGGTTGGACGGCGGGGTTGGCGTGGTTGCTTTGGTGACGATCGGCATTGTGGTGAGGCTCCTTAGGCGGCGAGAAGAGGCGGGACGGCGGGCTGCACAGGGACGTTCACGTTCTGGGTCATGTCGCCCATTCCGCCACCCGCGGCCGCGGGGGCGCCGGGCGCAGCAGGCATCGCAGCACCGGGGGCGGGCGCAGCTGCAGCGGCCTGCGCGGCCAGCACGAGCGTGCTCGCCTCGTCGATCATCCGACGCAGCATCTCGAGGCGCGCTTCTTCGGCGCCGTGGTGCTTCGCGTAGAGCAGCGACGCCGTCGCCATCGAGATCAGCAGCTCGAGGTTCTGGTACTGGTCGGGCGGCTCGTAGCGGGGCGTCGCCTCGTCGAGGATGTACCCGATCACGCAGGCGACGTCGTCCATCGCCGCGTTTCCGAGGTCGCTCTCGGCTTTGATGTCGGGGAAGTCCATCAGCTTCTTGAACGTCGCGAGGTCGATGACCCCGTCCTGGTACATCTCCTTCACTTTCTGGTACCGAGCGCCGGGATGCGCCGGCAGCGAGGAGACGGGGAACATCTGCAGGATGAAGTCGTCCCGCTTCATGTCGATGTCCTTCCAGTCGATGTCGACGATGTAGCGCTTGTTCGGAAGCCGAACCCTGTAGCCCGACCCCGCGTCCTGCGCGACGAGCGCGATGGCGATCTCCGCGACGTTCAGCGCGTTCTGGTCCCAGTCCTGCGAGAGCAGCGCGAACCGCTCGCTCTCGATGTCGGTGAATTCGCGGATCGCGACCTGTGCGTCGAGGCCGCTCGGCTTCTTCATCGATGCGCTGAGCTGCGAGACGCCGACTTCCTGGAAGGCCTGCTGGATCAGGTCCTTCAGGTACATGAATTCCTCGGTCGAAACGGCGTTCGACGAGTCGACCTGCGGAGGGAGCCCGAGGTACTCGACGATGTCGGCGATGCCGTTCGTCAGGTGCGAAGGCAGAACCTTCGAGCCCTTCTGCACGAAGATGCGCCCCTTGCCCTTGCGGCGAATTTGCTCGTCGATCGACTTGACGGTGCGGTTGATCGACACCTGGATGCCGGTCAGGGCCTCGGACACGCCCTTGCCCCAGAAGCCGATCATCCGCTTGCTGAAGCGCATGAACGCGAACGGGAAGAACGGGTGCGTCCACTCCTCGCTGAACAGCTCGCAGCCTTTGATCGCGATGACGTGCTTGCCGTCCTTCGCCTTCGAGCCCGACTTGAGGTGCCAGCCCTCCCAGACCTCGACGACGTCCGCGAAGCCCGTCTCGGTGGTCGCGTCGTCGGGCGATGTCGCGCCTTCGATCGCCTCGATGATCTCCTTCGTCTTGCCGTACTGCTCGATCAGGACGTCCTTCGAGATGACGTGCCGCTGAAAGAGCTGCCGGGGCTTGCCATTCCGGCCGTCGACGTCGTCGACATAGAGGTCGTCGATGAAGACGTTCTCGATCTCGATGCGGTCCTCGTCATTGAGGAAGATCTTCAGCGCGCCGGTCCCGAACACGAGCGCGCAGATGAACTGCATCGCCGCGACGGTGTAGAACTTCGCCTCGTAGAACACGCCCTCGAGGAACGAATTGAGCCGCTGCGCCTTCTGCTGCATCGACCACGAGCCGCCGCTGGTCTGGCAGCTGGGGCGCGGGCGCGACTTCGCGATCTTCGACGAGAGCGTGTCGATCGCGCTCGCGATGACGTTGATCGCGATCCGCGTCTGGCTGTTCTGCACCATCGTCGACGTGTACGTGCGGCCGGCGAAGCTCGAGATGTCGTTGTTGCCGTAGAGCCGCGCGTGCATCAGGTTCAGCATCGAGCGCTCGCTCTGCTGCTCCTTCAGCGCGTCCGCGGTGCGCACCAGGGCGTTTGCGCGGTCATCTTTGTCGTCGCACTTCCACCAGAGGCCGATTCGGGCGGCATCCTCGCGTGCTTCCTTCTTCGGGTCGAGCCGGCGCGGCTTGCCCTTCTTCATCTTCGTGAAATCGACGGTCATTGACGGTCCTTCGGAGCGTCGATGACGCTCCCGTAGAGATCTTCCTGCTGCTCTGCAGTCAGGCCGTCAGCGCCTCGGGGTGCTCCTTCCAGCTTCTCGTCGATCGTCTTCTTCCGCTTCTCGGGTTCGGGTTTCGGGGGCTCGGTGGGCGTGAGCACCAGCTCGACAACGTCGTCGAGGCGGTCGGTCTTCTGCTCGAAGTCGATCGAGCCCTTGAACGCGGTGACGCCCTTCGCGCGAAGGTGGTCGATCAGCGCGTCGAGCCTTTTGAAATTACTCATCGAAACTGTGCTCCGTCACGTCCCACCAGTCTTCCTGGGGGGCTTGGGTGAGATCCTCGTCCTCGAGCTTTTTCGCCTCTGCCGCGAGCCACTCTTCGGTCCCGATTTTCGGCTTTGGCTTCTCTTCGACGTGGAAATAGTGCCACGCCGCCCGGTAGGAGTACAACCCCGCGTCGCAGCAGTGGTTTGGGCAGCGGTGGTCCTCGCGAGGTAGCTCGTCGGGCTTGTCTTCCGGGGGCCAGTCCAGGTCGCGCGCGAGCCCGGCGATCTCCTCCGCGTAGTCCGAGCCTTCGGCGAGCTTCACGAAGCCCTCGCGCAGGTCCTCGTTCAGCAATCGGACGTGCGCGTCCTTGTCGCCCTTCTTCGCCGGCTTGAACACCTGCCCGGGGAAGCGGCGCATCGTCTCCTCGACGTACATCTTGCCGCCGCCCTGCGTGTCCGCGACCTTTTCGACGAAGTTGTAGCCCAGACTCTCGAGGTCCTGGATCTCCTTCATCACCTCTTCGGTGCTCGCGCCGGGCTTCTTCCACGAAAACGCTTCGAACAGCTCACGATGCTTCGGGTGCCATGCCCAGACGACGAGCGCCATGTCGTCCTTCGAGCCCAGGTCCCATCCGAGCGAGTGCGACCAGCCGATGCCGTACGGCACGACGTTGCGCCGGTAAACGTTCCGCACCGGATCGAAGGCGTAGAAGAGCGCGCCGAGGTCGTTCACCCACCGGCCGAGCCACTCGCGGATGTACGTCGGGTTGTCGTCGGTCCAGTTGCGCTTGATCTTCAGCGCCGCCAGCTCGTCGCGCATGTGCGGGAGGTGTGGGTTGTCGAGAACGCTCCAGTGGTGCATCGACCAGCCGGCGCCGATGAGCTTGTTCTCGCCCTTCTCCTTGATCGTGACGCCTTTGCTGGTCCAGCGGCTCTTGACGTTCTCGTTGCCGCTGACCGCGTGCCAGTACCCGGTGAGAATCGGGCCGGGCGTGCCTTCGAGACAGATGGTGCCCTTCAAGTCCATCGTGCAGGGCTCGACGACCTCTTCGATGAGTTTCTGGAGGTACGGCCCGAACATCTGCGCTTCGAGGATGATCTCGAGGATCGTCTTGTCGCCGCGCTTCTTCTGCGCTTCCTTGTCCTTGTCCGCGCCGAGCAGGCGAATTTCGCTGCCGTTCTCGAACTTGATCGTCAGTTCCGTCTCGTTCGGCTTGATCTTGATCTGCTGGCGCGCGCAGATCAGCTTCAGCGGCTCCCAGAGGAGCTGCTTCGCGCGCAGACGCGAGATCGCCCAGATGCGGATGAGGCACCGGCTGTGCTCGAGGGCGACCTTCGTCGAGTACCGCGGCCACATCTCCGTCTTCCCCGCGCGGCGCGTGCAGAGCGCGCCCTTGTTGCGCGAGGGATCGGCGATGAAGGCGTTCTGCCTGTCGAAGCACTCATCCAGGAGCTTCGAAACGATGACGGAGGCGGCTTCCTTCTGCCGCCTCCGCAGTTCGAATTCCTCGAGGATGAGGCGGTCGTCGACCTCCTGCATCGGCTACTTCGCCTTCAGCATCTCCGCGATGCTCGTCGGCTTCGACGGCACGGCCGGCGGAGTCGGAACGGCGTCCGGGGGGTTCGCGGCGGTGTACTCCTCGACCAGCTTCCGCTGCTCGGGGGTCCACTCGGCCTCGCTGATCTGCAGCAGGGCTTCGACGCGTTCCTTTTTCGCCTGGACGCGCGCCTCGATCTCGTCGGGCTTCATCGGCCCGCGGCGAAACTCGACCTTGCCGTCGATCTTGATCGCGCGCTCCTCGTCGTCCTTGACGGGCTCCGGGGGCACGGCCGGCGACATCTGCACCTTCGCAGTGAAGCCGGGGGTCGTGGTGACCAGCCTCGCCTCCGTGATGACGGGCTCGCCGGCCGCGAGCTTGTCGAGCTGCTCGGGCGTGAAGACCTGCTCCGGGTACTCGAAGATGCCCTCCAGCTCGCCGTCGTGCGGCTCGACGCGATCGACGCGGGAGATGTGGACGATGAACTGACTCGGGACGTTGGGCGGCAGCTTGCCCTTGCGGCGGATGAAGATCATCCCGTTTTCCGGGTCGAGCAGCATCTCCGCGGCCGCGTCGGCGAGCGACGTCGACCCCGAGACGATCGGGGTCGGCGACTTGATCGCTTTGAGGCGAATCACCCCTTCACCTCAGCCGGCTCGGCGGGGGCATTCGCGGCTTCCTTGTCGGCGAGCATCTTCTCGACGGTCGCCTGGATCGAGGCGTCCTTCGCCTCCTGCGCCTTCGCCTCCTCGGGCTTGCCGGCGTCCTCGAGCGCGGCCGCGCGGTCGTGGACGTGGCAGGTGATGCCGACCTGGACGTCGGCCGCGTGCTTGAGCAGCAGCGCGCTCTCGTCGTCGGGGACGAGGATGAGGCGGCCGTCGCCGGGATCGACGCGGACGGAGCAGGTGAGGGCGAGGGACTTGCGGGGCATGTGAAACTCCTGGGTGAGGGTTGAGCTGCGGAGGCTACAGGTAGAGCAGGTACGGATTCAACTTCGTCCCGATCTTCGCCGCGAAGCTGCGGCCGACTTTCGTGTCGTGGGTGTGCTCGGCCGGCGGGACCGCCAGCGCGTTGAAGGCGTGCCGCGTGAGCGCGATCGCCGTGCCCAGGCGCCGGTAGACCTGCTTCGTGTAGACGAAGTGCAGGAGCCCCGACTCCTTCGGCTTCTCGCCAAGCGCGCGCTCGACGCAGACCCAGCTGACGACCTCGTCCGGCACCTCGGTCGCGAAGGCGACGTAGCAGCGACCCTTCGCGAGGCATCGCTCGATGACGAAGCTCTGCCCCGCGCGGTAGGTGGGAAAGGCGACCTGGGGCGCGTAGCCCCCATGCCGGAAGCTCTCGAACCAGGATGCGCGAACGAACCGAAGGTCGGCCTCGGTCGCGGGTCGGATGGAGAGCGCCGGCCGGTCGCTCATTTCTTTTCCGTGAAGGACTGCAGCAGCCCGAAGAACATCAGGATGTACATCGGAATGAAGACGATCCACCAGGACACGGCGAAGTATCCGGCGAGTTTCGCGACCACAAAGATGAGCGTGAGGTAGTGTCCGAAGGTGAGGCGCGGCGTCGGATTCATCGGCCCTCCCCGGTCAACCAGAGCCAGCGCACTTTCTGCCCGAGTCCTTGTCCCTTCGTGCGCTCGCGCGGACGAGACTTGCACGTCCAGTCGGTGTCCCGGTCGTCGAGCACCTCCGGCCACCAGCCGACGGCGCGCAACGACGCGCCTTCTTCCGTCGCGAGCGTGTACGTGATGACCGCGCGGAATCCCATCTCCGCGGCGACGCGCGCAGCCTTCGAGTACAGAAACGAGCAGGCGTTGCGCTGCCCGTCGGTGGCGACGCGGGTCACTTCGAGCACTCCGACTTGATCGATCGCGCGCGCGCCGGGCCGGCCGCAGATCGCGACGCCAACGAGACGATCGTTGATCTCCGCTCCAATACTGAAGCGATGCCCCGTAACAGGCGCGTGATGCCTGTGAACGGACGCAACGAAAGCGTTTGCGTCCTTCAATTCAACGCGCGCGGACCTCATCGAACGACTTTCCCGCTCGGGTCGAGGATGCCCGCGGGCTTCGACGGCGTGTATTGCATCTTCGACGCCTGACGCGCGGCTTCGTTGAGCGGTCGCCCGTTGTCGTAGAGCGGGTTCTGCAGCTTCGGCTTCGGGACGGGGTTCGGGTGCGTCTTCTCGAATTCGACGACGAACGCGTCGAACGCCTCGAGCTGCTCGTCGGTGAACTTGTCGCCGTCGATCTTCATGCCCGGGTTGGCTTGCTTGAACCCCTCGATGCACGCGGCGACGTGCGCCATCTCGGCCTCGCGCATCGCGTTCTTCATCATGTGGTACTCGCCGGCACTCCGCAGGGCCTCGAGCCACGACTTGCCGTTGCCGATCGGCATGTCGGTCACGATGTCGATGACGAAGCACTGGTGCTTGCCGCGGTGCAGCTTCACGTTGCCGAAGAGGCGCCGGGCGGTCTGCTGGGCTTCGAGGAAAGTCATTTCGGCCTCCACATGCCCCAGGCGGCCTGGGCGTTGACCCCGACCAGCTCGAGAGCGCGCTTGAACACGTTCAGCTCGCGGTTCTGGTGCTCGAGCTGCAGCCGGAGGCGGATGTTCTCGTTGCGCAGCTTCTCGATGCGCTTCTCCTGCGTCTCGAGGATCCTCATCCAGTCTGCGGTCGTGAGCGTGTCGGGGTCGATGCGAAGATCGAGTGCTTCGACGCCTTCCGCGGCGCGCGGAGGCGGCTCTGGGGGCGGAGAGAACGACGGAAGCGCGGGGCTTCCGACCTGCTCAACGCGCGCGACCTTGCGAGCGAAGAGTTTCCGGAACCAGTTCATCGCGCGACGCTCCGCTTCAGCATCTCGGCGACGACGATCGCGTGGGGCGTCGGACGGGTCGGGTAGATCAGCTTGTTGGGCTTCTCTTCGCTCTTGACCTTCCGTTCGTCAGCGCTCTGCGGAATCACGCGCTGCAGCTTCTTCGCGGCGCGCTCGATCCGCGCCGCGCGTTTGTCGAGGAGCCGCTTCGGAGTCGGGATCGGGTTCGCGTCTGCGATCTGTTCGAAAAGCTTCGTCGTTGCTTCGTCCATGAACTGCTCCTTGGGTGGTGAGGCGAAAAGGCTACGCGAAAGATTATCGCGGACGCAAGCTATTCGTTGCTCTCGACGGCGTTTCGGACGTTCCACGCCTCGACCTGGATGGTCTGGCTCACGAGCTGGGCGTCTTCGATGGGCTTGCCGGAGCGGCGCGCGAGGGCCTCCGCTGCCCGGCGCGCGAGCGTTTCGTCGTCGAGGGCCTGGACGGCAGCCAGCTGGCCGGCCTCGCGCTCGGCTTTCATCTGCTCGGTCTGCGTGACCGCCTTGCCGTGCAGCATCTCGTCGAGGTGGATGGCGGCGCGTACCTGCACTTCTGGCGTGGGAACGATTACGGCCTGTTTTCCGTCGAGGAGCGTCACCGTGCGCGCGTGTCCTCGAGCGATGGAGAGCAGGATGCTGTGGATCTCGTGCCCGTTCTGCGTCTCGTCGCGCAGCAAGCTCCTCCAATTCTGGTTCTTGCGCGGAACGATTTGTTTCACTCCGGGCAGGAGAAGACGCGCGGGGTCGAGAGGCTGGGGCATGCGGCGAGTTTTCCTATGGAGGAGGGTCGATCCCCAGAATTGGGTCCTCTGGCAATCGGTATTGTACAAGATCACACCCCCCGGTGGGCCCTGCAGTCGACCGTGATCGGCTAACCCCTTGATATTCCTGGCCTCCTTACCGTGGCTCGAGCGCCTCGTGTGTCCAAATCAACCTATGGTATGTGTGCAGATGTAGCTTAACAGCTTGTAAATCGTCTAACCCTATGATATCACAGTGCATTTACAAAACCTGTTAAGAACTGGGCACACAAGAGGCACACCAGGAAACAGGCTGATCCTGGCTCCCTTGATGCTCCCTGTAAAGGCACGATGCAGGGAGCGACCTAACTCTTTGATCTCCCCTCTGTTCTATCTACTGATCCCTTTGATCCCTTCTATTTTGATCTATTCACATAAAGACCAGCTGATCTAGTATATGTAGGATATGTAGGTGTATGTACTAGTATGAGGTGATCCCCCTATATATGTTGCCGAAGTGACAGGATCACCAGGATCAGTGACCTTACCTCATGATCTCACTAAGGAAAACATGGGATCGGGCCTCGGGATCACGAAAGGAGCAGGGATCAGCAAATCGCGACACTTGTGTCATAGCTCGGCTAAGTACTTGATGCCTGGTTGACCATTATTTTTAATCAGCGCCTCTTTTCAGCAACGATTAAATATATTCGAGGATAATCCTCTAGCCTCACCTATAACGCAACCACTGGAGATCACACAAATGGATCACCTCTTTACACTTCGTCTGCGGCTCTTCCGACGCGACCTGAAGCGCGCCCTGATCATCGTCAAGGCCTACGACCGCACCCCGCCGGCCCACAACCCCCACGGGCACAACTGGATCGACCTCGAGGTCCGGCACGAAGGGCGCGTCGTCTTCCCGCGCGGGTCGCTCTACTGCGCCGTCAACAGCAGCACGACCACCGACGGCGTTGCCGCGCGTGAGCTGGCCTTGAGCACGGTTGGCATGCGGCCCGGAGACACGGACAGCGAGTACTTCGCCTCTTACACGCCCGAACAGCTGGCCTGGGCCGACGAATTCGGCGAGGCGGTCAGCATGGAAGCGAGCGATCGCTACTGCGATCCTGAGACTGGCGCGGTGCGCTCGTGATCTTTCTCATCTCCAAGACGGTCAGCGTCGTTACGCCCGAGTCCGCCGAGAACGGGGATACCGACCACGATCTCAGCGGCTTCGAATACGAAAGCGTAGAGTTTTCCTTTTCTGAGCTTGTGCGCGAGCTGAAGCGCGAGGGAATGACTGAGGCAAGTTTCGGCGGATCGGGGTGCGATCTCGCCTACTACCAGAGGGAAGCGACGCGCGGCGGTGTGCCGTGGGTGTCTTCCTACCCGGAGGAAGACTACCGCAACGGGCATTCTTCGACCTACTCTATGCACCTCGATAACGACCGCGACCCCAGGGCGCGGCGCTACTGGATCAAGGCGCTGCAATTCGCAGGGGTGATCAGCAACAAATAACCTGCCGCTGTGATAACCTCTTTGCCTCACTCAAACTCGCCGCACCTGGAGATCCTACGATGAACGTCTACACCCCCGAAGAGTTGAAGAAGATCTTGGCAGACCACGCTGAGTACATCAAAGACCCGTCGAAGTTTCGGCTTCGCGCGAACCTGCGCGTCGCGGACCTACGCGGCGCGAACCTGCGCGACGCGGATCTGAGCGACGCGGATCTGAGCGGCGCGATCCTGTACGGCGCGAACCTGTACGGCGCGATCCTGAGCAACGCGGACCTGCGCGACGCGGACCTGGGCGGCGCGGACCTGTCCAAAGCTGTTCTTCCGTCCTTCCAGATCGTTCCTGAGGGGGGATCGTTCGAAGCATGGAAGCGGATTCGGACGCGCGGAGGCGACCGCGTAATCGTCAAGCTCCAGATCCCGAGCGACGCGGCGCGCGTCTCGACGTTGGTCGGCCGCAAGTGCCGAGCGTCCAGCGTCGTGCCGTTGGAAGCGTTCAATCTCGACGGGTCCGCCGTCGGATCCGCTGTGGCGCTGTGCTCGATCCGCACGGTCAACGGGGAGCCCACACACTACAAGCTCGGAGAGAGGGTCACGGCTCCCGCTTTCGACCCGTCGATCGCCGTCGAATGCACGGGCGGAATTCACTTCTTCCTGACCCGTAAGGAAGCTGAAGATTACGATTTCTGACAACTCACCGAGCGAACGGAGGATAATCGAATAAGCGCCTAGGTCCCGCTCACGGAAGCGGCTAGGCGCCCTGTTTACTCGCCGCACCCTGGAGCCAAACGATGTCCGAAACGTTGAAGATCAACCGCAAGACCACTCCTCCCACGCTCACGATCCGCACCGTTAGCACGCGCGATATCCGTCTGTCTCCTCTGCGCGATCTCTATGAGGCACAGGATCGCGTCAAGGCGCGCGGGTCGCACTACTTCGACGAAGACACGGCGCGCTACTTCCGCGCGAAGTATCACGACTCGCGTGGGCTGTCGGACGGGTCGATCCTGATCGTCGAGTCCACCAAACGCACGGGGTTCGGGGCGCCCGACGCGCGCCGCGAATACCGCGTCATGCGAGTCACTCTGACCGGGGAGATCTTGCACTTCAAGGGCCCCGGTTCGTTGTCGGGTCTGGACTCCGAATCGTGGCTGACGTGCGACGGGGCACGCCGTTCCATGCTCAAGCGTAAGGAAGCCTTCGAAGCTGCCAGCGTCAAGGCGCGCAATCTCCCCGACATCGGAGGGATCTAAACTCGACGTTAGCGCCGCGGTCCCGCTCACAGAAGCGGCGCGGCGCGTTTACCTGGAGGTAGCACAATGGGACTCAGCGCACAGAGGGCTTTTGACATCTCAGAGGAGATTTGGCGTCGCGATCGGGACGCGGAAGACTCCGCGCGACACTTCGGAGAGACGCACTCCGAATTGCTGGCGCGGTACCTTGCGATCCGAGAGTCGTTCGCACCCAAGGTGTACGCACAGCTACCTCAGTGGGTGCACGCGAAACTGTCCGCGGGGCGGCGCATGACGCTTGACCGGATCCACTCTCAGGAAATGACCTGGATCCTCAAGGTCCGCGCCGATGGGACGCGGGCCGGGAAATGGGACGATCTCACGGAAGAAGAGCGCGCCGAGTTTCGCGCGAACAGGACGCAAGGCGCCCATTACTGGACGGCGCACCTTCCCAAGCTCCGGCCCTTCAATGCTGGCACGAATCCGCACGCGCCGGAAGAAAGCGCATCGTTGTAAAGAACTAGAGCAGCAACAAAGCACTCGACGTTAGCGCCGCGGTCCCGCTCACAGAAGCGGCGCGGCGCGTTTACCTGGAGGTAGCACACGTGAAACACAGCCTTATTGGAACGCGCGTAGAGTTGAATCCTGGCCACGATCTTTGGATGCGTGGCGCGAAGTTTGGCACGGTGCACAGCGTCAACGTGAAAAAACAAATCGTTACCGTGCGCATGGATAACCGAGACGTGCGCAAACTGCAGCGGTTCGATCTGTCTCTCGGGGGTGCGCCGCTGTCCGCGCGCCTCGTTTGGGGCACGCACGTTTACACGACGGGCAAAACGGCCGTGCGGATCGAATTCGTCGGCCAGGGCTCGCGCGTTCACATACTGTCGATCACCTCCGAGGGGCGAGCGTCGGTTCGCAAGATGGGCGATAGCGATCTGGATTTCTGGATCGACTGCAGCAGCATGGAACACAGCGATGGCGCGGCATATAGGGAGGCCCTGTGAAAACGTTTCTGGTCACGTTTAGCTGTCGTCGCGTTGGCGCAATCGGAGTCTCCTATCACGTCGACTTCGGCCCGATTGTTGCCGACGATGAGAAGGAAGCCGAAGAACTGGCGCGCTGGCTTGCATACGAAACGCATGAGCACCTGCACCTGTATCACGTGCTGACGCTGCGCCGGCTCACGCCCGACAGCCGGATCGGATGGTACGATCGGGGCAACCGGCGCTTTGGTGACTACACGCCGCAAGCGCCGCACTGCAACGATCTGCCCGCGTGGGTTCCGCCGAGGTACCTGTAAAGAACTAGAGCAGCAACAAAGCTCCGATCGCCCGTCACCTAACTCCAGGGGTGGCGGGCGATCGTCTTTTGTGAGAGGGTATGCTGACAACCCCATGAGGATTCATGATCTTTCGTATCTCTCTCTTTGAGAGTGAGCGCGACAACGCGCCTAAGACGGCAGAGGTTGACTGGGAAACTCTCCTAAAGGAGTTTCGCACTCACGAGCAACGCCTCGACAAGCTCGGAGGCGCTTGCTGGTCACCTACGCACTTCGACGGGAAGCGCGGGAACGACTACGCGCGCGCCGTTGCCCTGGCCGTGTTCGATCTCGACGATTGCCCCGACGTCGCGCTTTCGGGCCTGGGAGATCGACTCGCGCCCTACACCTACGCGCTGCACTCGACTTGGACGCCCGGTTGTTATCGGCTGATCGTCCCGCTCGCAAAGCCCGTCGAGGCGCGCGCGTGGCCCGAAACCTGGGATGCGATCGCGGCTGACCTGATGATCCCCGCTGACCGGGCCTGCAGGGACGCGGCACGCCTCTACTTCCTGCCCAGCTGCAGCCCCGAGATCTTCGCGCAAGCGGTGTGCTGTGAAAACAAGGGATTGCTGTACGTGGCCCCCGAGCCGCGACACGTGGCCGTCCCCCCACCCCAGGAGGGAGCGGCGAGTTTGGCGGTTCAGAATCCGGCCAGCGTCGAAATTCCTGAAAAATTTCAGGCCGTCGACATGCTCGACGTGCGAAAGCAACTGAAGGCCGTCAGAAAAACCGCCTCCGCAAAACTCGTGAAAATTTTGCTCGACGGCGGCTCGCTCCAGGACGAATACGGCAACCGCGACGATCGCATGAACCGCATCGCGAGCATCCTCGCGACGTCGATCACTCCCCCGCTGCCGTGGCCTGCAGCGCTCGAGATCCTCCGCCCGTCCCTCAACGCCACGCCGCAGGAACGGCCCGGCCATCTCGAGCACTGGATCGCCGAGATGGAAGACATGTTCAACCGCGCGCGGCAGCGCCGGCAGAAGGCCGACGAGAAGAGCGACGCGCTCAATGCCGCGCTCATGAAGGCGATCGGACGGCCCACGAAGCCGAACGAAGGGGTGACCGGAGAAGCCGCGCTTGATGAAACGTGGCGGGCCCGACTGCTGGTCACCCTGGACCAGGACGGAGGCGTGTCGGGCCTGAAGCAAGTGGGTGCGAACGCGGGGCTGATCCTCGCGAACGCGCCGGAACTGAGAGGAAGGATTCGCTTCAACGAGGTGACGAAGGAGATCGATATCAGCGGCGAGTTTTCCAAGTGGTCGAAGGCCACGCTCGACGTCGAGATCGGCAACTGGCTGTCACACAGCGAGTACCGCCTCAACCTCTCGACGAAGATCGTCGCCGAGCAGCTCCTCGCGGTCGCGCGGCGGAACGCCTACAACCCCCTGGCCGAGTGGCTCGGGAGCCTGAAGTGGGACGGGACGAAAAGGCTGGAAAATTTTCTGACCAACTACTTCGGGGCGATCGGCGACGCGCACTACCTCGCGCGCGTGGGCACCTCGTTCATGATCGCCGCGGTGGCTCGAGCAATGAAGCCGGGCTCGAAGGTCGACAACGTCATGGTGCTGCAGGGGCTCCAGGGGATCAAGAAGAGCACGGCGCTGCGCATCCTCGGCGGCGCGTACTTCTCGGACACGAAATTCAACGTCAGCGAGAAGGACGGGCGCATGATGGCGTCGCGTTTCTGGATCATCGAGTTGGGCGAGATGGCCGCGATGAAGAAGGCCGAGGTCGAATCGCTCAAGACGTTCTTCTCGGCAGCGTGGGACGACATCCGCGTGCCGTACGGGAAGGTCCTCGAGCGCTTCCCGCGGTACTGCGTTTTCGTCGGGAGCACGAACGCTGAAGAATTTTTGCCCCCGGACGACCAGCAGCGCCGGTACTGGCCCGTGCGCGTCTGCAAAATCGACGCGGAGGGCCTCGAGCGCGATCGCGATCAGCTCTGGGCCGAGGCCGCTACGCGCTTCAGCATCGGCGAGCAGTGGTGGCTCCAGGGCGACGACGTCGAGGTGGCCGAGAAGGTCGCGCAGATGGCGAGCCGCGCGAGCGCGATGACGGAGCCCATCCTGCAGTGGTGGCTGGGTCTGAAGGCACCGCGACCGGAGACGATCACGTCGCACAAGGTCGCGTCCGAGGCGCTGAACATGCTCACGGCCCAGAGCTGCAGCGACGGCGTGAAACAGGAGGTTGGGCGGGCGCTGCGCGCGCTGGGGTTCGTGCGGTGCAAGCATCGGGTGGGGGGCGTCAGCCTCAACGCCTACCGCGCACCTCAGGAATTACTCGACGCAACAAAAACGACTAGCGGCCAGATAATCAGTATGGTAAAAGTCGCACTTCCCCCCAAGGAGCAAACGTGAGCCTGAAAGTCTACACCCCCGAAGAGCTGAAGAAGATCCTGGCAGACCACGCTGAGTACCTCAAAGACCCATCGAAGTTTCAGCTTCGCGCGGACCTGTACGTCGCGGACCTGCGCGCCGCGAACCTGTACGGCGCGAATCTGCGCGGCGCGAACCTGCACAGCGCGGACCTGCGCAGCGCGAACCTGTACGGCGCGTACCTGAGCGGCGCGGACCTGAGCGACGCGGACCTGCGCGGCGCGGACCTGCGCGGCGCGGACCTGAGCGACGCGAACCTG
>OFQW01000028.1_pt1 | contig 28056 bp, 45 predicted proteins | sample 1542941 | NCBI WGS metagenome assembly OFQW01 (sample SAMN07774219, study PRJEB24372) | wastewater metagenome | isolation source: Exp Tend NO 90WW | collected 2016-02 | reverse complement strand
AGGCTCCTTTCATGGTGACGGTGATTCGGGGATCGAAGCCGTCGTGGTTGATCAATTGCTGACGCATGACTTCAGCGTCCGTCTCGGTCGAGAACACCGTGTCGATGTGCTCGCCATCCAGAAAGATTTCAAAGGCGTTCATGGTTTCTCTTTCGATTTTGTTAGCCCACTCCGTGCCCCACACCCCCTCGTTCCAGTGAAACTGGCACTTTCCGCAGCCTTTGATCAGGCCAGGGATGGAAGGCTTGGAGCACTTGGTACATAGCTGCATGGCTACTCCTTACTTGGCGCTGGGTCTGGGTATGCAGCAATAAGCGCAACGGAAGAAGGCGTGCCCCCACTGGCGCTTGCACTGGGGGCACGTCCAGGCGGGGCCTGGGGGGATTTGGCGTTTGGTCACACGAACCTCAGTCGGACATCAGGCCAGACGCTCGACTGGCCGTGATTCGGGACTCCGTAGCCCCTCACCGTCACCCAGACATACTGTCTGCCATAGATGTTGGTGTGCACCTCAGGGCTGACGTGGGTCACGATGGCTTGGAAGGATGGCTGCCCTCGTTCAGCTGGGCAGACGACACGATCACCGGGGGTCACCGGCGCTTCTCCCACTCCCGGTCTTTCTCCCACTCTTTGAACCCATCCCACGCTTGCTGGGCAACGTACAAGAGCCCGAACAGGGGCAGGGTGATGGGTAGAGTGACAAACCAGAAGCCGTAGACGATGAAGCGAGACAGCGCCCAGTAGACGAAGTGAAGGGCGCGCTTCATTGCGCGTCCAGCCACTTCTGCTCAAGCGAATCCCACACCACGCGCGTCGGAGAGAGCAAGATGTGGGAGGCCAGGACCTGGTCATCCAGGGGGTAGTTCAGCTTGTAGAAGCTGTCCTGCTTGATGCAGTACAGCACCTCGCCCTCCTCAAGCTGCAGGGTGACGGTGCGGCCGCCAGCCGGGTGCGGGGTGGCTTTGGTGATCTTCACTTGACCACCTGCCACTTGTACGGCTCGATCAAGTCGACCGCATCCTGCTCGTCGGGGTCAAAGGCACCATCGAACTCGCTCTGGGTGTAGCTGCCCAAGTGCTGCGAGTGCTTGCCATCGCCCGAGCAGGTCGGGCAGATGACCCAGGGGGAACGGTCGGTCATGTCAATGCTCCTGCGGCAGATAGCAGACGATGACGGGGACGGAGGCGATCAGGCCGTCCACCCCGCAGTAGAAGGTCCAGTTGCCGTCGGGGAAGTCGGTGAGGGCGATCTTGCGCTGCCACAACCGCGGCTCGCCCATGTCCGCTTCGAGCCAGAGATCAGCCGCGCCGTCCCTGACCAGCATGCGAAAGAACATGGTCGAGCTGCCCTCGCCGCTGTCCCAGCGCTGCAGGCACAGCGGGGCGACCTCGGTTGCGATGATGTCGAGCAGCCAGTGCGCGCCGGCCTCGTTGGCCACAACGTACACGCCGTGGCTCCAGATGCACTTGGGGTTGCACCAGGAGCGGAAGCGCTCATCGCTGCCGCCGGTGAAGTTGTCCATCAGGTTCTTCAGGTCTTGGGTGTTCATGTTCAGTCCTTTCGGGTTTCGACCGGGAGAGCATCCACGCTCACCAACGGGTCGATGGTTTCGTTGTCGTTGAAAGTGTCAAGCAAGTGCTCAGCCGCTGCGATGCCGAACTCGCAGGCCTCGCCGCTCGAGCCAGCTCTCACCCTCAGCTGGATGGTTACGTAGAACTCAGCCATCACGCACCTCCTTGCAGGTCAATGAATGCAGAGTCGACGCCGTCCTCTTCCATCACATCGAAGACGGTGGCGATGCTGGTCGGATCGCGCTGGATCTCCAGCGCCTTGCTCGCGGCTTCCTCCTTGCTGCCGGCGTACACATCGATGGCCCACACCACGTGATAGTGGCGCAGGTTGTTGTTCAGGCCCAGCCGCTCGAAGATGGTGACCAGCTCGTCTTCGGTCAGGTCCCAGATGTCGTAATCGGCATGCATCTGCACGCCATCGGTCGTGTCCCGCAAGGTCTTGACGTACCAGCGCCCCACGAGCTTGGAGGAGGCGCGCTCGTCGTAGAACTCGAGCTGGTCACGCTTGGCGGGCTCGCCATGGACCAGCTCGCCCTTGCGGACGAGGTAGGCCGACATGGGCACGCCCTTGCTGTTGGTGAAGTAGGTTTTCACAGATCCTCCGCAATCAGGGCCAGCAGCTCGAGCGCTATGAAGCGTTCGCACTGCTCAGTGTCGGTGGCAGGGTAGGGCCACCAGTAGGCGCTGGCGTTCGGTGGCTGGAGCATGGCCTGCGCCAGCCCGATGTGCAAGCCGTAGTCGTCCCGGTAGCTGAACTCTGGCGTGTAGCAGGCTGCCAAGATGCAGGTGCAGATGTCCACGTGGATCCCACTTTCGGCCGGCGCGCCTCTCCCAGAGGTAGCGAGGAACGTCTGGGCCGTGCGAAAAACTTCAGGCTTGTATTTCATGTCAAGTCCTCCGCAATCAAGGCCATGAAGTGCAGGCACATGAACCGTTCGGCCTGCGTTTCCTCGTTGAGGTACCGCCACCAGTAGGAGCTCGCTTTCTCGGGCCTGAAGTACTGCTCCAGCAGGGTGATGTGCGCTTGCGTCGTCTCGAAGTCGGGCACCGTGTCGGCCGCCTTCGCACGCAGGCCGAACGCCTGCGAGATGGCCACGCACATGCCCTTTTGCCGGTAGCCACTGGCCGTGGCCTGGGCATTGGGCGCCAGGCACTCGTCGGCCGCCTCACGGTAGATGCTGGGGTCAATCATCGCCGCTCTCCAGGATGGTTGCGAACAGGTCCAACGCGTCGATGCGGTCAGCGTGCCGGGCTGCCTCGGGGTAGGCTCTCCAGTCGCGCTCCTGGGTGGGCCTGAACCGGCTGGACAAATCCGTGCACACCCAGAAGGCGGCGTCACCGAACAGCTCATCGAACAGGCTTTCGAGCCGGTTGCGTTCCTCCTGCCACAGGAGCAGTCGCAAGGCCTCGTGGTACAGCGCGTTGCAGCAATAGAGGCTGTAATCGCCGCCCTTGCTGGGCTTGTAGGCCACTGCAGAGGCGTGCGCCGCTCGGGCGGCTTGGGCAAGGGTTTTCATGTTGCTAGTGCTCCAAAGTGCGCTTCGATCAGAGTTGCGAAAGCTCGGTACTGGGCAAGGTGCTGCGCGTTGCCTGTGTGGGTCCCTTCAATGGCTTGGATGAACTCAAGGAGGGTGCCTGTGAAGCAGCCACAGTTGACCCGGACACCTAGCTTCTCGTCCCTATGAGCTGTGGTGAACCGACCGCTGCTGACGGCGGGCCCAACAATCAGATAGTCGCCAGGCTTGCTAACCCTCCCGTCACCACGGATGATCGCGGAGCCGAACACCCAGGCTTGGCCGAACACCCGGGCTTGGCCGGACACCCAGGCTTGGCCGAACACCTGGGCTTGGCCGAACACCCGGGCTTCGCCGGACACCCGGGCTTCGCCGAACACCTGGGCTTCGCCGGACACCTGGGCTGTTGTGGCAATGAGTGTGGTCATGGTTTAGCCTTTCTCGCAGCGCACACCGCCGCGGGGTCCAAGGGTCAGGTAGAAGTCGGGGTCGTCCACGAGGCTCATGCGTGACGGGGCAATGTGCAGGGTCGCGCCGATCTCCTGCCCGTACCGCCCGAGTTCCTCGGCCACGTCCTTGTAGGCGGCAATTGCATCCTTCTTGCTGTTGTACCCTGCGTACTCCTCGTAATCGCCCGAGAAGCGGAGGTAGTAGCTGTCCTTCATTTCAGCAACTCCTTGTGCTCGTTCATGGGGACGAACACGATGTTCTCGTCACGCTGCGTGAAGAAGCCCCGGATGTGCTTGCCCTTGCGGCGGGTGCAGGCCGGCACGCTGAAGAACGTGTCGGCGTAGCCGGTGGCGTAACAGGTCAGGCGCAAGCCCGTGTGGCCATCGATGGGGCAGTTGACGACCTTGGCGTACGGGCCCAGGCAGTCGAAGGAGTACCCTGACCGATGCCCGATCGCCCCGTTGGGCCACGTGAAGGTGTCGGTGGGGGAGGCGTAGAAGACTTGCCCCATGGTCACTTCCTCCCGTAGAACGCTTCGCAGCGCTGTTTCACATCCTTGGCCACATCGACCCAGGCTTGGCCGTTCATGAAGCCGCTGTCGAAGGTGGCGGGGTCCGCTTGGGAGCAGGCCTCGGCGTACTTCTGGATAGCGGTCATGATGAAGGCCTGGCAGATGGCCCCTCGCGGGCTGTAGTTCATCAGGTCAATGACCAGGTCCAGGTTGCAGTTGATCTTGCTCATGGGGTATCGCTCCAGGTGACGAACGCGACCTGGCACACGCCAGATCCAGGGGTGGGACGGATCTCAAGCGTGTCGCCGTACTCCTGCACTTGCACACGCACCCAGCCGGTCCACCCGGCAAGCTGCTTGGCCGCCTCGATGCGGCCGCGTCGGGTCTTGGCCTTGGTGGTGCCACGCCGCACCCAACAGTAGTTAGGGATTCCTCCGAACGTGTCGGTCACTTCTATCTGCCACATGGTGGCCTCCTTGTCTGTGTGAATGTTACCTCAGGATTTTGTCAGTAGCCTCCTTTCAATCAGTCACCACCGGATAGACCTCGAAGTCGGCCGGCTGCGCGGGCCCCTCTTTGACCCAGCCGATGCCCACCCAGAACATGACCGAGCCCTGCATGATGACCCGGCTGTACAGCTTCTCGTTGCCCGCGGCCATGCGCAAGGTGGAGAGCTTGGAGACGGGCACGGGCGGGGGCGGGGTGGGCTCAAGACGCGGCATCAGGTCGCTCACGTCGCCCCAGTCGCCCAGATCGAAGCCGGCGCGCATCCAGTCCTTGAACTCCGTTTCCGCGTCCTCGGCGCAGCACCAGGTGTTGTCGCTGACGCGGTGGCGCTGATCACGATCGATGATCACGAGGTCGAAGGTGGGCTCCGTGTAGTCCTTGGGGTACAGCTCGTGCAGGCGGCGGATGTAGTGGAAGGGGACGGGCATGGTGAGCTTCTCCAGGTAGCGCGCATAGTCGGCGCGGAAGGGGTGGTGCTTGGCAAGGTCGGACACGCAGATCCAGTTGTTGTCGCCATCGCAGTAGACGGCGTCGATGGGCGCGTGGGTCTCTGCCGCATGGGCCTGCTCCTTCTGGGTGTCGCGCTTCTTGCGCCCCAGCTGCTTGTCCCACAGGGCGATGGCGTGGTAGTCGGTGGGTTTCATGTCAGCACACCAGCTCGATGGGTTGCACCGAGGCGTAGTAGGTGACGCCCTGCGGGTCCTCGTACCGCAAGTCCCACTGGCTGCCTTCCTGGAGAGTCGCGACCGGCTGCCAGTGGGAAAGTGGGGCGATCTTCTGCGCCGCACCGACCAAGCGCGTGGTCAGCATGTCCTCGTCTTCCCCGTACTCGCTGTGCTCGTCGGGGAAGTTCTCGTAGGGGAAGTGCACGCTGATGACAGCGTGGAAGATGGTGGGGGGTTTCATGGGGTGGCTTCCTTGATGGCAAAGGTTATGGATGCATCCACGGGCAGGCCGGTGGACTCGATGACGTCTCGGGCACGCAGCAAGGCGTCCAGCAAGGCTGGGGCGGCCGCAATCAGCCGGGCGTTGGCCCGCGCCTCTTGCGCGTGGTCGTCCAGCCAGGCGGGCAGGAAGGCGATCACCACGCCCTGGCACTTGATCAGGCGCAGCGGGCCTCCGTGGATCCGCGGATTGGGGCCGGTGAGGCCTGCGTCGACCCACGGGCCGTCTTGGGTGTGGGTGTTGGAGTCAGCCATGCTTGATGAACTCGGGCTTGCGCTCGATCACCACCCAGGTGGGGCCGTCTCGCCCAGCAAGTCGGTAGGTGGCGTAGCGCGCGGCGTTGCGGGCCCACGCGAGGGCGGGGATGCGCCTGCGGGTGGTGCGGGGGTCGATGGTCATGATTTGCTCCGTTAGTGAAAATTAAGGAGGAGACGTGGTCAAAATCAGGGAATTAGGAACCCCTATATAAACCATGAAATACGCTTTGAAAGTTGTACGTCGCTTACTCAAATAAAAAACGTCTTACTCAACTGTCGCCGCGGGAGGCTTTTCGAGACAAATGCGGGAAAAGCTCCATCGTATTGGGGTGTCCGGGTTTAGGAACGTGTCTGGATTGCTGGGCCTCCTTTCTACGTTATTGACTCCAATTGCTTAAAAAAGTGGCACTCTCTTCGCATCCGGAAGTTGAGTACAGACCCGTGCCCTTTACAAAACGACAGGTATCTCAAAAAGGGAGGGTGGGGGTACTAGAGAGAAAGAGAGCACTAGCGCATAGGGAAAACCCTTAGTAGTCCAAAAATGTCAAATTGGACTGCGTGTGGATATTTATGCACTGGGTTTCACAAGGTGAGCTACTCAAACATGGTTTTTTTCGAGGTCTCCCTACAAGAATCGAGTGGCTTGCGGAGTGAAACGGGCTTGCTGACGCCCTCTCCACCGCAAACTCGTTTTTGGTGGCATAAATGAGGATTTCAGGGTTCAATTCTGGGGGCCTGGAAGGGGCCGTGGCTGCGTCCGCGGCCGGAGCCTGGGCATGGGGGCTTCCCTATGCAAACGGACTTGCTGGGCGTGCTTTTGGAGGGCTTGACCTACGCACTATAGGTCTCAGTTACATTTCCTCCGCATTTTCCTACGGCGAGTGAATTCGAACCCCTGTTTTTGGGGCAAATTCACTCGCCGATCAGGGAAAACCCTTAAATTTTGAGTAACGGCTGCGGCGTTACTTTTTTCCGAACTGGGGTTTGAGGCCCCGATTAAGCTTTGAGTTCGGGGATTCGCGGTATGAACCTGTAAGGAATGCTACACAATTTGCTGGCTCTGCGTTTACGACAGTTCGGCATGCCTTTGACGTACTTTCCCTGCCTGTCATTGTGACGTCTTGTCTGGCAAATTTGAGTAAGCGTCTACATCGATGCGCGACGCATTCCTAGTAATGTTATTGAGCGGCTCCCTCAGCATTTTTTGGGAGCCTGTGGATAACTCAGACGGAATAGCTGCTTCCGTTCTCGAAAGCCTCCAGGATCCGGTCGCGGGTGTAGGCCTCGAAAGGCTCGCTAGGCCGGTGGATGGACCAGCTCACGGGGCCTTCAGCGCCGCGGTACAGGCCTTCCACCATCTGTTCGTACGCCTGCCGGGTGGGCCTGATCAGACGCCTTGATGTGCCTTCCACGCAGTCGCAGTCCCTTTCCCAGATCCAGATGGCCACATGCTGGCCTTCCGCAAGGGCTTCCAGCTGGGCGTACTCGTTCGAACGGCGCACATTGCGATCGATGAAGGCGGCGACCGGGTAGTCGTGGCTGCGCTCCACCAGGTTCAGGTAGTACAGGCGCTCGATGCAGCTGAGGCCTTGCACAGCCTTGCGGACGATTCTCATTGTGGACATGGCTGGAAATCCCAGGTTGTGGCGCTGGTCGCGCACAGTTCGATGATGGTGTCGGGGTAGATCACGCGGCCGAACAGCAGCCACGGGTAGTCCACGCTGACGATGCGGCCGGCCTGTGCGTGTTCCGCATAGGTGGCTGTGATCGGGAAGGGGTACTGCGGCTCGCCGCCACCGCACCCCGCAAGGATGAGACAGAGCAGCAGGGCTCTCACTGGAGGAATTCCATCGCTTGCAGGGTGTCCAGCTCTTCGAGCTGGCGCAGCACGTCGCCGCTCTCGAAGGCCTCGCGAAACAGCTGGGTGAAGTCGTCTTCGCAGCTGCACTCGATCAAGTACTCGAAGACGTCAGGGGTGGGGATGGATTGCACCGACATGGCGAACCTTTCTTGCTGCACCGCAGCATGGGAGTGGACGTGAAAATGCCCATTTTTTGGGCATTGAAGGCGTAATTGGGGTCAGACCACATATTTCAGGATGTAACGCCTTCAGGCATACCGCTGGGCATGCCTGAAGGCCCCGTAAGGGGCCTGTGGGCTACTCCATCTCCTTCACTGCGTGGACGGCCACGCAAATCGCTACTGCAACGATGCCGATCGGCACCAGGATTGCGCCGTTCGAGGCGCACCATTCCGCAATGGCCAGTGCAAAGACGCACAGGCCAGCGGCCACGAGGTTGAGCGGGTTCATTGGGTGGCCAGCACGCCAAACGTGCCACTGATGAAGGCCAGCAGTACAGGTGCCAGGGCTTGCAGGTAGCCGCCTTCAGGGATGAAAGTCGGATGCAGGGCTGCAGCGACTGCGTCGATCAGGCCAACGGTGGCGCACAAGGTGTAGAGCTGTTTCATGCCTGGCCTTCACGAGATTGAACGGGGCGCTCCATGCGAACGGCATGGGCGTATGCCTGGCCGATCGTCGGCGCAGGACGGCGGCGCTCGGGGCGCTGCGGTTGGAGCACGGGACGCTGGGCATTCAGCCCCTTGATTTGACGGACCATGAGGGTCTCCGGTTACTGCCGCAAGAGCACGGCGGCAAAGGCTGGTTGCCCTTGCCGCTGGACTCGATCAGGCCTCGCGGTGCGTGTGGGCCTGCAAGGGGCACACATGCTTGTTGCTGTAGGAAATCATCGAGCCGGCCGGCAGCTTGTCCGTGGCGTCCAGGCAGTGGCCGCGGTGGTCAGACTCCCAGCAGTTGTCGATGAAGGGGTGGACCATGCGGGCACCGCGAGCATCTGCAAATTGCCAGCCGGTGAGGCACAGATCGGCGTGGGGGTTGCTGGCCGCAGGGATTTCGCGCGAGTGGTTCCAAAGGTAGGACATTGCAAACTCCGGTTACTGCCGCAAGAGCACGGCCGCAAAGACTGGTTGTCCTTGCGGCTGGGTTCGTTGAACTTCGCTTTTCTCTGCTGGACCACAGCAGGCATGGAGTGACCCCGCAAGGACCGTTGTCCTGCGGGGATGCACTGGTTGGGGGTTGCCCGATTCGGAGCATCTCTGGAATCGGGAACAGGCCGCGGCGTGCCACGGGATCACACTATTCGCGCCGTGTGCGATGGCGCATTCCACCCTTGCTAGGGGTGCTGACATATTCGGCGTTTGGTGCCAACTTCAGCGCGATGGTCAATCAATCCGATACCGGCCGCGCGACTGGCCATTCATCGATTGATCCAAGATTCTGCGTTGCGGGGTTAGGGTGGTATCTCATTGGCGCATCGTGCCAAGATCCGGAGACCTTGCCTCATATGCTCCCACCTATTCTGCGCATGCCCCGCAAGAGGCGTCTTCTACGCGCTGACATTCCCATGGTTCGAAGGGATTTTGCCTATCGATCCATGCCACATCAACGGCGCACCATGGGCATGGCACATCCGTTGTTTCGACTGTCAGTGTCACCTTAGGTTTGCGACAAATCGTGCATGCGTTTCAGTGCGCGGAGGCAAAATACAGTTCACGCAGTTTGCGCGCCATCGTCGAGGGGATGCGCAAAAGGGTTACGTCTGGAATGATGCCCCTTGTCGGCCTATCCTTGACTGCGCTTTGCACTCTGTCAATTGGACAAAACCGGGCGCCCATGCGTTTGATTCTCTAGCATCGGCCTAAGGGTTCCCCATGACTTAGGGGGCTTATGTGTTGACGCTACCGTGACACCTTACACCCCACATAAGCGCTGTCCTACACGTGAGCGTAGGACAGCACAAAAGCAATGTGTAAGGGTTGACCCTTCGAGAGCTTCTCGATCGAAGGGTAGCGTCGAATTGTCCGCACGTGCCGGCACGGGTGTCCGGTCGTCAAAGAGCGACTAGCGGCGCCGCTCACGTGAGCGAGAGGAACCACGCAGTCATGCGCCAGTCAAGGGGCATACATGCGAGACCTATGCCTAGGTCTCGCATGTATGCCCTGCGCCGTGCCATGGCACGGCGCAGGGCGAACGATCACACCTTGATGGCGAGACGTTCCACCATGCTGCGCAAGTAGTCCACCTGCGCAGCAGTGAGCGTGCTCGCATTGACTGCCGCGTTGACGATATCAAGCGCGACCGCGACAGGGTCAGCGGCAGGTGCGGCAGGTGCGGCAGGTGCGGCAGGTGCGGCAGGTGCGATCGTCGCAAGCTTGACCCCCTCGTCAGACAATGCGGCAGCGGCAGGTGCGGCAGGTGCGGCAGGTGCGGCAGCGGCAGGTGCGGCAGCGGCAGGTGCAGCCGCTTTGGCTGCGGCAGCCTTGTCAGCGCGCGCCTTGTCAGCGGCAGCCTTGAGCGCAGCATGCGACGCGGCGCAGTCAGCGTCGAACGTATCGCACAACGTCCGATCACCCTTGAGCGCCGCCGACGATGCGGCGCAGAACAGCGCCCATGCGCCGGATGCATGCCCGCGAATCACCTTCGCGTCGCGCGTCAATGGATCGTCAAGGTAGCGAATCATGGCCACCTTGCCATGGGGGGTGTAGGTGACTTTCTTGTCGCGGGCTTCACCCTTGGCCGGTGCGGGCAGGGTTGCGCCAATGGTTTCCAGCATGGCAGCCACTGCGCCGACGTCCCCTGACAGGGTACGCTTTACAAACTGTTCTTCACTCGCGATTTGCCACTGAGCCGCGAACCCTGCTACTTGAGCGAACGATGCGAACATGGTAGAAACCCTACTTTCTGCCCCTAGGGGCTTTCCCGTTGCCTACACCCTGCAGGGTAACCCTACAGAACAGACAACACCTAAAGCATACCCTAAAACCTAGTCTTTGTGTAGGTGAAAACCCCTATTGCAATTGATAAACATCAACTAAATGGCATTCAAAAATTGTGAATGATGATCGTAATCTAAAATGTTATGCACAAGATATGCACCGATTTAGACGCCCCACAATGAGTTATCCACATGTAGCCTACGCTACCCCTTGACCCTTTCACGATCGTCCATTGGGCGCCCGATACCTTACAAAGTGAGGGGGCAACAATCCACAAGTTGTCCACAACCCCATAACACGTTAAGGGGGTGGCCATTGGCATGGATTTTGCCGCTGTCGGGGTGGCCACCCCCTTTGACGTATAGCATTTTAATAACGGGCGGGGTGAGCGGCGGCGCCCCAGGGCTTTCCGGCGCCTATCAGATTTTTCGCAAAAATGTGCCATTTTTGAGCGAATTTGAGGTTTTTTACCCAAAATTTTGAAAATTTTCACATTTTGTGCCACATTTGGGGCTATATTGACGTCATATCGAGCAATATCTGCTCATTTCTGCATGTTTTCGTAGCAATTTGACAGAAGTAAGGGCACACTGCGCCGCCATGACACTCCGCGAACGCATCACGGCGCAGCAGCGCGAGGACCTGTTCAACAGGCGCATCACCACCCGCGAGCTGGCCAGCCATCTGGGCGTCAGCGAGACCCACCTGAGCCGAACCTTCCCCGGCAAGATTCCCGGCCAGGCACAGGCCACACGCAAGGAAAAGCGGGTCTTGCTGGCCGCGCGCAACGAGTTTCGCGACAAGCTGGCCGAAGACGTGATCGCAGGCCGGCTTGACCGCAAGAAGGCGGCACTTACCGCCAACTGCTCCGAGCGCACCATGTGGCGCCACATCGCCAACATCCGGAGCTTGAAGCATGCTTGACGACTTCGACATGGACGACGCGCGCACACCGCACGAAGACCGTCCCAAGCTGCAGTTCGACGCCCCGCTGAAGAACCTCAACGAGCTCGACACCGCGCAGGAGCTCATGCTGCAGTACCAGCGCGCCGAAAACCTGGCCGGCAGCGTACTCACCGACGATGATGTGCCTCCCAATCAGCGCGCCCAGGTCCTGGCAGCGGTCACCGCCGTGCTGAGCCAGATCATCAAGCTGCAGACCGACCTGCACAACTCGCAGCAGTTCAAGCGCATCGAGATGATCATGATCGACACGCTCAAGGCCTTCCCCGAGATGCAGGCCGCCTTCATGGAGGCCTACAGGGCCAACCTCGATGCTCCAGACTGAAGCGCACCTGCAGCGCATCGAGGACGCGCTCTCCGACACCTACGCCCTGCAGAACCTGGACGTCTGGATCGAACGCAAGACCAAGCTCGACGGCCGGCAGTTCAGCTTCAAGGGCCACGAGTTCCAGCGCACGATCATCCAGGACGCGGCCCATACGTCCATCGTCGTCAAGTGCGCACAGGTCGGCCTGTCCGAGATCCTCGCCAGGTGGACCCTTGCCGCTTGCACTACCCAGAGCGACTTCACCGTCATCTACACCTTCCCCACGACCAACGACGCGGAGAAGTTCTGCAAGACGCGGATCGACCCTTGCATCAACGATTCCGCTGAGCTGTCACGGGCCATCAACCCCAACCTCAACAACTCCGAGATCAAGCAGTTCAACCGCAACAGCTTCATCTACTTCCGCGGCACGCTGTCAGAAACCGCAGCTCTGTCAGTTCCTGCGAACGCTGTCATCCACGATGAGGTGGATAAGTCAAATTTGACACAAATGTCAGTTTATGTGTCTCGTTTGCAGCACAAGCCGCACAAGATCCGCAAACTGTTCTCAACCCCGACAGTCAACAAGTACGGAATCAGCAAAGAAGCGGAAACTGCGCGCAGATATCGGCAAATGTTGCAATGCAACCACTGCAACTATCATTTCCTGCCAGACTACTTCAACAACGTCGTCATCCCCGGCTGGGACAAGGACAAGAAGGAGATCACCAAGGCCAACCTGAAGGATGTCCGGTGGCAGGAGGCGCGCTTGCTGTGCCCGCACTGCGGCAAGATGCCCGACATCCAACCCGAGAACCAGGAATGGGTCTGCGAAAACCCGATGGACGCCTACCCCGCCAACGCGTGGTTCATCACCCCCTTCAGCGCGCCCACCGTCATCGGCATCCCCTACCTGGTGAAGAACTCCACCGAGTACGACAAGTTCTCGGAGTTCATGAACCAGGCCCTGGGCCTGACCTCCGAGGATTCCGACGACTCGATCACCGACAAGGATCTCGAGACCGCGCTCGCACGCGCAGACTTGCAGAGCGGCGAGACGCACTACCTGGGCGCGGACATGGGCCTGCTGTGCCGGATCTCGATCGGCCGGATCAGTCCAGACGGCGTCATCATCGTGGTGCACCGCGAAATCGTGCCCTACCACCAGTTCGAAGAGCGCCGCGCGCAGCTGCGCAAGGACTACCGCATTGCCGTGAGCTTGCACGATGCCCAGCCGTACGTCGACATGATCCGGCGCATCACCGAGCAGGATCCGAACGCCTACGCCGGCGTCTTCACCACCGGCACGCCCAGCGTCATGTACAGCGTCAAGGAGCAGGAGGAAGACGCCAAGGAAGGCAAGCTCAACATGCGCCGGATCAACATCACGCGCACGATGGCCTTCGACAGCTTGATGGCCGACCTGAAGGCCGGCAAGTTCCTCATCCAGCGTCAGGACGCCATTGATGAAACATGGAAGTCGGAGATGATGAGCTTGAAGCGGATCGCGAAATTCGATCGCACAAACGAGTTGGTCTACAGCTGGGAAAAGACCGATGGCCAGGATCACTTCCACTTCAGCATGTTGTACCTACACCTTGCCATCAAGATGAGAGGTCTTGCGTCAGGCACATTCGACCGAACCCTTGTGCCTCTGGTGAAGTCCTTCAGGGTCAAACAGCGCTAAAGTTGGCACTCACACACAGCAGGCCGTAGACCATAATCGAACGATGGGCCTGCTCTCGACCATCCGACATCTGATCGCCAAGCCAACCGCGCGGGCGTGGGGGTCGGACTTCTCGACGCCTTTCGAGGCGAAGGCCTCAGTCTCCAGCGCCACGCTGGCGCCGATCCCGCCGCCCAAGGTACCCAACAAGCAGTCCAGCTTGCCGGGCTACCGCACCCAGATCGCCAACACGACCTCGGTGCGCCGCCGCGAAGACCGCGCGCTGGCCAACACCGACCTGCTCAGCTTCCGCACCGGCGCGTCGACCAACGATGTGGTGCGCGGCCTGGTGGCCGGCAGCCCGGATCTGGCCGCGGCCACGTCCACCTACCTGCGCGTGGGCATCCCCGAAGAGTTCACGATGGTCGGGCGCAACATGGACGGCTCGATCAACCCGGAAGCCACAGCGCTGGCCTACCAGCTCATGCGCCGCTTCACCTACGTGCCCGACTACACGCTCGGGTTCAACAACTTCGGCAGCCTCCAGTCCATCAGCGAGAGCCTGACCAAGGAGCTGCTGGAGTACGGCGCGCTGGCCGGTGAGCTGGTGCTCGACAAGAGCCGCCTGCCCACCCAGATCATCCCCGTCACGACGACCAACGTGCGCTTCTACGAAGACGGCGCGGGCCTGCGCCCGATCCAGTACGTGGGCGGCACGGAGATCGACCTCGACATCCCGACCTTCATCTACATCGCGATCGACCAGGACTTGCTGAACGCGTACTCGAGCTCGTACTTCGAGGCGGCGATTCAGCCCATCCTTGCCGATGCGGACTTCACGAACGACTTGCGGCGCGTGATGAAGCGCGCGGTGCATCCGCGCATCATGGCCAAGCTGATCGAGGACAAGATCAAGCTGACGGCGCCGCCCGACATCCTCTCCGATCCGGAGAAGTACAGCGGCTTCCTGAACCTGCTGCTGGCCAGCGTCGAGACGGTCATCAATGGCCTGTCCCCCGAGGATGCCCTGGTGGGCTTCGACTCGGTCGAGTATGGCTACATGGAAGGCCAGGCGGGCGACATCGCAGGCGTCTTCAAGTCGGTGCAGGACATCCTCAACGCGAAGGTGGCCACCGGTGCCAAGGTGATGCCCGCGGTACTGGGCCACACGAGCGCGGCCAACGCGGCCAGCGCCGAGACAATGCTGTTCCTGAAGCACGCCAACATCGTGCGCCTGAAGTTGAACGAGTTCTGGAGCCGGATGTTCACGCTGGCCGTGCGCCTGTTCGGCAACGACGTCTACATCGACTTCCAGTACGCCCAGCTTGACTTGCGCCCCAGCGCGGAGCTCGAGGCCTACAAGGCGATGTACCAGTCGCGCATCCTGATGCAGCTGAGCCTGGGCCTGATCACCGACGAGCAGGCTTGCGTCATGCTCACCGGCCAACTGCCGCCTGCGGGCTACAAGCCGCTCACCGGGACGATGTTCATGGGCGCGGCGGCTGCAACCGCTGAGCCTGGTGGCAACCCCGCCAGCGGCACGAGCACGATGAACAAGCAGTTGAAGCCCGGCACGCCAGCGAGCCCGAAGTCCCCCGCCGGCCCGAAGGCCCAGATTTTCTCTCTCGCGGAAGCCTGACACCCCATGGCAAGCCTCATCTTCAATCGCTGCCTCGAGCAATGGGCCAAAGGCACGATCGACTTCGACACGGACACGTTCAAGGTGATGCTCACGACGAGCAGCTACACCGAGAACAAGGACACGCACGACTTCCGCGATGACGTGACCAACGAGGTCACCGGCACGGGCTATACGGCCGGCGGCAACACCGCAACTGTCACCGTCACGCTCGACACGGCCAATGACCGCGTCGACATCTCGCTGGGCGGCACCACCTGGACGACCAGCACCATCACCGCGCGCAAGGCGGTCTATTACAAGTCGCGTGGCGGCGCTTCCAGCGCGGACGAGGTGATCGCGGTCAGCGACTTCGGCTCCGACGTCATCACCAGCGGCGGCACCTTCACGCTCAACGCGTCCACCATGCGGATCCAGAACTGACCATGGCCACCGAATCCATCGCCATTGCCGATCTCAGCCTGGCTCAGCTCATCCAGATGAGCCAGGGGCTGGGCCACCAGATCGAGAAGATCCGCGAGCAGCGCGCCTACCTGAAAGCTCGCATCGATGAACGGCTTGCTGCCGGCGAGAGCGAGCACACCCCACCGGTTCCCGATACCAGCGACGGCAGCGCGACAGCGCCAGGCGCTGTCATCACCGTTCAAGCGGTCGGCTGACCGTCTCCACCGCCAACACACCTCGAGAGGCAACCATGGCATACGCACTCGGCACCGTCGTCAAGCAGGTCGTTCCGATCATCCAGGGCGAAGTCCTGGATGTGCGCTACGAAGCGCAGACGGGCAAATTCTTCTACCTTGTGGCCTACGAGCTCGACGGGGAACTCAAGGACCGCTGGTTCGAAGAGACCCAGGTCGAAGAAGTGCCGGCCGCCCCCGCTGCCTAAGGAGCAAACAACATGGAACAGAACACCATCCAAATCTCCGACGTCTCGGCGGCCTCGCTGGCCTCCATGATGGGCAGCGGCGAGTCCTTCCGGATTTTCGGCACCTACTACGTCAAGTGCCACGACAAGGACGGCAACCTGCTGTGGGAAGACACGGCGCCCAACCTGGTGACCGACGTCGGCGCCAAGCTGCTGCTGGACACGATCCTTGCGGGCTCGGCCTTCACCGCCACGACCTACATGGGCCTGAAGGGCACGGGCTCGGCCGCGGTCGGCGACACGCAAGCCTCGCACGCCGGCTGGCTGGAGATCGGCGCTGCCAATGCGCCGACCTACACCTCGCCGCGCAAGACCATCTCCTGGTCCAGCGCGAGCGGCTCGGGCGCGGGCAGCCGCACCAAGCCCTCCACCGGCACCTACACCTTCGCCATCACGTCGGGTTCCGGCGCGACGGTGGATGGCTGCTTCCTGAACATCAACGGGACTTCCGCGATCGACAACACGACCGGCACGCTGTTCAGCGCCGGCACGTTCTCGGGCGGCGCGAAGACCGTGTCGTCCGGTGACAGCTTGACCGTCACCTACGCCCTGAACTGCTGAGCGGAGGCACCATGGACGCTTCTCTCCTGCAGGCCTTCAAGGCGGCGATCCTGGCCGAGACGGACCCGACCTTCGTGGCCGCTCGCAACGCCAACGAGCACGGCGCGATGGCAGCGTTCTACAACGGGGCGGCCAACCCAGCCTTTACGGTGTGGCGCTCATCCACTCCTGCCGCGGACGTCTTCAACGCGATCACGTGGAAGAATTTCACGCCGGCCGACACGCCCGACGGCACTGCGCTGTACACCAACCGCGCCTACCACGCCCTGCTGTGCCAGCAGAACATCATGATCCTGATGCAGGGCGCCTCGAGCATCGCCACGGGTCGTGCGAATGTGCGCAACTTGCTGAACGACGCTCTGTCCACGCTCTACACCGCAGCAGGCGGCGCCTCTCAGTCGGCCGGGTGGCTTGCGGTGAAGGCCGCGATCTATCGGCCAACCCTGCGTGGCGAGCGGCTGTTCTGCACGGGGTCCGGAACGACTGGGAATCCTGGCAACCTTGGGGGTTTCGAGGGCCAGGTCAGCAACGACGACGTGCTCAACGCGCTGCGTTTCGGGTAAGGGGTAGACCATGGCACTCCAATGGGGTACTGACACCTCAATCACCATCACCGCCGGCTCGCTGGCGTCGGCAGCGAATCGCTCGTCGGCAGCAGTGACCACCAGCACCACGGCCAACATCACGGCGGTCAAGGTTAAGGTGAGCGTACTCACCACGGCCACGGCCCCGTCCGGGAACAAGCAAGTCATTGTGTACGCGTACAAGTCGGAAGACGGAAGCACGTACACCGGCAACAGCTCGACCACGGACAACGTGGATGGCACGGACAAGGCCTTGACAGCCATCGGCTCGCCCACTGCCCTGACCTACCTTGGTGTGATCCCGTTGAACCAGGGGGCGGTGGCGGTGACCGCGGTGGGTGTGTTCGACCTGCCGAGCATCGACCCGAAGTGGGGTATCGTGCTCTACAACGACGCTGGAACAGCTCTTGGTGCGACGGTTTCGGCCTCGTACCGAGAGGGCTACTACAACTAAGCGTCCATGACCGGCAGCATCAGCACTCGCCAGTCGGTGATGCTGCCGTCCAGCGGACCAACGCTGGCAGCGGTTGGTCCAATCGCGCTCAACCTTCGCCGGCCTGCGCTGGAGATCAACTCGAACAACCCGCTCAGCAAAGGTCTCGTGCTGTGCGCTGTGCCTATCCCTGGCGGGTTCCTCGACCTGATCACCGGCATGGTGGCCTTTCAGCCCACCACCACCTCTTTCCGAAAAACGGTCAGGTTTCAGGATCCGGCTGTGCCGTACAACAAGTGGGTTAGCACGGCGGCGATCTTCCCCGCGCAGACAAAACTTGACAATGTCACCGGTCCCTACTCGATCTTTGTGGATGGGTGCCTGGAGACCAACGCCTCTTTTGCTGTCGTGCTGTCGTCGTACGACTCGACAAACGGCAAGGGGATGTACCTCTTCTTCGATGACTCCCTGACGGTGGTAAACACCTTCGTACTCAGTTCTTTCAACACAGGCCACCAGAACGCAGGGTCCGTGCTGGGGGCCAACAGCGAGCAGTTTGCGCACCGCGTGATGGTGACCGCCGACGGCACGAACTGGAAGTTCTATTGCGCGGGGATCCTGGTTCGAACCCTGGCGATCTCGGAGCTGCCCGCGGCCAGCGCTCTGCGCCAGACCTACCTGGGCAACGGAGGAAGCACGAATCTTGTCCTGGCCTGGGACCGCGCCTTGACTGTGCAGGAGTATGCCCAGCTGTGGGATAACCCGCGGCAGGTCATTCGGCCGGCACCTCAACACACCTGGGGTGACCGATGATCTGGCCCATCACCAGGCCTCGCACGCGGCAGCCGCAAGGGCGGGTTCCCACGATTGAGCCAAGCGTCTCTGTCCTGTGGAATCCCGCCACCGGGTTGACCAACCTTGCGAAAGGCTCAGCTCCCACTGTCATTGGCTCGGGGATGACCCAAGGGGCCTCGAAGGCCGGGGTCAGTTACGCCGCGGCCTCCATCACCTCCTCGATCGCGTTTCCAATCGCATCGCTCTCCACCGCGGGAACGCCGTTCTCGATCCTGCACGTCTTCCAATGGGACGGCAACGCCAACCGGGCAAGCCTTTCCATTGGCAACTCTGGATTCCTGAACATTGCGTTCAGCGGCGGGAACATCATTATCCAGATTGCGGCGAACACGATCAATGCCCTGACCCTGGCCATGGCGAGTGTGCCTCCACAAGCGGGTGGCGAGCTGGCGGTGGCTCTCTCATACGATGGGGCCACCTTGATTGGCGCTGTCAATGGTGTCTCGATGGGCTCATACTCGTCAGGCAATTTGGGGGCGGTCAACAGCGTCACGATCAACCCCTCGGACGGCATCTGGCAGTTCGGGGATCTTGGGCCTCGCTACCTGACGATGTTCTCTACGTCGGCGCGATCGGCTCAGTGGACGCTTGAGAGGTCTAAGAGCCCTTGGGGCATTTTCGCCAGGAGTAGCGAGCCTATCTTCGTGGGCCTTGGTTCACCGGCCATCACCGCCTACTACCCCGGCAGCGATATCAGCGTGGCCGGCTGGACCTCGAGCAGCGGGGGCAGCCTCTACGCTGACATCGATGATGTGACGTTGGACCGGGGCGACTACATCACCAGCCCCGACTTGAGCACGACGGCCACCTTCGGGTGGAAGGACAGCAACGGGAACCCCGCCACCATCCCAGCTGGGACATGGTCGGTCGACCTTGATGCTGCCTACTTCCTGGGCGCGTCCGGACAAGTTAGACTCGTGTGGCTGGATGCTGGGGGTTCATCTGTGGGGGCCACATCTTGGCAAACACTGACCTCAACAGATACCACCTACACGCTTTCGATCACCACCACAGGGGCTTCAACCCAGTTCCGATATGAGGATGGACCATGAGTACCGGAACAGGAACAGTCACGATTGACTTCGGGGCCTGGCCAGGGGCCACAGAGGCGTCTGTGGCTGTCACAGGCCAGACCAGCATTTTGGCCACATCAAAGGCGGATGCCTTCATCATGGCCGACGACACAACTTCTGACCACACTGATGTGGACCATCGCTGGTTCGCCGCTCTGGCCGCTCTGACCTGCGGCACGCCCACGGCGGCCACTGGCTTTACGATTTATGCCACCAGCCTCAATCCGCTGGTGGGCACCTTCAAACTCCGGTTCGTTTGGGCCGATTGACGAGGAATCACCATGTCTTTGCCTGCCGTTATTTCTGACTACTCGACCGGTGCCGGTTCTGGCGTTGATGCTGATCACCAGGTGAAGGTGGTGACCAACACCGACCCGACCAAAGCCGGTGCGATGGTCATGTTCAGCGAGAACGACAATGGCTCCTTTGCGGGCTCTCGATTCTTGCGTTCTCCCGAGACCAGCCAGGATTACCGGCTGCGGGTGGGCATGGACACGTTGCTGTTCCGGGACGAGTTCAACGCCACTTCCCAGAACATCAGCAACTGGTCTCACGCGTTCACGACGATGACGATGACCCAGTCGGGGGGCTTCCTGAATGCCAACGCGGCAGGCACCTCGACGGTCAGCGGCAACTTCGCCTACCTGAAGACCTGGCGCTACTTCCCGCTGTTTGGCACGGCGCCGGTGTGCGTCGAGATTCGCAAGCAGTTTGACAAGGTGATCATTGCCAATGAGGTGTTCTCCTTTGGTCTGGGCAACCCGACCACGGGTGCGGACCCCATTGAAGGGGCCTGGATCGAGTACACCTCCAGCTATGGGATGTGCGGTGTTGTTCGTTACAACAGCGGGACTGTGGTGCGTACCTTCGGGTCCATCATGAATACGCCCTCGATCAACACGACCTACAAATTTACGATCGTGGTGGGCCAGGACCAGGTCGACTTCTGGGTCGATGACGTGTACGGTGGGTCCATTGTTTTGCCGGTGGTGAACGCTTTGCCGTTCCTGAACGTCGCGCTGCCTGTTTTCGACATGAAGTACAACCTCGGGGTGGTGGCCACCAGCCCGAATGTCATCGGCAAGACCGCTTCGGTGGTGGTCACGCTGATGGACCTGGCCAGCAATCAGACCTGGGCCAATCAGATGGCCAGTTGTGGCCTGGGCATGCAGCAGCTCAACGGTGGCTCGGCCGGCTCTCCGCAAATTCAGTGGGTCAACACTGCGCTGCCCACTGCCGCGGCTGCGACAAACACCACAGCCGCCCTGGGCGCTTTCCTGGGCGGGCTTTTCCAAATGAATGCGCCGGCCACGTCTGCCACGGACGTGATCATTGCGAGTTATCAGAATCCGGCCGGTTCAGTCACCCAGACGCCGCGCACAATGAAGCTGAGGGGCATCAAGGTCGACTGCGTGAACCAGGTGGTGGCTGTGGCGACGACAGCGAGCGTTTTCGCCGTCGCGGTCGCCTGGGGTGGGTCGAGTATCACCCTGGCAGCAACGGAGTCCACGTCCTTCCAGACGGGCACGACCAAGTTGCGGCGCGTGCAGCCTATCGGTGTGGTGAGCTTCCCGGTCGCGGCCGCGGTCGGCGCGCAAGCTACGCCCTTGCAGTTCAACTTCGAGGCGCCCTTGGTGATCAACCCGGGCGAGTACGTGCAGGTGATCTGCAAAATCATCCTGGGTACGGCGACGGCGACCGAGACCTTCCTGTGGGTGGTTAGCCCGAACCTCTACCACGAGTAATCCATGTCGCTGCTGCTGGCGCTGACAGCCCCTGCGGGCAAGGTCCGGATCAACTGGACCCGGGTCACGGCCGGCAGTCCCCTGCTCACAGGAGACATTGCCGAGTCGCTGACCCTCAGCGATAGCAGCGCGGCATCCTTCATCGTCTCGGTCGCGCAGGCCGAGGCGCTGACAATTACCGACTCGAGTGCGGCCGTCTCGAGCCTGCCGGTCGCGGCAGCTGAGAGTTTCACCCTCACCGACACGAGCACGGCCTCGGGCCAGCTCACCGGCGCGGCGGCGGAAAGCTTCACTCTCACCGACAGCTCCACCGGCACCAGCTCGCAGAACGTGGCGCAGGCTGAGAGCCTCACGCTCACCGACTCCAGCATCGCGATCGGGGCGCTCGCCGGCGCCGCGGCCGAATCGGTCACGCTGACGGATTCCAGCACGGCAACCGGCACCCTTGCTGGCGCCGCGGCCGAGAGCCTCACGCTGACGGACGCCAGCGCAGCCAGCGCGCTGCTGCTTGATGCGGCGGCTGAAAGCCTCACGCTGACCGACTCCAGCACTGGCCTGGCAACGCAGAACGCGGCCGGTGCCGAGACGCTGACGCTGACCGACTCCAGCGCGGTCACCCAGGCGGGGCTGGCGGACGCGGCCGAAGCGATCACGCTGACCGACACCTCCACCGGGGCCAACGCGACGAGCGCGGCCGCGGCCGAGACGCTGACGCTGACCGACTCGAGCACCGCGGGCGGCCTGGTGCTGGGCGCAGGCGCTGAGAGCGTCACGCTGACCGACAGCTCCACGGGCGCCACGGGCTTCCCGGTGGCCAGCGCCAACTCCGTCACCTTGACGGACAGCGCTTCCGCCCTGGCCAGCTTCACCGGCGCCGGTGCGGACACGCTGACCCTGACCGATGCCAGCACCGCCACTGGCGCGCTGGCGGGCGCCGCGGCCGAGGCGCTGACCCTGACCGACACGGGCACGGCCAGCGCCCTGCAGCTTGCTGCCGGCGCCGAGAGCGTCACGCTCACGGACAGCAGCACAGGGGCCAGCTCGCGCAACGTGGCGCAGGCCGAGAGCCTCACGCTGACCGACTCCAGCACCGGCGTCGGATCCCTGGTCGGGGCCGGCGTCGAAGCGCTGACGCTGACCGAGACCGCGGCGGTCACCAGCGTCAACCTGGTGGCCCAGGCCGAATCGGTCACGCTCACGGATAGCTCCACCGGCTCCACCCTCTCGAGCGCCGCAGGCGCCGAGAGCCTGACGTTTACCGATACCAGTACTGGTATCTCGGGCTCGGCCACGCCGCAGAACGAAGCGGTCACGCTGACCGATACCGCGGCCGCCACGCAGGCCACTGCGGCGGCCGGCGCTGAAGTGCTGACGCTGACCGACACCAGCACGGGCGCGAATCTGACCAGCGCGGCCAGCGCCAACTCGATCACCCTGACCGACTCGAGCACCGGCACGACGTTCAACGGCGCGACGCAGGCCGAGGCCGTCACCCTCACAGACAGCAGCACCGCGCTTGCCAGCCTCACCGGCGCGGCGGCCGAGGCGCTGACGTTGACCGACACGCCGTCTGCGATCACGACCCAAGCCAGTCCCGCGGCCGAGGCCCTGACCCTCACCGACACCGCCACCGGGTCGAATCTCACGAGCGCGGCCGCGGCCGAGGCCCTGACTCTCACGGACTCCAGCGCGGCCGCGCGCGTGACGAGCGCAGCCCAGGCCGAGAGCTTCACGCTGACCGACTCCACCGCCGGCAGCGTGGCGCGCACTGGCGCGCAGAGCGAGACCCTTGCGCTTGCCGACAGCTCGACCGGCGTGTCGGGCTTGACCGCGGCCCAGGCCGAGGCGCTGGCCCTGACAGAGGCTTCGAGCGCTGCGCTGGCCACCGCGGGGAGCAGCGCGGACAGCCTGGGCCTGGCCGAGACTTGCGACGCCATCGTCACCAAGTTCGCGGCGCAGACCGAGAGCATCACCATTTCGGACGCCTGGGCCGCCACGCTGGTCCAGCTGGGCACGCTCAGCCCAGGTTTCCGGCGCGTCACGCGCGGCGGCTTCTCCCGCATCGTCAACCGGCCGGCGATTGGCCGCCGCATCTCGCGCCCCGCGCGCTGAAGGAATTCCATGTCCACCACCCACATCAACCGCCTGCGCTGCTCGATCAGCAACACGCCGGGCACGTCGGGCAATGTCGTCGTCGGCGCTGCTACGTCAGCAGCACGCCGGACGTTCACCGCAGCCGAAGATGGCAAGAGCTTTGAGCCGACCTTCGAGCAAGGAAACGCCTGGGAGGTACGCACCGGCTGCGTCTACACGCACGCCACTGCAACTCTGACGCGCGGCACGCTGGTGGACAGCTCGACGGGGAGTGCGATCAATCTGACGTCGGCCGCGGTGGTGTCGCTCGGCCCGACCGCAAAGCAGATGACGGATTTGGAGCCAGCCAGAGGCATTTCACTGCAGTTGGCAACCGCGGTGAAAGCCAGTTCGGCTGGGGCCGTGTTTTCCTTGCTGAATAGTACCGGCGCCAGAATCGGCGTTGTTGGTAATTCGATTTTGGCGTTTGTCACGTCGTTCATTAACGCTGCAGTTGGAGCGCTCGATGGTCGGGCGACGATGGAGTACAAGGCGGCCGTGGGAGGCGTTACCTCTGCTGGAATGCTTGGCCAAGCAGCGACGCTCCCCGCCAGTTGCAATGTGGTTGCCATGATGGAGGGAACAAACGACGCAAATGCAGCCGTTTCAACGGCGACCCACATCTCCAATCTAAAAGCGGTGGCGGCAGAGATCACATCGCGCGGATTCGTGCCGCTGGTTATCGCCTCGCCAACTCGCGAAACGACGGTCTCGACGATCATCGGCTATTGGCTGCCTGAGCGACTTTGGTGCGAGTCGGCTGGCATCGCTTACGTCGATCCATGGAGTCGATACTTCGACACCGATGGATCGTGGGTTGCAGGGTGCACGACGGATGGAGACCATCCGACCCCATCGACGATGCTGCAGGTCGGTCTTGACATGGCCGGTCTATTGGCAGCAGGGAAAACAGGCTATTTGCTTCCCCGGTCGAACTCGCTTGGGGAGGGCTTATTTAGCAATGCATTGCTACTTTCAGACGGGGATGCAAATGGCAGGCCAGACGGGTGGTCAAGGTTAACCATAACTGGCGAGGGATTTAGCCTTGCCCCGGCGACATACCCGGCAAGGGGGAATAAGTGCACGGTCGTAATCTCGCAGACGGCAGCGGCTGAAGTATTTCGATCGCTCGGATCATCCGGCTGGACGCCAGGCCAGACCCTGCGAATTACCGGCATGATTTCGCTTGCCAACATGTCGAACTGCAATTTCCGGGTGTATTGCCGGCCCGTGGGCGGCCCGGCATTTGACATCATCCCGTTCATTCGACAGGCCAATTGCAGCGACGCCTATTTTTCTGGCGAAATCGTCATGCCAACCGGCGCGACTGACTTGCAGGTGTGGATGGAGGCGACGTCGATTTCTGGCTCCGCATTCACATGCACGCTCGGTTACAGCGGGATCAACGTTTACAACGTGACGGCGAACACCCTGTAAAGCCATGACCTACGCCACCGACGAATACGCAACGGCTGAGTGGTCGGCTGATGGGGGGGCCGATGGCGGGCTGCCGGACTTGTCTATGTTTGCTGTTCCATCACATAACTCAGGAGGCACCTCTATATCTACAATCACCCGTGAACCCAATCGGCTCGTCCCTCTCGAAGTGGGTGAGACCGATGTCCTCACCTTCGACTACACCGACCGTCTGGTGGATGCGGAGACGATCGTCTCAGCCGTGACGACGATCTCGGTGGTCAACGGCACGGATCCCAGCCCGAGCGGGCTCCTGGTGGGCACCACGCAAGCGGCCACGCCCTACGCCTTGCAGAAGGTCACCGGGGCTGTGCGCAACGTGACCTACCTCTGCTACTGCGCTGCGACCACGTCCACCGGCCGCGTCCTGGTCAATGCGGGCTTGCTACCGGTCATCGCCTTTGGTCAGCCTTGACCAAAGTTGGCACTCACTTTGCCCACAACCTTCGCTATAGTCCTCACCCATGGCCAAACAGCTTTCCAAACCTGTGCGTGAGACCCTCGAATCGGGACTCTGGCTGGGTACTGAAGCAAGCTACGAGACCTACCTGAAGGCCGTGGTGTCAGCAGCGGAGTTCCAAGCCCGCGGCGGCAGCATGGAAGACATGATGGGCTCCGGTGTGGAGGTCCAGGACAATGTCGGGATCATCCCCATCGAAGGCTCGCTGATCTCCGGTGATGCCGGCTTCATGCGCCTCTTCGGTGTGACAGGCTATGGCAACATTGCCGACTCGCTGATTGCTGCAGTGCAAGATCCCACGGTCCACAGCATCGTGCTGTCGATCGATTCGCCTGGCGGGCAGGTCAGCGGGGTGCAGGATCTGGCCACGCTGATCTCAAACGTCAACAAGGTCAAGCCGGTGGCAGTGCACACCGGTGGCGCCATGATGTCGGCAGCCTACTGGCTGGGCGTCAGCGGCCGGCGCGTCTTCGCTTCGCAGACCGCCGAGGTGCTGTCCATCGGGACCATGATGGTCCACATGGACAAGTCCAAGATGATGGACGAGATGGGCGTCAAGGCGACCATCATCCGCTCAGGCAAGTACAAGGCCCTGAGCAGTCCCTACGAACCGCTGTCGGACACAGCCAAGGCGGAAATGCAGAGCAAGGCCGATGCCCTCTCTGCGATCTTCCTGGGTCATGTGGCCGAACGTCGTGGCATGACTGTGGCTGTGGCTGATCGCAAGATTGGACAGGGTCGCACGATGTTGGCAGAAGATGCCCTTGCAGCCGGTGGCATCGATGTGGTTGGAAGCCTGGGTGATGCCCTGGCCTACGCCAAGGCTCAAGCGCCCAAGCCTGCCAATGTGCGCAAAAGTCTTACCGCAGCTGTGGACACAGTTGTGGTGGCATCCCACAATTCCGAGAAACCAGGACCAACCGACATGTTCACTGAAGCCCAACTCGCAGCTCTCGCCGCCGGCACGCCGATGGAAGAGGTGCTGAAGATGACGGCGGCCACGCCCCCCGTCACCGATCCCGTTGCCCCTGTGGCGCCGGTGGCCGCCGATCCGGCGCCCATCACCGCTGACCCCGCGCCGGTGGCGCCGGTGGCCAGCGCCCCGGTCGACGTGGTGACCTTCCTGCAAGGCGAGCTGACCAAGGCCCAGGGCAACCTGGTCCAGGCGCTGGCCGACAAGCAGGTGCTGGAAGGCCAGCTGAACGAGGCCCGCTCGGCCCAGGACGGCTTGCTGGCGATCGCACGTACCAGCGTGCGCAACATGGCTGTGGCGCTCGGCGGCACGGCCTCGTCGGCTGACACGCTCGGCCCGACCGAGATCCTGGCAGAGCACGCGCGCCTGGGCGGCGTGTTCAAGGACAAGTTCAAGGTGGGTGGTGTGGCTGCGGTTGCTCCGGAAACCGACCCGAAGCCGGCGATCAAGCCCCCGATCAACCCCATGTTCCTGGCCATGGCCAAGAGCGTTCCCACTCACTGAGGAGTTACTCACCATGGCACGTCAACACTACATTCAGCCGTCGGGCGTCACCGAGAAGAGCATCACGACGCGTCTCGGCGCTTCGGCTGCGGGCTACACCCAGAAGGAAGAAGGCAAGATCGTCAAGCTGGCTGCGGAGTCGCAGTACAACCTGGCGGTTGCTGGCGATGAGATCGAGGGCATTGTGACCTCGGTCGAAACCGCCACTCAGAACCAGTTCACGATCGCTGGCGTCAGCGTCGAGTTCGATCAAGCCTTCGTCGTCTTTGACGGCCTGCAGGCCACGCCCGGCACGGGTGTGGTCGCCATTGGCGACTACGTGGTTGCCGGCACGATCACCGCAGCCGGCACCGCCCTGACCACCTACCCGAAGGTCTGCAAGGCCACCGGCGCCGGCACCACGCTGAACCACAAGTTCCGCGTCGTCTCGCTGGGCTCCGCAGGCACCGGCGCGGTCGGCACCCAGGGCGTCATCCAGCGCATTTGCTGAACCCAGCCAGTCACAGGAGCACATCACCATGGCATTTTTCATTGACACGGCTGGCACCACTCAGCACGTCGAGATCTCCCCCACCATCTACCGCGAGGCGCACGCCGCCAACCTGTCGGTGCCCCAGTTCATCAATCGCACCTACGCTGAAGCGTGCGATGCCGGCAAGGGCACGCCCTACCAGCAGATCCTGGCGTCCGAAGGCCTGACGATGCCCGGCGCGAACCAGTTCGGTCTGCGCCCGGCCACGCTGCAGGACGTGCTGGACGGCAAGAGCGGCTTCCAGGCGGCTGCCAACACCAAGGACGTCGGTTCGCCCTTCGGCTCGGCCTCGCGCACCTTGTTCCCCGCCGCGGTCGTCACGATGATCGAATCGGCGATGGCCAAGGACCGCACGACCGACTCCGTGACCTTCGATCAGATGATCGCGGTCCCGATGTCGATCGCCAGCGAGAACTTCGAACAGCCGGTGGTCAACTACGGCACGGCCGGCGGCCCGGAACAGACCCGCTCGCAGCGCATGGCCCAGCTGGCCGGCCCGGTGATGGTCGCGAAGTTCTCGACCGCGGATCGCCTGCGCCGCCTGCCCACCTGGTCGTTCGGCGCCGAGTTCTCGGACCAAGCCCTGCGCGCCAGCACGCTGGACATCGTCGCCCTGACGATGGCCCGCCTGATGGAAGTCGAGCGCGACGCCCACGTGTACGAATTCATGTCGGACAT
>OFQW01000026.1_pt1 | contig 29392 bp, 8 predicted proteins | sample 1542941 | NCBI WGS metagenome assembly OFQW01 (sample SAMN07774219, study PRJEB24372) | wastewater metagenome | isolation source: Exp Tend NO 90WW | collected 2016-02 | reverse complement strand
ATGCCGTCAGCGATGTTGGTCTTTTCGTCCACAATTTTGCGGATATACTTCTTTGAACCTCCCAAAAATAAAAGGAATGCCCATGATCCTATTGCGCCGCCAAGTGCAAATATTACAGTCACATAATCAGCGACAATAGGCTTTACTTTTATCCACTCCTTTACCGTTATAGCCATTAAAACAATAACGGTCAGGCTCATTAAGATACCTATAAGTTCTTCCTTAAAAAACTTCTTTACAACAAATGGTTGATTAGCTACTGCAAAATCTTTTTTTACCGATTGCATTTTATGTAACGTCATAAATACCAATCCAAGTAGCCCTGCAATTAAATTGATTAACATATAATTTTGGTTTTTATTGTTTTAGTATCTCCAACATTGATTTAAACTCCGTCCGCATTATCGCCTCTAATCCATCAAGCCTTGTCATGTAATGAACGTCCCTATCTTGCGCAAACTTTTTAAAACGGTTTATTGAACGGGCAGCCCATAGGACTATGAATATTATTGCCAGTGATAATGTAAGCATACCTGCTGTACCTAAATAAACAATTTCCGTTGTGTCCATTAAGTGAAACTTTTAATTGTTGCTATTGCTCCTAAAATTAATGCCGCTATCGCTACAACCCGATAAGCACCACTCCATTCGCTTTGCCACTTCTCTATTTTGCTTATGCGGGTTTCATGATCCTGAAACTTTACCGTTTCAAGTTTCTCTACGGCCTCGGCCAACCGTTCCACAGCTTCGCACATACGGTCAACTTTGCCGTCCATCTTAATCATTATCTCCCTGTCTGTTGTTGCTTCCATTGTTAAAACTTATTAGTTATAGTTTGTAATTCAATCGTATTCTCCCCACTCTTATTTATCAATGTCCAAGTACCGTTCTTCTTACTCTCTGCTAATTTATTCATCTCCATTCTTGCAAGTGATAGGTACTTGTTAGAGAATATTGTTTTGTCTTTATTGGTTTTTATTAGGTACATTATTGTATAACGTGATACATGAATTTCATTTCCGATGATATGGTTGGGGCAGTTATGCTATTTGTATTTAAAACAAAAGTTGTAGTTGTACTTGTTACATATAACCCCGCCTGAAATTTAGTCAAGTCGATTATTGCATTATCATTACTCGGATAAATAACAACATAAGGAGCAGAGCTAAACGCCGTTGCAAAAGTTACTGTACAAAATATATTACCTGTTGAGGGGTCTGTATCCGTTGTAACCGTTATCTCCCCTGCAAGGTCAGTACCTGTTATTGATACCGTTGGGGCAGTTCCTGCACCCGAGCCACCTGCTATTGATGGAGTGGAGGAATTGCCTTTGATGTGAGGGACAGAAATCAATCCTGTAAATGTTGGCGATTCTAAAAACGCAAACGTCTTCCTTGCCGCACCTGTTGTAATTGTTCCATACCATGCATCTGTTAGAAACTCTACTGCTCCTACTTCTGCTGTTGTGTTCAATGCTCCTGATGTAAACTTCAATGGTGCTGAACTTGCTGCTGTGCTACCTGCGGCAATGTGAACTAATGCCGTAGCAGTACTATTTGAAATTGATTGTTTCCCCATCCAAGTACCACTTGTTGTAACATTAATACCATTAGTTCCAGATATGCCTATTGTCACCGCAGCGTTTGTTCCCGATATTGCAAGATTAGCACCTGATGTAGTAAATATTTGACCCGCCTCTGTACCTTCATATCTGTAAAACCTTACTCTCCCCGCCATACCATTTACACCATCTGCAACATAAGAACCAAGTTGAAGGTCTGCAAACCCACCAGCAGCAGTAACACTCATACCGAATGATGTAACACCATTTGCTTTACCTTGATATTGATAACCAGTGTATCCACTTGTATTAACACCAAGTAACCCACCTGCTGTTGACCAAGTATTAGTTGTTGCTCCTGATGGCTCAATAAGTAATAGGGGTTTGGTTGTTGTTGCTGAACCACCGCTATACATAGCCCCTGTTAATGTGGTAGAAGGGGTTGACGCTGCCCCCGCCCTTGCTAATGTAAGTTGACCGTTTAAAACTGACGGCGTTGTCCCTGCTGAATAGAACGCATAGTTAGTGCTGCCTGTGGTTAATGCTTCAGAATAGTACCCGTACTTAGTTCCTATCGTTCCTGTATTAACACCATTTGAAGCATAATGTCCGAAATCACTTGTTATTGTCCCTGCTGTATTTGTAACATAAGTATAAGTTCCGTAAATAGCCCCTATTGTAAATCCGGGATTATTATAAATAGGTCTTGATTGAAATGCTGCGAAGTGGTCATAGTTTGCTGATGTTCCACTTATCAATGGGAACGCATCGTAACTCGCATACCCTATACTGCCATCTCTAATAACATAACTTGCATCAACAAAAGCGTGGGCGTTTCCACTACCTGCATTAGTAATATTTCTGTTTATTAATATTACGGGGTCGACTGCTGGAGAATATGTACTCTCTCCTATATGCAACGGGATAGCTAAATTATTTGCGCTGCTCCCTGTATTTATTCCTACATAACCACCGACCTGTTGTATATCTACATAACTTGTTGCCTTAGTTGCTGAACTTGTACCGTCAATAAGTAGGTCGCCGTTGGCTGCTGTGCTGCCCCTTACCGTTGGGCTTGTTAAAGCAGTAGTCAAAGTAATTGTTCCACTTCCATCATATAGAAAGCCTGTGCCACCCGTTACCGAACTTGTCCCATTCCAATACGTTCCCTGTCCGCTTGTACCTGTACCTGTTACTGTGCCTGATCCTGCCCCACTTGAAATAACAATAGCGCCAGAACTATTAGCTGCGTTGCCATTAACAGAAATAGGTATTATACCATTTGCGTTTGGCAAAGTCCAAGTATAGTTACCTGTATTACCTGCATAAGTTAATTGTCCATAATCTGTACCTCCGTTACTTGTCCATGTTAAACTATTTCTTGAAGGATAAGCTGATGAGAATGTAATATCATCTGTGGTCGTATTCCCTGCTGTCGTAACCTGTTGCAGTGTAGGAGTAGCGGTAACTATTGATGTGGGGTTTGTGAATGTAGTTCCCCCACTTCCATCTGTTGTTAAAACATAACCCGAAGTTCCCCCTGTTGATGGATAAGTCCAAGTATAAGAAGATACTGATGCAGGTGGTTTAATGGTAAGCGTTCCTGCTGTGCCACCCCTCATATTTATTGTACCTGTTTCAGCCCCAACTGTTCCTATATTTACTGAACCCCTCCCTGCATTTAATGCTATATTAGTTGATGCGCCAGAAACACTTAAATCTACCCCTATGTTTGTTGATGTTGTTCCAGTTCTTATATTCTGAAATGACCCCACTACTGTTGTTCTGTTTGCACTTGAATTTACGCCTTCTATTTTATTCTGAAATAAGCTTCCCGATAATAAGGTGGAGTTTGAATATAAATATAATCCCGAATTAGCAGCCAAACTATTCCAATCCCATTCTTGTATATAATCTCCATTATTTATTGTATTCGTTGCCACTGCTGCTGTAAGACCTGATATTGGTACTGCTGTAGCTGTTCCATATGTAGCAAGAGAGCCGTCTCCTCTTATATATTGAGAGGTGGTGCCTGCTCCTGTTACAGCTAATGTTCCAGAAGAGGTAATGGGGCTATTAGTAACAGTGAAAGCCGAGGGCATAGAGAGACCTACAGAAGAAACAGTTCCTGTTCCTGTAGCTTGTAAGTAACACACCTGCTTAAAGAGATAGCGTAGCCTAGCGTTATATCCTTTATCATCAAGGTATTTGGTTGGTATATAATGGCAAATATTCACGAATTTTAATTTTTAATTGTTCTTTAAATATTCTATAGCTGACTCTAGTAATTGTATATCATCCATTAGCATTCCTATAGCAGAATTACATTTTTGACAAAGCAAACCTCTAACACGTCCTGATTCATGATGATGGTCTATTGCTAAAGACTTAACATTACCTTTACTACTAGTAAAAACCTCTGGTTTTCCGCAGATTTTACATTTATTATCTTGGTCTTCAATCATCTTGAGATATTCTTCTATCTCTAAATTGTATTTATTTTTTATATGCTTTTCTCTAGCTCTAGTTAATCCTGTATCCATAATAGTGTTAGTATAATTAGAAGAACATCCCTTGCAAATACTACTTAATCCAGCTAAATCATTCTTGCTTTTATGAAAATCTGTAAAAGGTAAAAATAGTTCACACTTAGAGCATTTTTTAGTTTCATCTTTTATTATTTCTAAATATCTAATAACTTTTTTAGATAACTTTTGTGGTTTATTAAGTTTGACTAATTTGTTTGGCTTTATTTTATAAATTTTCGGTTTTGCTAGTTTTCCACAACTTTTCATTACACAAGACTTGCAATATTTCCACAATCTATCTTCACTGTTTTTATCTTCAGAATAACATTCAAAAGGAAATGATTTGTTACATTTATCACAAGTTTTGGATTTAAACTCTGTAGTTGACAGATTCATTATGCAAAGATAAAATAAAAAATCGAGACTACCAAAACTTTAAATGCTATATAAAGTGCAGGTTTTATCTTCTTGCTTGTGTTCCCAATTGAATTCCTAATTCTTTAGCTAAATCAGGAGCATATAGAGGCATATAAGAAGACATTTGAGCTGTAATGGGGAAACTCTTAGCAAGATATTTAACAAAATAATTCTTTTCAGCTATTTTCTCATCAAAAGCATCTCCATAAAGTTCTGTAAATCCATGTGTAATCACTCTTATTCCATCGGAAAGTACTGCTACAGAAGGCATTACAGAGCCATTCAACATACTTTGAAAAGAGGTGGGCAGGTAGTAGAAAGACACCTCATCCGAAAGCTTATCTAATGCCCTAACAAGAAATTTATGTTGATTTATTACATTTGGGTCTTCATCTGGGTCTGGAGGAAGGGCTTTTACAGCAAAGAACATAGCTAGAAGAGAAAGAGTTATTAAAGTGTCTTTAGCTTGATTTCTTATATTTTGCCTTACAAGGTCAAAGAATTCGTCTTGTGTTATATTTAATTCTCTTCCAGTTGATATAAAATATTGCTGTCTTTTATATTCATAAAGCTCTTGAAGACTTTTTAATCCTGCTTCTGTCCCTTTCACCATCTTACCAGCTGTAGAAACAGAGAATGCATTAAAGGTGAGAAGGTCCACTAAAGAAGAAATAGACTTCACCCCATCCATAAGCATAATTCTACCCACTGTTCTAGCTCTTCCCCATTCATATGCCTCCACATCTGAAGCATATTTCTGTTTTCCAAACCTTGCATCCCACAAAGAAGGAATCCAGTTCTTAAAAACCATGAAAGAATTACTCCATATATTCTGGTTTATACCCCTCACATCAGCTGCTGTAAGATTACCTGTAGCTCTTTTAGAGAGGGCTTGAGATAGGTTGGTTATTTTAAACGCTTCAGAGCTGTCTCTGTCTATAGGCAGCTTTAATTTTCCTTTTTCATCTATCACGGCCTGCTTAGAGAGAGAATATTTTTCCTTCACCTCTTTTACAAGCTCATTAAACTTCCCCTCTTCTTCCTCTAGATTATTAGACTTATACCTATCCTTATATGAAGTTTCTTTTCTTACATATTCTCTGGCATTATATATTTTCCCATCTACTAAAATTGCATTTTCCCAAAGAGTGGAAAAAATAGTGGCCTGAACATATTTATCACCACTTCTCATTAACACCATTAAAAAATCCTGTATATTATTTTCTGTCCATCTGGTGAGGCTTAATTTATGAAGAGAGGCTCTAAAATTTTCATTACCAGTGAATGGCATAAAATACTCCATTGCTGCTAACAGCTTTTTACCCTCCTCTCCTCTTACAGCTGCTGAAGCTAAATTGGCCTGAGAAGCTAGCAGTTCCTTTTTATTCATAAACTTACCAGAGTTAATAGTAAGTTGTAGGGTGCCGCCAACAAGGTTGGAAAGAGCTGGAAGGGGGTTAAGCCCTAAAGTTTTTTGTTGAAAAAATCTATTTAAAGTGTCTATACTTTTATTTAAAGAGAATTGTCTTTCTGAGAGTCCTTCTGGCATGATTTTTACCCCTAGAGTTTTATTAATCTTCTCAAATGTACCCCCCACCTTAGACAAGAGGGTGTCAAACTTCTCCGAATTTATGTATTTTTGACCATATATGAGAGTGGCCATTTGGTCCTCAAATAGTTTAGTGTTCCTACTGTTATCTTCAGAAAGCTCATGGCTACCAGTTTCTTTATCAAATAAAGCCTTCCCATATTGATTGGTGATAATAGACCCCTTATTTCTCTCAAGTCTACCTAACACCTTAGCTATTCCCTCCACCTCTGAAATATACTTATATTTGTTTAAGGCTTGATTATAAATAGCAAGATTTTTAAAAAGGTTTGTGGAAAGGTCCTTGTCTGTCTTATTAGTGAAGTATTTAGGTATTCTTAATACGGGCTTACCTGTTAAAGGGTCTATAGAACCATACCCTACAGTGTCTGAGTCCACTGTCATGCTCCTAATAAACTCCTCTCCCACAGTGAGAGAGCCACCAAATATAACCTTTTCAGCAAAAGACTTCACCACAAAAGGAAGAAAGGTTCTTGTAGCCTTATCATCTGGAAGATAACCTACATCCTCTGCTTTTTGATTAATATCCCTCACCCATTTGTACAATCTCTGGGCGGGCTCATTTCCCTTTTCCCATAATGTTTTCCATTCTGGAGAAGTCCATTTTTCCTCTATGGGAGAATTCCTTAATATATAATAATGTAAATACCACCCCAAAGAATCTGGTTTAGAGGTGTCATATTCTATTCTTTTTCTCTCTATTTCTTTCTTTTTCTCCTCTTCTGTCCAGGGACGGGAATTAATTAGTTCTATTTTCTTTTCAAGGTCTTCTGAAAGCTCTTTCTTATACTTCTCTACATCTATATTTTCCACTATCCATTTTATTCCCTCTCTTTTATCCTTAATAGCTGCCCTAGCTTCGGTATAAAATTCTCCCTTAAATTGGTCTATAAGCTTATTTTTAGAATAATTCATCACTAAAGAGAACATATTCTTCATATTCAACCCTTTACTAGCGGCTAATTTCTCATAGTCTTTCTTTATTTCTTCTAATTCAGTATTTTCTTCATTAGTAGTTACACTAGAAAGATTATTGGCTTCTCTTATTTTTTGAAACATCACTTGTAACACCTGTGTAGGAAGTTTGGAGGTTTCATTAAAATTCCTACTAATAGCTGTTACAACAGGTTCTGGATTGGTGAGGTTTTTAAACCCAAGGGAATTGGCTATCTTTTCACCCAATTCGTTAATAGTGTTTTTTAAAGCATCTTCCAAAAATCTAGCATCATCCACTATAGCCACCAATTCTCTATGTGCTTTATGTGCATCTGCTGATACATCTGTACCTGCTAAACTCTTTAAAGTAATATCTAAATTAGTATATATGCTAATTTGAGAAAGAGCATTATCTAGCTGCACTCCATAATCAGATAGTTCTTGATTAGAGGGTGGAGAAGTTGTAAAATCTCGGTCTTTATAGGAATTGTTAAATATATCTATCACCCTCTGTACGTCCTTTGTGTACACACTCGCCTGATTAATGAGGGGTCCAATAGTATTTCTTACAGCAAGATGCCTCATTGCTTTGTCTATAAACTGAAGTTGTTCCGCTTTCTTGGCTTTCTCTTCTGTTCCTCTTACATCTGTATTCTCTAGGTTGGTGTGTAAAGCATTAAGCTTAGATAGGAGCTTATTAATTTCTTTATTTCCTGTATCTTGCCCACTAAGAGTGACAGGCAAGAGATAATCTCTATCTTCTGTCTTAACATCTACATTTCCTATTTCTACAGATTTTAATATTGGAAGAGATTTAGAGCCATCTACAGTACCAGGGTAATCATAATTAGCTTTAATAGGAATGGCTTCTCCCTTTATCATATGAGAGGGAATTCCGTACCTGTCTGCCAATATTCTTTTATATTCGGCTATTTGTATATTCCAAGCCCTTTGTTTAAACCAAGGGACATCTGTGAATTTCTCTGTGTTTAAGTTAATAAATTTCCAATCTACTATTTGTACAGAGCCATCTGGTTTCACTATCAATAGGTCTATTGTTCCAGCTACATCTTTTTGTTCATCTACCACAGACACCTCTTGAATAAATTTTGCTCCAGGGTATGTTGATAGTCTTTCCTTTAGATTGTCAAATAACACCTTGTATATAGCTCTATTAGTTTTGGGAATATAAGAACTATCTAATGTAGCATCAGGATTGAATTCGCCATTCTTTATAAGGATATGTCCAGCATGTTGAATATCCTCATGTCCCTTTGTACCCTCATCTGCCATAATAGTTTTTACAGCCTTATGGTATTCCGTATCAGAAATGGATTTATTACCAAAGAGTCTTTCATAATAAAATTTTGCCTTATCCGTCACCCTCTTTAATATCTCTTTTCCCTTATAGAAATATGAGTCTATTGGTTTACCATTCTCATCTTTTTTTGTAGGGGACTCTTTTTTCTCTATGTCTTTAGCAGTGTTTATTATTCTATCATATGTAGCTTCTTCTGTAGGAGCTATTTGTTTATATGTCTCTTGAGAGGCAAGGAGGTCTTTAGCCAGTTGTTCATCTCCCATTAGGTAGTCTTTCACCACTGTGGGGTATGTTTGAGGGTCTTCCAGCTGTTGTGTTAAAACACTAATGGCAGCTCTATTCCTCCCTTCTTTAATGGCCTTACCAATCACCATTCCATATATTCCAGGGATGTTCTTCTCTAATATTCTATCAGCTAGGGACTGTAGGGGAGCTTCAAGGTCTTTTGTTGTTCCCTTAATATTCTCCAGATTAGAGGCTTCTTCAAATGGGGAAAAGCCAGCCTTTCCTATTAAGGAGAGAAAGAAATTCTTTATTTGGTCCCACCATGTAAGCGTTTGAGCGAGCAGCTCTGGCTTCTCTGTTGTCCCCTCCTCTCCTTTAATAACATATTCAGCCAATACCTTACCGATGGCTTCCTTCTTGATTTTAAGGACATTAGGAGAGCCTCCAATTTGATATTCTTTATCCTTTGCATATATGGGGAATATGTCTTTGTATACATTATAAGTCCCTATTTTATTAAGCATTTGCTTATATAGCTTAGGGTTAGTTTGTTCAATAATTTCTACAGCAAAGTGCATAGCCTCTTCTGTAAGAGCTACGTCTTCTTTCCCTTCAGCTATTTTAATGAGGTCTTCTAATAGGAGAGCAGCTCCATTGGAGTCAATCTTAGCTGTCTTAATATCCACCCCTATCCTTTTAAGGAATTCCTTCACCTTAGCAACAGTTTTTTCTGATGCTTTAGAGCTCTCTGTTCCAGGGAGTTGTAACATTTCTTGCCCCTCCTCTTTCTTAGGCTCCAAAAAGTCTTTATTATATTTATAAGGGAACCTATCATATGTGTATGTATAATCCGTCTCACTATTAGATTTCATCCTACCTGTACTCTTAGCATCTGTTTTAGTCACCATTCCAAGTTTTTCCAGCCTATCCATCACCTTAATACCTAAGCCAGAAAGCATATTATCCACTATGATATTACGGTTTTTGTTATGGATAAAGAAATCTAAATAGGCTAATACCCCAGCATTCTTAAATTTTGAATCCTCTAGGGAAATTTTACCCCCCTTATTCTTAATAAGCTCTTCAAGCATAAAAGCAGGCTGCTTATTCCCGTCCAATCTGGAATGAACTTCATAACTAACAGCTTCTCCTGTCTCTTTATCAACAAGCCTAACAGATTTTTTTCCCTCCACCCTCTTCATTTTTGATAATCTCTCTAGTGCTTCCTGTGTCTCTTGATGCCTCTTAAAATCATCAGAACGCATATCATACCCCTCATAATTGTCCTCAATTAATTCTGTTTCTACAGTATCAACCTTTAATCCATAGTCTTCTTTAGGGCTCTTATCTATTCCATATAATATAGGAGAAGATAGTTGATAGTTAGATATGTCTACTTTATATGTGGGGGTGGCACCTATAAGTCCATCAGTGTTACTATAAGAAAGTTTAATTCCCTTAGTTTTAGAGAAGGCTGTATAAATAGGTCCCACCTCCATGAATTTACCTCCAGAGAAATAAAGAAAATCTGAATAAAGTTTGTTAGCATTTTGTATACCCCACGCTTTCTTAAAATCCTGATATATAAGTCTTGCTTCTTTATAAGTAGTAGCTTTGCTTAAATCAGCATAATGCTTAAATAGTCCCTCTGAATGAGCTCCATTTTGACTATCCCCCACTTGCTTCAACCATTTTAACTTCTTAGCTTCATCATTCTCCACCTCTTCTGGTCCAGCATATAGTTCTGCTGTTACAGCATTACCCTGTGTCAATAATGTAGCCCTAGCTCCTGCAAATCTAATTTCTCCATTTGTCTTATTAATAGCCCTAATGGATTGAATGGAATGGTGGAATAGAGGAGTGAGGTAGTTTTTTGTAAATTTCTCATAAAACTCCACCCTATCCTTTGTCTGGTCCTTAGCCTCCATGAATAAAGAGGTGAGATTGTTGAAAGAATCCACTAAATTATTATATAATTGTTCAAACTCTTTCTCCCCCATATCCCTTATCTTACCCACTCTTTCAGCAGAAGCTTTTAACTTATAGTAGTTAAGTTTTTGTGTATTTTTATATTGTTGTAATGCTTGAAGACGCTTTTGTAGCCTTTTATTTCCTCCTCTATTCTGAATACCAGCCAGGAAATGTCCTGTATTATACCTACTCATAACGGCATCTGTCATGTAATCTAACACATCTGACACCCTTATTTTAGTATCATATTTAGAAATTACATCTGCATGAATTCTCTTAGAATAGTCCTCAAGAAGATAGGTCATGTATGTTTTATCCCCACCATACCCAGACTTTTCATTCTTAGATTGTAAGCTCTTCTCTGGAAAATATTGATTTGCAAATTCAGTGATTAGTTTAGGATTTCCCTTAAAATACCCCTCCAATATACGTATATATGAATAATAAGTATCTAAAGTATCCTTGGCAGAAAGCATTTCTCTAAGAGCCTTCTCTACATGTGCTTCAGTGGACATTGAAGCCACCTCTGCCACTCTATGCATAAATTGGTCATAAAAGGTAGCGTTATAAGGGGTGCCAGAAGCAATATCTGTATTTAGAGCAGCAAAATATTTGTCCTTCTTTAATAGATAATTAGCTACAACAATATTCTTATTATAAGCAGCTTGATTTTCTCCAGAAACATATGTTTGTAATTTGTCTAAAAAATCTGTTTGGAATTCATGTAATAAGAATGAATTATACCCAGCTAATTGCTTAACGTGAGAATTAACCTCTTCCCTAATTTTCTCAATTACGGAGCTAACTTGTTTAGAATCCACTCCTACTCTCTCTCCTGATTTTTTTGTATAGGAAAAATTACCAAACCCATCTCTAACTACTGAGGCATAAAACTTCCCATCTACCAATATAGTACCACTTTTTCCATCTTCTCTTTGATAATAGACATCTTTTAATTTAACAGTTTTTTCATTAGAGAAATTAAATGGAGTGATGTTATACCAAGCAAATGGCTCTTCTCCAAAATGTCCTCCTGTAAAATATTCATTATTAAGGTATACCCCTATTTTTGTATGTAGAACATCCTTAAGTTGTCCACTAAAAGTGCTTCCCACCCTGTAGTCCAACCATTTATTAAACTTTCTGGTCTTTAAAGAATAAATTTGATTTAAATAATTGTCCACTTCCTCCACAAAATCTGTGACAGAAATAGATTTCATATTTGGATTCTCATCTTTAATTTTTTCCCTTACAAAATTGATAGAATGAAGTTCTTCCTTCTTAGCACCATCAAGCTTAATGGGAGAATTAAGAGCAATCTTATCCTTAAACTTATTAAACAGCTCAAACTTAGCAAAGAATGTGATACGCATATCATCTAAATTCTTTGAATTTTCCTCTACAAATTCTTTTGTAAGGACATTTGTCTGTGTATTTATAGAGGATTGAAGTTTCTCTATGGTCTTTTTCATAAACCTACTCCTAGGCTTAAATTTCTGCGTATTTAAATAATCAAAATACTCCCTACTTATTTGAGAAGTTGTCTTTACAGGAAGAATTTCTTGTATTTGGTTTAAAATATTATCTTGTTGGGCTTCTACAGAAGCTGCATTATAAAGGGTATCATATTCCTCGAAAGACATTAAATCAGATAGGTCAGAAGTGAGGATTTTAGCAGCTGCTACCTCAAACGGGTCTTGTTCTGTATATAGAGATTTAAATGTTTTTATAATAGAATTCACCCATTCCACAAATTTTTTCAAGAATGAATAATCTTCTGGAGAAGCATTTTTCTCCTCCACTCTCTTAATAGCCTCAGCTATTAATTGTCCTATAGCTTCTTCTCTATATACTGTTAAGGCTGGTAGTGAAGAAATAGTTCCATCCTCATTAATGTCAAGTTTTCCTACAACTCTTGGACCATTATAAGCTTCTCCATAAAGAGAATTACGTATTTCTGCCTCTTTCCTCGTTGTAAGGGCTGATGTAAGGAGAGACTTCTTTAGTTCCGAATTTTGGTCCAAAAGCCTATACCACCAATGGGCTGCTTCCTCTGGCATTTTATTCCATGCAGCTGGTCTCTTATTTAGGTCATCAATAATATCCACTGTTCCCTCTATAAAATTAGCAGCAGCTACAGCTCCCTCCACCACACTCCCATCCTGTTGTAGGAATTCTGGAACAAGACGTTGCTCCACACCTATTTGCTCTAAAAAATTAGAAACATGATTAAGAGTGTTTATATGGAATTCTAATTGTTGAGGATTTTGGAAGTCTATTCCAAATAAAGAACCATTGGCTTTATTTAATTTTCTAATTGCCTGAGCATGGATTTGTCCTATTCTTTGTTTTGTAAGTCCTATTTCATTTGCAATAGATTCAAAGGTTTGTCCAGAAGAATGTTTAGAAACAATCTCCTGTTCCCTATCCTTTAATATTTGACGTTTAGGTAATGATGAAGTAAACTCCTCCATACTACTATCAGTATTAAGACCATCAAACACTTTCTTAAGCTGTTCTTCTGTATAAGAAATTCCTTTATATATATACTTACATGCCATATTAATTACATTCTTTATCTAATGAATTTTTAAATTCGTCAAATCCTTTATCCTGTGATGCACCCTGTTCAAGCAGTTGTTTTCCTTCCAAAGCCTCTATAATTTCTTGTGGGGAAAGCTCTGCCTCCATTGTAACAGCCTCTGTATCCTTGAAGACGGAGGGTCTCTTTGATGTGTAATGCTCTTGTCCTTTGTAGCCATCTCCTAAAGGGTTGATGGAATAATATATTGCATATTTATTGTCTGGGAAGCTCTTACTGTATGCACGTAGAACAGGTTGATTGCTAGAATCATAAAGCTTTTTCATTAGATAGAGAGCTGGTTTTTCTTTCGTCCCCAGCTGCATTGTAATATAATCAGAAGAGAAATTTGTGGCTTTTGTTGATATTTTGTATGCTTGGAAATTATTGATTCCTTTTGCTTGGGCATAAGCATATAGAGCATTAGAAGCCTTTATCTCCTGTTCATTCTCTGAAGCCCCCAACCTATTCTTTACACGCCTGTTTCCAAAATCATCTGATTTGTAGGTCACTGCATTACGTGGCACTATATTAGGGTCTCTCCATGAATTCTTGTAAAATGTATCTGTTGCCTGAAATCCTTCCAAAAGCTTTTTGTTATACAGGTTTTTGATGGCAGGGAATACAAAATGTTTAAAGTCCTCTACGGGAATAATTTCAGAGAAGCTATAAGGAGTTTGGGCTATACCTGATTGTAAGAATGCCACCCTAAGAAGCTTGCCATATAGCTCTTTGGTTTTAGGGTTGTCCCTAAGCTCTTCCATAGCCCCTATGAATACGTTTTGCTCAAAGGCTGAACGAGGTTTGTTAAATATCCTAATTGTCTTAGCAGCTGTAGGAGAATGTTTATCTGTCCCTATAAACCTATCAAGAATTTTGAAGGGGTTATTTGGCTGATTGTTGAATTCCTTTTTTAGCTTGTTTAACAGAGAGGCAGCAGATGTTTCCTCATTAAGAAGGAGAGAGGTGATGTCTTCATTAATGGGCCTTCCATCTCTTCCTACAGTGTTCTGTATGAGGTAGGAAATAAAGGCTTGTTCCACCTTCCTAGAGGCTTTTAAGAAATCTTGGTCATTCATTTTCTTCCTCTCTGCCAGTTGATACATTGTAGGGAAGACATATGGGGTTATATCGGAATGAAGGAATTTGAAAAAGCTGTCAGATATTTTTGTAATGGCATCCCCTATCCTATCAGCCAGCTTCCCAACAAACACACTCTCCATCACTCCATCTGCTGAAGAGAAGACATTATTAGAATTAGCATATTTCTGCTGAAGCTTCTTACGGAGGTAGAGATAGGGATTGGAAAACTTAGTGGTGTCATAATTGGTGGCTTGTGATAGGCGGAATAGATTGGAAGCTATTACAGAATATTTTAGCCATTCAGAGAGAACAAATTGCTGAAAATCATTTTGGTCCATTGTTAATTCCCCATTATAATAATCCTCTATATTCTTCTCTAATAGACTATCAAGTCCTTTCTTAGGAAACATTTGTTCTTGTCCTGTTTGTCCTCCAGCATGAAATTGTGAACGTATCACCTCTATACCATATGTCTTGTCCTCTGAAATATCAATGAATGGGTAGCTCTTATCATTCCTCTCCAACATCTTCTGGTATTCCCTAATAATGGGCTGGTTCATGAAGAGGATGGTGGTGGGGGTGGGGACACCAAGTCTTTCAAGAAGGATATACACCCCAGCATTATTCCTATTCACTCCTAGTTGTACAAGGAAGGGGTCTTCTGTAATATCCACAAATCCGTTAATGAATTGTGATATTTTCTCTGATATATATCTCCCCACTTGGTCTTTTGCATTAGAGATGGTGGAAAATAGCTTTCCTCCTATTTTTACAGTGTTATGTGGAAGGTTGATGGCACCATCTCCTATGTATGTTTTTTCATTATCATCTTTTAATTGTGAAATTTTAGAGGGGGAGATGACAACAGCTGTTTTTTGAGCAACAGCATTTTGCACCTGTGCAGAAGCTGGAATTCCCACAAGACTCTTACCAGAAATATACATATGTCTCAAGGTGTTCATATATGTAGGGGAGAGTACACTCTTAATAGCTCCCTGTCCAAACTCCTCTTCGCTTATTTTAACAAGGAGGTCTCTAAGGTCTTTAAGATTTTTAGAATGGTTGGGGCTAATGAGACGAGAGAAGTTTTCCTCTAATGTAATGATGTTAGAAACTGTAGCAAAGTATTCATTCTCTAAACTCTTCTTGTACATTATTTGAGCAAGGTCTTCATCATTCTTAGCATCTTCCATTCTCTGCTCTTCCCATCTTTCTAGCTCTTCTACAGATAATTGTTCAGTTTCTGCGGAAGTTGGCTTTAATTCTGTATTAAAATGCTTGTCCAGATAGGTGATGTTCATCATCTTCTGAATAGTTTCCTTGTCTACAATGGTGCGGAACGCCTGTATAGCCTCTTCTCCCTCTCCAAGATAGGGAATGAGCATAAGCTCTCCATTTCCATTAATATATACATTCTTTAGGTAGGTGTTGAGCTTATCCACATCAAAGTCACCCCCTGATTTCTTAGTGATGCTTTCTGCCACCACCACCATTCCCCTAAATTCTTGTGGAAGAAACCCCTCTATTTTAAAATTCTCTATAGAATTGAGCTCCTGTGTTGGAATACGAAATCCCACACCATTTAATATCTTCTTTCCGTCTGGAGAATTATTAACATAGTCAAATATATCCTTATCTGTTTTGCCATTAAGAGCTGGGATGTTCCTTAGCTTTTCAGCAAACCAATTCCCAATTAATATTCCTGTCCAAGGCTCTTCTTTTGTGTAATTATGTAGTCCCGCTGATGTGAAAATGGCCTTCCCTGTTGTCTTATTAAAATGCTTAACAATCCTATGGCCTGCCACCTCCCATCCACTGCCAGACACCATGATTTTAGAGCCACCCCCCACCTTAGGAGAGGAGATGTATTTGCTTACATAAGAGAATATAACATTCTTTATTTGCTCATAATTATTAAGAGCCTCTAAAGGAATGAGGAAATCTTTCGTATCTTCATTAATTTCTAGGGCTTCTTTTATATTGTCATTAAGCTCCCTTCTGGTGAGCTCATCCTTAATGAGGGAGAGGAGGCGTTTCTTAGAAACTGTCCCATCCTTATTAATCCCCACCTTCTCTAATAGCTGCTTATACCCCTGCTCTATCATTGCCTCCCTAAGTTGACGTTCTTGCTTTACAAGAGAATATATAGGGGTGGAACGCTCTTCCTCTGGGAGGGCATTCCATTCATCATATGTTCCTTCATAATCAATTGGCACCCCAGCATTTAGGAGGTTGGAGGTGATGATTTTTCCTGTTTGTGAGCCCCATGTTTGAGAGGTGGTGTCTCCCCCTGTTTCCACTTGTATACCAAACCATTTAAATGGTACATTTATAATGCTGTTGGGAAGGAATGTAGCTGTATTAGGAGAGCCATCTGCATTGTAAATACTATCTAGCTCTTTGGCCCCCACCTTTCTACCGCTTTCATATATCATGTAAGAGATGTTTTCTTTTAACATTCTCTTATATTGTTTGGCCCAATTCGTACCTCTTACAGCTTTATATGTAATAAAGGCAATGGAATATTTATCTAATATAGGCCCATCCTCTGTAAAGCCTGACACTACAGGTTTTGCTGGAGATATTTTAGCTCCATTATCAAGGGGAGAGGCTGTAAGACGTTCATCATGTTGCCTAAGAGCCTTAGAGGTGTATATATATTCCCCATCCTTCTCCATTAATAGACGGTCTTCTGCTAGGGCATAATCAATGAGGGCTTCTTGCCTACTGTCTAGCCTAGCATTCTTCTTCATTATTTGCCTTGCTGATACTAATGTAGCAACAGCTCCACCATCTGTACCATTTATTGGGTTGGTTTTGTCATCATACCCAGGAAGTGTGTCTAATGAAAAGACATCTTGTGTAGAAACAGTTTTAAGTTCATCTGTCCAGAAGAGGTAGCCAGGGTCTCCCTGCTTAAGCTCTATACCATTTACATTGTTATATTCCTTATTAGCAATTTCATTTAATTCAGAGCTGTCATATAAGCTTTGCTCTCTAGGAGAACCAAATGTTTTCCACCTTTTAGAGTCTTTCTTGCCAAACTCTTTAGGGTCACCAAAGAATACCTTATATATCTCTATATTGTTAAACTGGAAGTTGATTGTCCTATATGTAAGAATGTCGTTAATCTGGCCAATAGTGAGGAATTTGGGAGAAAATTTAAATTCCTCTGCAAAATCTCCATCTAGTCCTTTCCATGTGTATTTTTCATCAACCTCCTGTTGTATAATATTATTCTCTAACAGTTGTTGGAATTGTTTCTCAACCTCCTTGTTAAAGAAAGCTGTATATTGCTTAATAAATTCCTCTTTGGAGAGCGTAATTTCTTTTCCAGTTTTGTCTTCTTTTGCTAAGAAGTTAAACACCCTCCCCTTAGAACCACCAAGTTGTTGCTCTGTTTGATAATAGGAATAAAATTGGTCTAAAGCCTCTTGTGTTAAAGAACGAAAACGATTTTTAAGTTTTATTGCCCATTCTGTTTGACTATCACCTGGAAGTAGGAAATAATAATTTTCCCTTAAATTCTGATTAATAGCATGTGCAAGTCTCTTAGCCTCTGTAAGCTTCTCTGTGGGAATGTTCCTATCTTGATTGGGGGTGACAATTCCTTGATTATAAGAGGTGGAGAGTTTTTGCTTTAAAGAGTTTCCCTCTGCATTAAACCACCCCTCATTAACATACCAAGAATCTTTTGAAAATGGTAATTGTAAATGAGGGAGTTGTTCCAACAGCTTCTTCCTTGTAGGAGAATTGTTAATATCATTTATCTCCCTACTAAATGCATTTGTACCAACAACTGATTGTCTATTATTTCCCTCTAAATTAGTGAAAACACTATTGGGAACAAGGTTTTCACTTTGTAAATATATAGAGAATATTGTGTCTAAGGGAGCCTTCACTCCAAGTTTTTGTAAAGAGGAAATATCCTTCTTCCCTGTCACAATTGTTTTAAATGTAGCTATAGCCCTTTCCAGCTTTGCCAATTGGTCAGAGTTTATTCTAGCTATTTGCTCCTTCGTAAAGTCTATTCCCCATGTCTTAAGGAATAAGAAGGGAGAAATGTGTTTTGGAAATGTTGCTCCACTATTTGTAGAATGGTTTGTGTCTAGTATGTATGTCTTCTTAACAGGGTCAAAAGAAACGGCTGGGGAGTCTTTTAATGTTTGTAGCCAATTGTTAGAAAGCTGTTTAATTGGGGAGTCAAGTTCAGCTGCTCCAATATGTGTATTTCCATCATCTCCTATATATGTATTAAGAGCAATGGGAGATTGTTTGGCAAATGTATTATAGAATTTTGTCTTAAAATCCCATTCTGCCATAGAGAGGTTTTCTCTCCCTATCTTAAGCCTGTTGTATATACGTACGTATTCTGGTCTTGTTTTTGATAGCTCGATTATCCTTTGTTCCTTCTCCTCTAATGTATTGTAATTCATTAGGTTGTACATAATATCATTATATACATTGGAATAGTCTAACATGATGGGCATTCCCGTAGCCTCATCTCTCTTAGCTACAATGGCCCTTGGTGTAAAAGCTTCTCCAGGAGTTGTAGCTTCTAGCTTATTAACAAATTCACTCTCTTGTATTGTACCAAGAAATAATTTAATAGTGGCAGGAGCATTTTTCTTTCCATCATATTCAAATGCCTCCCTAAGGTAGGAGTCTTCTCTATTATCGTGTTTGCTATCTTCTCCCTCTTTGTCTTGCTCTTGCTCTTGAAGAATTTTAAACGTCTTCAAGAATTCTCCAGATGCTTGTACAAATGCTGGCCAATTTGGAAATATGGAATTGATGACAGGTGCCCTCTTATTAAAATTTGCTTCATCAGACATTCCCTCTTCTTTCAGCTTTTCATACCACGTAGTTTGATAGAAGTCTTTTAGGTCATTTCTAATATCATCATATATCTCCTTAGGAATTTTTTCCCCAAAATCTAGGTCATTGAGAAGTTTATAATTCTGGTATTTTCCTCCCACCTCTGTAAGCTTTTGGAACACAGCCCCCACTATTCCCTTTATAACTGATTGTGTATCAAGGCTAGTGAGAGAGCCAATCTTTATACGAGATTGTGGAGAGGAAGAAGGAATGCTCTTAAATGGAACATTCTTGTAATATGCAGCATCAATCCTAGAAAATAGCTTATTGAGAGAATGAACATCCCCTGTAAACATAGAGGCTATCCACTTGAAAAGGTCTTGGAAAAACTTAATTATTCCACCATTTGTGGAAATGTTATCAGGGAGGAGGCCATCAAGTTTAAATTCCCTAAATTCTTCTGCCATCTGCTCATTAGCTTGTCCTATTGTAGCATCCTTGTAAGCAATGACATCCCCTGTTATACGCTCTACAAATGTTCCCTTTCTTTGAGAGAATTCTTTGTATATAGAGTCTTTTTCCTTCTTATTAAGAAAGGCATCAAATATGCCATGAAATAATTCATGATAGCCTGTTCCCTCCTCCATTTGTTCAGAGAGAAGAATAAGGCCATTCATATATTGCCCAAAAGAGAAAAGGCCATTTCCAGCGGCTATAAGGTTTTTTATTGTCTTTATTGGCAAGGGGGAAATACGCTCAAGCTCTTTAAGCTCTTTCTCTACATCAGCTAACGTATAATTGTATGCCCCTACAAGCCTATTTTGAGGCTCCTCTTTTGAAGCTTTATTACCAGCTATCCTCTCTAATTCCATCTTAGTGGCTTCGTCCATTTCTGGAGCCAACTCCACAGTGTTGGGAGCCTTAGCTGCTAAAACAGCATCCATTGGAATGACAGCATTATTACCAGCTGTTTCTTCCCCCTGTTTTGTTTGGAAATTAGCTAGATTAAATCCTCCTACATTGGCTTTGGGAGCCTCAGGAGCATTTGCTGTTTCAGCTAAATAAGCTGCCACCCTCTCAAAATTAGACATTCCTGCTGTAGAGACTGGGGCTTGTTGAGGAGTTTGCTCTACAGGCTTCTTTGTAGGGAGTTCTTCTTGTGTAAATAGGGAGGGAGCATAGGAATATTTGTTATTAAAATTCCTATCATTTGGGACAAGGGGGCTAATTGGCCTAACAATTGTGGAAAGAGGCACCTCTTCTTCTGTCCTCCCCTCTTTAGAAAGAAGGAAATGTTGGTAGGTGGGCCAATGTTTCTCTTCCAGCTGCTCATTAAATTCTATAAATGTTCTATTGTTCTTAAGGGCTTTTTCATTTACATGGTTGTAGGCACCTGTTAAGAAAGCCAGAATAGAAGCTTTATTAGCTTCCATACTTTCAGAGGTGAATGGAATGGGGAATTCCTTCTCCCCGAAATAAAAGTCTCCTTTGTGGAAATAAAATTGATTACGAGCAACAGGCTTTTCTTGTTTTATATATTCTCCTGTTTCTTTGTCCTTTGTATATGGAGAGGAGAAGAAAAGCATTCCCTGTAAAAATTGCACATATTTTGGGTCGAAGCCCTCTTTGTTATTAGCTTTTTTAACAAAATCTTTTAATACAGCAAATGTTGCTAAAGCCTCTTTTTCTGTGAGGTTTCTATTATTAGCATATTCTAATGTAGAGCCATTTTGTATCATCACCCTACCAACAGGAATTTTTACATTACGACCCTGATGTTCTATAGTGCCAATAGTGGATACCACCAATAACCTCTTTCCATCATTAAGCTGTTGTTCAGATACAAGATTACTAAGAATGGGGAATTTCTTACCTGTAGGACGATTTTCAGCATCTCTGTCTATAATAGGAATACCTCTGGATGTTTTAAACTCCACTGTATAACTCTTCCCTTTAAGGGCTAATATCTCATCCCTCTTCTTCTTCCATAGTTTTTGCCATTGTAAGAGTTCCTCTTGGTCTGCCCCTGAATAGCGGTCTCCATATTTTTTAGAGGACATTCTATCAGAGGTCATAGGGCCAAACACTATAAGATTTTGGTCAATAGGTTCTCCCACCTTCCCTATTCTCTTGCCATTTACGTCTACAAAATATTGTCCTGTGGTGTCTTGTTCTATATATAGGGCAAGGATGAGTTCTCCTCCCTCCTCTGGTACATGTGTTCCAAGGTAGGTGGAAATAATTCCTTTAAGACCAAAAGCCTCTTCATTATTAGCTGTTACAAATGTTTGTAATATCTGCCCCCTGTTAGGAAAGAGGTCCACTTGAGATAGGAATTGCTCATGCCTCTTATTAGAGTCTCTCTTATCAGCTTCTTCTGGGTTGATGGTGCCAGATATTGTAGCTATATTCCTTTTAGCAGCTTCTTTCTTTTTAATAAATTCTGTCTCGGATTCTTCTTGCTCCTCTGGAGAGGCTGTTTCTATGCCACTCTCCCCCTCTATTTGCTTCAGCTTATTAAAGAATTGAGCTTGAAGTTCTACATTCTGCCTAGCAATAGCTTCGGCTATCTTTTGCTCCTTGTATTCTTTTGCAGCCTGAGCAAACTTCTTTATAATAGCCTCTTTAGCTTTATATTGCTTCTCAAGCTCCTTAATTTTTTCTAAGGTTTCTTCAAGATGTTGGTTGAGTTCATGGAGGGTACGCTCATTAGGCTTTATATCAAGGTCTTCCACCTGTGATACAAGGTCTTCTAATTGCCTAAGGTCGTTTATATACTCTGGCCTTAATTTTAAGAAATTGGGATTGGCCTCTAGGAAGGCATTAAATTCATCATTATCTAATGACAGGGGAGCCTTGGGATAGACATTCTTGAAAAGACGTATGTTCTCCCTAAGCCAATCTATGGCACTATCAAGAGCATCTGACACCTTGTCTATTAAAGAAGAAATTTGTGTAATACTCTTTCCTGTCTCCTCTATAAGAAGTTCAAGGTCAAGAGCTTGATTATTAATCTCTTCTATAAAATCTTTACTATCGGTGGGAAGCTCATCAATATTAGAGGCTAGGTCGTGGAAATATTCTAAATTGAATTCCAGCTCATCCCTCTCTGTTTCAAGCTTTTCTATTTCTAATTTAAGCTCATTCTGTAAACGAGAGAGCTTATTGGCAGCTTTAATTGCCCTATTTGTAGAAGCTTTAAAATTATTCTTTTTTGTTAATTCTCCAGCTTTAATTTTCTGTTCTAGCTTAGACAGCTCCTCTGTCACCTTCTCAAAATCATTATAGCGATTTTGTAGCATACTAGCTACATCCCCCATCCTCTTACCTGTTTCATCTACAAGACTTTCTATAATAGCTAGTCTAGAGGCCCTTTTAGCCTGTTGTCTTACGTCCTTCTCTTCAGAGAATTCTTTTAAGGATTGTTCTTGAGCTGCTGTTAATGTACCAACCTTTTTAATCATTGGTTGATTATACCCCTCTTTAGGAATGAATTGGTCACCTGTCACCTCTATGCTCTTTGTCTTTCCATTCTTACGATAGGTGAATAAGAGAATGTGGTCTTTTTGAGAATATTGTAGCCTTCCTATTTGTTTCTTTCCCTTACCAAAATTGAATTCAAATGTGTCATTAATATGGTCGAAATAAAATTTAGCCTTTTTATTATTTTGAAGGTCTGCCACCTTTCCAAGCTTATAATCCTCTAATACAGATTTGGCAACATCTTTTATTTCTCCAGATGATGTACGTATTTTTATTGTCCCATCTTCATTTTCTCCAAGAATTGTTAATTTAGGGAATCTATACACCTCATGTCCATTCTTATCATGTTCTGTCACCTTACCAAGATAGTATTCTTCTCCTACAACAATATCCTCATCCCCATCTTTGGTTTTGATTTTAACTGTTTCTGGTGTTGATGTAGGAGTGGGAGAGGTCTCTTCATACCCATCTGGGTTGGCAGCTATATCATCATATGCCTTAAGGAATTGTTGTCTCCTCTTAGACATTGTAAGGACATCAGAGAGAGCCTGTTTTAATGTTTCTTTTTGGTCTACATTTATCTGTAAGCCATCTATGTGTGCTAGGGCTTCTTTTACAGTTTCTGGAGCGTCAATAATTCCCTGCACCTCTACGCCCTTGGCTATAAGCTGTTGAGAGAGTTCTGGGATACGTTGGTCATAATCTGCCACCTTAGAAACAGCATAGGCCATTTGGTCTATAACAGCTTCTGGGTATTGTCTCTTCCTTTCTCCTGTTGGAGAATTGACATATAGCCCTCCGTATTTTAAATTTAGAGCTTCAAATGTAGGCTTGAGGTTGTCAGCATGTGCCTCAAAGTTGGAGAGACGTTTTTGGAATGTTTGTATTGTATCTGATTGGTCAGCATACCCCTGTGTAATAAGTTTTTCCAAGCCCTCTTGCGTACTCCCCTGTTGCCTTAAATAAGCAATGTCCTCTTTTACAAGGTCATACCTGCCATTCTTAATACGGGCAGCTAGGTAGTTGTGCATGAGGTCTGCTTCAAGGTCTTTAGCCTCTAGGATGTTTCCATCTGCTACCTGTTGAGCATTCTCTTGCATGAGGTTGATGCCTCTTGATGTGGCATCCTTCATATCATTCAACCACTTATCACTCTTAATTTCCTTAAGGGCCTCTTGTGTGGAATTCAGAGAGGAAAGAAGAGCTCCTGTAGCTTGCCTTTCCTGTCCCATTCCCTTAATGTTCCCTCTTATTTGTTGTAAGCCTCCTGATAATCCTCCAAGGACAATGCTCTCCATTCCCTCTTTAGAAGACAATTGGCTTACGCCCTCTTGTAGAGAGGAGATGAAATCTGCTCCCTGTCCCCCGTATTTCTTTGTATAATAATCCTTTGTGCCCTTCTCAATAACAAATTGAGCTCCCTCTTCAAATGCTTCCATAGGAGCCCAGAAATATTTTGTAACATTCCCTGTCCTATTGTAAGCTTTCTCCAAGAAATTGTTTCCTGTAGCTTTAGCAAATGTTCTGTCAGCTGTCCTCTTAATAGCTCCAGCCTCTCCTAATGTAGCAGCTTCTGTGTTAGCAAGAGCTTTAGAGGTAGAATAACGAGAGCCTAATATTTTAGGGAGCTGTATATAGTTGGTGGCTGATAGGAGCCCTATATTAAAGAAGAAACGAGCATTTCCTACAGAAGCTGCTTGGGAATTAATTTCCTTCATCTCTGCTTCATTAGGAGCTCTACCATTTGTCTTTTGGAATTCTGCTAATGTAAGGTCTCTGTATTCATTAAGTCCCTGTAATGCCTCAATGCCTCCCTCTGTGGCAGCGCCAAGAAAGGAGGTGATGGTACGGTCAACCTGTGTAGGGGAAAGTTTAGGGAGGGAATTTGACACAATCTCTTGAAATTTAGAGAAACGTCCAGCTTGTGCTGTAGCAGGGAGGGCCTCTTCTAAGGCTTGTGTTACCTTGAGGGCTTGATTGGCTTCTGAGAATAAGCCAACGCCTTTCATTGCTGTAGAAATTGCTTTAGAGACAACACCACCAGAATAGAGAGCTCCTATAGAGAAACCCGCATTCTTAATAAGTTTGTCAAAAAGGAAATTGGCTGTAAAGAGGTTGTCTGGAGAATACCAAGCAGCATTGGTTTCTTTATTAGTATAATAGTTGGGGAGGGAATTCTCTGTTGATTTATTCCATTTCTCTATTGATTGAGAGAGGTCATTATTGTAGAAGCTGTTTAAGCCATTCCCCCCTATTACATTTCCAAGACCATATACAAGTCCTACGGTGCCTTGTAAAAATGTTGTTGTGGCAAGGTTTAGAGCCTTTAATGTTCCATTTGCAGCTTTGTTCCAATTGCTCTGCATAGAGCCATATATGTCCTCATTATCCCACCCTACAAGTTGTTTGGGGTAACGTCCAGAAAAATCAATTGCATTTGGGCTCACTTGTAAAGGAGCAAAAGGATTGGGAACAGGCTTACTCACCTGCCTAGCTTGAGAGGACACAAGTTGCAACAGCTCATCAGCTGACATTTCAGCAGCTGTCTTTGCTACATTTTGTGTAGAAGCCAGATTGGGAGTTTGCCCAAAATTAGAAGAGGCAAGTTTATTTTCAAACTCTGTATTTGGAGGAATTGGCATTATTTATTCTCTTCTTTAAGCTTCTTATTTAATAAAATAATATTATTCACCCATGTAGGGTCATTCAATTTATTAGTCCAACTTATAACATCTTCTTGTGTCATTTCCATAGGAATTTCTCCAAATTTTCCATTAAGAGTTTCTCCATTAATTAACATATTGACAGACTTTCCTCCATCTTTAGGCTGCTCTCCCACCCACCATCTAAGCTTATAACGTCCAGCAGAAGAAACATCTATATGATATTTCACTGTATATGGACTTCCTGTTGGTAGTTCTGCATATATGGCTGAGGCATATCCCTGTCCTGTATAATCTGTACTTCTTCCTCTAGAGAGGGAAATCTTAGGGCCAAACTTATCTTCAAACATTGTATTCACACGTCTCTCTGGGAATTGTTGATAATACACATCTTCTGGAATTGTGATGCTAGCTTTACTTTTTCCATTTGCTATAGTGAGACGAGCTTCATGTGTAATAGGGTCTACGTAACTTTCATATTGATTTGCCTCAAAACTCTTATTATTTTCAGAAGTGGTGAGGGCTAGAAAATCATTATAATCTCCTTTAACAGATGCGGAATTTAGAGAAGTGGCTGTACGTGCTATAGCTGCAAATTGTGTGTTTATAGATTTAAAATTCTCTGGTTTAGATACATCCTCTGTAACATTCCAACCAACAGGGATGGTGGTCATACTCCTATATGTCTCTTCTCTCTTCTTAGTGAAAGAACTCCATGAGGTGGCAAATTCCTTAAAGTTAGAGGGGGAAGAAAGCTTATTAACATCCGACTGGTATTTAACATAGTTTTTTCCATCTTCTCCACCTATAGGGAATATCCCAAGCTTTTTAGGCCACTCCTTTCCATATTTAGCAATGAGGTCTTTCTCTACAGATTTCCACCCATCCAGCTTCTTATCCACTATGTAAGCCTTTAAGAATTCAGGAGAAGAGAAATTCTTTTGTAGAATATTACGTTCTTGTCCTACAAGTTGGTCCACCTCTTTTACAATAAGTTGTTTTGCATTTGATATGTCAAACTTATCATACATATCCTTGAGAGCATTGAGAGTGGAGGGGTCTTTTATTGTCCCGTTTAAATAATTATCTCCTGCTGTCTCTATTAAAATATCAGCAGCATCTTCTGCCTCTTGTTTTGTTTTATAGGGCTTATCCTTTCCAAAATTAAGGACGTATTCTCCTGTTAATGAATTTCTTGTGAATGGCCCTGTAATAGGGTTGGAGAGAGCTACAACAGCTCTTCCTACAGATTGTGTATAGGCTCCTTTAGCAGCATTTGCTTCTTCTACAGCTCTATCCCCATTTAATAATGAGGCGGCATTGTCAGTGTCTACAGCCCCTGGAATGGCTATTACATCCTTATTCTTTGTTTCTTTAGCCTTTTGTTCTTTTAATTGAAGCTCTAATGTATCCTTAGTAATTGTCCAATCATTCATCCTCACTGTTTGGTCATATGTAAGCTTCCATTGTTGAGCTTGTTTATTAGCCTGACTTTGTTGGAAAGAGGTTTCCCATAAATCACTTTTAGAAATAGTTTGAGAAGAATAGGCACCAATGAGGGAATGAAGCATTTGTTCGTTAACAAGAGAAGCTTTCACTCCATCTGGATTAGTTTGTAATCCTTGTGCATATTCGGATAATTTCTTATCTGTCTTTAAATTTAATTCTTTTAATTGCTCTATTTGAGCTCTAGCGTCAGGGTCTCCCACAGCTGCCTTAGCTTGTAAAGCTAAAATTGCTTTATTGTTTTGGTCTATAAAAGCTTTTGTATTGGCCCCTAATGAAGTATACATTTGTTCAGGAGAAGCTCCCATATATTGATAGGCTCCATCTATTTCTGCTTGTTGTTTAGCATTGCCATCAGAATTTACAAGGTCCCATACAGCTTGTATTTGAGCTGGACTTTTTCCTTTAAAAATAACAGGATTTATTCCTCTACCATCTGGATTTTCTGGAGTAATGAGCTTCTTATCATAATAATAATAATCTGCTATATCAAGTCTATCATTTGGGTTTACCTCTTTCCAATATTTAAGGAACATTTCCTTTCTGTCTGTATAAGGAGTATATCCTTGGAAATAATCTGAATACTTGCTACCTGTTTTACCATCTGATAACCAGTTATTTACCTTATTCATAACAACTGACTCATTGGCTATGTTCCATGTCTTATCCTTCTTAGATTGTTCTATATCAGCCTTCACCTTATTAACAGCCATTGTTCCTGCTACAGAATTCTGTATTAAGGGGTCTGTATATATCTGTTTAGCTCCTCCAGCTATTTGTGATGTTATACGGCTATCAGAAAAGTCTCCAGAGAGGTTCTTTGTAATTCCATTTTTTAAGCCATTAAGCTTATCTTGTACATATTTCTTATCCTCCTCCTTAATAATAGGGAGGCCTGTAATAGAGTCTACATACCCCTGCACCTTAGCAATCCCCTCTTGGAGTTGTTGTTCCTTATACATCCCCACACGTAAATAGGCATCTACGGGGTTTGTCTCTATGTAAGGAGTAAAAGCTATATGTGGTTGGTCAGTAAACGAGGCCATGTTAAAATATTAAAGCAAAGATAAATATAATAATTGACAATTCCAAAAATATTTTTAGTCAAATTACACAATCTTTTTTAGTTTTTAAAAGTTACAATTATTTTTGTAGGTTCCATAATTTTGATAAATTAGGTTTTTTGTCAGACATAGAGATTTTTGCTGGGATGATGCTGTTCATTGTTAGGTCTTGGTATTTCCTTCTGTTAATAGCCTGTACAATAGGGTCATCATAATAAGAAGTAGTGGTGCTGTTCCCTGTCTTTGTAACAGTTTTTGTTCTATCTGCCTGTCCTGAAGTTTGGTCTATGCCAGATATTCCCATCATTTCATTCATCCTAGCATTAGCATCTATTCCATAATAATTAGCTTCTCCCGTCCTTTTGTCAAATGCATAATCTGGGTACATATTTTCATACACCCTTAAAGCATTATTAGAGGCCTCCTTCTGTAACATCTTGGAAGAGATGCTGTTGAGAGCATCCTGGTTAATGCTTTTAGTGTTGCTGTGAGCTTGTGATTGTCTAACATATTGTGTATCAAGTATTCCCAGATTGGTCTTTTTAGCCTCGTTCAGGAGGGAGACATTCTTATTAATAATATCATTGGCTATTCCCTGATTGGTACGGAATTCCTCTCCCAACACTTGACTATTAGCTTGATATTGTTGTCCTGCTAATGTAGAGAGGGCTGTTGGGGAATAGGCTAATTGTTTCTGTATACCATTGAATGTAGCATTGTTCTCATTTAAACGGTCTTGGAAGCTCACTTGATAGGGGCTAAAGAGGTCTGGTTGATAGAGCTTGGCCTTAACAGGCTCTTCCCTATTTGTAGCCATTGCATACATCTCCCCTAACAGCTGTTGAGCTTTTAGAGGAGCAGCATTAGAGAGCTTTTTACGCTTATCTACCTGCTTAAAATTAAAGGGAGAGGAGTTTCCTTGTACAGTTTCTGGAGCTGTTGTATTGGGCTTAAAATCCACATTAGGGGTATTGTAGGGCAACACCTCTGGGGGAGCTATTGCAGCATCTACAATTGGCTCATAATATTTCTTCCTAAATTCCTCTGCTGGCACTACAGGAGCATATACATTCTTCTTGTATTCATAGCTTTGATTTTGAGCAAGATTTAGTTTATTTGAGGGAGAAGAAGCTCTTTTCTGCTCTAAACGCTGGTCAAGGTCAATTGATGTGTATTCATTTTTATTCTTCCCAGAGGCTTTTATAAATTTATTAACATTTCCCTCTCCCATATTATAGGCATACACAGCAAGTCCCTCGTCATTATTGTATTTATCTTGAAGATATTTAAAATGTTTCACCCCAGCTTCAATTTGTTTCTCAATATCTTTAGGGTCTTTTGAAAGGAGTTCTGCTTTTGTAAGACCATATTGCCTACCTGTTTTCTCCATAAATTGCATAACCCCCATTGCTCCAGTATTGGAAATTTTTCCTGGAGTGAAGCTACTCTCTTGTTCCACCATTCTTTTAATTGTCTCATAATTCACCCCATACTTTTCAGCAGCAGCTTTTAGCATAGCTTCATATATAGGGTCTCCCTCCACTGTTGCCCCATTTGCAGCTATTGTTCCCCCATTCCTATATTTCTTAGGGGCCTGTTCATTAATGAGTTCAAGGTGGGACTCTT
>OFQW01000025.1_pt1 | contig 29418 bp, 34 predicted proteins | sample 1542941 | NCBI WGS metagenome assembly OFQW01 (sample SAMN07774219, study PRJEB24372) | wastewater metagenome | isolation source: Exp Tend NO 90WW | collected 2016-02 | reverse complement strand
CATACACATGGTAATCCAATTTTACTCATCCGTCCTTCGGGAGATAGAGGGAATGAAATAAATACCCTTACGTGATGTTGGTTTGCAGTAAACACTCCATAAACTTCTCATAATACCCGGCGATCATATCAGCCTTATCAAGCCCGTTGATGATCTTCCTGGCATTTACCGGATCTGTAGTTGTATCATTGAAGTACTGGCTTAATTTACGACCCGTATAAAGCCCTGTTGTCATAGCGTAGAATGTTGCCCATACACTTGGTTGTATTTGTAACAGTAACTCAGGGTTATTGAGAAAGTCCCACCCATTTGTATTATGTGCAGTTAGTTTCTCATAAGTTTCGTACCATGTATTTTGAGTGTGCCCACGCCCGAAGTAAAGTTTATCCGGTGTACTGTAAGCTACCCGCTTGTTAGGACCGCCACCGTACTTAAATTTCTCTCCATACGGTTTGCCCTTACCCTTTCCATACTCTTCGATCGGCTGCATGGTTTTGGCTGTCTCATGGTAGGCTGTTGCCAGGATGTAAGCAAGCTGCCTTGTTTCAGTTGTAGCCCCTGCGGTCAGGATTGCATCAATACCTTGCAGTTGTGCCGCTGTGGGGTTCGTAAATAGCCCTGTCGTGATCAGTTTGTCTTTATTCACCACTTATGCGTTAAGGCGTGAATAATAATTGCTACGGTATAATATAGTTCGCGCAGGCGGTTCATGGGGGAAAGGTAGGGAAAAATTTGGAGAAGTGCAAGAGGTGGTGTAAATTAGCGGCATGAAATTATACAATCTACATCAGCCGCAACAACTCCGCCCCATTTACGGGCTGTATTGTCGTGTGCATGATACCGATGTAGGTTAATTAATATATACGATTATTTTCAGCCCGTTCATTTACTTGGACGGGTTTTTTATTTCAGGTAGTAGCGCAGCCCGGTCAGCGTACTTGCCTTGGAAGCAAGTGGTCGCAGGTTCGAATCCTGCCTACCTGACAAAATATAAGCGAGTAGCCCAATTGGTAGAGTCTCGGCCCATGCAGGCTAATCTGTTTGCAGGGGCCGGAGTTGGTAGTTCGAGCCTACCCTCGCTTACGCCTGTTTTCGGTTGACGAACCGGAGCAAATCCCATAGCAGACGGGGAGATAGTCTGCTATTTTACCACATAGCACAACGGTAGTGCGACGGGCTTTGAACTCGTTTATAAATGTTCGATTCATTTTGTGGTAACTGTGGTACTGGCAGAGTTGGTCAATGCACTGGACTGTGAATCCGGTTATAAGAGTTCGAATCTCTTGTATCACCCCATGGCGAATTATTATTAATTGGATAGATGGCTCGGCTACGAACCGGGAGGTAAGGGTTCGAATCCTTTATTCGCTACAAATTGCCAAGCTGATGGAATTGGTAGACATACTGGTCTTAGAAACCAGCGCATTTGTGCATGAGAGTTCGACCCTCTCGCTTGGTACTAATTAAAAACCCCGACCATAACAGCCGGGGTTTAACCAATAAATATGAATCAAGAACTATCTTTTAAACGACAAAGTTTTTATAAGCCCTAATTGTACCTGCTGGCTGTTTCTTATCTGCATACCTGTTAATTGAATTGAATAACCGTTTTTCATAGAATATAATACCGTTAATCCATAACCGAAAGACTGGTTATTATAGTCATAGCCTGCTATTGCTCCAATGCCTAATTTATTACGTGGCTTTAATGATTTATTTTGAGCCGTTAATGTCTTTTGGTTTTGCAGGCAGGTATCAAGTACTTTTTTTATCCCGTTATACAGCTTTGTTTTTTCATTTATAATTTTATCTTTTGTAGATAGTTGGGCAACGTACAATTTACTTTTTGAAGTGCATAAACTATCTGATTTGGCTACCTGCTTTTTATATTGGTTGAATTTATCTTGTGTACTATTGGATAAGTCATCGGCACTACGAAGTGATAAAAGACTATCTACTGCCTGTTGTGCCAATAGCCTGTCATCTTGTGTAATGGAAAGTTCTTTTGATATTTTGAATATGTCTTTATCTTTTTTATTTAGTTCATCTTCGTAGGCTGCTATTATCTTATTACTTTGGTCGGCTAATTGTACGGTATCATGGATAAGCTGTTTTTCGGGAACTACTGGCGGGAAGTTATTTTGTTTCTTATTGCCCCTGCATTGAACTAACCAGATTATAACCAATACCAATATTACAATTATTAATGTTTGCTTATTGAGGTATTTTTTCATTTTCTATCTTGTTTATTTTCCATGCGAATAAGAATAAGCGTTAGTTTTTCTTTAATATCATTTACATCCTTTCTATATTCAGATTGCGCTTTTTCAATATTTTCAATTCTTATTTCATGCTGGTTCACTTTTGTTCCCATATTGTATAACCAAACGGATATACCAATAAATATCGGAACAAGAGCAACAAGTATTTCCCATACTTGCGGTTGTTTTTTCATCGCCTCCATAGTTTAAATAGGTAATAAAATGACAATAAAAAATAAAAGCCATTTAGGATTAAAAAATAAATTTCTATTTGTCTAAAGGCAATTATGTAGTGGATTAAATCAAACACACTTGCCCAAAATATTATCTGAAAAAGCCGCTGCCAAACAGTAACAAAAATAAGCAGCCCATTATGACCTACCCATTTTACCTCCTGCAAATGTTTTATAACAGGTATCAAAATCATGCAAACTGTTAGCATGATTAAAGAATAACTAATCAATTCCCCTATATCTTTTACATACCATTGTATTGATATTCTCAATGGGTTACCATCTTTTCCTGTTCCATATAAAAATGGATGAATATACTCTATTGGTGAATTGTTCCACAAGCGGTAAAGCATTGGTATAATCCAACTTAATGCTAATGTACCAACAGTTCTTATTGTATATTTTTTCATCATGGATGTTCTGGTCTGTCGTCTGGTTGTGGATTAGTAGAACCGCCCGGCGTTCCCTTTAATGTTTCAATCATTGCATCCCTTTCTGCTGCTGTATGCCAATAGATAGCCATGCCTAACACGCTTGTCCAAGTTTCCACATTATGACTAAATGATTTTAACCATTTACTTGTATCGGGATCATAAATATAGTATAGCATGATTAATCTTTTTTATTTTCATCAACGCCAAGTTGATTTAGGAATGTTGTTTTGTATTTTCCAAGCAGGGCAAAAACCCCACTACCTCCTGAATAAGCAAGAAAGAAGTACATAGGTAGTAAAGCTGTTTTCATTTCAAAGGATGTCATTACAGCCCCTTTTGAATTAGTTAGTTCAACTGTTGTTCCCCCGATAAGCATAGGCAAAAAGATAACAACGGCAATACCGGCTATCAATATACGCACTACGTTTATCCATTCATCACTCCAAAAGGCTGCGAAACTGAATTTTAAAGCGGGATTAGGATTTAATTTTGCTTGCTTATTATAGTCATAAATCTTTTGTAAAAAATACAATGCAAACCCTCCTAAGAAAGCTGCATATCCATACAAATAAGGTAGTAAGTTCATATTGGTAAGTTTTAGTTTTATTTTTCAAGTATCATTCCTGCTACGGTTGCGATAGCCCCCAACAAAAGTACAATAGCAAATACCAAAGCATAACTGCTTTTAGTACGGCTACGGTAGTAAGAATACCCTGCTCCAATAAATAGCCCAATAGGTATTAACCACTTCAAATCAAAGGCTGCAAGTAACATTAAAAATTTAGACATATAATGATTTTTGATTGTTAAAAGTAATATTTATATTTATACCCTCATAAGCAAGTTTTATTATCGGCGGGTTGTTCTCAACCTGCTTTTTAATTCCCACGAATTCAGGGGTATTGAACTTACCGGAAAACCCGGATACTTCCCACTTATAAACACACTACCCCACATCGGTATCACGTATCATGGCTTTTTTTTTACATACACATTACTATACACACTTCCCGCCTTCACCCTGTAACTATTGTTGCCCGTTACCGGCGACCAATCAATAAAACCATATCCAGTGTACCCGGCCTTTACTTCCACAGATCCCAGGCGCACATAACCGCCAGTTCCAACTGACCGTTCAACCTCCATCAGCTTATCACCGCTGTAAGTGAAGTCGAGTATTATATGTCCCTGCCATAGCGAAGCCAGCTTGATCACCGGTGATGCAATGATCACCCCTGTGTTGCTGACTACGATTATCATACTGTCAATGGCTGTGTTCAAAGAAGCATCTGTTACCCTGAACCCCACCCGGTACGTGCCTACTGTGAGCCCACTGAAGGTTGCTGTAAGGGTTGTACTGCCCGATATTGTCGCTGCAGGCGTAACTGTCCACAGGTAAGTTAACGGCGTGATCGATCCCGTAACCGTTGCTGTAGCTGATACGCTCGTTGTTGGCAGTGTGATCGCCTTATCAGCCCCTGCATTGCACCCTGGTAATACCGGCGTTGGAGGTACTGCGCCGTATTCGAAAGCCCCTAAGTCAGGAGCTGCGCCGTTGTAGGGGCGGTTTGCTACATTGTATATACGTCCCGCATCAATACCGTCACTACCCGCAACGTAGTGCATAAAAGTTATGATTGGTAATGAACCATCAGCCTGACGGGCTGTAACAAGTTGCGTTTGGTCGGTACTTACAAAATCGCTGTTATTAATAGTTATACTCCCTTTTAAATTTCCGCAGTCCTGATCATAATGAGTATTCCAATAGCAGTTCTGTATGCTATCGCAATGACCGTTATAAGCAAGATCCCCTCCGCTGTCAAGTATATTATTGCCGTAGGCTATGGTATTGTCAATACGCTGAAAAAGGTTTGTACTTCGGGGAAATGCCCCACCAATACCGTCATTACCATTAAAGCACAGCGTAGCGTTTTGTATCAAGTCGATAAAAGCGTACGTTGATCCCTCAGTCCAGTTGTAGCTTACGCCAGTACCACAGTTACCAACGGACAAGATATTTATGTATTGTTTTTTAAGCGTAGTAGTACCCCCCGTTGTACACCTTCCAATATTGCAACCTCCGGCTTTAAATCCTTCCCCACTGGTTGTACTGGTACGGTAAGCGTTGTTTGATGCCCATAAAGATGGGTTAGAAGGTGTAATACTATCCTCGATCGGTTGAGTTGTAAACCGCCCCCAGGGTTTGATCGATGCCCAAAAGGCCCAACAATCTTTTACCACACAATTCGTTCCCCGCCACTCAAACCAATCATAATCGTCATCACCGTTCATCCACGCACGGCAACCTGTGAAGTAAATATTATAACTGTCATCATTTGTACAGGTAAATCCATCACCAAAATTCCAGGCATCAGGACTAACGCCGTCACCATTATTATGGCTGTCGCAATTAAGGAAGGTAATATCGTGGCTTGTGTTCTGTATCGTACAACCTGTACCTCCAATATCGAAAACATTTAGTTGTATTGCTTGGCAGTTGTTCGAATGGTCAAAAATAAAACCATAACTAACCCCTGCGCCAGTAGCAACTTGTTTGAGGTTTTTAATAGTAAGCCCTTTTATATTAAGCCAACTGCAATTATAAACCTTCATTATACAAGGGTAGTTCGCTGTTGGTGTAATAGCAACCGTATTGAATAATGGCGTTTCCCCCGGATAATTCTGTATTGTTATTGGTGCACCTGCTGTCCCTGTAACATTCTGTATAAGGAAATGAACATCAGCGGCGTTACCTGCTGTTGATGTGTATGTGCCTCCCCTAACGTAAATGAGATCACCTGGCGCTGCAATGCTCGAAGCCTTTTGAACCGTCTTAAACGGCTGCGTGATCGTACCGGGGTTGAGATCGCTGCCTGTTGGAGCAACGTAATATGTCGCAGCCCAAAAGGTCGGGTTATCAGCGCTTACCGTTGTGGTTATGAGTAGCAAAAAGAATAATATATATTTCATATAAATAATTTACATTTGACTTACCTACTTACCTATTTAGTGAACGAATGATAACTACCGACCGCCGTTTCTACGGTGGTTTTTGTTTTATCCCCCTTCCCCGTTGTTGTTGGATTGAGGGGGTTTATTGTGGTGATTTAACTGTCATTTTTATGGTTTATAATTAGACCTCCACGCTGAATTTGCTCCGTCATAAGCAAATTCAAGCCATGCTGAAACTGGCGGTAATGCAGTATCTGTCGTACCATCTACTAATATGAATGTTACACTTGTATTCCAATTAAATGATAATGCCTGTGGAACATAGAATCTGATAACATCAGCATCTTGAGGGCTTACTGGAAAAGTTATTGTCCTTGCTGTACTTGGGTCTGGTAACACATAAGCCTTTCCTGCATCCGCTGTGAAATTTGCATCTGTAGCGTTTACTGTACTCCCTATTACATTCCTTGCCTTTACTGTGCCTGTTACTGTTAGGTTGCCGTTCTCTACAAATAAATTACCATCCTTTACATGAAGTTTCTCTGTCGGCGTTGTAGTTCCTATTCCTAAATACCCTTTCAAAAGTAATGATGTAACCCCGCTGCCATTATCTGCTATTGTTGCACTATCACCACCCGGTGTATAGAAATTACCATCTATTCCTTTTATTTGTAAGTTACCTGTGTTCCCTGCTGGTGTACCTCCACCGGAGGAAGTATCGGCATAATTGAACAGCCCTGTTGTCTTGTCGTAATGAACAAGGTACCGGGTAGCACCGTAAGTCAAGCCTTTAGCCTTTATAGATACAACGCTATCAGAGATCGCCAGTTGGTTTGTAATTGCATTGGCATTATAACCTAAAGCAATCCCGCCGTTCGTTGACGATGTTGCAACATCCGCCTGGTAACCCAGTAATAAGTTCCGTGACCCTGTTGTATTCGTCCCACCAATGGTATAGCCAAGCCCGGTATTTTGTGTGCCCGTTGTATTAGCTGCATAAGCCGACTTACCGATAACGCTATGATTGCCGCCGCTGCTATTAGTCAACAACGCATTCACCCCAATGGCAACATTATTGCTTGTCGTGGATGAAACAGAGGTCATAATATTTGTTCCTACCAGTACGTTATCACTACCTGACACCAAATTAAAGCCCACGTCTTTACCAATACCAATATTATTATTACTGCCCGTTGTGATGCTTCCCAGCGCCCCGCTACCCAGTCCGGTATTGGCGTTGCCGGTTGTATTATCACCTAAAGCATATTGACCAAAAGCTGTGTTTGTTGATCCTGCAACAACCCTGTTTGAATTGAGGCCGTAGCTGGTATTGCTCGTTCCGATACGCCCCGCAATCGTACCCGATCTTTTAAAAACCATGTCCACGTTATCGGTAGTACCTAAGAAGTTAGTTCCGGCTGTTGTTCCACTATTACCTGTTAATCCCCATCCAGAGCCACCGCCACCCCAATGCGCATTACCGTAAGTGATCGTGGGAATGATACCGAATGTGGTGTCGATCTCTACACGAACATTCTGCGCATTGATCGGCGTGACAGTAAACTCACCTGTTGCAAACGTTATCGTATCACGACCGGGGCCGTAAGATGCCAGCCGTTGCTTTACCCATTCGGTATTAGCAATACGGGTACCACTATCACCTGCAGACGGGGTTTGATTAGAGTATGCAGGACCCTTCAAGAAAGTGCTGTCATATACAAACGCCTTTCCTCTTACCGATAGCGCTTTACCATTGCTGATATACTGACTAAAGTCATACCATTTGGCATTCATCGGTGTACGATTGTTTGCCGGCAATAGGTATGTGCTGTCTGTGCCGGAGGGGGATTGGCTGTAAGCCACCAATGACCAAAGGCAAAGTATTGTTATAAGTGTTTTTTTCATAATTATATATCTTGATACATGCAATAATATTTTTCTCCTGCGCTTACCGTACCAAACACAATAGATCCTGTAGTTGACGGTATTTCAATCTTCGCCTGTTCAGGTGCCGGGGTTCCGGTGGTGATCAGGTTCATTATACCCAGGCCGGATTTAAATACTTCAACGATCTTTTTACCAACCAATACAGGATTGGTATAGGTATCTTCGCCGTCTGCTAATGGAAATTCTAGTCTCATTTCATTGTTTGGTGGTACTACAGGTGAAGGTACAAAAGATTGTGTTAAAACGCCAGTGCCAATTAGATTGATACTAAAGGTGTTCATACCGTTATAAACGCCAGTATCTTCAACTGATTCAATATAAACATAACCTATATCCTCATAAATTTGCCCGGTGACGGATGTACGTGTAAAGTGCATTAATATCACCTCATGCGCAAATTGTTTAACTCTGAGTTCTGCAATATCCAACTGGTTAACCTCCTCAAGTGATACCAGCCCATTTGCCGATACTGACCAGGAATCTTGAGTAGGCTCTACTGTTTTAAAATTACCAGCTCCCTCTACAGACGTTTCAACAAAGTTAGTTTTAGTACTCATCGTGCAATCCAATGCACAGGCGGCGGGTTTATAAAAACTGCCATCAAAGAAACTCAACACAACATCTTTACCTAAAACGTAACTCATTTTGTTTCGTATAAATATTTGAATACATAGCTTTGCGTTAAATCTGCATCAACCTCGCCTTCTTTCCACTGTTCCCAAAAAGTACCGTCAAACTTATTGTATTTATGATCTATGGATAATAAACCAAAGATAAAATTCTTTCCCGCAAAGCCTGAGTATTTTAATACAGTAAGCATTGATATATGCCGCGGTACGTTGGATAAGGTTATGAAGCCGTCAACATCTGGCTCTAAGGTTAACGGCCCGGTTACTTGTACAAAATTTGTATCGAGTGTACCAATACTGAGTGCCGTGTAAGTTCCATTATTAGAAACTGTACCTGAGATAATAAATACATCGCCGGCGGTAATTAAAGCCGCTATTTCAGCGGGTACATATATACCCGAAACTAATGGCGGGAAGTCAACATTTGCGAATGACATTACGGCTTTGAGTGTTCGTGTTGTTGGTTGTATCACGCCATGCATAGCACCATCCATTTTTAAACGGCGTATCCTGCGCCAAAAGAGCTGTTCAAAAGTTGTCCAGTAACCTAACCTGGCTGTAATTGCACTGAATGGGTAGGTCCATAGGAAAGTGCGGTTTTGTACAAGATTAGTAAATGAATCTAAAAAGAACGTGCCCTGAAGAAAATTTCGTGGGCTATCATCGGAAAATATCTCTACAGAATCTAGATTCTTTATCAATGGCTGCTGCGTATCAGTGTGTGTCTGTCCAATAATCTGTGTTGATTCATTTATAAGTGCAATTAAAGTAATTTTTATATTATTCCAAATGGCATCAACATTTGGTTGAGATACATTTGTATCTGTAGTGCCGTATATTCTTATTCGCAGTAGGCCTGTTGTTGGAAATGGTGGAACTTTTCTTTGAGCTCCTGTCTCTGATAATTTATAAGATAAAAACTCTACAGCATCAGCAGCATTTACCAACAAAGGATTACCAATGCCTTGTATTGGGGTTAAGAAAAAATGATTCCAAGCAAACTCATCACCTCCCGAACCAGCAGCATTTACCAACTGATAGTACTCCCCTACCGCAACTTGCAGAAAGAATCCAAATCTATATGTTACTCCGCCGCCGGGAGGTTCGTTTACTTTAATACCTAATTCAAAATCAAAAATATCACCACCTTCAACTTCGATATCATTAAATTGGACATTGGCAAAGTTTTCATAACCAGGGGGAAACCCGTTTGTTATTTTTGGTTGGTAAACGTACCTACCCAACTCAAGTTCTGCGCCTCCAAAAAATATTTGTGTCACTACCTGTATAAATGCAGCATCGTCATACAAATGAAGCCATTTACTATATGTGGGAAACTGATAATTAACAACCCGGACGACATCACCGATAGATAATTTATAATTCTTGTAAGGGAAGTTATTAATATTACCTGCATCAATAGTAACTGTTGTTGATAGTATTATCTTGCCAACGTCTGAAAGGTTACTATTAAGTATTGTTATACGCTGCTTATAATTAAACGTCTCCTTTACAAACTTAAATGGCCTTATCACTGACTTTTCAATCCCTGTTTCCGGCCATGTATAAGGTTTCGTTGCCGTAGGATCAACATTCGGGGCAGACAAAAACACATCATCAAATGTTACCTCCTCAACAAAAACCATTTTACTATCATATCTGAAGCCGGGTATTGCATTGTTATAGTATCTATGTTCATCACGGCGTATAATGTTCCATACACCCTCAGACTGAAATACAGATGCACGGAGACGACCGAGAATTATACTTAAAACCTCATAACATGACTTCCATTGATTATTGCCGGTTTGATAATCATTACCATTTTCAAATGTTGTTTCTAAAAAACGTACAGGTGTTTCACCATCTTCAATAATAGTCGCATATATATCAGTATTAAGTAGCAGTGATGTATTGGTTAAACAAATCCGGAGCAATATAGCCAAAGACAACCGGTCTGAAAGATCATACGGTGTTATAAATGTGAAAGTATAGGTATTGGCAAAAGGTATGGCAAAAGGCCACGTTTCAGCGATTTCTATAACAGTTATCGTAGGTGCAACAACAACGTTTGTTACTGTATAAACGCCATCAGAACCAGGTGTTCCCTGTACAACAAGCGTGTCGCCAACTAAAGCACCTGTTGTTATGCTGTGAATGACAAGTACATTTATACCACTCACAGGAAGCACGTCACTATTTGCATTTACACCCGTAACGATCCTGTCAGGGGTGCTGCCAACGATTGCAGCTGCCTGATTAAACGGTACGTCTTTGAGCAGTCCTAAATTATCGGTTGCACTCAATGTAATTGGGTGACTATAATCGATCATTGGCTCACGGCAGTCATCCTGTACAATAAAACCCTCAAACAAAACCTGAGATCGCCATTTATGGATAACCATTACACTGTCATCCTCTACACTGTAAAATTCATCAACCGGGAGGGTGCCTGATTTATTTAAAAGAGATATTGTAACATTACCGCCTTTAACCGGGGCTTTAGGATCATCGAGTTCCCATGAATGAACAACAGAAGCCGCTACGCCAATAACATTACTGAATGAGCCTGTCCAGTCTTTAAAGTGAAACTCTAACGTATAAGGCTCTATACCATTCGGCCCACCGTCATAATTCAATATGTATTTTAATCCGTATGGCATTTAAGTATTTCTGTTTCTTTCTTCAATGTAACGCTGACCGGCAATTTCAATATACTTACCGCTTATACGACCGGTAACAATTACCTGTATAGCTGATAAAGCTCCATCTACTGAACCAATTTGATTATTGGGTGTTACAACGCTTCCACGTGGAACAGTTATTAATTCAGGGCCACGTTCTCCAACTAAAATCGTTCCTCCTGGCGTTATACCACCTTCAGCAAAAGCTGGTACCCGAAGCTTTGCGCCGAGGGCTGAGATTAGTGTACCAAGTGCAATAGCAGCCAATGAGCCTACCAGCCCCAGCGTTGTGCCTAACGTTTTTTTAATTGCTAGGATGATTTTTGTAACGGCCAAGGATTGAATACCAAATTGCCTGATACCAGCGCCGAGGGCTTCAAGCAGTGAACCAAAGAAAGAACCTAATATTTCTTTGCCTTTTTTGCCATCAATAGCCCCTGCAAGAGCGTTGCCGATAGCATCGCCTAAAGCAACCAACTCCTGAGTTACTGCTGTTCTTAATGCCTCGAGTTGCTTCTTCGCCGATACTACTAAATCAGTTAGCTCAGGGAACCGCAAAGCAGTTACCCCAACCTTCAATCCGTCCTGTATCCCTGTTGTAACACCCATAGACAACAACTCGCCTACCATTTTTGCTTTATCAAGATCGGCTTGATTAGGCAACGCACCCAATGATTCCTGTATTGCATTATGCACACCAGGTAAGATACCTGTATTGGTTTCAATAGGAACCATCTTAAAGTTTACAACAACGGGATCTTGGAAGAAAGCGGCATCAGCACCTGACTTAAACTCTTTAGCTGCAGCAACACCCATTTTTAAGAACCCTCTTTGAACAATGAAGCCCAACTTTGCAAATTTAGACTCTGCAAATAATGATTGAATTAACTGCCCGTTAGGATCAAGGTCAAACTTAATGGCAAGTTCTTTTATAGCAGATAAAAAAGCGTTTACGCGTTCTTTTGTATTGTCAATATTAAATAAAAACTCCTCTTTATTAAGTAATGCTATCTGTTGACGAAGATCGGAGAGCACGTCATCAATAGTGCGCTTGTCGGCTTTAAGTTTATCAGTCTTTATAAAATCCTGCGGCATTTTAAGATTAGATAAACCCTTCAGTAATTCTTTCTCGGTGGCTATAAGATCATTTAATTCTTTCTGTTCTTTTTGGGTTAACAGGATATTATTAAACCCTTGTTTCCTTCCTTTCAAATCTTCGTCATATACAGCATTGAGTGATCTGCGAAGTTTGCCGTTCTCGTCAACCTCAATATTTGTAAGCTTAATACTTTTTTCCTGAAGTTCAAGCCTGCGGGCAATGACCTTCTCAAGTTGCCCCTCTTTTATCTTTATTTCAATAGACCGAATAATAGACCGTGCATACGCATCATAGGCAGCTGTTAACTGATCAACGGTAGTTTTTTCTTTATCCAGGTTACTGAAATAGGCGGGGGATATCCGCTGAAGTTCTTCAATGATATTTTGTTTCTCTTTCCGGCTAAGATTTTCTTTCTTAAATGACTCAACCAATATCTCAACCTGGGCCACTTCTTTTGCAGTAGATGAAAATACAGACTGCAGAGCTTCTGCAGCTTTTTTTGCAGCGGGGGATATCTCATCCAACCCACCCTTTGCGCCCCTTGTAGCCAATGCAAAGAACGTCAGGGCTGAAGTCACTAAACTCACGACCAATCCTAACCCGCCAGCACCAAAGAATGATGAGGCGAGAGCCTTTAATGCGCCGCCCGTTGAGCCAGCTTCAACCTTTAAACGTTGGAAAGATTCTAATAATGGGTTGATGTTATTGGTTATACCGATAATGCCGAAAGGCGCATCTTGAGCGAAACGGCCTAAATTCTGCAGCGCAAAGGCCGCTTGATTTGTTCCCTTAACTGATTTGGATAATGCGCTATCTACTTTATTGGCTGCTATTGCAGTGTTAGCAAGCGCTTTAGTAGTGCCGTTAATTGCAGCCTCAACTTTATCAAAGCCGACTGCCGAGGCGGTATATTTGAGTTCTTCAGCCAATTACTTTTTCTTTTTACTATAACGATCAAATATTTCTTTTCTCTGTGCAGGATTTGGTATTGTTCTTTTTTGCTTACCATCCAAAGGCCAAAACCTTTCAATGCTCCCAACTCCTTTACTTCCTACAAAGTGTTCAGCGATCTTATAGGCTGCAAACCTTGTAACGATCATCGCTTCCCGCTGTTTATCAAAATAGCCCTCCGAGGCACAAAAGAACTCGTAAGGGCTACTTAAATAATATTGCCTTAATGTCCAACCAAGTTTCCCTACGGCGAACTTATGTTGCTCAAAGAATTGTCGTCTCCTGTTTTTTTTTCTGCCTTAACCTCTTCCTGCTGCGAAGGTGCAACGAGATCCTGGTACGCCTTAGCTTTAGTCATTGTTTCAATGGCGGTGTTGATTAACGCAACACGTACATCCTTAGTCTCGGACTCAATCCACTCAACAACATCACCGAAGGTAATCTTAACAACCATTTTTTCACCGGGCTTGTCGGGGTTATCTATCTCTTTGGTGATATCCTCATTCTTTGCAAAACACCATCCTTCAAGGCCACCCCATATACAGGCATAACCAAATGCCAGAGCAGAACTACCCCTGGTAAAACTATATGCCTGCTCAATAGCATAATTGTTAAAGCTAAGGGCAAGCTCACGGCCTGCCAGCGTTATTTTTGTGTAGCTCATAATTAAGATTCAAAGTGATGTTCAGGAGCGTTGCCTAACTGCATAGTTGCAGTAAAAGTGGCAGCTCCTTCCTGTGGTGCGCCAATAGTTACGTTTGAAAAGATAGCGTCCACACCGGTAAACCACTCATCGCCTGAGCCTGGAGTTTCAGGGCCAAACAACCAACCTACACGGGTATCATTTTCAAAAGCATCCACTACAGCACCTGCACTTTGTTTTGGTGATTCAGGGTTAAAAACCCACAAGCCGTTAATGTCAATGGTACGATCTTTATCACCATTGAATTTTGTGGTACCACACCTTGAAGCAGCAGTTATAACGTTAGCGGCTAATTGCATGGTAGCTTCTGTAAGACAAATAAGCTCACCATATGTTGTGCCATTAGCAAAGTCAACTAATATAACCAGTTTTTTACCTTCTATAGGTTCTGTTGCCATTGTTTTTTGTTTTATGTGTAAATATAATGTGAAAAAATCAATATCCTGTTACAAAATTTCCTGCCCGCAAGCGGTGATAGGTTTTGCTCTACATCCGATTGCACCTTTGTACCGATCACACCAACACCGGGAACAACTAAACTGTTTGGAGGGTTAGGGCTTACAAGCTGTAAGATACTTCCTGCAACCAGGTTAGTATATTTTCGTGCATTACCTCCATATTTCAAAGCCCAACCATAAACGCCAACCTGTATAGTAGTTATTGTGCCGGCGCAACGCTGTGTACTGTTATCACTGTTGCTTACGCCGCCAATAACAACATAAATAGAATCCTGCACATTATCCGGCTCTTCGCCTTCATATACCGGCACAAATCCTGCGGACGCTGGTATAGGCAACGCATCCTTTAAAAGATCGTAGTAGGCTTTATGAAGTGCGTTGTTTATGTCGATCATTTGTTCAGTATCTTTTTAAGCCGTTCAGTTAATTTTGGCACTTCAGCAATAACAGCCGGGTATAAAAACGGATGTGGCTTTACCCCGTTCTGTAATATGTTCAAAGATATTGCGTATGCCGCTGACTGTTGTTTATCCAATGAACTGCGGGAATTACTTACATTTCCTGATTTAGTTCTATCTCCTGATATACCTTTTCTACGCACCCACGCCATAATAGCTTGTATAAACTCATCCATCGAACCGCCGGATTGTCCTTTGAATGTTGCTGCGTATGTTCTCCAATCTTGTGGTAATGTCGCAACATATTTAGCCGCATATTTACGAGTACCAAACTCCATAAAAGCCGCATATACCACAGCGCAAACAATTGAAGCCTCCAGGTTACCGTTTCCCCTAATAGGAGCAATAGCGCCCCGCAAGTGCCCCTCATCCGCTGGAGCTAATCGTTTAGCCAAAGCACTCACCGCATCAGCAAACTCGTTTAGTTCCTCCTGAACATCTTGCTTTACTTCTTTTGCAAGCCTGTTGCTATGCTTTATAGCTGCATCAAGTCCCTGTATTTGAAACATGACACCCATTACCCCACATACATTATCGTGGCCTTATCCAGGCCGTTAAATAATACAGACCATTTAACCAGGCCAGCAGGTTTATCAAATGTTACCTGCTTATCGGTGAAAGGCTCTGCCGGTATGATCTGAAACGAAACGCCATCTTTAAAGGCTCCAAAGATCGTTTTACCTACCAGTTCTGCGGCTTGTGTAGTCTCTGCACCATCGGGAGGCGTTACATTATAAACCCTGATTGCCGGTAATGGTATTACAGATCCACCACCACCTGTTCCTGTGCTGTCATCTAAAGCCGTACAGCGTAAAATCATGTACTGCCTGTATGCTTCAGTATGAGGGCTGCAGGAGTTTATCTTTAAACGCTTACCATCATAGTCAACCGTATAATTACTACCGATCACACGGCCTTTCTCATAGCGCACCGTTATTTTATAGTCATACTGCCAAAGGCTCTGTGCAAACGGCTCGCTATTAAAACCGGATCGGTCGCCAACGTCAGCCCATAAAGGCCATGCGCCAACTTCAACTGCGTAAGGTGAGCCAATATCATTTTGATCAGCGTCCCATGCCCTGATAACTATACGCCGGTTTAATTTTAAGGCTGTTGTCATTTCCTGCTAAATGGCTTTAATGTTTCCAGGTATATTGGAGGAAAAGGGTCATCGCGTCGTTTGCGTTCATCATACAGATAAAAGATACACTGTAAAAGGCCGATCTTTAATTGCATTGGTAATATTGAATAGCCTCCTATATAAACGACAGTTAAGCGATCTTCCCATGGCCATAGTATCTGAGTCCATTTAATGCCGCTGGTTTGTTTATCAACAGGAGCCTCACCTTTTATCATGCTAACCGAAGCAATAGGCCCGTATGGTAAAAAACTATCTCCATTGCGGTTATCAATAATCGCTGTAGTTTCACGCTGCTTAAAACCGATGTTTAATAATGACTCACATTTAATGATAGCAGCAAGTTGTAACTCATCTAATAACTGATCATCTTCAGTCATTCCATCAATCTTACAGAAATTTTTTACCTCTGAAAGGGGTATAATTATTTGTTCATCACCTGAACTTTCTTCAGTGAATACAACTTCATATACCGCCCCCTGAGAGGGGCCAAAAAATTGCTCGTCTCGTCTGCGCCAATAATAATCTTCATTCCTGCGATAATCCATTTGATGATATTTAAAAAGCCTGCCTGAAACTCGGGCAGGCTTTTGATTATTTACGCCAACATCATTTATGATGCGTTACCGAAGTCACCATATATGAAGTAATTATCTCCGTAGATAGGGAAGGCTACCCTTTCTTCAACCCTTACAGTGATCTTGTTCCTGCGAATGTTGTCGGAATCTTCACGGAAAAATTCAACCCGGGGAGCTTCACGAAGGATCAGGTTTGCGCCCATTGACCAATCGCCAACGATGAACTTATCTACCGCAATCGCTGTTGAGCGATATACAGGAACACCGGCAATAAACATTTTGTCGCCGATCTTTTGGATCATTTCATTTGGCAGGTTATACAAACCAGCTACAGAACCCGTAGATTTTGTAAGCCATATCCTGTACCAATCAGCGGGGTTCAACAAGATACCATTTGCTTCACGGTCATACCCTTCAAGCTGTGCAATAGCTTCGACCAGTTGCTCCACGTCAATCGTTGCAGATCCTGTAGGAGCAGTAAAGTTACCTGCGGTTGTGATACCGGACAACTGAGGTGAAACACCTGTGCCTGATAACAACTGAGTATCTTCAGCCCTTAATAGCAACTCAGGAAGCCTGCTTTGTAGGAATGTTGTCATCCCTTCAAAGTCATCAAGCATATTGCGGCTGATAACCAAAAAGCCTGCCAGCCACTCAGCGGGAACGTAAGCCTCAACCAGTTTCAAATCAAACTGTGATTTTAATGCACCTTCAGCAGCAGGGGCCGGTCCTGAACCTGCAGGAGCACCCAGGTAGTCGCCAGTAACCTCTTTTACAAAGTTAAAGGTGGCCTTATCTCCCATGCCGCCGGTTGTAAGCAATTCCCTTACATGCACCTTACGGCGGGGAAGTTCGATCACACCAGGGCGAACATAAGCCACGCTCGTGCGTGCAGTAGAGAAGTTTACCGGGAATGTCATATCAGCCACGGCCTTCATTTGGAAGGATGCTGTACTGATCTCTTTATTTGCAAAAGCCTTCAGCTCTTCTTTGATATCGCCCAAACCTTCTTTTAACATTGCGTTAAAAGACTTTGTTTCGCCCAATTCAACCATATCTGTTGAGCTGATCCTTGCATCATTTTTAATCCTGATCTGCAGGGCATCAAAACCGCTGACAAGTTTGTCATGCGATGCTTTAAGTTCCTGGTAGTTCTCGGTCGTTGCGGCTTTAGCTTCCTCCATAGATTCAGCCAGCACATTCATTTTTTCTTCGTAGTTCTTTTCCTGGTCAGCACCTTTGGCCTCGAATACTGCTTTTTGCAGTTCGAGTTTTTTCAGAAGATCATCCGGGCCTTTGACCTCGAACTCTTCATAATCCTTTTCAGCGGCTTTGATCTCATTCTCACGTTTGAGTTGAGCGGCTTTAAGTCCTTTTTCTTTTTTATCTTTCTCAGCCTTTATTTCGGCTTCAGTTTTCTTTGCCATAGCAAAATGTTTTTTAAATGAGTTAATGATTATTTAAAACCATCCTTTCCAACTGGCATCCGGCTCAGTGGTTCTACCCGGCTGAGTGAAAGCGGCTTTGTATTCGGAAATAAATTGTTTTGTGTTTTCACATTCCTGTAGAATGTTTTGGATGCAAGCGTCCGATGCTTTTGTGTTACGGCAAAACCTAACCATTACCGATAACTGATCCTCAAAGTCTTTCAGTTCTTTTGCTGTTAACCCTTCAAAAGCTTTTGTTACACTGATCACACCGGCCTTTAAATTGGCTGGCATCTTGGTTAATACACTTGTTTCCAAATGTGCAACCTCTTTAAGTTCCCTGATCTTTTTACCCGATTGCTGAATGAAATTACTTTTAACGGTAATGTACCCAAATGAAGCTTTTTTAATGATCCCTTCATCCATCATGGTCAGAACATCATTACCTAGAGTGTGAGTACCTAGCCATGCTTTTGTATAAGCGGCCTGGTTATCTTCATACACATCAACCACTTTTCCTGGAGCCTGCTCATCATCATGGTTTAGATAAAAATTAATATCTGCTTTACTTTCCGACCATGACTTTGTAAACATTCCTTTGCGTGATATATCCTGAGTGCGGTCGATATTATCATAAACGGCGTGGGAAATAATGGCTGTACGCTTCGATTTATCGAGGTCTTTAAGTTCAAAGTTTATGCTTTTGCGCTCCATTGGGAGTAAAAATAAATAAACTAAGCAATGAGTATTTGTAATTTGAAAAATAAGCGGTATTTTTGCCACATGAGTGAAACAAGTTTAGTCCAGCAATTAGCAAACGGATGCAAGGCTTATGAAATTGCAGCCACAGAAAAAAAAAGCATTCATGCGGTTAAGAGAAGGATTGAAAGAATAAAAAAAAGATGCCATGCAGCGAATACTCCGCATTTAGTCGCAATATTTATGAGGAAAAAATTAATAGAATAACCTTACATCGTCCTCACCAACCGCCCCGACTTATCCCGAACAGCCTTAAAGCCTGTGGTGCATCTGCAATTAACTACTTCCGATGCCGGCACAGGTAACCCGTTGGTTTGTGTTCGTGCGCCAGGCTGTTGCATAAGTACGCCTCCGACATGAAAAGGCGTTTCAATATCCAGTATAGTGCCGTCAACAGATCGGTGTGTATGCCTGGTTCTCTTATCTTCAACAGCGATCCATTCTTTACGCATCTGTAATCCAGATTCTTTAGCGTTTATTATAGCAGCGCCATTAGCGGCAGTAACCGTTTCGGTGCGAGCTATTCTACGAGCACGCATTGCCGATAGTTCGCTATTTGTTTGTAGCTCTTTTACGATCATATCAAACGAAGCGCCCGATTCAGCGGCAGCGCTCAATACCTTCTCTATTACATCACGGGTGTAAACGGTCATACCTTCAGCATCATTTAAAAGATCAATACCGTAGTATTGGCGCATCAGCTCTACAATACGATCATTAAAACCCATTGGCATTAAAGCCTTTTGCTCTTTTGCCATCCTATGTACGCCGGTACGCGCAGCCCAAAGCGGGCCAACTGTTTTATAAAGGTCAAGTAATACACGATAAATTGGTGCAGCCTGTACATCCATTACGTTTTGTCTCACTAAATACTGAGCCACTTGCTCTTTTAGTGCATCCCGAAACTTAATGGTATAAATTCGTTCATAGCGTTGTTGGAATCGGTGCCATTTAAATATGTAATCCTGTCGGTTCATATCTCAATCTTTATTCCCAATCCCTGCGGGCTAAGGTTATTGGATAATAGCTTTTTGATTTCCTGCACATCAGCAGCCCATTGTTTTTGCTTACTGTTGCAAGTTGGTTTGGGGTATAGTTGCAAAATCATAAACTCAACACGTTTTTGTAGTATGGTGGCTATTTCTTCTTTAGAGCGCATCGTCAACGGGTGGTATATCTTCAAAAGAATCTAGGGGTTGGTATCCGGCTTTTATCCATGGCAGGTTCATCTTTGGATCAGGATCACGATCTGCGCCGGAGGCTTCAAGTATATCATTCGGGATCATTACAGGGGCTGCAGCGAGGCCGTCCATTTTATCTTTCAATGACTGCTGAAGCTCTGAAACATTACTGAAGTCAAAAGCTATGGTTATGTTATCGCCACCACCGAGATCAGGATCTTTCTCAAAGGCCTCTTCTACGAGCGTAGTGTATGGCTGTATAGCTGTTGTATAAACTTGCCTGATCATTTCCTTTACATCACTGCGAACCGTACTATCAATATTCATCCACTCGCCTGATATGCCATAGGCATTATAAATACCTTTTGAGTCTATCAAAGCCAGTTGTGAACTATCCATGTCCACAAGGTTTGAACCGATCGGAACATAAACCGGATCGCCATTTGTGTTATACGGCAACCCTTTATTATCAGGATTGGTGAAATGTTTAAGCATCCGGGTATCACGCTGACCTTGCGCCTCTACATCAAACTCAGTACTCTTATCAAATAACAACCCCGGCACACCTCCGTTCTGCATTTGTGCTACACTGTTAGCCTTATTTGCTTCAAGCCTCGTTATCCTACGACAAAGAAGCGTTGTTTTACTTACGCCCCTCCAACGGGTATAAAAATCTATCTCAGGGTTAAAGCCCCTTATGAATAATATTTCTTCCGGCAAAAACTTTGCTTCATAATTGACCTGCGGATCGCGATATATATAGCCGATAATGCGAGTAGGGAACTCCAGGCTTAAAACCACACTCATAAAATTGGGGTGCAGGATGTGTAGATCGATCATACCAGCATTAGGGCCAAAATCAATTTTCTGCTTATAGATAAAAGCCTCGTTACTGAGGTACAGAAACGAGAACAGCTTTAACCGTTCTGAATAACTGAATCTCTTTAATATTTTAGTAAGTATATTATTCGGGGGTAAATCCTGCCCATCTTCCTGGTAAGCGTACATTGGTAAATTAGCTGCTGTTTGCGCCAGTTTGTTTACAACGCTTGAAATTTCATCAACAATTCTATATGTTTCAACATCGCGAAAAACCTGCCAAGAGGGAAATATTTGTGCAGAAATTGCAGTGATCATTGAGCTGATATTACCGGACACCGCTTTTGTTTGTATAGCATCCAGCCGGGCGTTAAGTTTAGTAACCCCGGTCAAGTCTTCCAGTAACTTCATGTAATAGATTTGGTATTAAAGGTAGAAATTTATTTAATACTACCACGGCATATTTATTTTTGGCCTTATCTCAAATATCATTCTCATCATAAGCATATCCATTAAATCGGGCGACTCATTATTTAAAAGAACTTTCATTTCCTGCTTTGGTAATATGCGTAGCTTACCATCCATATCGGTTTTATCTTTCTTAATTGCTTTACGTTCATACATGAACCGTTGGCGCACGGTCATCTTACTATCGTACATTTTATTAGCACAGCGCTCATTTATCTTTATTCTCCCTTCTTGAACGGCTTTACCTGATTTGTAGTAACACTGTGTTTTTAGGTTAAAATAATTCTCTTTGATCATCTTGCCGCTGGTAATATCTTTGATCTCTATACACGGCAGCCCGCCATTGAACGGCTGTGAGCCTTTAAGGTAGCCGCCAATAAAACCACCAACACCGTCATTATCATAAGTGATAAACCTGTTCTCTATGCCGTAATACTTTGCGACTTCAGTCATCAAGCTTACCACTTGCGGACCGTCTGACTTATCCATGATCTCAATATCCATCAGCTCCATTCCTTCCCAATATCCAACAACAAGCTTATTACTACCCTCCAGGGCAATATCAGCGGTGATATATTTACCCGTACGATCAACAGGCTTCACATTATCAAAGCATCCTTTAAATGCTTCGTAATCATAAATATCTTTTGGGTTAATGCCGGCTTTCCAGCACCCTTCAAGTAATTGCCTGCGGGTATCTTCATCCTGGCTCAGTAGGTTACCAGGGTATGAGGGGTCTGCCTTTAACCCTTCCTTATTATCATAGATACTGCCTGATACAAACGTGATTGACTTAATAAAATCTTTTGGCTGCAGACCGCTTTCTTCTATCATTGGCGCAATGATATGCTTTGCCTTTTCGTACACCTCTTCATAGGTGTTACCCCAAATGTAATTGTCACCGTATTTGATCATATACCGCAATACTCCCCGCCGTTCAGGTATCGGAAAACCTGTTTCAGGATCGATCCACCATTCAATAAGTTTGTAACACCAACTCTCAGGATCAGGATTAAGCGTAGCCATAACATAAGGCTTAATGCCGCAGGCTGAACGGTTACGGCTAAGAAGATAGAAGAACATCTTTTCAGTGAAGTGAGTAAGCTCATCAAACCCCAGGAAACAAACCTGTGCTCCCTGCCAGTCATAAATATTCTTTTCATACTCAAGATGCCTGAATGATAAATTACAACCCGAAGGGAATTGCCAGTCAAGTGATGACTCCCGTGGGGTAGCTTTGAGCGCCCGGTATAGTTTCATGCTGGTATCCCACAAACCACCTTCATTACGAATCTGAACGCTGGTACGCCTGAATATAACACCGCCAAAATCTTTTATGTGAATATGTCTGAGTGGGTGAAGGAGTAGTCCAAATGTCTTGCCAACATAAGCAGCCGCACCCATGATTACAATATCTGCCGGGGAACTAAGGGCTATTTCCTGGCAACCCTTCTGTGGTTTTATGATTTGTTTAGTGGCCATGAAAACCTTTAACTACTGTTATTTGTGGTTTATACTCCTTCAACCTCCAATAACATACCGGCTCCCAATCGTTAGCTAAATGTTGATTACGAAAATAATCTGCGCCAATCTTGGCTATTCGTTCATTTGGAGATGAGAATTGCATAGCGGATGTAAGGCCAGCAAATGGATATTTTAGTAAATCTGCGTTCATTATATTTTTTAATTATGCACAAACATTGCGCCCCTGAAAGGTACAAACTTATTAGCGCCATAGTGATCAGCTATCTCTTTAAAGAATGTCCAATCGGCTGAATGTTCAAAGCTATTCCAGCCGACAGCCTTAGCTTCTGCGGTGCGAAGTAACACGCCACCGCAATCAATAAAACCTAATCGTAATTGACATGGTATTATTTGCCAATCCTTATAACTATGAACCATCTCGTTACAATAAACAGCAACAGCATACGGGTACTTTACAAATGCTGCTAATGCACGTTCTAAAAACACCGGGGCATAATAGTTATCAGGGTTTGTTATTAGGGTGAAGTTGCTGGTAGACTTCTGTAACCAATCCCGCCTTATAGTATGCCCGTAGTCGTTAGTTTTGCGCTCAATTCGTGTATAGTTTATTCGTGGGTCATCTGGTAAATCTAGCGCATCAGGCCCATCATGTACAAGCTCTAATTGCCAATTCTTATACGTTTGACAAAGGAGCGATGATATTATTTGCGGGTACTTATCGAATATAGGGCAAATAACTGTAATAGTCGGGTTATCTATTGGCTTGGTATTATCAATCTCGTTGATCACCTGTTGCCTGCTATAATTCTGTAATCGTATTTCTTCCCGGCCAAAAGTATTGTAATGGATTACCTCACGGCCACGAATACGCCTGCCATAACCAAAGTCAAACAAAGGACTACTCTCTTTTGGTGCTACCATAACAGCCTTTAATCCCATTGCTTTTATCTGTGCCAGGAAATGGTTTGTTACTGATCGGTGTTCAAACTGGTAGCAGTGTTCTTTAGTTATAATGGGATCTGCGGGAAACTGTAATTGCTCTGCAACCTCACGGGTTATTGCAAAGCCAGTAGTACGGATATGTTCACGAACAAAGGGGCTAATTTCCATACAAGCAACCGCAACACCAGGGCGATTAAGTGCCACAAAAAAAGGTGTAGCAAAATCTTTTATCATTGGCATACAGTCATCCGATATCCAAAGTAGTTTCTCCCATTCAGGTATTCCTGGCATCCTGTTACGGCATATATCCTGAAACTTACCGATATCATAACCGATGTTAGGGCGCTTAATGTATATCACTCCTTCAGGAACTTCGTATGTACGACCATTATCGCTATGAATAATCACCAACTGATCAAACTGCTTACACTGTTTCCAGCAATGAAGCCAATGCTTTAAGTTTTGTTCCCGGTCGTGTATGCAAATTATTATTAAGTTCATGCGATCTGGGCTAAGATATGATTGATATTGTTGGTTAGAAAGACATATAAACTCGATTCATCTTTTAATATTTGTTTACTCATAAGGAATGAGGCAAACTTACCGTTATGCTCACAATAACACACAAGCAGGTTTTTAAACTGTGCATTTTCTCGTCCGGCCCTGGGTAACACAGTAGGATCATCAGTCATTAAAACATCATAAATTCCGACCTGCTTTTTAATTGTTGTGTACTCCATTTTTATAAATTAAAATGCGGTTTCATCCTTTCAACCCGGTAAGGGGTATCAGAAATCTACCGCAAAGAATTAATACCTCTTACCAGGTGTGTTCTATCGCTCAAATATACTTTTTTCCGGGAACATTTCTAATAATTTTTCAGCGCCTTTATAATAGCCGGTTGTGCTGAAGTATGGTGCATCGGGCGGGACTAAAGACAGGTCCCCTACCTTGTGGTCTATATGGTAAGTGGTCTGAATATTGTTCAATTGGCAGTATGTTGTTTTAAACCCTAACCCAAACCTAGGCCAATCAAAAACTGTTCGCTCTACACCGTGGTTACTCATCCGGAGCGGGCAATGTGTATCAGCGTTTGGTACATCACCGAAATGATCGAAAGTATTTTGTAATAACCGGGTGTATATTCCGTTTGGCTGACGGTTCTTTAATGTGGCTGATAATAAACCTTTGTTATGTGCCCACTGGTAAGGCGACAACATAAAATGATCGTCATTCATAAATAGGAAATCTACATCGCCTGTACCAATATAATCACCCGGCGCTTTGGTTGTAAGCTTTAAATACTTAGCACCTGCTACAACCTTATCCCGTATATTCTCTTCTTTACGTTCCTTATCATAATCAACATGCAGTACATGATCACCGGTGTACCAAATAGGTTTACCGCCAACTAAAACACAACGTTCAACACGGTTATGTTTACACGCAGAACGAATAGCGTATCTTAATTCAAAGTAATTATTTATGGAAGTATTAAGAAGTGGAATAACCAGGTTCATTATTTATGCTCGATCTCTTTATCGCGGTTGTTGTCTGGGATGTAGATAAGTGGGCGATCGTTCCCCTGAGAGTCTGTAAAACCTGTTTCTGTTTTATCACGCCATTTGTCTTTTTGCCTGTTCTTTAACCAAAAAATAGCGGCCACGGTATCGGGTGGGTAAATCTTTCGTATAGGCACTCTTTCAATAGAAGATCCATTGCCTGCACCGTCAGAAACAACCTTAATTTCCTCACTATCATGTTCAAAACCCATTGCTCTTTGGTAGAGCCGATCAACTACATTTGAGTCGGCAAGTTCTTTTCCGGCCTTTATGGACTCTAAAAATTCAGGGTGTTTTAACTTCCAGTTGTTTATTGTTGACTCTTCAACATCAAAGAAATCAGCTAATTCTCTATCTACAGCACCCAAAAGGCAAAGCTTTCGGGCCTGTTCATTATACTCATGTTTATAGTCGGTGGGTCTACCTGCCATCTTATTTCGCTTTACAGGTTGCTTGAAGTGGGTTACCCTGGTCGTCCGTAAATTGGTGTTGAGGATCTCCACACCATTCAACGGGATCGTGGGTATGACCGTTAACGTTGCCAAATTCACATGTATAGCATCCAGGATTAGATTTGCTGCATGATGCCATAAATAAAATTGCTATGATCATTAAACGGTACATATTTTAAACCTACGAACAAAAACCGACATGGCAAAAAAATGTTTTATCCATACCGCTGCTTAATGATAATTTCCCATTGCTCAAAAGACCGCACCACATCAACCTTTATGCCTACTGCAGACCATATCCCATGAATCTTAATCTGCGCCGTGCTTAGTACGCCGGTTTCTGTTTTGAACTCATAACCTGCGATATGATCGCCGGGGTAAATGATCAATATGTCGGGAATACCAGGTGTAAGGCCTGTAGCCTTCAACTTGACCGCTTCAGCAATATGCCGTGTGGATCCGTTTGGGACGGAGAATATCAGGCCACGCAAATGCGGGTGGTTATTATATGCCCATTGGTAACATTTGGCCTGTAATTGATCTTCGGTCATGGTAAATGATGTTTTTTTTGGGTGTAACGATTGTAACGATTCAATAAAAAAAGTGTAACGATTTAACTATATGGTTATCAGCTTTGTAACGATGTAACGATTAAAATGCCTATTATTAATATCCCCCAGGTAAAATATTATTTATTTTTTTCAATGTAACGATATTTAACTACTATATATAAATATATATAGTTTACACATTAAATAGAAAAGTAATCGTTACGGTCGTTACAAGTATATACAAATACTATGATTATCATTTAATTATACCGTAACGATTGAACGGTTTTGAATCGTTACGCAATCGTTACGGTCGTTACGCTAAAAAGGCGTATCTCCTTCATTACCAAACCATTTGTATTTTACAGGTATCCCGTTCTCTCTTTTCAACTGATCCATTAAAATTTGTTTTCCGTGATGCAAGGTCCATTCTTTTAAGGCTGAATTTAATTTATGGACCGAGGGCCGATAAGATAGCGGGGTATTATTTTCGGTGAAATAAGTCTGTAGATCGGCTTTTATAGTGTCATTCGCTACCCATCTTAAAGCCAGCCATTTTTCAAAATACTCTTCAATTATACCTGTTATTATCTGGCCCCATGTTTGCTCGAATTGCTTATGCCAACCCCCTTCAGTCATGGGTGGGTTATGTAATTTTAAACCACCGCCCAACCAGGATTGAACACATTCAGCTATATAGTTATCATACCCGATCCAGTCCTGTGTTTCCCATCCTTTAGGAAAATGACAGCCAAAATGAACATCGACACCGCCCGTTTTAGTAAAAAAATCATTGAATTCTATACCTATTATACGGCGTTTTAGGCCACCATCAGCCACCTCATAACTATAGTTTGTCTGTATAATAAATTTCGGCATATCTTCAACGCCTACAGTAATCTCATCTTTGAATAGTTTCTTTAAAATACCTGTTCCGGTTGACGGTTCTTTTAAAAACATAAAATCGAATTTTTTAGGAACATCACTTACGGCAAATAATCGCTCGCCATTCCATGCCTGCAGGAATTTTACATCATAACTAACCTGTGATCCTGGTATTGATTTATAAGTGGTAGTGTGGCCAAACAGGGAAGAGAAGATATTTTTACCGGATCCGCCGCCTTGTTTCGGATCTGGACAACTTTCAGTCAATACAATTATATATCCCGTTGTTTCATCTTTATATTGATGACTGAGATAACCTATACATTTTTTAATATGTGCCTCATGGGTTTTATAATCGGTTGCAAGTTGCAAGAAAGTTGTATAAAGCCCGGTTGGTACTCCCGATTGGTATGATCTGGGTAATATATCATGTTCCCAAATAAGGCCGGATAATGTATCGTATGTATTAAATTGAATAGCCTGGGAGGTAATAAAAAGGTAACCGTTATTGTAAAATTTGTAAGCGCTGTTATTAGTATCCCGAATAATAATTGAGGCATCAAGGTAAGGAAGGCGGGTAATTGTAAATGCACCATTACGCTGAATGAAAGATTCAAAGGCGTTACAAATTTTTATATACTCATCGCCATCCTCTTCTTTAATATAAGACTTTAGGCCGTCATAAAAATTACGATCGGTTTGTTTTTTTACAATGTACCCGCTGATATGAACAGGATTAGTATTGTGTACCCGGTAACCCAACCCTTCAGCCGCTGTATATAATTTCTCCCGGTTAATGATCATCACACTATCATCGTTATACTCCCAAAAAACACCATAAGGGTAGGTTGTTTGTATGTGTACCAACTCGGTTGCATACTCCACTTTAGCGGCTTGGCTGGCATTCGGGGGAAGAGGCTTTCCCGTATTAGCTTTTGTACGTACAAGGCGGTCCTCTACCTGCTGCTTAATACGGCCATATCCTTTTTGTACTAAGCTGTGATAGGTTTTTTTCTTATCACCGCCGTGCTCAAGGATTGCAAATACAGTGGCAGGGTTATATCCTTTTGATTCATCAAACTCGGTTGATGATGTGAAGATGTAGAATACCCGCTTCTTTTTATTAAAACTGGCTGATACGCCCTTGTCTTTACCAGGCCTTGTGTACCAGGTGAAAGTGTTGGAAGATTTTTTTAGTTCGGTCCAGCCATACTGCAGGAGGATTGCCTCCCCTTCAGTAGACCCGTTGTAATGATCAAATGGATTTTCATCATAATACTCATTATCCCGTTTAGTCGGCTTGTAAGGTTCAGCCACTTCTATTAATTCACTGTATTGCTGGCACAGGGTAATAATAGAACAACGCTCTTCCCACGTTAAAACAGGTATCGGGTTGTCTATGTGAATGGTATAATTAAGGCTTGGCGGGGCAACAGCATACCCACCCTCTCCCCTTGTTTCAATATAATTAACCTGGGATGGTTTTGGAGCTATCTTCAACTCCTGTTCAGTTTTGTACCGCCCTGCTAATTTTTTATTACCAGGCAGTGGTGTGCCTGCCGGTGGGGTAGTCCTGTATAATATATGATATCCACCGGACGGCGTTTTATGAATTCTCAGGCGCTTAAATAGATCAGGGTATAAGGATTGCAGATCACTGAAAATAACAGCATCAATGCCGGGTTTATATTTCACATCAATATCAATAATTTCCAATCCTCCACTAACCGCACCCGCTAAAATAGCAACGGCATTTGTTTTATGTTCATCCATCTGGGCGAATAGTGTGGGAAGGTCTATTATTTCTAATTGATATTTCTTCCAACCACGATAGGGCGTTTTAGCTAAATATTCACCTTCATTTTTATCACGTACAGGGATAAGTGATATATTATTTTTATGAAGCCATTCAACTTGACCCCAAACAGATAAGAGAGTAGACATAAATTATTTTATTATTGCGTCATGGAATTGTATTAATTCTTTTTCTGTGGCTATTTCATTTTCCAACCTCCAGGCCCACCCGGATTTATAACCCATAAAATTGGCGAACTGATATAGGAAAGTTGAATCTGAAGTCCGTTGTGTTTTGGCTTTTGCAATACGAATTGCATAGGCTTTTTTATTTTTGAACTTAGCATATAAAGCTAATTCTTTTGGTTCAAGGTCACTCATTCTTTTACCCCTGATCGTATCATAACGGGCCGTTAATTCAATTAGTTTTGTTTTCTCTATATCCCCAGGGGTGGGATCAGGTTTTATGAAGATATGGCCGCAGTTTTTACACACAGGAGCGCTTGATGGGTTAATGTAATCGCATTTAGGACACATTTTAACCGGAGCCACACCTTCTTTTTTCTTT
>OFQW01000024.1_pt1 | contig 30194 bp, 39 predicted proteins | sample 1542941 | NCBI WGS metagenome assembly OFQW01 (sample SAMN07774219, study PRJEB24372) | wastewater metagenome | isolation source: Exp Tend NO 90WW | collected 2016-02 | reverse complement strand
TCGCCGAGTCGTACGCCGACACCGTCGCCGAGCCGGACGCCGACACCGTCGCCGAGCCGTACGCCGACACCGTCGCCGAGTCGTACGCCGACACCGTCGCCGAGCCGTACGCCCACACCGTCGCCGAGTCGTACGCCCACACCGTCGCCGAGTCGTACGCCGACACCGTCGCCGAGCCGTACGCCGACACCGTCGCCGAGCCGGACGCCCGCACCGTCGCCGAGCCGTACGCCCACACCGTCGCCGAGCCGGACGCCCGCACCGTCGCCGAGCCGGACGCCCGCACCGTCGCCGAGCCGGACAAGTAGATCCACACACCCGCAGGCGAGTCGATCACAATGCCGTCGGCACCATCGGCAAGCGCCTGATCCAGCTCTGCCTGAGTCTTGACCGTGATCGTCATGCCAGCACCGCCACCGGCTCAGAGGTGACGACAGGCATCACCACGGTGTCAGCCTGCGACGGCAACGACGCCCGCAACCGAGACACCAAATCCGCGACCTCAGCCTCAGAATCACGGCGCGCCAACAACACAGACACGTGCACACGATCCGGCGACACCGAATGCTTTCCGTAGAAGTCCACCTCGTGGACCGTGACGCTCACAGCTCATGCTCCGTGCAATACGCGGCATGAGAAGCACCCACGATGTAGAACGCATCCCCATCGGTGATCGACGGATTCTGTTCAGTGATCTCCTGGGCGACCTCGCTGGCCGACCATCCCAAATCGCGCAGGTCACACACCGCGTGACCCATGCGGATCAGGTTGCGGTCCGAACCGGTGATGCCGTGTTCCCGCAGGATCATCACGTAGGCGTCATCAGTGGTGTCAGCGTGCGCCTCAGACGCGCACGCGGGGACCATGAACACCGCCAGGGCAGTGAACATGCAGAGGACAAGGTTTCTCACTAGTGGTCCTTTCGGGAGGGGCGACTGGTGTCGCGGGGAATCGAAGCGAAGTGCTCATTGAGGGGGGTGTCGTCCTGGCGGGCCCACGCGATAGACGCGCCGATAGACCAGAGGACGAGAAGTGCGGTGGGGGCGTAGAGGATCATCGGGTGACCCCCAAGCCTCGCCCAGCCCGCCTTGCCAAGCCGGGCCGTGCCGCGCCTGGACCTGCCATGCCGTGCCACACCTGCCAAGCCCCGCCCTGCCCGGCCGCGCCCCGCCGTGCCCCGCCGTGCCTGCCTTGCCATGCCGGGCCGTGCCGGGCCTTACTGTGCCCTGCCGCGCCGCGCCCTGCCATGCCTGCCTTGCCAAGCCGAGTCAGGCCTGCCGAGATCATGACGCCACCCCCATCGGACGTCGCCGCAACGCCACCAACAGGGCGGTCATCAGGCGGTTCGTCTCCTGCTGCGCAGCCACCATGTCGTCGAGGCGTTCCACCATCACCGCCATATCCGGGGGTGCCGGCGTCTCCACCAGGCCCAAGACACGGGCCACATCGGCGGTGCGCCACATCAGACGCCCACCCACACGGATCGGCTCCACAGGGCAGGTGCCCTCTTTCGCATGCCGGTACAAGCTGTTCTCGGAGAGGCCGAGGACACGCGCCAGCTGGGCGGCAGTCGTCGGCGAATCAGGCAACATCGTCATGCCGTCACCGCCTGCGGGTCGATGGACGGCAAACCGAGTTTGCGGCGGATGAAATCAATCCCCGACGGCTGCACATACGTGGTGTACGAGGTGCCGAAGTCGCCGTCGCCACGCTCGTACTCGCGGGCCTTTACCACGAAGTGGTGCATGAACTGCTGGTACGGGGTGTTGCGCATCGACCCCTTTGCGATGAACACCCCGACGTTCCGCAGGTCACGGAACAACCGGTTCTGTGAGGTGCCGAGCATCTTGGCGACCGCCCCGACACCGTAGTGGCCGGTGGCGTCGATAAAACTGTCGTAAGCATCGGCTTTCGGCTCCAGCTCAGCGTTCTTCGCCTCCAGGGCCAGGCGCTCGGTCTCGGCGTTCATGGCGAGCTGGATCAGCTCCATGCGGGACAACTCCGCGCCGTTGACAGCGGGCCGCGTCTCTGCCTCACGGGTCTTGATGACGAAGTACGTTTGCGCCGCTGCGATCTCCGCCTTACGTGGGTCACCGTTCAGTGCGATCAGGTAGCAGGCGTACCGCGACAGGTGATGATCCTCGGCGGGCTTGGTCCCAGAGATTTTGCGGGCGCCCGCAAAATTGCTGGTCACGTCACTGCCAGAGTTGGCGCAGGCAATCCGTGCGCGCTGGATGGCATTGGCGAAGTCACGCCACACCGAGTATCCGAGCAGCGGCATCAACTCGCGGGCGGACCAGAACTCGCGGCCCTCCGGGGTGACACGCCGGATCGAGTCGAACGGCGACCCGCCCGACGTGGGGATCAGGGCTTCACGGCCCCGTGGCCCGAGCCCACCCCTACTGGTATTGTCTTGCATGAAGAACCTCATTTCTTCTGTAGGCCCCGGCGGTGCACCGCCGGGGTTTTCTTCGTTCAGGCGGACAAATCGAAAAGTGACGGCTGCTCAACCAGGCCGTTCAGAACCGAGATGACGATCCAGCTCGTCCGACCATAGTGGATACGTATAGGGAACTCCGCACGCGTTCGCCATGTTCCCGACGAACAACGTGGACTCCTTGGTCAGATGCGGGTTCAGGTCACGCCACTGATCGGGGTGTTTCCGCAGGTACTCGAAGCACCCACGCTCACGCAGAGGCAGCCGGCGAAACCCTTGCTTGGTGGAGTCGTCGTCGAACTCGATGCTCGGCAGGTGTGGGAATGCGGCGTGTCCGAACTCGGGGTCGTTGGACAGCCCGGGGAACAGGTCGCCCTGCTCGTGGTCGTGGTGGGCTTCGTTGCTGCGCCACACGATGCGGGCATTCTGGGGGCGTACTGCGCGATCTTCTTGAGGTCGAAGTCGGGATTGGCCGCGCACACCTCGCGGGCGATGGCCTTGAGGTCTTCGCCACTCATGCGGTCGCCGTGCTTCGTGGAGAACGACGCGGCGAACAACTTTGCAGGGATGCCCTCTGGGCACTCCTGCCACACCACGGCGATCTCATCGCGCAGCGCCTGCTTGTGTGCCTGCCAGCGGTGCATCCCTTCCCACAGCCGATTCGAGCCAGGCTCCAGGACAATGGGTGGGAACTCGTCCCCGGCGGTGAGGGACTCGGCGTACCGGTTGACGGTGCTTTGGGACCACTCGGCGCGCGGGTAGATGGACTGGTCGAATTGGACCTCAGTCAGTGCCAGCGTCGTCATCACGCGACCTCCTGGCGCTCGCGCATGATCGCAAGCTGCGGCACAGCCAAGGTGGATGCGCAGCGGGCGAGGAGGATGTTCGTGAGCTTCTTGCGTCCGGCCTCGATGTTGGCGAGGTAGGGGCGAGAGACGCCGATGGCGTTGGCGAACTCATCGGGCTTGAATCCCCGGGTCTCCCGCAGGGTCCGCAGGGTTTCGCCGACGCGGACCCAATCGTCTTCAGGAAATGGGGTGGATGCCTCGGGTTTCCCCTGGCGGTTCCGCTGTGTTTTTTCCATGGTTAGACCATAGTGGATACGTAGGGAACTCCGCAGCGTTTCGGCGGGAACAATCTATTTGCGCAGGTCAGTAGGGTTAATTACACGAGTGTTTTTCCGCGTGTCGTCGCGCCGCCGTCGAACGCGCCCTCGGTTGGCGGCTCGGGGCGCTCGAAGCGATCCGTGAGGGCCTCGACGCCGCGCTTAGCGGTGCAGTCGTTGACCCCGGCGGAGAAGGCGTGGATCGACCAGCAGTTGAAGGAACGAGGACACCATGACTGAGGATGACCGCCTGATCTTGGATTTCGCCGCGCGGTGGTGGAAGACGGCTGGTGCCCAGCATGATGCGATCACCGCAGAACTGGGGTTGTCGCCGACGCGTTACACGCAGCGGCTCAACCACCTCTTGGATGATCCCGAGGCGCTGGAATACAACCCCACCCTGGTGCGACGCCTGCAACGCATCCGCTCTCAACGTGACGCTGCCCGTGCGGCGCGGCGTACCCTGCGGTGATGGGCCGCCCTTCTCTTCCCCTGGGCACGTGGGGCCGTGTCACGCGCCAACAACTCTCTGACGGCCGCTGGCGGGCACGTGCCCGGTACCGCGACTACGACGGCCACACGAGGGTTGTGGAACGCTACGCCGACGGCGGTGACCAGTGAGCCTCTACTACCAGGATGATCTGGTCACCCTGTACCACGGGGATTGTCTGACTGAGCACCGCGATTGGCTGGACGCCGACGTGTTGGTCACCGACCCGCCCTACGGCGTGTCGTGGATATCCGGGGCAGTTGCCTCATCTGCTGCTCGCCAGAAACAGGCCGTCGCTGCACGTGCGCGCGGAGAGCTATCCGTAGCAAACGATGATTCGCCCGCTGCTCGGGACGCGGCGCTGAAGGCATGGGGCAAACGGCCCGCAATCGTCTTTGGCTCGTGGCGAGTGCCCAGGCCGGAAAGAACTGTTCAACGACTGATCTGGTACAAGGTGAAAACTTATCCGGCCAGCCGCCCGGCTCCGTGGTTTTCGGCGGATGAGGAAATCTATGTCCTGGGCAAAGGATTTGGGGGCTCTCCGCACCAAAACGTGTATCCGACCTACCGGATGATGGCAGCTAATCATGGGCTGGTAGCCGAAGTTGGGCACCCCACGCCGAAGCCGGTTGAACTGATGGAACAGCTCATCGCGAAGTGCCCGCCCGGCGTCATCGCTGACCCGTTCGCCGGATCTGGCTCGACGCTGGTGGCGGCCGTGAACCAGGGACGTCGTGCGATCGGTGTCGAGCTGGAAGAGCGCTACTGCGAACTCATCGCCAAGCGCCTCGCCAACCAGACCGCCACCCTCGACTTCGGCGGTGACGTGTGAGCGTGCACCAGCCTGTCACGATCGGCCACTACACCCACTGCGCCAACTGCCTCGAAGCATGGCCGTGCCACCTCATGGTGGCCGCACTCAAGCGTCAGAAGGAGCGGAACCTGCCCAGTGATCAGGATCTGGTGTTTCCGGGCCGGGATGGTGGGCCGCGGACGACGGCGAACACCAGGCGGCAGTTCCGTGACGCCCGCCAGCACGTCGTCAAAGACGGGGGTGTGCCGGACGGGCCGAAGGACTTGTTCGACTGGGTGTCGCCGAAGACGTTCCGCCGCACTGTCGCCACGCTGCTCGCCGATTCGGAGGGCGTGGAGGTGGCGGCCGACCAGTTGGGTCACGTGTCGCCGGAGATCACCCGCAAGCACTACTGGGAGAAGCAGCGATCAGGCCCGGATGTGCGTCACATTCTGGATCGGCTTGCCCCGGTTTCCGGTGGGTAAAAGGTGGGTGGACAAGAAGAAGCCCCCTTTCCCGTGGTGGGAAAGGGGGCGTGACCTGCGGTGATGGTGGAGCTAGGGAGAATCGAACTCCCGACTTACTCGATGCGAACGCACGTTCCATCTGGTGTCGTGAGTCTCGGATAGTGCTGTGACCTGCCGAATCACAGTGGTACTATGTCAATACGGCCGCGAACACGCGCGGTCACGGGAGTGAACGGAGTGACACCTTGAATCCCAAGTTGATCCCCATCGAGGGGACACAGGTCGCACTAGGGGGCGTGAGTCGAACAAAGGTCTACGGCCTTATCGACGACGGCCTTCTAACCCGAGTGAAGATCGGCAGCCGCGCATTCATCACGTCGGACTCGATCGACACCTACATCGAGTCGCTGACCGTGAAGGAGAACGTCTAGATGACCACTGCACACGACAGCGGCCGCGCTGGTGACGCGGCCGCTGCAACGAGTACGGGATCGGGATGGACTCGTGCCGACTTATGGGCCGTCGATGGCGCGGCGTGCCGCCGCTGCCGCCTCGGCGGCGACCGAGGAACGCGCGGCCAGCTCGGCAGCGAGATCGGGGTGTTCGGCCTTGATGAGTGGGGCGGCGATGTCCACGAGCGCGGTCAGCGCGGCCACCGCACGCGCCAACGGCGTCAACGCGTTGATCTGCTCCTGCATCACGGCCAGGCGCTGACGGTCGGCTTCGCGTTGCTCGACGACGCGCTCGAGCTTGTCGGTCACCTTCGTCAACTGGGTCTCCAACGGCTCGACTAGCGCCGCGGCCGTCTCTGACAGGGACTTGGCAACCTCGGCCTGGCGGGAGTCGCGGCCGGTCATCACGTTGACGATGCCCATCACCACCGCGAACACGCCGCCCGAGCCGAACACGGCCACCCCGATCTGTGCCCAGTTCCAGTTCATCGGCCCCGCTGCCACTGCCACAGTTCCACCGTGTCGAGGACTAGGGCCAGCAGCGCAGCGCCGGCCAGGCCGCCGCCGAGAATGGTGATGAAGTCACTGGGCCCGTAGGTGACGTAGGCGCACCCGGTGAAGATGCCGAGGGCGCCCACGGTGAACCAGCCCGCGCCGACGCGCAGCCAGATCCCGCCACGTTGGTCGGCCAACGGGAACGACCCGATCGACAGCAGCGGCCCGCAGATCAGCATGACTGACCACACGGCGCCGATGATCGCGCCGAGCTGGGCGTGCACCGCCGAGGGTGGGCCGCCAGCCAGGCTCATCACCCCGCCCCACAGGTAGGCGCTGAGTACGGGCAGGCTGGCGAGGTCGAGGAGTCGGACCTGCACCGAGCGGCCGGAGATGCGCATCAGGCGCTAGTACTCGCCGTCGTAGGTGTTGGCGGTCGCCACACCACCGAGGGCCAGCGGGATCAGAGACGTCCACAGCTGCCAGGTGTCGCCTTCGACGATGCCGTACGCGGTGAACAGGGCACCCACGGCAGCGATCACAGGATATGCGTAGGTACGAAACCCGGAGGCGGTTTTGATGGCTGCGACTGCCGGGGACAGCAGGGCCAGGACGAGGCCGATCCACTGGGGTGCGGTGTTGCCGGTGACGATGCCGGTGCCGACGAGGACTGCGCCGACGCCGGGGATGAAGCCGTAGAGGAAGCGGCGCAGCGTTTCGGGGCTGTGGATATCGAAGATGGTCATGGTTTCTCCTTGGGTTGTGCCCGGGGGTGGGCTTCTATCAGGGGGTCCAGAGGGTGACGCCGGAGGCGTGCCAGCGCGCCGAAAGTTTTTCGAATGCCTGGTCTCGGCTGCCGTCGGCGACGGGGGTTTCTGCCGTGACGGGCCAGCCCCAGGCGTCTTCGAATCCGGCTTTGGCGAAGCGATCCAGGATTGCGCCGTGTACGGGGATGGGGGGTCCGCCGTAGCGGCGGTAGATCATGCCGCGCTCAAATTTCTGTGAGTCGCCCAAGCCGATCACGCTGCGGTGGCGGTCGATGGGGAAGCCCAGTGGTCCGGCGCTGGAGCCGAGCTGGTCGTAGCCTTCGCGCAAATGGGTGGGGATGGCGACGGCACGCTCCCCTGCGGGTAGGTGGGTGCGGACACCGACCTTGAAGTAGATGCGGCCGTGTTCGAAATCCGAGTACAGGCCGGTGCCGTCGGCGGTTTTGAGTTCGCCGGTCAGCCTCTTGCCGATCCATGCGGCGGCACGTTTGGCCTCCTGGTCGATTTCGTTGACTGCCGGGGTGGAGGCGAGTTTGGCGTCCAAGTACCAGAAGTCATGGAACAGGGGGTCACTCCAGGCGCGGGCACCGTCGTAGAGGAACACGCCGTTGCCCTGGGACTCCCAGTCGACGCCGCGTGCAGACTCCACGACGGGGCCGCCAATCTTGTCTTGTGTCATCAGCGTGCACGCGGTGTGGGAGTAGACGCCGCCGCCGCCGTGCTGTAGTCCGACGAGCATGACGGGTTTGAAGGGCAGACGCGTCAACGCTGCGCTGGCTGCTGCCAGCCCCGAGCCGAGGCGTTTGAACCCGAGGTTGAACACGACCTGGTAGTTGAGGCGGAAACTCTCGGTTGAGCCGTAGCGGTTGTTGGGCCAGTCCGACCGGCCCATGTACCACGCACCTGTTTGCAGGACTAGGCCCGAACAGTCGGTTGATTGGCGCGGGTTGGTGTTGAAGGCTGCGCCGTAGGCGTATGGAAGTCCTCGGCGGGCTCGTGCCCGGTCATGGACTTCTTGCGCCCGCGCGGTGGTGATCGTGGTGGTCATCGCACCTCCTCGGGGTATGACAGATCACCCCCACCGACGAGGGGGTTTTAAGAGTTAGAGCGGTTTATTAGGCGGGTTCCAGCGCCAACGTGCTGACGTACGTGTTGGTCGACGGTGAGATAGTGGTGGCTGCTATGGACGTGTTCCCGTAGGGGCCGTTGGTGTCGCATTGGCGGGCGCGGTAGCTGCCGGAGGTCATGGTGGCGCGGTCGGTGAACCCGGCCGGGGAGTTGAGTGTGGTGCCTGCTCCGTAGGCGACGCGGTACAGCCACGCGTCGGCGGTGAAGCCCGACAGAGCGGGCCACGAGTTGCCGGTGCCGCTCCAAGCGTCGACCCCGAGGGTTGCGCCCCGATAGACGGTGATGGCGCACACCGACGCACCCGACCAGGTGACAGTGGACTCACTGCTACTGGTGGCATACCGGTAGGCGAGTCGGGCGGCTGCACCTAATGTGCCGCCGGTGCGCAGGCTGGTCCAACCCGAGCCGAGGCCGGGTAGCGATCCTACGAATGACGAGTTGGCGGTGTACATAATCATCAGGTCGCCGGCCTGGTGGTTGGCGGGGACCGCGACGGAGGTGGCGGCGGCGGTCGCGGTGCCGACGAGTTCGACGCCCTCATCAGCGGCCGGCTGTGCGCGGTAGCGGTTAGCTGGCAGCATCAGGCCACCGCGTCCCCGCCGACGATCCATCCGTTGGTCGACCGCTTGCGGATCGTCAACGTCGCCCACTGCCCCGCCGTCTTCAAACCGATGCGCTTGTCCAGTGTCACCCCCGACCCTTGGGCGAGGGTGACCTGCCCGGCCCCGCACTGCGCGACTTCGATGACCGTGCCGACGGGGAAAGCGACCGATGCGTTCGGGGGCACGGTGACCGTCGTGGCGCTGCCGTTGGTGCACTCGACCGCGCCCGAAGCGTCGGCCAGCAGCAGCGTGTCCGTCGTGCCGGTCACGGTGCGGATCGCCACCGTCTGCGCGGTGGCAATCGCCGACGCCAAGTCCGCCGGTTGCGTCGCCGTATCCGCCTTACCCAGCGACGTTTGCACCCCCGCCGCCAACTTCGTCGCCACAATCGCCGCCGACGCATTGATATCGGCGTTGACGATGGTGCCGTCAGTGATCATCGACGACGTGACAGCCGGGATCCGTGCAGCATCCAACGTGCCCGACGTGATCTTGGAGGCCGCCAAATCCGGGATGCGTGCCACATCCAACGTGCCGCTGGTGACCTCGGACGCCGCATGATTGTGCGACGTCGGAGTACGAGCATCACTCAAGCGACTGTCGTTGCCGATACACACCGTCGACCCCGACGACCCCGTCGGAATCCGGCCGATAGCCAACGTCCCCGACGACACATCCGACGCCGCATGAGTATGAGACGTAGGAGTCCGCGAATCTGACAACCGACTGTCGTTGCCCTCGCAGACTTTCCCCGCACCCGACCCGAAATCCGCAGCCAAAGTCCGATTCGCAGTGAGATCACCGCCACCAGTCAAACCACTACCAGCAGACACCGTCCGCGACGTGGGTACCGCCCCAGTGATCCGCGAATCATTACCCTGCGCAGCCGTACCAGCCGACGTGCCATACGACACCGCCAAACTACGATCAGCCGACAAATCACCGCCACCAGTCAACCCCGTCCCAGCAGAGACCGTCCGCGAGCTGGGAACCTTCCCATTCACCTCATCAGCAACATCGTTCTGATCCCCAGCGGTATACACATCGCCAGTGATCCAATCGTCCTTCAACGCCATCAAGTCCTCCTAAGCCAACTCGAACGGGAACGTGTACGGGAAGCCATACGAAGCACTGACCGACGCAGTGAGGGTGGCCTCAGCAGTGAACTCGGCGGGCCTGGTGAACACCGCCACAACAGCGGCAGTCAGCGTCGCGTCAGCGGTGATGCCGCCACCCACCGGAATGGCGGTCGCAGCAGCGAGAGAACCTTCGGCGGTGATGTCAGCACCGACAGTGATCTGAGAAACAGCCGCCGCCGTGAACGTCGCTTCCGCCGTCAAAGCTGCGGCGACCGGAACAGCCGTCCCCACGGCCAGGGTGGCATCTGCGGTGACATCAGCATCCGCGGCCATCGTCCCGCCATCAGCCTGCACCGCCGCGGAGAACACGCCCTCAGCCGACAGGCCCAAACCAGCGGTACCGATAGGTGTCTGGGTAGCAGTGAACACAGCTTCGGCTGTGAACGGTGCAGCAGTGGTGAATCCGGCGACCACCGCAGCAGTGAGAGACGCCTCAGCAGTGAGCGGTACCGTGACACCCACCGCCGATGCAGCCGACAACACAGCATCAGCCAGAACCCCGGCCTCAGCGCCAACCCCGGCAACCACCGTGAACGAGGCCTCAGCCGACCGATCCAACTCGGCTGTCGCAACAGGAACCACAATCCACGTCAAAGCGCCCTCAGCATCAAGGAACGCCGCAACCGGCAGACCCTCCACAAGAGAGGCGATGAACATGGCCTGTGCGGTGAACAAGGCTGACACCGCCACAGGCATTTGCGGGACCGTCCCCGCAGGCACATTCATGACCGGCGCAGTAGGCCAACGACCCGCCACCACGGCAGCAGGGAAGCGGCCCGATGTGTCAGCAGTAGGCCAACGACCCACCGTCGCTACCATCCTTGGACGCCTAGTTAAGCAACCGTAAACACTGGGCTCACCAGCAGCTTGCCTTGCGCGCCCAGCGTCGTCGAGGTGATCGACACCTTCTCCGTCACCGTCCCACCCGACGACGCCGTGAACACCCCGACATGGGTGTAGGTGCCGGCGGGCAGATCAATCTCCACCTGTGAGCCGGTGACCGCACCATCGGAGCCACCAGCAGCCCAGGTGGTTTGCTTACGCGCGTACGCGGGGCTGCCGCCGGTTGCTTCGGTCGAGCCACCGGAGGTGTAGACGGCGATCCAGGAACCCATTTCGCTGGTTCCTTCGAGGGCCATTGCCTCTTTGATTGCGTTGTTCGTCAAAGCCATGATGTGCTCCTTTTATTGTTGTCGTTCGATGGAGCCCCGGTACCAGCAGTGTTCGAGGTCCGGGGTATCGGGGAGGGTCACGAGCAGGCGGTATCGCCAGCCATCACCGTCGGGATCGACATCGTCGAGATGGGCTATCTCGCGGTCGACGCGGGCGGTGATCTCCCGGGCCGTCACAGTCAACGACGACCAGGTGGCGATCTCGGTGGCGTCGGTGTCGTTGGTTTCGGTGATGACGATGCGAGCGGTGGTGCCATCAGGGATGTCCGGGTCGGCATCTGCGATGCGCCACACGTTGACGAAATCAGCGCCCCTGGTGAGGATCAGGGGGTCTTCGATTGGGCTGTTACCGGCCATGAGTCCTCCAAGGTGGGATGATGGGTGGCATGGGAGCCGAGATGAGTGCGACATGTCCGAGCGTCGAGATCGGACGCCACGTCGGATGCGACGTGGTGTTCATCGACGACGATTCCGATTGGCACGCCCCGGCGGTGACGGTGTATATCCCCACGACTTGACCGCGCTCATTGACGAGCTGGTTGAGGTGCGAAATGTGTTGGCGGCGCGGGGTGTGAAAGTGGCGTGGTCTGAGGATGCTGACGGCCAGGGGAACTGCGGGGCGATCTAGCGCCAGGTGATCGTCAGCGGTCGAGGTGTTGTTCTGCGACGCGCACGGCATCATCGAAGGTGGTGCCACCAGCCAGGCGCAGGAGTGCGGTCATGCCGTTGGTGGGGTCGCCGTCAGCATCAATCAGACGGGCATTCTCATCACACAAGAACACTTCAGTAGGGATGGGTTCAGTCACCCCAATCGGCACACCACTCATAGCGCCCGCCAACACAGGCGGAAGCGGTAACTCCCCCATAATGCGAGTCACCAAAATGTGCTGACCAGAATCGAGCCGGTATAGGTTTGTTTGAGGCGCGAACTGCGGCAGATCCTCAGCGACCAACTCAGCCATGACAGACCTCCACCTATGCTGTTACCTGTAGTAGATGAGGACAAGACCCGAAGCACCAACACCACCGAGGCCGACAGAGCTACCGATGACACCAGCAGTCTTCCCACCACCCCCACCCCCGCCGCCACCGGCACCCGACCCGCCACACGGAACCGGATTCGACGCAAGAACAGATCCACCATCGGCACCCTGGGCACCATGAGCGACCGGCGCAGGATTCGAATAGCCCCCAGCCGCGCCACCAGTACCACCCGGAATCGCCGGGGTGGCCTGACCATTCGCACCACTTGAGCCCACACCGTTCGTCGGCCCCGCACCCTGCCCACCATTGCCACCATTGCCCGCACCCGAGGACGACTGCGCCCACCCCCACATCGTGGCCGTCGCAGCCGGGGCACCACTCAACGCCTGGACGAGAATGTCCCCCGACCCGTCATCAGCGCGCACCGTTGACGCTGTGCCGTTCGTGCCAAGCGTGACATACAGGGCATCGAAGTCATCAGGGCTGACCGCCTTACACACAAACCCGCCACCAGTGCCACCAGCCCCACCAGTGCCACCGACGTTGCCGGAGTTGTTGTTGCCGTTGGAGGCGTTCGACCCGGCCGCCACAGCCAGGACGACAACCTCTTTCAACTCCACATCCACCGGCGGGTTCCATGTTGTGGAACTCGTACACACCACACGAGTGAAAGCTGAACCGTTCGCCGCCACACGAACCGAGCGCATCGTCGCAAAAATATCGGCATCAGCCTCAGACTCGTCGCCATCAATCCACCCCTGGTTGATGCCGTTCTGAATCCTCGTGGTGGTGGTGAGCAGCCCCGAGTAGTAGTCAAAAATGTTGTCCAAATCAGTGAACACACCGGACAAATCCGTTTGTATCCGCTCGAGCGGGTTGGATGCGCTACCCAGCGACGACAACGGCAACCCCGTCACAAAATCCGTGATCAGCCCCTGCAAATCCTCGGGCTTGTTGATCGTCGCCGGATCAGCCTGCGCCACATACGACGCAAACTTTGCAAACAAATCAGTGATGAACCCCAACGGCATCGACGGATTCAACGGACTTCCGGCAGGCTGGGAAAAGAACACCCCAGGGAACCGCCCACCACCAAGATTCGCAAACTTCGACACCGACGGGTTTTGTAGCAGATTCCCCAAACTCGACCCCGGATACGCCGCACCCTGCGGCAAATCCTCCGGATCAGTAGAATCCCACGGCATATTAGGCAAAGTCATCCGACAACCACCGCATCATCAAGATTCGTCGGCGGCTTCGGCGCCGAACACACCCGAGGCGAATCAGCCACCACCGACATATCCGGTTGCACCGGAGTCGGCTGCGCATCCTCCCTAGAGCGTTCAATCAACCACGACGGCAACTTCGCATCAGTCACTTCACCCGACTGCTCCCACCCATGCCCAATCAACATTTCCGCCACCTTCACAATCGCAGGCATCGGAATCGGATACGGCTGCGGAGAACCATCCTCACGCTCATTGGCCGTCATCAACGCAAACAACAACGACCGCGCCAACTTCACTGCGGGCGGATCATCCGGCGGCTCCGACAGCTCCGGCTGGGCCTCATCGACGACCTCGGCATCCACAACGTCGTCATCCATCACAACAATCCAATCGTCTGTAGAGCACCAGCAGCCTTGCTGACCTCACCGATCAGGCGTTCCAACGGATCTTGAAGAGTCCGCAAATCACCGAACTTCGGTTTCCACATGCCATCGGCACCCACCCCGAACTCCAGGGCAAGCTCACGATTGCGGCACACAAACACCCGCGCACCCAAGTATTTGCACGTCCCACCCACCCGATCACCGAGCCACCAATGCCCCACACCCCGATCACCGATCAGCCACGGGCTCGCATCAGCCACAGTGAAACTGAACGCAGTATCGGGGTCGGTTTCGCGACGCCGCTTCCGTAGATCAATCAGGCCGGACGGGGTGTAGGCCTGCGTCACACCCGTACAAGCGGTCTCAAGCTTGTGGCCCCACCCTTGTTGCGCCGCACGCATCGGCAAAGGCACCGACATGTAGGCAAGAATCGAATCCTCAAGGATCGGCATAAGGAATGCTGTGAGCACCCCGCCAAGAGATCCGACGTTGATATTGACACCCAAACCAACACCGACAACAACACCAAGGTTGTCTCCCAAAACATCTCCCGCGTAGGTCAGTACGGCCTCCAGGAGCGGATTGACACCAGGCATACTCCGACCGCCGGCGGTAATGCGGCAAGCACCACCCGGAGTGCGTCGGAATTCGAAATCCTTCAACCCGGTGATCTGCCCATCCAGATACACCACATACGGGTGAGACGCTTTCGTACCCAACAATCCGGCCACGTCATACCCCGACCCGGTGGGCTCGGGATCATCGGTGATCAGGTCGTAGGAGTCCTCCACATAGTCGGTGGTGACCCCCGCAATCGTGCGCGCCATACCAGACGCGAGATTGCCGAACAGCGAAGTACCCGACCGGTAGCCCGACTTGTCGACGATGTCGACGAACAATTGTCCTTGCCGCCAATTCGTGCCCGCCCCTGGCCACGGCTCCGGATCACCATCGCGCCACCGCCAACAATCCACCATGAGTTCGGCGTCTTCGAGGATTGGCTGGGCAATGCTCAACCAATCCTGTTTGATGTTGCCGGTGATGAATGTTGTCGGTGCAGCGGTACCCGCCAGTGAGCCGGGAACAACAACGATTTGGGATTGTGCCCACAACCCGCCCGACCAGTTCGCCGGATTCAAAATATCCAACGACATGTTGAAGTTCGTGGCCTGCAACCGCATCAACTGCATTGCCAGTGCGGCTTTGAGCCCCCAATCGGCGGGGGCGAACATGAAAAACTCTTTAGGCTGCGATATCAGGGAGATCGGTAGGAACGGATTGGATTGCATGTGGACGTATCGAAACTCATCCATGTCGGTGGAGAACTCGACGACAACCACATCACCGGACTCGCCACCCGACTTCAGGGTCGCCGATTCCATGCGCGCCCCGATACGCGCGCCTGATTTGTCGACCAGGGCGTGAATGTTGCGGGTTCCGCGTTCCTCTTCTTCCAACGCCCACCACGCCGCCCACGTCCGGCGCCGATCCTGAAAGTCAATCGGCAACGTCAGCGACAGCGATCCGACGTCGTTGAGTGGCAGCAGCAACGACCCCTGCGGATCGTGCACATCGCCGCGGGTAACCCAGTTCCCGTCACACAAGGTGATGCGCGGTGGCCGTGGTGCGGCGGCAATGCGGGTTTCGCGGATCTCCTGCGCCCACAACCGGAAGTCTTCGGCGGTATCCCCCGCATACGTGGTGATCACCGCAGACCACCCTCAGCCGACCAGAACCTCCGCAAATGCAATTCGATCTGTGCACTGGTGGAGCCGTTGAACTGCACCGGTATCAACGTCTTCTTCGTGCGCGGCGGGATCGGGAACAGGGGGAACACCCCGGCCATCTGCCCGGGCGCATTCGACAGGTCCGCCGCCACATACGTGTCGTAGCGGGGATCAGACATCACCGACCAGTTCACCGACAAGTTCGGGGTTTCGATCATGCGGTCGTCGAACTGGTTGACCGCCCACGACAGGTCAATCGTCTGCTCGCGGCCCCACGAAAAATCGGGGAACCGAAACTTACAACTACCGTTGGGGATGAGGGACCATTCCGGCCAACCCAACTGGTCAGTCGGATTCGACACGTTCACCCATGCGGTCTGCCAGCCCCCACCGCCAGGATGATCAACCAACAGTGTCAACGCCCGCGACTCGTACAACGGGTCAAGGATCTGCAAGGTGACGGTGACTTTCGCCTCCCCGTCAACCTCCCAATCCAAGTCCGGCGCGAACTCCAACTCCCTGGCGAGCTTCCCCGTCAGCCAGCGTGCCCCATCCTTGCCGGTGTGACGCCACTTCACCGTGTTGCGATGCCACATCGACCCGAACAATTTCCGCACCCGCGACACCGGACTACCAGCCCCGTCGCCGACATCCCACATGTCCAACTCGAACACCAGCTCGCCCACCGGAATGTCCACCCCACCCGGCAGCCCACCCTGAGAGGTGGGGATCGCACGGGCCGTGAACGCCGTACCCCACATGCCGCGCGGATTCTCCGCCAACGCAATACCCTGACGGCGCAACGCCTCCAGCTTCCCCGAGACCGGAATGGTGTCCTTCTCGCCGACAAGCTCGATGAGCGCCACAGCAGCCATCTACCGGGCCCCCAGCTTCGTGCGGATCTTGCGGTCCTGCGCAGCCTGCAACCGGCGCATCGACTCATCCCGCACATCACCATTCACCGTGATGTGGTCACCGGACTGGGCGAGCATCTGCCGGATCTGCTCCAACTTTTCGATCATCTGCCCACCACCGCCGACACGGTCGCGGGCAATGTTGATGGTCTCGGACACATCGGCCCACTGGTTGCGGTTCAAGATCGGCTCAGGCTGGCCAGTCTTGTTCACCCCGACTTGTCCGGGCATCAACCAGCCACCCTCGTCGAACAGTTTCGCCTCATTCACCAACTCGCCGGCCCGGGTCAGCTTCTGCCCGTATCGGTCGGGGAACGCGCTGCGCTGGACACGCTGGGCGGCGCCGCCGGGGTCTTGCTCCCATCCCGGTACACGCTGTAGGGCGCGGAAGAACCAGCCTGCAGACTTGTAGGCGTCCATGCGTTCGGCGACCGACCCCCATGCCCCGGCGCGCTGCTGGAAGATGCCCAGCGAATCGTGGTCGGACCCAACCGCATCGTGCGGGAACTTCAGCGACTCCGGCACCGATGAGTTGGCGTACATCTTCATCGGGTCACCCGACTCGACGAGTCCGGTGGCCACACCGATGGTCGCTGCCAGCTTGGTCAGGCCGAGGTCTTTCGCGGCCTTCACAACCTGGTACGGATAGTTCTTCGGGTCGCCCGTCTTGTCGTCGGTTTTGGTGTCGTCAGACTTCGGGCCCGAGTCAGACGACGAGCTGCTGCTGTTGTCGTCGGGCTGGTAGTTGCCCCAGATGCGTTTGCCGTTCTTGTCGGTGACCTTCACCTGGTTTTGCAGTTCGCTGAACGCCTTCAATGCGGGTGGCTCATCGGAGATGCCGAACACGCCGAGCATGTCGGCGACCTGCCCTGACACCAACTCTTGTGCGGCGAACCCAGCCCAACCCGAGATCGACGTCGGATACGACTTCTGGTCCCCACCCGCGCCGCCCTTGGCGTCGTTGTAGGCCTTCTTGCGGGCCTCTTTGTCGTCCTTGTACTCCTGGTCGAGCTTCTCCTTGGCCGCCTTGTACGCCGCCTTGTCCGCTTCGGTCGCAGCACCCCGGTCGACACGCTGCAAAGTCAGATCCTGGCGGCGCGTCTTCAAAGCGTCGTACTGCGGCTTGTAGCGGGCGCGGATCGCCTTGATCTTGTCCTTGTCCCCACCAGCAGCGTTGATCTCAGCGTCACGCTGACGATCCAGCTCGATCTTGTCGCGGGTGATCTGCCCACCCGCAGCCTTCAGATCAGAGTTCGTCGTGCCGATGTGGTACTTCGCCTTGAGGGCTGCGACGTCCTGGTCGTACTTGGTTTTGGCGTCGGTGTTGTCCTTGTCGTACTTGTCCTTTGAATCCTCGCCGGAATAGTCGTAGGTCTTCGACCCCGAGTCCGACGACGAGTCCGGCGCTGAGCCCGACGACGAGTCCGAGACAGCCGCACCGACCGCTGAGCCGATCTTCTCCATCGCCCAATGAACATGGTCGTCGTGGCGGCCGGCTCCGGCATAGAACCCGGACTCGCCGCCGCCGTCGCCGACGATCTTGCCGTTCTTGATCTGCCGCGCAAACCCGGGGCCGTGGATCAGTTCCAGTGAGCCGGGGAACTTGTCGGCGATCCAGCTCGCAATCTTCATCATCACCGACGACGAGTCGGTGATGTCGATGGCGCGGGCACCCATGTGGTTGTCGAACCCGGAGCCGACCGAGGCGGTGCGGGTGCCCGACATCATCGTGGAGCTGGGGAACACCGCACGGATCTGGTCCCACATCCAGCGTTGTAGATCGGTGGTCAAACCGATGTTCGGGGGGTTGCCGGTCTGGATTTTGCCGCCCGACAATCCCGGCGGCGACACGTAGCCACCACCCATGTAACCGGGGATCTCGCCGTGGGCGTTCATGTAGTCCAAGGCGCCGGGGTGGCGGGCCTCGATCTTGCGGCGCGACGACGAGTTGATGACCTGCTCGTCGCCGTGAACAACACCAGCGATGGCGGTGCGCGGATAGTTGCCGGTGTAGCCGCCGTCGAGGAACTCGCGGATCTTCGGCAAGCCCAGGGTGAAGCTCGGAGTCTTCTTCCCGAACACCTCGAAGCTGGGGATCTTGAACTCCAAGCGGTTCCAGGCCCGGATGATCCAGTTGATGACGCCCTTGAACGTCTCCTTGATGCCGTCCCACATGCCTGATGCGGCGGTGCGGATCTTCTGTGGAACGCCGGTGACGAACTGGACAATGTCGATGAACTTGCCGACCACCCAGTCTTTGACTTGGGTGAACTTCTCCGAGATCCAATCCTTCACCGTGGTGGCGACGGCCTTGATCTTGTCGAAGTTCTTCGTGACCAGCATCACCGCCAAACCGATGGGGCCGGTGATGATGGCAAGGAGCAGCTTCCAGTTCCGCTTGATGAAGCCGACGACCTTGCCGACGACGTCACCGATCTTGGTGAAGAACCCCTTGATCGCGGGCCAGGCGGTCTGGGTGAACCAGTTCACCGTTGCCGAGACAGCCGTCTTGATGCCGTTCCACACTGCGTGCACGATGTTGCGGAACGTCTCGGACTTCTTGTAGGCCAGGATGATGCCGCCGACGAGCGCTGCGATCGCGACGACGGCGATGCCGATCGGGTTGGCGTTCAGTGCCGCATTGAGCAGCCACTGCACACCGATCCATGCCAGCGTTGCCGCGCGCACCACACCAGACGCCGCCGCGTAGGCGAGGGTCTTGGCGGTCGCGCCGACCGCCCCGGCGCCGGTAAGCACCCAGCCGCCCGCGATCTTCGCAGCGTTCAGCACCGCACCCGCGCCCATTGCGACCCATCCGGCGATGATCTTGGCCGACGCGATGTTCGAGGTGATGGCCGCCTTGACCGCGCCGCCGGAGTTCATCAGCCAGCCCTTTACCGCCTGGCCGCCCGCCCAGATTGCGGTCGTGGCCATGACGGTCAACTGCGGGAGGAACACCGCGGTGATGACACCGGCGGCAACCTTCAGTTCAGTCGAGTGATCCCCAACGAACTTGTTGGTTCGGCTGAACGCCCCCTGGAGAAGGTCGAGACCCTTGACGAACCCGTTGAGCGCATTCTCAAGCGGCCCCTTGGCAATGTCGTAGAACTTGAGCAGCAGTTCCTCGGATGCGTTCTTGGCTCGCTCGAATGCGCCGGGGAGCCCAGCGGTCTGGGCGGCTGCAGTCTTTGCTGCAGACCCTTGCTTGAGCATCTTCGCGTTCATTTCGTCGAAGCCCTTGGAGCCTTCTTTGGCTGCGATTCCAGTGATACGCATAGCGTCAGACCCAAACAGGACGGCGGTGGCCGCCTGGTACTGCTCGTCAGTCATGCGCTTCGATGCCGTTTGGAGCTGCCCGAACAGGCTGGACATGCCGACGAACTTGCCGTTTGTGTCGTAGACGGTGAGACCGAGTTGTTTGATCGCAGCCTGTGCCGGATTGCCCTGGTCGGTAATCGACTGAAGTGTCGTCTTGAGCAGCGTGCCCGCGTCGGACCCTTTGATGCCGTTGTTCGCCAGAATGGCGATACTGGCCGCCGTGTCGCCCATTGTGAGACCGAACTGGTGAGCTACCGTGCCGCCCTGCTGCATGGCTGCGGCAACATCGACTATCTCGGCTGACGATTGGTTGGCGGAGTTTGTGAGAATGTCGGCAGCCTGGCCGGCGTAGGACGCATCTTTGCCGAAGGTTTGGAGAGCGGCCGACTGGATTGTTGCTGCCTGAGTCGCCGAAACCTGCGCTGCGGCAGCCAGCATGAGCGACCCCTTGGCGCCAGCCATAGCCTGATCGACAGAGAATCCACCCTTGGCCAACTCGACCATCGCCGCAGCCGCATCGGTGGCCGAGGTTGCCGGGAGAGAGATGTCGTTACCCAATTGGCGGGCTGTCTCCGACACCTTCGCGATCTGCGCCTCGGTCGCATTACCGACCGACTTCATCGTGTTCAGGCTGTTCGTGAGGTCGTTGCCGACCTTGATGGCAGCACCGAAAGATGCGCCGATACCCGCCAGGCCGACCGACCCGGCGAGCATCGGAAGGATGCCCTTGATCTTCCCGCCCAGCGTGGAGAACGTGCCACCCAGACGGTTGGCCCGCTTATCGACCTCACCCAAGCCGCCTGCGGCCTGATCTGATGCCCGCTTCAGTGCCGCCTTCTGCGTGGTCAGCTTCTTGTCGGCGTCGGCGACACGCTCAGAGGCTAGTTGGCTGTTGCGCTTGGCGGAAGCAACCTTTTCCTCGGCCGCGGCGAGGCGACCGGCATCGTTGACACCCTTGTCGCGCAGTGACTGCAACTGCGCCTCAGCGACCTTCACCTTGCCGGCGGCGTCAGCTTCTTTCGTGCGCGCCGCCAACACCTTTTGCGCAGCGGCGTCGACAGCAGACTTCTTCGTCTCGATGCCCTTGGCGATGGAGTCGCCCAGGGATGCGCCCGCCTTCTTGCCGATCCCACCTACAGAGCCGAGCGACTTGTTCAGCGATGCTTCGATGCCACGGATCGAGGGAATGATCTGGAGGGTTGTGTACGCCGAATTGGCCACGCTGAGCACCTCCAAGGGTCTACGATTCGGGGTTCAACGAGACAGGGAGAACTGATGAAGAAGATCGCGCTGGCTGCGCTCGCGGTGCTAGCTCTGGCGGCCTGCTCGTCAACCGGCGGCGGTGACAAGACTGACGACGGGGTGAAGCCGGGATCACCCGGCTATGTGCCCGGCGCGTACTGCGCGAACACCCACTACAACGGCGCCGAGTACTACATCCACTTCCTGCCGACGCCCACCGACTCCGGCGACGTCGGGTTGTGCGGCTCCGCGCAACGCACGCTGACGCAGCAGCAGTTCCGCGATCTAAACCTGACGATGCAATGCCAGCTTTCCGACGAGAAAACCATGCGTCAGAAGCACGGCATCGTGGCGTACTACTCCGACCCGAGTCCGAAGAGCGTCAAGGCTGCCAAGGCTATGTGCGCCTAGCGGCTTTCCTGCGCGCATACTCGGCCTTGCGGGCCTCGAACTTGGCGCGCAACTGCTGTTGCCGCTCCAGGCGCTCAGCTTCACCCAACGCGTAGCGCGCCGGATGATCGTCTGGCGTCTTGTCCGGGTCGTTGGTGTGGGCCTGCAACGTCAGCACCCACAGGTCTGCGAGCAGGTTGTCAGTCGTCGACCATGGCACGTTCCCGTTGTGGAGTTTGCGCACAAACATCGACTGCGGCTCGGACGCTATCTGGTTGACCAGATTGTGCAGCTTGCGTGGCGACAGGGTGCCGCGATAGAAGTCGAGCAGGTCGGTGTGGTGGTAGCGGGAGAGGTCTGCCTCCAGATCGTCGCCGTACTCGTCGAGCAGGCGCCAGAGGCTGCCTAGTTTCCCACTGCCTCCGCGATTGCCTCCGACAGTTCCCGGTAGTCGTCGAGCGTCGGGTTGACGTCGAGGAACCGCTCCCACTGCTCCAGTCCGAGCAGCTCGGAGGTGCCGCCGAACTCGTCGCCGTTGGCGAAAGCGATGGCCGACTTCACCGGCATCTTGCCCTTGATGGGAACCTTGAGGTCAACCCCGGCGACGGTCAGTGACAGATACCCGTCGACCGCCTCGGCGTGAGCTGCTTTCTTGCGCTTCTTCTTCGGCTTGTGGTCCTGCGGGCGGGGCGCGTTCGCGGGGATGCGTGACACCTTCCTCGGCGGCGCATCCTCCTCGTCGTCCTCGTATTCGGCGTCGATCACCTCAACGTCGTCGTAGTCCTCTTCGTACTCTTCACTCATGGGTAGCTCCTATTGGTGGTGGGAGCGCCACACATGTGGCGCGATAGCCGCGACGATGCGGCCAACACTTTCGATGGGCATCCCGCCGTCGACGAGTGCCCGGTGCAGATCAATCAGAGGCGCAGCGACCGAGTCACTCTCGGCTGCCTGCCTCTGCTCCTGCTGCTGCTCTTCCTTGGCCAGGCGAACAACCTTCGCCAACTTGGTGCGCAGAGACGCCGGCACCGACTCGCCCACAGCGAGTAGGCCGAGCCGGACACCGGCGTCACGCATCTCCGCCTCACTGGGCGGACGATCAACAGACATCGGGTAGCTCCAAGGTGGGTAGCCCCAAGGGGTTAGATCCCTGGCCGCCGGGGAGGAGCTACCCAAGCCCCCGGCGGCCAGAGCTGTTAGGCCGGAGCGACCGAGAACGTGCCGCCGGTCAGGCCGGCGCCCGATCCGGTGACCGCACCCGCGGCGGGCGGGGTGATCGTGTACGGGCCACCAGCCGAACCGGAGACGACCCACGCCGATGCGCCGTAGCCGTCGTCGAGCGCGACGAGAGCCGCCTTGACCGCCGAGTTCGCCGCGTTGTAGGCGATGGCCGCGGTGGTCTCCCCACCCCAGGTGAGGGTGAACGTGCCCGCCGACGGGCTACCCAGCGTCACCAGGTAATCGACCACCGAACCCGACACATCGGCCGACACGACCTGGAAGGCGTCGCCGTCAGCGTTGTTCGTCAAGTGGACGACGCAGCCGACGTTGGCGAGTTCGCCCTCGACGAAACCGCCGTGGTCCTTGACCTCGACCGGCGCCGGGGACAGCGAAACCCAGATGCGGGTACCGGTGTCGTTGTCGGTGACCTTGTACAGGACGTAGATCTGCACGTCCTTGGGGGCGCCGATCTTGTTCGGCGCCGAACCGGGCAGGACGAACGTACGGGTGACGTCGTTCTCCTCCAGGACGGTGAACCCGGATTCGAGTTCACCGTTCTTCAGCTTCACCCGGAACTTCGGGTGGCCGAAGGCGTTGAACTTCTTCACCTCGATGCTCGGGTTGAGGCTGATGCCTTTCTTCTCGTCGAGCAGGCCGACATGCGACCAGCCCAACGCATCGAGGTCATCGTCGGCATCAGCAGGGATGAGAGCCGAGATGTTGGCCACGTCAGCCTTCAACGCGATCCACACCTCCGCCTCATCGGGGATGAAAGTCGCGTCGGAATTGACGACTCCAGCGGGCATGATGTCCCTCCTTCAAGGGCTTTGAGAGCGCCCTCGCGGGCATGACAACCAGCCCCACCAAGTCGGGGGGTTGGGGTTGCGCGGTAGCTCCGACGCGCGGTCTAGGGGGTGGTCCGCATACGGGTGCGGACGGTGAACGACGCCAAATCGGCGCGAGTCTTAGGGTCGCGGGCATCCAAGATGCCCGTACCGGGTAGGACACAAGCGACACCGGGGATCACTTGGCCGAGTAGCTGGGCCATCGCCCAATTCACGTAGGTGCGGTCACGTCCACTGGTCCACGAGGTGACACGGATCTGCGGCGACGTGGCGACCGGCCAAATGTCCATCGGGCCGGAATCATCGGCGACCACCAATATGGGGCCGGCGCCGAACTTCCAGTCCGGCAGCTCGATCACCACCCGCAAGTCTGGGTGATCTGCTGCTGCGCGGGTTTTGAGCCAGTCCTTGATGATCTGGGCGCCGTCGACGGGGATCACTTCGACTTCACCTCAAGCCCCGCCTTGGCGGCTGCCCGAGTCAACGCCCCGTCTGTTGCCTGCCACGACGCCGGCACTGCCACCGAACCGGCCTCACGATCAGTGGTGTAGTGCTTGACGAACACCGCATCGGGATCGTCGGCAGCGTCTTTCACGTCGTCGCCGATCCGGTCAACGAGCTTGTTGATCTCGTCGACGATCTGCGGGTTCTCCCGCAGGATCGTTGCGATGCCCTTGTGGTCGAGTCGCACCGGGGAGAACGTCATCACGCCTCCCCGCGGGTGCACAGCACCTCTTGACCGTCGAAGCGTCCTGACCGCCAACTGTTGACGACAACCTGGTAGCGCTCACCACGCACTGTCAACTCGTCGGTGTTGACCAGGTCCACCGGGCGCGGAAAGTACACCGTCATCGCAATGTCGAGTCCCTCGCGGGCTCGTTCGGTGTAGCGGCGCGAAGCTCCAGGGGCAACCCTGAACGCCTTCAACGGTGTGGAGGTGGACGGAATGATCTTCCCGTCCTCATCCCGACCGCCACCACGATGCCGGGTCACCGTTTCGCTCATGACAACGCTGGCAACCTGTACAGGTCCAGTGTTCCGCGGTAGGCGAGGATCGCCTGTGCCGCAGAACCGGCACTGCCGCCGCCCCACTCGAACGGGCCGACTTTCGTCATGCCGCCGATGTCTGCGGCGTCAGCAATCTCCCCGGCCACCTGGGCCACCAACGCTGTGAACGGGCACTGCTCGTAGCCGTGTGTCAGTTCGACCTCGATGCCCCTCCACTTGGTGGTCCAGCATCCGTCGATGCGTTTCACATCACCGGAGGCCGACCATTCGTAGGTGTCGGGATCCAAGGCCGTGGTCTCGGTGACCGTGTCTACGTCGACGACGCGCAAGGTCGGCAGGGTGAGGATGTGACCGCCCTCGCCGTCGACGACCAGCGTGTGATCGGCGACGGGCCACACATGCCATCCGCAGTAGGCGCGGATCGCTTCGACGGTGGCATCGAGGTTGGCCTGACTGGCCGTAACACCCAGCTCGGCGGGCGTCAGGCCATGGTCAGGAGGCGTCGGCGTCGTCACTGGCCTTGTTCTGCGGCTTGCGTGACTTGCTCTCGACCGCCTTGGCCTTCTCCAGGCCGCGCGCCTCAGCGTCCTCAACCGGCATCAGCACGGTGTGCTCGATGCCGTTCACAACCACGATGTACTCGTCCATCAAGTCTCCTTCGATGAGCCGGACGCAAACCGGGCCGCGCAGGATTGCTGCGCGACCCGGTCTACGACTACGGGGTGGTCAGGGTGACCTTGACCAGGCCAAGCGGGCGACGAACAGCCAGGGCGACACGCTCCTCAGCGCGGATCGTCACCAGGTTGTTGGTGAAGTCGTCGACGTGGCTGTTGGTGGCCTCGACGCGAACCCCGCCCTTGCGGTACAGGGTCGACGACTGGCTGAACGCGCCGACCAGGGCGGTGCCCGCGGCGATGGCCGGGGTGACCACGGTCCGCAGACCCCACAGCGGCGGGTTCTCGGGGATGCCGCCCTGCCCGTACTGGCCGGCGAAGAAGCCACCGCCGTAGTACTGGTCGTTGCCGTCCTTCATCAGACGCAGACGCTGGTAGTCGGTCGGGTTGATGACGATGCCGTCCGCACGCAGACCCGACGCCGTCGACACCTTCGTGATGGCCTGGAAGATTGCATCGGCGTGAACGGCGGGGGTAGCGCCGGTCTCGGTCTGGATGCCAGCACGGTTGAGCAGGCCCAGCACGTTCTGGCCGGTGCCGTTGCCGTTGAGGAGCTGCTGCTCCTCGAACCACGACAGGTCGTAGAGCAGCCGTCCGTCGATCTCACTCTTGAGGAACGGGGCGTCCTCGATGAACTCGTCGGTGAGCTTGATGAACCCGGCGATCTTCTTCAGCGCGTCGACGACCGCGGTCGGGTTGACGTAGTGCATCTGCGGCTTCGCGCCACCCTCGGCGACCGTGGTGAACGCACCCTCGCGGGCACCCTCCACCAGGTAGGAGATGGCATTGCCTGAGATGCTGCCCTTGCCCAGGAGGTCGGCAACGGTGGTCTGCGGACGGTAGGTCTGCACGACCGTCTTGTCGTAGTCGGTGAGGAACGGGGTACCCGCGCTCCAACCGGTCAGGACGTGGCTGTCGGCGGCGGCCTTGAACTCCGGCGCCGACACCGACATGCCCGCGACGCCCTTGGCCTCAACGAGGCGTTCCATGGCGTGCTTCACGAAGTGCTCGCCCAGCGACTTGGCTTCCACCTCGCCGATGGTCTCCCCCGGCTCCTCCGGTGCAGCCTTCTCGAACGCGGCGATGATCTTCGCATCAGCCTTGACCTGGGTGATCTTGCCCTCCAGGTCGTCGATGCGGCCCTTGTACTCGGCCAGATTGGCGCGGTCCTCGTCCGACAGTGCCGCGTCGGCGGCCTTGCGTTCTGCGATCAGATCCTGCGCCTTCTTGACGAGGTCGTCGCGGTCTTCCTTGTAACCCATGTCGATCTCCTTCTGTGTCGCGGGTTAGTCGAGGCCTCGGGTGAGGAACTCGATTTCAGCCACCAGGAGGTCGGACGGGTTGAAACCGGACTTGCCAGCAGGCTCAGCCTCTGGGGTCGGGTCACCGTTGGACGGTTCCTGCGTGTCGGGCGCCGACTTGGCGCCCGGATTGATCGACGACAGGAGGTCGTCGATCAGCGAAGCACCGGACTTCATGGAGTCCGACACCTCGCGTAGCTTCAGTTCGTTTGCCTGGGCGATCTCACGGCCGGCCTTCGAGTCGAGCATCCCGGCGCGGAATGCTTCGACGGCAGCCTTGACTGCGACGATCTCGGTTTCGGGGTTTGCGCCAATGGGCACGATGGAGCATTCGTAGAGCTTCAGTTCGGTGAGTTCCCGAATGCCATCGGCCACGGTGGAGTCCAGGACATCGAAGGCGAACGACAACTCACGGATACGACCACCCTTGACCAGGCGGTACACCTGGGCGGCCTTCGGTGCATCGACATCGAGTTGGGCGACGATCTTGAGGCCCCGGTCGTCTTCCTCGGCCTTGATGACCGCACCGATGTTGTAGTCGGGGTCATCGAGGCGGTGCCCGAACAGCAGTGGGATCGGGGCACCGGAATCGGCCCACTCCTTCAGGGTGGCCTCGAACGCCCCCTTGCGGACAATGTCGCCGTAGGAGTCGACGTTGTCGAACACCGACGCATACGCGATGATCTGGCCCTCGGCGAGGCCTTCGACAGTGTCGGCAGACTTGATTTTGGCCGTCAGGTTCTTGACGTTCATCGGTACTCCTTGAGTCGGGCGGCCCGCTCGGACCGCGCCAGCGCGACCAGGGCCGCATCAACGTCGCCAACGGCGGTGTAGTGGGCGTTGGACTTCGGCTCGTCGCCAGGTTCAGCGGGGATCGGATCGTGGTCGCCGTTGGCGGTCACGTTCAACGGCTGCACCAAGTCATCGGCACCGTCGATGGATGGCATGTTCTGCAACGCCCGGTACTCGTTGCGCGTCATGTACGGGGCGCCGACGGCCTGAGAGGCGACCGCGGCCTGTTCCTCCTGGGAGCCACGCAGGCGGGCATCGACATTGAACTCGACATACACGTTGTCGGCGACACCGAGCAGTGGCAGGAGGAACGCGTTCAGCCGTTCCTCGATCATGCGGATGATCGGGCCCAGGGTTTCGCCATAGAGCATGCGACGGAACTCACGCACGTTCGAATAGTTGGCGTTGTCGAGCAAGCCGACCATCGTCGGATTGACGTGGTACACCGCCGCGACCGTCGACAGGCTGAGTTTCGCCACGTCGACGAACTGCTCTTCCTTTGAGGAGAAGCCCAAACGCTTGAGTTCGGCACCCTCATCGAGGAACGGCACGCCGCCGGCCTTGTAGCCGCCATCACCTGTGTAGGCGGCGTTGAACTGTCGCTGGAACTTGGTGCGCGCCTCCGGCGACATGGGCGGCGCCGTCGCCGGCCGCGTCACATAGGCGTTGACCCTGCCGCCGCGCTGCCACAACTGCTCACGGAACTTCGCGGCATAGATCTGCTCGGCCAGGATCTCCCGCAACGTCACCACAGGCGAACAGCCGAACAGTGCATCGGTTGGCGACCAGCCGTGGAAGTGCAGGATGTTCTCAGCCGGAATCTCCACTGCGCGCGGCTCCCCGGGGAACTGCACGGTGTAAGCCCGCACCCCATACGCCGTCTTGCCGACTGCACCAGTGACCCAGCTCGGGCGCAGCAGCCGCAATTCGAAGCCGTCGTCGAGCCGAACCAGCATCAGGTACACGTTGTCGTAGAGCGCCAGGTCCGACACCAGGCCGGCGATCAACTCGTAGCCGGTCTGCTCAGCATTGGGTCGGCGCAGCAAACGGGGCAGCGCATCATCACGCAACCGTTTACGTCCCCCGTCTGGTTGCCGCTCAAACGCCTGTAGGCCGAGCTGGGCGACGTTGCGGGCCAGGAAGTCCACCACCGTGCGCAGATGCGGCTGCGTCTTCCACAACTCCGCGGGCGACTTGTTCTTGAAACTGTCCAACAGCGATTCGAGGATCGGCTCAATCGTGACCTCGGTGGAGGGGATCGACGCCACGCGCCACGGGCGCAGCCAAGACGGCAACGAAGGCATCTAGCCTCCTCTCACAGCATCATGAAATCGACGGCATCGGAGTTGTAGGCCGACTCGGCGGTGTTGGTGTTGTTCAGCAGCCCCCACACCGCCAGCGTGACGGCCATGAGCTGGGTGATGTCGGCGTTCTTGTCCTTGCGGTCCCAGGCCCGCGAATCAGCCAGGGTGCGCCACTTCGCGGCAAGCATCGCCCTCATCAACCCCGGCTGACCGGTGTGGAACAGGCGCTGCTCGACGAGGGCGTCGTAGACCTGGCCGCACGCCTGCGCCAACTTCGGGGCGTTCGTGTACGTCAACTCAACGCCCAGGTCGATGAACTCGGGGATCAGCGACGCCGCCGAGGACCGTTCGTCGATCACGACCGCCGACGGCGACCATGAGTCGATGAGTTCCTTGGTGCGCGGCGCGATCCACGACGTGCCGTTCAACGTCTCGAACTCCGGCTTGTCGCGCACCGCGGGCACAGTCTCGACGTGAATGCGGCCGTCTGCGCGGTACCCGGCAATCGCAATGGCCGAATTGGTGCGCGGCAAGTTCACATACACGCCGACACTGACCGGGTCAGTCGGCGACGAGGACGGATCGGTGGAAGCCTTCACCATCTGCGGGGTGATCGCATCACCGGGCGCCATGTCCGGCCACACGCCCAACCCCTCGCGCAGGAACGACTCCGGCGACAGTTTCGCCTTCAACCGCAGGATCGACTCAGCCGGCGTGCGCCGCGGATACGACGGGTTCACCCGCCACGTCTCCGGCGAATCAGGGTCAGCATCAGGCTCGGCGCCGATCTCGATCCACACGGAATTCCTCAGCGAGCCATCCCAAGCCTGCGCCCTCATTTGGGTGAACGCCTCGGAAGCATCCTCCGGGCGCGGCGGTGTGCCGACATAGACGACCAGACCGAAGTCCGACGTGTTCACCGTCGCTATCTGCGCGTCCACCGCCCGCTCAGACATGATCTGCGCCTCATCGGCGATAATCACATCAACACCGGGAATGCCGCGACCGAATCCACGCTCACGAGCACCGAACAAGATGCGCGACCCGTTGTGGAAACGGATCTCCTCATCACCAGACCCGGTGAACACCTGCTTGATGTACGGGGCGATCATCTGCCGAGCAGCGAAGTCCTGCATCGCCAGGAACGTCTCACCATGGGTCTTCGAGTGGTGCGACGACCAAATCACCAACGTGTTCGGGCGATTCACACACAGCCCGAACACCATCCCCGACAACAAGTGCGTCTTACCGGCCTGACGACAAATCGAGATCCCGACGCCGCCAACCATCGCCGCCAACTTCCCGTCAGCACGCTTGGACAAGATCACCCGACCCGACTGGTCCTGCCAGTCATCGAACGTGATCCCCAACTTCCGGCGACACGTATCAGCCACCGCCGGCCAGCCCGTCGCCACAATCCCCTCGGGGACGACGAGCTTACGGGTCAGGTCAGAGAGCTTCCGCGTCCCAGGCTTCGTCTTCGACGGCGCCACCCTCGACTGCCTCCTTGTGCGCCTGGGCCGCCACCGACTCCAACGCCTGGATCTCCTTCGAGATCAACGCCATCTGCCGATGCAGGGCGGCTTTCGCCGGCCCCCTCTCGTCCGGGAGCGAAGCCACGATGTCGCGGCGCTGCGCCCGAAGGATCTCCAGATAGTCACCGCCGGCGACCGCCTCACTCAACGACTGAGGCTTGGGTGCCTTCTCCCCCGGTTCAACCGCACGCAGCTTCGAAGCCTTCTGAACAGCCACTTTCGGTCACCTCCTCGGGAGAAACGGAAAAATCGCGGGATATAAAACGCCGACTGCCGTGGG
>OFQW01000023.1_pt1 | contig 30484 bp, 34 predicted proteins | sample 1542941 | NCBI WGS metagenome assembly OFQW01 (sample SAMN07774219, study PRJEB24372) | wastewater metagenome | isolation source: Exp Tend NO 90WW | collected 2016-02 | reverse complement strand
ATTAACCAATAAAAAAGACACGATTTCTCTCGGTACCGCGCCGTTGCGAAGCTCTGGAGTAGAGCATTGGCATCGGCACCGAGACAAATAATGTCTTATTTTACTCCACTGACGGTCGCAACACCGTGTTTCATCTCTATACTAGCACAACTAAAAAGAGCTGTCAAACTATCGAATAACTAACGGATAATGCTTCTCCCACCACTGATCTCGTCTGTGCCACTCGATAACCGTCAGTCTCATCCACTTTACCCACTTAAGTGCTTGGTACATAGGTTTAAATCAATTTCTTATAGTGAGATATCATGTCTTCCAACTCCTTACTGGACCAGCGGGCTATCTCTCGGCCTCTCCGATTGAGTTGTTCTATAACCTCTGGACCGTACAGGTGAATCATCCGTTCAGCGTAGACTGGATAGTTCCCATTCCGAAAGACGTTGCAACCTACGCATTGGCAATGGCAATTACGTTCATCCCACCGAGTAGAGAACTTTCCACGTGAAACAAAATGGCCATTCTGCATGTATTTCCATTCCTGTCTGGTACCGCACGTAAAGCAAACCCCATCGTCTCTTTGGCGGATAAAGATAGAAAACACCTTATCAAGAGACTTAATCAGCTGCGTACGGGTAGGCTTCTTCTTAGAGGTTTTCTTTTTGGCTATCGGTCTTTTTTTAAGATTTGCCATAGTTACTTGTTTTTATTAGCACAATAGAGCCACGCTCCGAAATTACCCCGAGCGTCAAACTTCTGTTTGGCGATTTTCAAATTGATTTCAGGGTTTTCCGCTGCTTTGACACACTTGTTATACAGCTTTTCGTCTACAACCGTAGCATTGAAGTTCCGTCCGGAGAAAGCCGCCGGGCAATTCAGCCCATCAACCGCAGTAACAGAGAGGTTAATCTGCGCCAAACCGATAGAGAATGGACGACCATCAGCGGTAATATCCACTCCAGAATGACGGAACGGGTCAAGGTGGGACTCACAGTTGAATATACGGACGGCACGTTCAGCGTGTTCTCCGAATGTTTTGTTAATTAACCCAGTCAAACCGACCAGGCCGCCGTCTTTCCCGTTGTCTGGATGAGGGGCTGTATCCCTCGACTCGGGTGCTTTACGAACGGCCTCGTTGGTTTCAGTAAGGATAACAGGCAAAGTAACAGGCGGAAGTGCTGCCAGAGCCTCATTGGTAAAAGTCCAGTCTTTCTTGTGTTCAGAGTGCAGAACACCCCACATATGGAGATTGAAAGCCCAAACGAGTACGCAGAGCAACGCCAGCATCACGCTACGATGCATATAATCGGTCCAGGCTGCGTTTGAATACAAAACGTGTGACTTTATATCATTCTTAACTTTTTGTTTGTTGTATGTCATTTTATTGGTTTTGTTGATTAGGTTGTTCACCCGTGTCTCTCACCCAGCTGTTCACCCTGATACCAGTATATCACCTCCGCGGGGATAAGTCAAGTTTTATGAGTTGACAGATATTCAATGAAAATGGTAAAATAATTAAAGATTGTTATCTTACGGCGATCGGCAAGACCGAATCGAACAGCCCTAGGGATAGGCCAGACCTTCCCGCTCGCTGTAAGAAAATAAGTTTGAAATAGAGGCTTGAATAAAGCAAAAGTAATAGCTGAATACAGAAAAAAATGGCAGGTATTATTCACAACGATAGAGAACTCGGAGCAAGAGTCCGAAGACTGACTTTAAGAAAGATTGAGGCAGTCCTTAAAGGCGACGATGAAGAGTTTAAAAAAGCAGTGATACTGAAACTCTCAAGCTCAATCCTCCCAAGACTGAACGAAGTAACCGGAGAAGGAGGAGAGCCGATGAAGATAACGATAGAGATAGCCGGAGAGGTTGCAAGTAAAAACAAACTGAATGAGACTCTATAACGGTGATTGCATAGAAGTCCTTAAACAATTGGAAGAGAACAGTGTTGACGCAATCGTGACTGATCCTCCCTATGAGCTCGGATTCATGGGTAAGAGCTGGGACGGAACAGGCATCGCCAATGACAAAGAGATGTGGGCTGATGTACTCAGAGTCCTGAAGCCTGGTGGACACCTCTTAGCGTTCTCTGGAACCCGTACTTATCACAGAATGGCAGTAGCGATTGAAGACGCAGGGTTTGAAGTGAGAGATATGATTGAATGGGTGTATGGTTCAGGATTTCCTAAAAGTTTGAATATAGGTAAGGCGGTTGATAAGTTGCAAGGGAATAAGAGAGAGGTAGTGGGCAAAACACAATCAGCACAGTTCCAAGAAAAAGGTTACGAGTACAAAGGAAAAGCAAAAGGTTCTGGATTTGCAAATGAAAAGTATTGGGGGTTTGGCAACGATGTAACCAAAGGCACTTCAGAATGGGAAGGTTGGGGAACTGCTCTCAAACCAGCACACGAACCTATCTGTATGGCACGAAAGCCTTTAGCAGAAAAAACAGTAGCAGAGAACTGTTTGAAGTGGGGGACTGGGGGGATAAATATAGATGAGAGTAGGATATACGCACCCCTGAAAGTGGGTGAGAAGGTTTATATGACAAATCAAATAGGAAAAAGGGAAGCTTCTATAGAAGGTTTTGCGGATAATGGTAGATTAATACTTATTAAGTTTGATTCGGGAGCGACAAAAGTTGTTAATAAAAGAAGTGTAAAAAGAATCGCGAGTGAGAAACCGAGCGTCCCACAACCGCAGGGAGGAACGGGAGATATTTACGGTTTTAAGAATGGGCAAGGGAGAAGTGGGGAGATGTCGGATAACTCACAAGGCCGCTTCCCAGCCAACCTAATCCACGATAATAGTGAAGAAGTAAGAGAGTGCTTTCCTGATAGTAAAAGCCCAGCTAAAAGACAAACTAATAGCTGGTATCCAACAGGAGAAGCAAATGGTGTAGATGGGGAAGCTGAAGGATATGGCGACTCAGGCAACGCCTCTCGTTTCTTCAAATCAATAATCTATCAAGCAAAGGCAAGTAAGAGTGAGAGGAATAAGGGGTGTGAGGGGTTGGAACAACAGATCACAAGTGATGGGCGAGAAAAATCTATTGATAATGCTTTTCAAAGAGGAGAAACATTAAGACATAACAACCACCCAACAGTCAAACCCATCGCCCTCATGTCTTACCTCATCAAGATGGTAACTCCTAAAGGTGGAACAGTGCTTGACCCGTTCATGGGAAGTGGAAGCACCGGAGTAGCCGCCAAACAAAACGGCTACGACTTCATCGGAATTGAAAGAGAAGCTGATTATATAAAAATTGCAGAAGCGAGGATAAACGCAATACCGGATACGCTGATATGAAACTCCACATCACCCAAGCGGGGAAAAAGTCAAATAGCGAGTCAATAAAAAACCACCGTATCAGGTGGTTTTTAGTTTCTACTAATGAATTGCTACAACTTTACTGGGGATACAGTTACTAGGCGGAGCACGATCATCGTGACCGATTGAGCGGTTACGACCCATCCGGCAGGATATTCGCCGGCTATTGCCGCTAGGACACCAGCGACACCGGTCAATACAGCTACCCAAAAAGTCCGACTCTCTAAGATATGCTTTGTCATATTTACTTCGGTTATTTACTATTGATTAATCTTTTAATGATTTCTCCGAATAGACCGGAGATTGAATATGATTTGATATCAGCGGTTTCTCCGGATAGACGAGCTACCTCTTCTTCAAGCTCTCTATTCTTCACCAGAAGCTCCCCATTGTTTTCCAGGAGACGAGCGTTAGTCAGCCTGAGCTGTCCAGCAGCGAGCAATTCTACCTTGGCTTCTTTGAGTTTCTTAGTGGCTTCTTTCTGTTCGGATTCATTGAGGTTTTCACCGTATTCCTTTCCGCAAACCTCTCCGACGGCTTTTACAAAGTCCTTGTCCATTGTACCCATACCAGTTTCTTTATCAATAGTTAAAACATTATAAAACTCATCGGTTACTACATTAAGGTCCACTCTCCCGGCTACTCCCGGGACAACTCCATTCGAGGTGTACTGCCAGATATCCCAGGGTTTAGTTGGTTGGTACTTATAGTCAGGGATCCCGTCGTCTTTGGTGTCTCCTCCGGCGTACTTGTATCGAGGTATCCAGGTCGGATAGCCGATATCAGTGATAGTCGACATAGGAGCGTACAGAATGACAGTCTTTCCGGTCTTTGATACACGATCGCAGAACGTCTTGCACCATTCCATTGTTTGTCCGGTTTCCGCATCGAGAGCATAGAAGTCAGCACTTCCAGATTTTGACAGAAAAAACTCAGCTTCTTTCACAGGGTCGTTCTTATTGGCAAAATGGTATGCTCCGAATGGAATGTTTCTCTTCTTGGCCTCGGTGAGATTCTTCTGATATGTGTTGTCTACAAACCCGACTCCTTCTGTGCATTTTGCTATAAGAATATCAGGACGGAAAACAGTCCAGTCAATCTTGTTCCAGTGAGACGAATCTACTATTGTTCTCATTGTCATACCACGATTCTATCAAGAAGTAGCTGCATCGACTCTTCGTTGGTTATTTTCTTGAAAATGAGGTCATTGATACGTGAGCTGCAATGATCGCAGCTGTTCCCGTACTGCATGTACCTATCGATATCGTTAACGATAGGATGATTGCAGATGAAGCAAATCTGCTTTACATATTCTAAGTATCCATCCGGGTCATCTATCTCTTCTTCTTTTTGGATAGGTTTGATTTGATTTGACCATCGATCTCGGTAGAGTGGTCGTTTTTTTGGTTTCCTATCTCCAATGAGTTCTTCTGCCCGGTTCCGCATATCTTCCTCAGATGCTCTTCGACTATTGATATTGGTATCAAACTCATTGATAGATTCTCCTTTATCATAGGCTTTATAGAGTTTTCGCAATGTTTTTAGCATAAGCGTTGTAGCCTCTTTTTTCTATTGGCTGATTAAGCTGAGAGAGAATGACAATACCAATGAGTACCACGATACAAACAAGAGAAAGAACAGAAACAACAGCGACGCTGCAACGGAGGAGAACAATTTTTCGCTGCATGAGTTTTTCTTTTTCTTCGTGGAATCGCTGGACGATTCGTAAAGCGGGCTTGTAGACATCTTTTATAGTGGTTTCTTAAGAATTATCGCTCTCTCTATCGTCTTCCCGGAGTCAGGAAAACGATATATCCGTGAGCGGCAAGCAACTATCCGGAATTTCCGGATAGCTGAGGTTTCCCTTTCACAGCCCCGGAACGATTGCACAGTTATAACCCAACCCCTAGGCTAGTCCGAACATCACCTAGGGGGATAAGGGTATCAGGATTTTCACCTGACGTCGCAGTAGCCGCCATACGGTAACATCTGCCTAGCCTTGTATCCGCTGTTCGGCAGAGAATACTAGCAAATAATTGAGGTTTCCCTCTTGTAGCAATCACGATATGTTTCCATTCAGGTGCGACCTGAGTGCTCCCCAACGCCTGAACATATGCATTGACTAGGGTGTTCTCATTGATTGCTACAAGAGAGGCACGATATCACTATCATGCCATAATTTTACAACAAAATAATCATTTTGTGAAGAACTTAATAGGAGCGTTTTGTGTCCCTCTCCGACCGAGTCCGCAGGCCCGATGATAGTACCTCACATGCTGTTCCGATTGGACAAAGTCCATGAGATAGTCATGCACCGTGATATTCACCTTCTGGCCGCAATGAGGGCAGATGAAATTATGGTATCTGTTTTCCATTTTCTTTCTCCAAGATGCTTTCATTGAACGATTTCACTTCCTCACAGTTTCGCGAGCAAGTGACTTCGAGTCCATGACTCCATGTGCCATATCCATGGGAAAGTTTCCCGCAGATACAACAGAGCTTCTCCGGGAGCTTCTGCTCCGGAGCTTTCGCTTGGTTGGCTTTCATTTCTTCTCTCCTTTATAAAAGTACCCGGAGGCGTCCGAAGGCGCTACCGGCTGCCTTCACTTCTTTATCCATTCTTTCAACCCGTAGAGAGACCCGATGAATACAGATACACCAAGAAGAAACTTGATCGTACCTGAAAACACTCGCTGAGAAACAATCCCGAACCCGGTGTACTGCTTCCATGTATCGATGAGAGGTTGGAGTTCCTCTCTCCGGTATTTCTCTTCGGACTCAAGATGCAAATTCATTGATTCATATAACTTGTCCATTCGTTCCTCTTGGTCCTTAAACCTACGGAGAGTTTCTGGAGACGGCTTGTGGTGAGCGGCATGTTCATCAAGCGCCCTGAGGACGAGTTGATACATTTCTAGTTTTTCTTCTTGGTTTTTCATAGGCTCGCTACAGCTCATGGTTAAATGTCGAGCCTATTTTCATACTAAAATATCATTATTCTGCGGAGGTTAGTCGAGGTAGATTGCAGGCAGTAGAGCCACTTCACTGTCCCGGCGGTTGAGAGGTTTTTAATCCATATCTTGTTTCCCAAGAGAGCAGCTCCACCGAAGTACCAGTCCGAAGTCATAGGGAAAACTGTATTTCCAATGAGGTCGTACTTGTAGAATCTCTGTGGGATAGCGGCCGTTCCTTCTTTGGCAATGTAAAGGTACTGTCCTGACCATTCAGTCGAATCTCCAGTAGCGAAGGTCTGAAGAGATGGTTGGTAGGTAACTGCAAGCCAAGCCCCTGCGCCATTCGTCCCGCCTGAGATGTCGAATCGGTCGAGAACCGAAGTACCACCACGAAGAGAGTAGATGTAGCGTCCGTCCTTAATATCAGTGATGTCAGCCCAGTTTGTGTCACCAGTCTCCCCTACCCAGTCGGCACTCATACCAGCGATAGGCGCACCAGCCCGAGCAGTCGTAGGAGCTACTGTAGCCCAAGAGTTCCCTGAGATAGAGTATTTATACATGGTGACAGCGTTGTTTCCGAGAGCGTAGAGAGCGTTTTCATCACCTTCGATAACGAATTGTGAGGTAGCGTCAATTGTGGCTCCTGCTCCGAACGTAAGAGTATCAGTAGTGTTGTCAGTGATGCGAGACTTCTGGCCGACTCCTGTTCCAGCTGTGATTCTTACCTGGTAGTTAATCCACTGGTCGTTTGTCCAACCTTTTCCAGTGCAAACGAGGGTGGTAGAAGAACCAGAGGTAGCAGTTCCTGAATCGTACGAGTCAGAACGAAGGTAAGGGCTGACGAGCCGCCCGTCTGTTCCCCAAGATGCCGGGAGGCCAGTGTTTGTGAGTGAAGACCACGCACCTGTCGCGATGTCATACCGACGGAATGAAGTGGCTGCGAGTGTTCCGGCAGACAAGACAAAGAACGAGCCGGATGAGATTCGGAAGGTGTCGTTGTTCGCTACTGATGAAGGCGCGGCGTTGAAAGTGATAGTAATCGTTCCTGTTCCTCCGTTTGTTTCAATCGCGGTAATTGTTCGGCGTTGACCAATGTTTCCAGCCGTGCCAGAAAGGAATTCAATCTCATCACCAACCACGTTTCCGTTGATGTTATGAGTGGCTGCGTTTACCGTGAGAGTCGTCGTGCTTCCGCCTGTAGCGGTATAGGTAGTTGACCAAGGCAGATGCGTACCGCAAGCTCCAGCGCCGAATGTTCCACCAAATGCTCCTGAAGCAATAGGCAACCAATCATCCGCAAAATGGTCGTAGAGATAGTGAACGGTAGCAGATACCATGTACAAAGAGTAACGGCGGTTCCCTACACCACCAGATACGACAAAGGCTCCGGCGGCGGTTGTGGTCGGAGCAGGTGTCATAGTCTGCCACTCTTTTCGATGAAGTATTGGTACGTTGTTCTGGGTTTCCGGCATATTTATGCGGTTACATTATTTATATTCGCTAATACAGCGGTCTGGTTGTTTATGTCATGTGCCATTTCAGAGGCAGGGATTCCTGTTCCAAAGTTTGTGAGTGAGCTGACGACGGTACTCGCGACTGTGGCGGTGACTGTTCCTGATACTGGTAATGTCGCAGCGTTTGGCGTTACTCTCAGCCCCGGCGCTCCACTGTTCATGGCGCTGGCAAGCGGAGCGAGTCGCTGGGAAAGTTCTTGGAGGGTTCCAATGAGCGAGATGAGCGTTTCTTGGTTGACTATCTGAGTGTCAAGTTTTGTATTGGTTGCTGTTCCAATCGTTTCAAGCCCATCGGTATTCAAATCAATGTCCCCTGTGTCTATCTTTACATTGCCAAGAGCCGTGATGATGGCGTCCTGTTTCGCTTCAGTAGCCCCACCAGCAGGAGCAGGGATAGTGATGTTTTCAATGGCCGTAACAATGGAGGTCTGCCCTTCCTCTGTAGCAGGGTTGAGAATAGTCCCGTTCTCTGAGCGTAATTGTACAGCTCCAGGACCACCACCGAAACCTCCAATACTTGAGAGAGCCTTGAGGAGCTTCTTAAACTGGCCCTCATCAATTTTCATCGTATCTAAAGCTGGGAGAAGTTTGCCAGAAATTTCTTTGAGGATGTCGGTATAGTCTTGAGACTTCGGTACGATCGCCGATAGTTTCGTTATGGCTTGCACTACGTCTTTATCAGACTTTGTTTTCTTCAGTTCTTCAATCGCATTTTTAATGAGCTCCTTTGTTTCAGTATCTTCTTTTCCAATAATTTTATCAAGCTTTCTCTCGATACTAGAAAGGTCTGGGACGTTAACTGTCATTTTCTCAGGGAAAGCAGGAAACTTTGGGTATTCTGGTATAGCTGGGAATGGAGGTATCTCTGTCTTTTCTATGACAATTTCTTTTTCAAGTATCTTTGTAAGTATTTCTTTAATTTCAGAAATAGAAAGAGAAAGCTCTTGACTCTTGGTTTCCCTGTCAGCTCTTTTCTGCATTGCCTTTTCTGCTATTTCGTTTATTTCCATTGTAGTTGTTTTGATTATGCGGTAGCAACCTGAATAACTGAACAATCGACATTATAGGTAATTCCAGTAAACGTTCCGGTAGTCTTAAAGACGACATTCGTACTGGCTTTCGCACGTATCGTCAATGGAATCCCTTCGTATGGGCCAGCTCCTGTTACGTTGGTAATAGCAGTGATAATCGTCCCAGCTAGTTGAGCAAACGGAATAGTAACAGTCCTGGCGACATTACTCTCGTCAGTGTAATCAGCTGTAACAGTAATGCTATGCGTCGTCGAGGTCGTCACCAGTACGTTTGCGAGAAGCTGAAGTGTCACATCCGCTGCGTTGGCCGTTACGGTGAGGACATTCGTATTGGCCGCTGTTTGTGCTGTTGCTCGAGCGTGCCCTGATGTGATGGCAAACGTTCCATCAGAATTCGGAAAAGTAAATGTTTTGTCTGTATCACTAAGAGAAGACGTGTTTAAAATAGAACTAACATCATTTACAATATTATATATTTTTACTACTCCAGCAGACGTACCACCGTTCCCAGGTTCCATAGAAATATCACCACCGGAAGTATTCCCATACCCACTCACAATACGTATATCACCACCAAATGATCCCCCGCTCACCTCTTGAGTACTACCAGCAAAAATTGTGACATCGCCACCATCACCATTTGTTGCACCACCGTCTCCAGCGACTAACTGTATATCAGAACCACTATCACTACTAGATGCAGTTCCTACAATAATAGCTACACCAGCTCCAGCTCCAGCTCCAGCAGGAACAATGAGAGATAATCCATTTGTTACATCACCAGATATATTATTAATAGAAAGTACATTGGTCGTTTTGTTATACGTCAGACCAGCATCTCCTCCGAGCGCCCCGCCGTCATTGAATTGTACCTGAGTATCAGAACCCCCCGGAGCAGCAGACACAGCGATATCTCCACTCCCTAAGATAGAAGTCGAGTTAATGGTCTTAATATTCGTTCCAGAAACAAGGGTGTCTTGCTTGGAGGCTGCCAATCCAGAGTACTGAGTGTTAGTGGCGTTATCACCAGTATTTGTGCCAGAAGTATTCCCGATGACGACGAGTTGAGCATCGGTAACATAGTTGTCGTCTACACCGAGAGAAGAAGCTTTCCCATTGAGCTGCGTCTGAATAGCTGAGGTCACTCCATCAACATAATTGATTTCAGTGACTGAGGCGGTAACATCAGAAATATCAGATAGAGTCAGAGTCTCTACGGAAACGATAGGGTTTGCAGGGTCAGTAGAATCTACGTCTATATTATTCCCAGCAACAACTGAATCGACCGATCCTCCTCCAACTCCTCCTGAAGACGCAATACTGATAGTATCGTTTGTTTTCGTGAGAGTTATATTTGAACCAGCGACCAGTTTATCTTCCAAAGTACCCGGGGTTCCTGTAGAATCGACTTTGACTAAACCAGTATATGACTGGCCTCCTCCGATGATTGGTTTTGGAAGGTTCTTGATAGCCGAAGCATCCAGTCTTTCATCGCCTGTCAGGGTTTCAAGCTTTCCTTTAATTTCTTTCGGAGTGTCAGGAGAACCGTCTTTTCCAGTGTCTCCTTTCTTTCCGTCTTGAGGAATTTTAATCCTCATCATTATCTTCTCGATTATTGCAGATTCGTTTACCTTCGGCATTTTCTCTAGAACTACTGGGAGAAGCTCTCTGACAACTAGTTCGATATCAGCATCAGCACCGTCTTTACCGTTTTCTGGTATCTTGATTCTTTCGAGTACCTTCGGGATAACAGAATTGATGATAGCTTCTTCGTCGGAATCCAACCCTTTTTCCCCCTGAGGACCCTGTATAGAAGACAGTAGCTCTGACATGCTATCAATAAATTCAGGAGATTCTTTCTTCTCTTTTTCTTTGAGATATTTATCAGGAGATTCAACAGAGTCATCTATCTCGTGCTCTTTTCCTAATTCATCGGTACCATAAAATACGTTCTTATTTCCAAGACGCTTATACGTGCTTCTTTTTACTTCCATCAGTCCATGCACCTTATGGTAGACGAGATCTCCTTTTTTCATAGGTTATTTCTTATGTGCTTTCTTCCAGAGGTCGGTGAGTTGGGATTTGGTTTGCAATACTTCTTTATTTAGTATCCGCAGTTCTCCTTCATTTCCTTTGGACATATCAAGGACATCGTAACCTTGTTTTCTCGCCCAGATTGCAGCCTTTCCAGCAAAATCTGTTCCTTCTCCTGAACCTCTGACGGAATTTGGAACATCCTCAAGACTAATAACTTTTGCCCCAGGAATGAGGTTATTTTCTATCGTATAACCAGCTAACCCCCTAGAAGCGGCGTATTTTTTGGCAACACTTGGGTCTAGTGTGACAGAAAGACCCTCTCTTGGGATATGCCCAGCCTTTAACAGATTCGCTCCTTCATCATTGGTTCCTCTAAATAATGTTTTCGTATTGAACACAAACTCCTCTGGTGTCTTATACTTCCTGGCTTCGGAGAGGAGAGGGTCGTCTGGATTAGATTTTCCAGTCAAAAGTTTTTTCATACCATTCTTCAACTTTAAAGCTTCCGGCATTGAATAGTATTCATCGAATTCAATCCCCGCTTTCTTGAACCTATTATTCCACGCAGACATGACGCTTTCAGAGATATTTCCTTTTATCTTTTGAGCGTACTTGATATCATCCATCGTTTCTTCAAGGTTTTTTATGGTGTCTAGGTTAATCTTAGGACTTGTCTTGGCTTTTTGCAATTGTGACTCTATATTTTTGCTGTAGTCTTTCAGAGCTCCGACAAAAGCCGAGCTATTCAGTTTCTTCCATTCTGACTCAGTGAACTCTTGACCTGATCGGGTAATGTCTCGAAGATTCAATCCACCTTTCCCTTTAAGAGATTCGAGGCCTTTGATGACAGCCGGTTTATCAATTGGATTGCTCTCACGGAGGATCTCTTTAAAACTTCTTTTAAGAGCGTTTTCTGGATCACGTAACGATCGCATCGTTTTAGCCAATATATTCAAACCAACGCCACGGATTGCCGCCTGAGGTCCTTGGGTAACCATACCAACAATAGCGTCAAGCGTACCGAATCCTTCTACCCACTGAGGAAACCCATTCCCAACGCCACGAGCTGATTTCTTGAACTGATTGATAAGACCATTTTCGACACTCTTCAGTTCAGAATACTGATTCCGAAGTGCTTGGTAGCCTTTGACTCCTGGCCCAGTAGACTCTATCTTTGAATCCATCATCTCTCGAAGGGTTCGAGAAAGCAAAGACGATACTTCGCTTCCAGCTTTATCCGACATCGGGTTGATATCAACATTGATATTTTCAATGAATTTCTGAATATCAGATGGGTCAACTTCTCTAAAAACAACCCCATTCGGAGTTTCATCAGCATAATTCCTCGTCATATCTCCAATAAGAGTCTCCGCCTTGTTTCTCCAAGCGGTTGTAGAATTAGCAGTCGATTGGCGAAGAGCTGCAATAGCTTTCTGGAAATCATCAGCTCCAAAAGAAACTCCTTGTTCACCGGCTTCTTTAGCCATATTCGTCCACTGGTTATATAGACTGTCTTTAGTCTGTTTCAAAGCCTGGAGAGTTTCACCAAATGTGGCCTTTGTAGGTTCAAAGACTTTTTCGATTCCATCAATATCTTTCACCACTGTATTCTTGGCATTTTTGGCAATAGTCCTGAAAGCGTTTACTGCCTTCGGTATAGCTTTTTCTGTATCAGCCAAACCCATTCTACCGGTCATACCGACTGCCTTACCGACATTCTTCTCAAGTGACCCGGTGAGTATTCTTCTTACCCCGGTACCAGCTTCTTCTCCCACGTACTGCGCTGTTTTAATAGCCTGAGAACCTACTTGCTTCGTACCAAATCCAATAGGTGCTGCACTAGCGATATTACCGACTGCTTCAATATCCTTAGCGAGTCGAGGATTAGCTTCTCTAAATTGTCCATAGCCAGTCGCTACTGACGAAGCAGTCCTACCAACAGCCTGACCAAACTTTGACTGCGCAATAGAGGCAGCATCAGCTTTCAGAGCATCCTGCCGCTGTTGTGGAAGTGCTCTGAAACCAGCTTTTGCTGTAGTTCCTACTACGTTCCCAATCACATCCGTGAATCCACCAGCTACTTGCCCGGCTCCACGAAGCCTGTATTCCTGTGGAGATATTTTACCCTGAGAAAACTCTCTTGCATCACTCATTACGTTCTGTTTTCTCTTGTTCAGGTCTTCACCAAGACGCTGAAAGAATCCACCAGCTTTTTTCGCTGCTGTAGCCGCTTTCCTCTCTTGAGGATTAAGTCCTTGGACTGAATTGTCTTGAATGAATGGCATAGTATCGTTTTATTAGCGCTTTTGATACTTATCTGGATCGTACTCATAATCTGGAATCTGACCAGCCTGACCGGTATTCAGGTCGTAAACATTAATGAAGTTCGGATTGAATATACCCATCGTAGCTGCTTTATTCAGAGTTCCAGAAAGAGCTTCACGAACACGTTTTGTCTCATCCTTAAATCCCTGTTCAGACATATTCAGATTGAGAGTCGTCGCCGCGCTAGAAAGAGTCGCAAACTCCCTATCAGACATAGCACCGAGTCCACGAAGCTGCTGAAGCTCTGGGAGGACAAGGAGTGATTTGACTTGTTCAACTTGACGTTCGAAGTCAGCCGTCTCACCGCTCAGCGTGGGTAGTTTGCTCGATATTGGACCAACTGCACTCGACAACCCGCTCATTTCTGACAGACGACTAACGGCCTGAGCCGCAGTGTACGCTTGATTGGCACCGGTAATCTGTGCGTTTTGAGCTTTCATTTGCTCTGTAGTCATTTGTCCGCCTATCGCCGGAAGACCATTTCTTCTTCTCAGTTCATTGTCAATGACGCTTCCTTCGCTGACATCATATCCCTGATCAGCAAGCATCTGAGCTGTCTGTTCCCAGTCACCTCCGGTTTTCTGCAAAGCAGCAGCAGTAGCACGAAGTTCAGGGCTGGTCCCAGCTGCGCTTGATCCTGCCCGTCTCGAAGCCGCAGCTGATAGAGCATAGTTTCTATCGCTTTCAATCTTCGACTGTTCAAAGGCTCGATCTTGGTTGTACTGACCCAGTTCCAACTGGTACTGATTGAGCTGATTGGAAATCTTATCTTGGAAAGTCTTGTACGCGCTCGAATAGGCCCCTTCTACCTTAGAAGAAACATAATCCTTTTGTGCTTGAGCTATTTCTGAGAGCGTACCTTGGTATTGGAGGTTAGCTGACTGTTCTTGGAATCCGATGTCTCGTAAAGCTCCACCCTCCTGCGCTCCGATGCGGTTCTCCTGATCAATAGCTCCACCTGAAAAGAAAGCTCCCCGACGGTTTATGTTCTCTTGTTCTCTTTTTAAAAGCTGAGCGAACTCATCCTTTGTCTTGACCTTAGCATCTTCAGCCTGAGCCTTTGTAAGAGCCTGGAGTCCTTCAATCTGCTTTACTTGTGGATTGTAGATGGAAGAAGCCTCAGCCGTATACTGTGGGACAAGTTTGGAAGAGTCAAAGCTAAAACTCCCTGTTTTTGGAGCTTTAGGCGCGCTCAAAGAAGAACCGGACGAACTTTTTACAGATGAGCCAGATGAGCCAGATGAATACGGCATCGCCTTTCCGGATTGCTTTGCTGCGTATTCTCTTGCGGACAGGCCGCCTCGTGATTTTGATGCCATAGCTTAATGAAAATCAATCCAGGCTCCCGATGCTCTCCCCTGGAATTTATTAGTAGTTTCGTTATATATAATCTGAGAGTTTTCTGGATTTTGTAATGCGTCTCTTTCGGTCGACGTCATAGAAGGTGCCATGAACTTCATCAGTATCCGTCTGATCTGCGGTTCATAGTTTCTTGAGATCGTCCGAAAGATATCCATTATGGTAATGCTTTATAGATTGGTGACCACTTGCTTTTTCCGCAATTTGATACCCCTCGAACCTGAAATGTGTACATCTTGCCGTTCTTCAGGTTCTTTATTTTCTCACGGGAATCATCTGCTGATTTCTTCGTCTTTCCATTTATTTTTATCTCTACTTCATGAGCTCGATTAGAGTCTGCCCATGTAAGAGTAACCATCTTGTCATTTAGTTTCTCTTTCTTTATCCCAGTTATCCAGTGTGGAGTCTCCGGTTTTTTAGTAACAGAACAGTTATAGAGAGGGTTTTCTTCGAAATGAACACCTCCTCCGGACCCTTTAGCATCAACTGAATAAGGGATTGCTACAGCTATTAAGATGATGAGTAGTTTTTTCATAATTAAGCGGTTCTTTTCCACATGTACGTCACGATATAAGGAGGCATTGTTGATCCAGCTGCAGTTGTAAACGTGTGAGTGTGTGCGTCTCCGTTAATGGAAGCATTCTCATCTCCAAGGTTGACAAACTCCGTGTCACCGGATGGGGCAGATGTAGTACCAGTATGTGTGTGTGTTTTAGCTCCACCAGTCTCTTCAACCGTGTCAAAATCAGTATCTCCAGAATTTAACCCAATTAGTGTCTTACCGGCTGCAAATGCCGACCACGTACCAAATCCGAGAAGTGTCGCTGGGTTAGTTGAGACAACTGCGATATACACTGAACCGACTGGCCAAACAGTTGAAGCGAGAAAATGAATCGTTGCATCTGCTACATGGGCGTTATAGTCAGTCTCGATGGCTTGTAAGTCTGTTTTCAGAGTCGCTGTACTCGGCTTGTTAGAGCTAGAGTACGTTGAGTCCGGAAAGGTGAGTGATATGCTCATAATTTAGTGGAAATTACCTTTTACTAAGAATTTATATGCGAGACCGTAGAAACTGACATCTTTATTAGTTGAAACTGTTATCTTGAGCTGTATTCCGTACGGGTCTTGTGACTTTTCGAGGTCTTGAAAGATTTTGTTGGTCGCCAGTCCGGAGAACGAATACCCTTCTGAAAAACCACCGGTCTCTCCCGAGTCATACGTCCAGTCAATATCTTCTCCGCTCGCTGTTCTCGAAACATCCACCCACTGTCCATTCTTATCAAAGCGGTAGGAGAGCGTGAAGTATGTCTCTTGTTCAACGAATACATCAATAAACGACTTTACGTACCGTTTTAGATAGTATGGGTCGTTTTCCTGAAAAAACTTCGTCGAGAAGTAACAAGTCTGTTCTCCGCCATTCAATCCCTGAGTCACTGAAGAGTCCCGGAAGTCGTTGATATAGGCGAACAACGCCGTGTAGAGAGAAGCTCCGAAATAGAGGCGTGTCCGAGATACTGACGATACAAATCTGTTTTCCACCCCATAACACCCGATACTCCGTCGATTCCTAGTGATTACGTATGGATTCTCATTCTTTCCGGTATAGAGCTTCCGGTTGACAACCAGCTCTATAGAATTGTAGTTATTCGAGCTTTCCGGAAGGGCCAATCGATACTTCCCATTGAAATACACAGCGCACATGAGCGAAGTATTCTGAGGTGCAATGTTTGTCCGAGATATATTCCCTGAAATCACTCTGACAGTATCAGTATACTCGTAGATCTCACCATTCGGACCAGCCCAGATGAGAGAGTTTTCAGTAGAAACAGCCGTACGTCCGACACACGGTGCGTACCCGAGTGGGTCAACACTGACCGTCCCTTCGGTTACGTCAGAAATCGAATAGAATCGAGTCGTTTTATTCACAAACAGTCCTCCTGACGGAGTGATGACCGCGTCTACGATATCATCTGAGTCGTTCTTTCCGATGAATTGGTAGTTAGAAGCACCGATGGTTAACGGATCGTTTATATCACTCCAGTCGATACGGGAAGGTACTGATGGCTGTGATAGGTATAGAATACGATTCAACCCGTTGTGGAGCAGTTTACGAGCCTTTGGGAGCGAACTACGTAGTGTCCAGGTTATTCCATCAGTCGAAGACATGACTGAATCAGTACCGTTAGACCAAAGTACGATATCGTTCAGCATTTCGAACGAACACTGGATTTGTGAGAGTACCACCGTCACGGCCGGAGAAGCATAGTTTGGAAGAGTACAGTTCGTCCATGTTCCGCTCCCGTTATCGTATTCCAGTGTTGTTCCTCTCTGACGAATCAATCTCTGAGTCCCAGAAGAAAACCTCGCATGAAAAATACCCCAAAATCTGTCGGCTGTTGGTGTTCCATACATGACGTATCCCGGTGAGGTACGGATAGTCTTGTCATCCACTTCGAAATTCTCACAGGAAGCCATCTCGTTATCAGATATTTCCGTCGGATCGGCAACGTCATTCAAACCTCCTGAAAGGTTGGGAATGTTTCGCACTTTGTAGGCGTTCCGATAGGGCATAAACTACATTCCGAAGAATTTAGGCTTAGTGGGAGTGAACTGAGCGGCGAGTTCTTTTTTCATGTCTTGGAGAGAAGCGGCGTACTTGGCTTGATATTCAATAGCTTCTGGCACTCCTTCATACATTTTAAATCGTGCATTCGCCCCGAGGATGATGACATTCATGTATCGGTCTGGGATGATAGAGACGGTAGATCCTTCGAGTTCTGATTGAACCGGGACTAATACCACCTCCAGAGTACCGGCGTTATCCGGTGTCGGGACAAGGATGACGTTCTGAGCGTTCCGATAGTACGAGTGTGGGGTTCCATTATCAGAATTGTAGAATCTTTCTATCGCATCTGACTCAGATATCTCCTGTAGCACGTTAAAATTGCTTTCAGACGCGTTTTTCCACAGACACCGTACCGTTTCATAGAAAGCTGTTGGAGTGTACTCCTGAGCGCCTTCTACAGCGGTTACTGAATAGGTATCTGTTCCGACGAGATAACGTGATACATGCTTCAGAACCTCCTGATAGGTATCTTTCAACGCCCGTTCGATAACAGTCTGAGCTCTAGCCGACGCATCATCGACTTCTGCCTGTACGATAGCAGTATAGGTACTGAGTGTTGCCATAATTAGACTATTTGATGACTGCTGAATTTATCTTTATACGCCAATTGTCTGTCTGCCGCTTCTTTCTTGAGAAACTCCCTATTTTCTTCACTGTCCTGACCAGCATCGAGCATCCATGACCCACAATGCGGGCATCTTTCCTTCGTACTCGAGGAATTGATATGGCAATAATTCGGACAAATGTAGTTTTTCATTTTTTTACTTAATTTCTTATTCCGAGAGCCAAACCAATTGGCTCCCATACAAGCTATTAAGTTTTAATCTATCTAGCGATAGAGCAGCACGCCATGATCCGGACGGAGAACATTCGTACCAAATAGGCAGCGAGCGTTCACAATCAGACCCTGGTATCGGAGGCTGTACTCTTGCTGAACTTCAACATCCTTCTGCATCGCGAGTCCGATAGCAGACTTGTGGAAATATCCGTTCTTGTAGTACGTCGAGACTGGGGAACCGGCAGTTCCAGTATTCAGGTTCGTGGTCTTCACGACTGGGGAACCGAGAATGAGGTACTGCAGCTGACCCTTCACGAGCGCCTTCGTATCCGAGAAGTCCATCGAAGTGAAGTAGTTTCCGGTGTCAGCCATGAGGTCACGGATGGCATTCGGAGACAGGAACCACACACGGTCTTCCTCCGGGACATTGAGCAAGTCGAGAGTCTTCTGAGCATCCAGAAGGTCATTCTTGTCAATAGCAGTCGTCGGAGTGGTCTCGTTGATGATTGAGTTCACCGTGAATTCGTCCATTTCATCAGCCAGGACATCGTCAATGCGCTTGGCAATGGCGTAACCGCAGCGCTCGATAGCGAGAGCCTTAGCATCCGTCTTCGCCTGAGCAGAGAGGGTGTCGAGGATAACTTCTGGGCAAACAGCGAGTTCGTTGACAGTCAGGCTCTTCTTCGTCTCGATAGGAGCAGAGAGAAGGTCCATGAGGTCGTTACCGTCCGAGTAAGCGGAAGCGGTAAGAGCGGTCGAAGTAGGGAAGTCAATGGTCTGTCCCATGAAGGAAACATCTTCGCTCCGGATCGTGACGAACTTCGCAAACTGGAGATTCGCCTGACGGAACTTGATGATATAGTCGGAGACTACCTTCGGGATGAACACTGCACCCTGCTGGCGACCCGTAGTGTTGGCAATAGAGGCCATAGTTTTAGGGGCTAGTTTAAATTAGTTGCCCCATTCCGTTATCGGATACCTTTGAGCTTCGCTTCCATCTGTGCGATGACATTCTCTTCGTCACCTTCAAATGTTTCGTAACTTGGTTCCGGCACGGCTCCTGGGGTGGGAGTATTCTGCGGATGATTCGGCTGAGCGAGATCGGCTGACTTGATGATTCCATCCATAATGTTCGATTTGACTCTCATAGCAGCCGCATCAGCTCCTTGCATTGGATTCTGATTGAGCTGTTCGAGAACGAGATTAAAGTTATCTTTGACAAACGGGTCGGTCACCGCAAGGGTGAGGAGGTCTGTCTTGGCTTTATTCTCATAAAACATCTTGACGGCTTCATCGTTGTCGTCCGTTGGTACTTGAGCGTGCATCTGGGCTTCAAGAGCGAGTCTTGCTTCCCGTTCTGCCTTCTCTTTCTCACGAGTCTCTTTCAAAGCACGCGACTTGTTCTCAGCTTCCTCTTTGGCTTTCTCATAGAGAGCCTTGTAGTCTTCTTGTCCCTGAGGTTGTACGGGTTCACTCCCGGTAGGAACAATTGGTGTTTCTGTTACTGGCGGGGTAACTGGAGCCACCGGCTCCGGGGTAACGCCTGGTTGCATTTCTGCCATAACGTACACTCTTGTTTAACGACGTGAGCGACCGTCGGGGTTATGGTTATTGGCCTGGTATCTTTGGAGGTCATAGCCCGAGAAATCGGACTCGTCACCACGATACGAGACTTTCACGCGATACGACTGCTCTTCGCGTCGCTCATCGAGAAAGTCCAGTATGTTCCTCCTAGTGACTTTAGTTGTGAAGGTTCGCTGCATACTTCATGAACTTCTTATGGAGTTGCCTCATGCGCTTAATCTGTCCGATGACTTTCTTCTCTTCTTCCGTATCGAGCGTATTGACGAGTCTCTGCAGCAATCCTTGTTCACCATCTACTACGTATCTCGTCTGCATGTACTCGTAGAGCTTAGAAAAGTCTGACTGATATTGGAGACAGACAGCATCGAAGTCTATCTCCGCTTCTACCCATCCTTTCATCTCGCTTCTGTTCTCTTTTTCTTTGAGAAGCTTGTCAAGAGTGGTCCGTTTGTATATCCCTGGAATCATAGAGGTGGTGCTTGTTGTGGTTGTACTGGCTCACCAGGAGCTGACCCTGGATTAACTCCTCCGGCCTTCGTGACGTGGTCATCTCTGTGCTGTGTCAACATCTGCAGTTCTTCAATGATTTCTGGTGGTACTTCGATACCTGATTGCTGCGCCATTTCCAACTCACGATTACGTCTCTCAATCTCTGCATTGTGGATAGCGATATGGACGTCATCAGCGTCTTCTGGGAGGACACGGGCGTTCTGCGGCTGCTCATTCTCACTCTTAGCATCAGCGATCTGCGCTGCCTTCCCTCCAACCTCTGTCTCTTCACGTTCGCGCTTCGACGGGAGGAAGACTTGTGAATCAGTGATTCTGAGTCCGTTTTCAATCAATCGCTCTACAATCGGTTCTTTATCGATTTGTACTGGATTCGGAGTAGCCATTTCATTGTTGGCAATCGTGAGGAACGTAGACCATTTCTGAAACTCTGCAACCTGTGACCCCAATGCCGTAGCACCAGGAACAACTGCGATATCCTTGATAGAGTCAATGTCTTCGAAATCAATAGTCTTTGAAGCCACATCACCCTTCTTCCCAACAACCCGGAAGAGCAAGTCTTTCTCATCCTTCAAGTACTGCTTATTCATTACCAGAGCGAAGTAACCGAGATTCCAGATGACCTGGTTCTCGAAATTCGTCTGTATCTGAGACATGCGGCTCGATGACTCTTCTGTCTTGAGCTGTATCTCTCCGAGAGTCTGCTGCTTTCCACTCTGGTCAGCTCCGGTCTGATAGTCGGTAATCCCTGAGATATTCTGCTTGGCTCTCTGAAGGAAATCAGTCAGAAATTGATAGCTCCCGGTATTTGGTCGTGGGGTAGGCATGACAGCCATGGACTGTCCGAGGTTCCTCACCGGAGTCAGGGCCATTTCCTCATACTTGAGAGCCTCTAGATCTATGATATTGGCTGGATTGTATTCGATTGGAGGAACAGTAGCGATGAACTCACCCTTGAGATTGAGGTTAAAAGCATCCTCTTCTGCGTTGATCACTCCGATAGATGGCTCGATGACACCAAAACCGTACCCCTTCCCTGGACGCTTGATAGGAGTGAAGAACACCATTGGAGTTATCTTTTCATCCAATGGATTTTCAATGGTTCCGATAGAAACTGGCGCACCACCAGTGATACACCCAAGCATAACGACATAACTCCGTATCATTCCGCTCTCATCCTGGTAATCAACATAGAGTCTCGCCACATCGACTTCCTGCTCCTGTTCCATGAGTACTTTCTGTGTCGGACTGATTCCTTCACTCGAGTTTGCTCGGTTGACATCGGTATCATTGGTCAAAAGCTGTGCTTCTAGAGCATCAGTCTTGAATCCATCACGCTTAAGTTCGATGATACGCTTCCGCATCTTATACCCTCGGACAGGTGCTTTAGCGATATTTCTGGCAGTTGGCGACCAGATAAGGTCATAGGTAGGAATACTTGTCAGCGTCCAATTCGATACGTTCTTTGTCTCATCCTTCTTACCGTCTTCGAGCTTGTTAGAGAGTCCAAGAGACTTGAGTGCCTTGAGTGCTAGAGGGTTCGTCACAATCAGTCCCATGATTTTCTTTCCAGACTTCTGCACGACTCGCTGTTTCTTCTCCCATCCCATCTCAGCACCGGAAAGACCAGTGATAAGTCCCCACTTTACGACATCCTCAAGTTCTTCTTTGGCATTGGCCTCATCAAATTGATACTCCGAGAACTCATCATAAATCTCAGCCTCTTCTCCATCTGATTCCTCACGTCCGAGATATCGCCACTTCGGTTTCTTCCCGATAATACGCGGCAAGGCATTCTCTACCAAAGCAAACGCCGCTCCGAGAAGAGCGTTAATCTTGAGCTGAGCAGTTATAGAGCCTTCTCTTGGCTTATTCTCATATCGGTCAACCAGCCACTGGCACCGTGACCTCCACTCGACAAAAGAAGTACGATGACCAATCCAAGCATTGATCGCCATTTCTTCTACTTTAGTTTCGATAGCTCGACTTGAGTTGTCCTGCATAGGTATTGTCGGGCGCTGTGGCCCAGTATCTTAGTGCATCTGCGATATGGCTTGACCAATCGTGAAATGGTTGATTCTTGAATGTTCCTCGCTTCTCATCGAATTCTTTATGATAGTTGGCTATGGCTCTGATAGCATCTTTGTTCTTTTCTCCATCTATCCAGAGGGTATTGAATCTATTCCTCACTGCGTCTATCCCATCTTCGATTGACAGTCGCGGGACAATTTGGAAATTGATTCCGAGTTGCTGTGCCACTTCGAGACGGGAACGACCACTGCCCAGCTCTCGAACCTCGATATCGTGCGGGGCGTAATGAGTTCCATAGATATAGCCTTTTTCTTGGAGGATCCTCGCATAGTGCGGGAGACCTTCGCCTTGTTGCTCATAGGTATCTATCCAATGGTTTTCCTGTCCTATCTTCTGAAAGAAGAGTATCGCTGTCGAGTCTCCTACTCCAAGGTCCCAGTACGTATTCACAGGCATTCCTTGTATATATGGTACTGAGCAGACTCTATTCTCATGCTTAGCCCTATTCAATTCATTCCGGTAGTAGGCCCCTTCTACATGTATTCCTGACCAACTTCCATCTCTCCAGGCTTTTCTCAGGTCTTCATCCTTGAGGCTTTCAAGATACTGGATATACCGAGGATCAGCATTGACGAGTTTCGGGTTATCCTCGATCGTTGCTGGAATGAATACTCGCTTTCGTCCGTCTCCTAATTCTGTAAGAACAATCTCTTTCGGTTCATCTGGTATTCCCCACCGCTCTTTCACCCACTGGTACCCTGGACCATCAGGATTCGTTGTAGCGAATACTTGAGGGTAAATGTCCGGTACCGTACTTCGACACGAACCGAGGAGCTTCTCATAATCGCTCTCCCGTGGTATATGGGTGAGTTCCTCGATCAGCATCTTCTGGTATTCATGCCCCTGATACTTGGAGTAAGCATTCTCATCCTTCAAGTGTCCGGTTCGGATAATAGCTCCACTTGGAAACTTTATCTCAGCTGGATTACCAGAGAACTCTGCCTTAGTTGGAATGTACATTCTTCTCGCTCTATCTACCCAGTCTCTCAGGTCATCGGCGTTTCTTCTAATAACCAATGCCCGATATCGTGGATTCTCTATATCGTATGTCAACCAAGCCTGTCCTGCGTCTGTCTTCCCTCCACCACGTGCCCCACCATAGAGCACTTCGTCCTCAGTTCTCGCTAGGGCTGCTATCTGTTTCTTTTGAGGACTCCAGTGGATTTCCATTTCTTTGCGGAAGAACTATTACACCTGATTGAATCTTGTCTCCTTGAGTAGTGATATCTGTTTCGTTCTTATCCTTCCATCCGTAGTTCTTAAGAGCGAAAATTGAACCTGCTTGATTCTTTCCTATAAACAGCTGTGTTTCGGCATAATCTTCACACCGTAACTTGGCTTTCTTTACCGTGTCACGAAATTCGTCTCTCTCTTCATAGTTACACAATAGTTCTCTTGTTGTGTCAAGTGCTAGAGCGAGACCAGTAATAGTGAAAGGTAGGTTGTTTGCTTTTCTATCTTCAAAATACTTGTTGATTTTCTCTTCAAGTATTTCAGGTGTTTCAAACTTTAAAGGTCTTCCGGCCATTATGCTGAGTGGTCATCCTTATTATGATTCAGATGAGGTGTCATACCATGGGTATTTGGTCGGCTACCGGTATCTTTCTTTGGATACTCAAGCTGTCCGGCCTTAGCGATACCCTGAAGAGGAATCTTCGTGGCTGGTACCGTCATCTTACTCGACGTCATTGTGTGCTTCGGTGTTGATGGCTGCATATTATTTCTTGAATACTTTTTTAGACTCTGCTTCACCTGGGTTTTCTACTCTAAGCTCGTGATCAGTTGTCAGTGGCATTCGACTTGTTGAACGATATGCCTTGAGGCTCGGTGATACCCTTACCATCTTTGGTCGCAAAGGAGAGTTCTCTGAACCATTCCTATGCTGCGCTGTCATGTTCTTGGATGAATCCATATTGGAAGATTATATGTTTCGTTATTATAGGCGGCTTTTCTTGAGGCACTGCCTGGCTCGCCTTCGCTTCCTAAAGGAAAAACGCCTATACAAACGAATAGAGACGACAAAGCAATTCGCTTGTCGCCCCTCTAATAAAGTTTGGGCTATTCAGTTAGCTACATAATAACACGCTATTCATTTTCCTGTCAAGTGTTCCATTCTTGAAAGGCATTTATCTTTATTATCCTCTTATCCAGAATAGCTGGCCTTGGAATAGTGACGATTATTTTTCCTGCATTATCTTCGAAACCATCCATGCGTTGAAAAGCTTCGAGCACTCCATCTAAAATTCGTCTTTTTAGGCTTTCTCTAGCGATTTCCTCCGGTGACATAGAGCATTTTGTTTATAGATTCACTCCAATTGAACTGCTTGGCAGTCATTTTCGCTCTTTCAACTACCCATGTATGCTTTCCATTTTCTAAATGCTCTTGTATCTCATCTACCGCCATACAATCAGATACCAGTAAACAATTTCTCTCGTGATCACACCAATCGTCATTCCCTCCCATCGTTGTTGTTACTACCAAACACCCGGATGCCATTGCTTCCAGTATTGGGAGACTAAAACCTTCACTCTTCGAAAGTTTTATAAGTACCTTAGCACGCTGGTAGACACTAGGAATATCCTCTTGATTCGGATTGGTTATGCATTCAATACCCATTCTATCATCTGTTTCTCTTCCAATCCAGACTATTCTCGTATTTGGTCTAACTGTTTTTACTCCTAACGCTATACTCATTGCTGCCGGGATATTCTTGTTTGGCTCATTATTTCCTTCAATCAGAATATCTATGTCTTTAGTCACCGGTAGACTCGTGAGAAATCGCTCATTGAGCCCATTCGGTATGACTTCACCGCGATTCCAACGCATCAATGAATACCGCGACACGCCTATGAGCTCCCAATCCGGATGATTTCTCCAGAACGCACACTGATTTCTTGATATGTCATCTCCAAGTAACTGGATATCATCTCCCTGGACGAATTGAAACTTCCTACCTTGCATTCCATTCAATCTCTCACACTGCTCCCATCGTGTAGAGATTATAACATCATTTTCTGTTGTCTGAAGCTCAGAAAGAGGCCTCACCTTAATACCATAGAACGCTTCTAGCTCTGGATTGCCTTCTTCAGCAAACATATCAGTCTCAATACCTCTCTTCTTCATTCTGGAGATATATTCGAAAGGAATTATCATCCCTCCGCACGTTATAGTGTTACTAGAAATCCAAGCAATCATATTAATTGTCGTTTAAATACGCTGCAGCCATGTAAATAACTATCACTAGACTAACCCAAGGGAACAACATTACCAGCCACGCAACACTCATTATAGCCACTAATGCCACGAACATTTTCATAGAATTGTGATTATTCCGTGGATTGGGATGCACTTGATATCCTTCTTATCATCCTGACTCACCGTATAGGCCGGGGTCCCTTGTGCCAAAAGAACCTTATCACCTATCTTTACCTCGCACTCTTCATCTTTTTTATCTTGATCGCTCAAAGCGCATACAACATTATATACATATTCACTCGCTCCTTTCAGAGCATCCGGTAGGACAATACCACTCTCACGCTTCTCTTTAATCTCAATGTGTACCCAGCCTTTTGTAGGACGCATAGTTTTTTAGTTACCAATTTATAGGAAAATACTTTTTAAATACAACACTCATATCCGGCCTTGCTTTATTTCCATAATCACTCCGGCACCCTTGAATAGAGTGATGGTCTCTGTATTCTATAGTAGCCACTGGAATATGCACAAAGTTTAGTTTCAACGTATGAGAGAGTGTCAACCAGAAGAAATAGTCTTCTAGCTGTACATGGATATTGAAACCACCTGAACAATCAAACGCATGCCTATCGACCAAGGCACACACACTCGGAATCAACTGCGCTGACAGCATCCCTTCTGGGGTATAATCTGGCATTGGCCAGTACTCGTCTCTCTCACCTATCCACTGGAGGTCTCCATAACAAACATCATTACCTCCAATACCAGCCAGCATGTTTTTTACTGCGTCAGGACGTAGACGGTCATCAGCATCCAGAAGGAGAAAGTAATCGCCAGTACTAGCCGCAATGCCTTCATTTCTTGCAGCAGCAGGTCCGCCGTTTTCTCTTCGATAAATCTTTCTAACAGGATAACGATCGATAACTGATCGTGAATTATCATAGGAACAGTCGTCGACGACGATGACTTCGTGGACTTTTTGCGCGATGGCGCTTTCGATGGCTTCTCCGACGTACTTTTCATACTCGAAATTAGTTATAATTATACTTACTTTAGGATTCTTTATAGTTTTTTTCGGTATTCCAGATGGAATGTCTATTTTTTCTACCGAGTACCTTCCTGTGACCCAGTGGTTTATAAGCGTACTATCCCGACACTGTTCATCAGTCCATTCTGGGTGAATGTTGTGCTGATAGCGCATCTGCTTCTCGTATTCGAACGCATACCCTCTCGTCCTGGCGAGGTGATAATACGTTACGTCAATGATTGGCTGCTTCGGATGAATGAACGACCTGTCATCTTCATTGTCATATTCAAGCACACCGACATCACCTTTAGTCTTATTCGGAGCCAAGAGATACTCTTTTTTCACATAAGTCATATCGACTGGGAGAACACCTCTGTAACCTTCTACGACTTCTCGCTTGTACAGCCTATCAGGGTAGTGTCCGAAGTCTTCCTGAGCATATCCTGAACGCCATGCGAGGTTCTTGTAATGTACCCGAGCAGATATTGCATCTGTTGTTTCAATGAACTCTCGAATCTTTCGCATCTCTGACGCTGGATAGATTTCATCAGCATCACACTGTAAAAACCAATCACCCGTAGCTTTTGATAGCGAGAAATTCCTAACCTCTGCCATGTTTATCGTCTCAGGATAGTCAAATATTTTTACCGTATCATATTTACTAGCGATTTCTTTTGTCCTATCAATGCTACCGTTATCAACGATAATAATCTCATCTACGTGAGGAATAAGATGATCAAGGCAAAGCTCAATGAAATCCTCTTCGTTTTTTGTACAGATCAATACTGAAAGTTTCATAGCTTCCCTATTGTTACGAATACTTCTTGTCCTCCGTCTTTATCTCTCACTCCTTTTTCAATAAATTCATACAACTCTATGCCCATTTCTTTTGCGTATGGATTGCTATAGAAATTTACAAACGAGTTTTCATTAAAAAGTCGACAATGCTCGTATACATCTATGGCGGATGAAGACAGATGGTGCGGAACAGTTATACGAAAAATTCCTCTTGACTTCAATACTCTGTGCACCTCATTCATCACGAACAAGAAATCAGCATTACTTTCTATATGTTCCAGAATATGGAATGCCTCTACAACATCAAACTTTTCACTATCGAATGGAAGTCCTCGCTTTATATCCCTCACTACATCAGGATTAAATACTGCAATGTAATCCAATGCGATCACATCATCTTGATGCTGATATCCAGGTCCGCTGCCAATGACGAGCTTTAGCATAGTGGTAGTAAAATATTTTTTATCCTGTGTTCGTATGTATGTTCTCGAATAGTTCTGTCGTGAGCCTTCTTCGCCATTTTTTCGCGTTCTTCTGGATGGTTCAGGTAGTACTCAAACACTTCTTTGAAGTCTTCGGCTGTAGCCATTGGCACCTCGTCTTCATCATAAAACTCTCTGACAAGCGGGTTTTCATCAGCTATCTGAAACCCTCCTGCCCCTGGAATCCAGAAGAGTCTCTCGTTTACTGCATACCCTGGCTTCGTAAGGATAGACTCCGGGACGTTTATGAGTTGACCTTTTTGGATATTAAGGTGGACGTTAGGGCAGATAGTAGCCTTCTTATAAATAGATGAGACAGCCTCTGGAATACATGTACCGCTCTCAATTGGCAGACCATCAAACCTTGATATATCTCTAAATGGAGTTTTAGAACCAATCCAAAGGAAAGGAATTGGATTAACACCTGCATCATTATTATCTGGAAAATACCCATGAGGAAAGTAATGAGCTTTGAGTCCACTTCGTTTCTCCCAATCTTCGACGACTTCTCCTTTCCACTGGGTGAGGACGATATCTCTTTCTCGGAGTTTTGTTGAATCTGGATAGACGACTGAAGTGAAGTGGCCAAGAAGAACAATCGCTCTTCGTGATGTTTTGTACGCCTCTTTCTCGATCCATTCGCTTTGAATGATAGTGAAGTCTCCGTATCTTGTATCGCTCTCGAAATGACAATACCTAACATCGTGGCCTAACTGACTCAAAGTATCTCCAATGTGACGGAGCCAAAGAGTTCCACCAAGACCATCACTATTTATTGGTATGTAAAAAATCATTATATTACATTCAATTTTGAAAACTCAGGGCAGAGTTTCAAAGCGTTAGTATTGTAATCCTTTGCGGCATCTTCCTTCTTCGAGAAGTATTTTCCGCTAATTCTCTGCCCCATAAAACTCACTTGTGAATGCCACTTTTTCTTTTCTTTATTCCAATAGACACCTTTAAAACCAGACTTACTATTACCTCTCAGTTTTCTATTCATTAAATTTTCACTTTGTAAACAAACTCTCAGATTTTGTTTTCGGTTATCTAGCTTATCGCCGTTGATGTGATCAGTAACATAGTCATCTTTTGGGGCTATAATAAATCTGTGTAGGTAAACTAATTTTTTAATACCATCAATTTTTTCTATTCTTCTCGCGTATCCGTGAGTGTAAGACCATTTAAAACAAGATACTTTTTCAAAGTCGTCGTTATCTACCAAAGCAAACTTTCCCTGGCTTAGAGGTATCTTCTTTGATCCTCCGAGGTTGTCGTCTGCGATTGGGATATAAAAAATCATAGGAATCCTTAAAGGAATTTCTCAAATTCTTCTACGGAGTACTGTTCGACTTCATTACTGAATACTCCTCCTCCCATAGTCTCGTGAAGATTCTCGCCGGGCTGGAGTCCGATTATCTTCACATGTGATGCGTCCCCCCACTTGCGCTGGCACGCCTTCAAAGCCTTTCCCATTGATATAGCCTTCATTTTAGGCACCCACGGCTTCGCGTCCGGAGCTTTTTCAAGGCACTCGAATATAAGCTTGACTGCTTCGTCCCGTGACCAGAAGAATCTCGTGGCGTTCGGATCGGTGAGGATAATTTCTTCACGGTTCTTCATCTTTTCCTCCCATTTCGTAAGAAACGACCCTGTTGACTTAATTACATTTCCGTACCGGACCACACGATACTTTGTACCAGGATTCAACCGCTCAGCTTCTTCAAAAAGTTTCTCTCCGATAAGCTTAGTGGCTCCGTAGACTCCTGATACCTGCGCCGCCTTGTCTGTGCTCGTAAGAACGACAAACTTTGGTTTCGTTACCATGCTCGCTCTGAGAACTTTTAAAACACCTGACACATTAGATTTTACGCATTGCAGTACCTCATTCTCTGCCATTCCGACATGCTTGAACGCACTCAAAAGGAATACGCCATCAGGTTTATCATTAAAAGCCTTTGCAACGGTCCACGAATCAGAGATATCTCCTGGAATTATATCTATCGACGGAAACTTTTCTTTTAGAGATATAAGCTTCCCTTCGTTTCGAGCGACAACGATCACCTCATTATCAGCGACAAGTCTTTCTACTAATTTTTCTCCCAAAAAACCTGTCCCACCTAATACAAGATATTTCATATTTTTTATTAATCATCTACCCAACCAACTCCCCGGACTATACGAGATATCGAAGTTCCACCTACTCCAAATTTTGCACCTAATTCAGCTTGTGTTAATTTTCCAAATTTATATAAAAACCGTATTTTTTCAACTTCTTTTGCAGTTAATTTAGCATTTTTATTATTTTCTCCTTTTGATTTCCACATAATAATTATATCATTTTACAATAAAATTGTCTATAATTTCTCTATTCTATCGAGTATGTTCTTGCGACAGGCGTTCCAGCCTATATGAAAATTACCAAGCTCAAAGTATTTCATATTATTATTCTCTTTGGTTGGTTATTTAAAAATAGCTAGAATCTGTATTTTCATATCTGTAAGTCCCTGATCGTATTCGTCGCTTTCTCTTCCTGGTGCTGATTCTTGGATGCAATCTATTCTTCCTCTGATATCATCTAACACAAAATATTCTCTACACTCTGGACAAGTTTTCCAGTGTAACATTTCTCCATGCTCGCATTCTCTTTTGTACATATTATTCAATTGATACCAAATCACGGACACAGCGAACAGGGCAGCTGATGGTCTTAAGGTTGTAGTTCGTGCTGCCAGACGACATATTGACGTACCAGGCACTCGACGCGCTGTTCTCGGTAGCCGACCAATAATATTCATCTATGAACCCAGATACCTTGTCTTCATAGGCCTGCAATAGCTCAATCAGAGTAGGC
>OFQW01000022.1_pt1 | contig 31181 bp, 46 predicted proteins | sample 1542941 | NCBI WGS metagenome assembly OFQW01 (sample SAMN07774219, study PRJEB24372) | wastewater metagenome | isolation source: Exp Tend NO 90WW | collected 2016-02 | reverse complement strand
AGCCTCCTATTCAGCTCCAGCAGCATCTCCCCGTAGGTTTCCCGCTTATCCTCCACCCGCTCCATCAGTGGCTGGTATAGGATCTCCAGCGCCACCCCACTGATCGTGCCGGCGATCGTGTCCAGCTTGCCAGTGGCCACCTCCGGCACCTGCAGCAGCGCATGCAGCGCGCGCGTTAGCCGGTCATACAGCGCCAGGCTGGAATCCAGATCAGACTGCATTTCCAGATTGTGCAGCTGTGCCTGCGGATTGGGCAGTACGATCATCTCATCTACGGCCGCGCGCAGCTCTGCCGCGTTGAATCCCGACCCCCAGGTTTTCGGGTGGGCATGGTAGCGGATAATGCGCTGGACGTTGGAAACGGTGAAATTCAGCGCGTTTTGTAGCGCGATAATGTCCGCCTCCAGATCAGAATTCCCCCACACCTCATTGGGCGCCGGCAGATTCTGGCATTCCACGATTGGCGAAAACTCCCACGGCCAATCCACCTGGCTGGTTTGCGTCCAGGTAGCCTGATCCGGCCGTGATTCTGCATCCGTGATCACCCACCCGCGGCCCTCCCGCTCGATAATCTGGCGCTTGACAATCGGCCGGCCATCCCGGCCGGTGGCATTCCATTGGATCCTGTAGCGGAAAATATCGTCAATGTCGTCTGGATCCCACGCCACCTGGACGGTGGCCGGATCCAGCGCCGTGATCCGTGCCGGCCTGGCGGCCACGCCATCCGCGGCCGCGCGCGCCGCGTGAATCTTGGCAAACGTGTGGCCGCATACGGCGCCGTTCAGCCCCAGCCAGCGCAGCGTGCGCGCGCGCCTGGACGTTTTCCAGATTGCATCCAGGTAGCCCTGCGCGGTTTCGTCTGTATCGTAATCCCAGCGCGCGCCGCGGATCAGCGCGCTGGTAGATCTGTTCACCAGCAGCCGCAGCAGGTTGATCTGCACGTTATCATCCGGCTTGCCAGGTTTCGTTTTCAATGGCTTTTGATCCTGGCCATAGTACGCGCGCCAGGCGGCCTGAAATCTGCGCATTCGCTGCTGCTCATCTGCCGCCACCTGATCCATTATTGACTGTTCGAATATGCCCATGCTCCACCTCATCCCCAAATGTCCGGCCCATACTGCACTTGGCCAGTGATCACCCGTTGCCACGCCAATATTACAGCGTCCGCGCTATCCGTGGATCTGCCAATCCGTTTGGCGATATCCTCTTTGGCCTCCACCTGGATGCGGCCGCCTGATATCTCCCAGCGAGGCGCCGCCAGATCCGCCAGCAGCTGGTGATCATCCGGCAGCACCAGGCCGGCGCCATGCTCTGGATCCAGCGCCTCACGGAATTTCCACCAGGTAGCCGCGCGGATATTGCGGAAACGGTAGGTGTGGCTTTTGTCCGTCTCATCCGTGCCGGCGCCCACATTCACCGCATACACATGGCCGGCCAGCGCCTCCACCTGGCGCAGCGCATCATATGCCGCTGCACCCACGCCAATGCTATCCACGTTGATATCCGCGTCTGCCTGCCATAGTGGCAGCACCCTGGTGGCCACCGCGTTTCCCGTTGGCGTCTCTTTGCCTGGCCAGCGGTGCAGCGGATCATAGAACACGGCGCCCCGCAGCACGGCCGCCACCGTCTGATCCGCTCCGCCTCTGGCCACATCCACACCGATGGCGCGCACCGCTGGCGGCCGGCCATCCTTATCCAGCTCTGGCCCAGGCCGGCGCATGGCCGCCTGAATCCATGCCGTTGGGATAACCTGCCAGATATCTTCCACCTCCGCCGCCCCGAAATCGCCATACAGCATCTGGCTGCGCAGTGGCTCTGGTAGGCTGGCCAGCACGGCCGCGTAATTGGTTTCCCGCAGATATGGATTGTCGGTTAGGCGTGCCGGTATGAATGTCCGGCTGCGCGGTGTGATCGTTTCGCCGTTGTGGACGATGGGCGCCGGCCCTGGCAGCTCCGTATCCTTGTCACCGATCCGCGCGTACCAGCGCAATTCGCCAGGCACGGCCGGCCGCGGATGCGTTGGATCCAGCCAGGCGCCCCAATATTTCACCACCCACCGGCCGGAATTGTCAGATGGCGGGTTTCCGGTGGCCACGATCCGGCACCGCTGGCCAGGCACCGTAGATCTATTCCAGGCAGTGACAAACCGGTACTGCGTCTCAGTGAATTCCGTTACCTCATCGAATGCGTGCAGATCATACGGCCGGCCGCGGTAATTCTGCCGGTCTGCTTCATACTGCATGGCCCCAAACTCCACCTGCCGGCCATCGGCCGTGCGCCAGCGGTGCGCGTTTTCGTTTAGCGCGTCACCCTCCCGCGTGAATATCCCGCGGGATCTGTCAATGATGGCGGCCAGGTTTGGAAACGTGCGCCGGAATATGATGGCGCGATTGTGCGCGGTGGCGGCCAGCCCCAGCAGCAGATCCGTTTTCCCACCACCCGCACTGCCGCCATAAAATAGCTCATCGGCCTGGCTGGTGTAGGCGGCCATTTGTGGACTATCCGCCACCGGCGCCCAGATTGGTGGCGCCTGCAGCTGGCTGGCCAGCCTGGCCTGCTCCAGCTCCAGCTGCGCCGCCTGCTGGCGCAGCCGCTCCAGTAGCGCCAATTTGGCCGGCGCCGGCCAATCTCGCCAATTCCCGCTCAATTGCGCCATCGATATCCAGCCCCTCCAGGCTGATCCGCTCCGAATAGCCCTTGCGCGTTTTCTCCCACCAGATCACGGCGCCCAGATTCTCTGCCCTGATCAGCGCCATCAGCCGATTGGAAACCTCCGCGTCCGCCAGGTGCCGGCCCTCTTTTATGGCTGCATCGATTTTATCGTTTTTCGCCATGTGCCTGGATAGCGTGGCGGATCCGATCCCCAGCCTGGCGGCCGCCTCCGCCAGCGTCAGGCCATCCGCGGCCGCCTGGCGCAGCTTGACGATATCGATTTCTGCCGGCTTGCGACCTGGCCCTTTTCGGCCGCCAGGCTTACCAGCCGGCCCAGCGCGCTGCGATTTGCCGGCCGCCTGGCCCCTTTTGCCTTTTGCCGGTTTTGCGGCCCTCTTTGGCCCTGCTGCGCGTGCCATCCGTCACCTCCAGCGCATTGGCCAGCTGGCGCCCAGCACCAGCAGCCAGCAGAATGCCAGCCACCAGCTGGCCAATGCGCTGCAGCGTCTCATCACCGGCCGGCCCACAATGCCACCAGCTGATCCCAATACTGCTCCAGGTTGAATCCGGCCCAGCCGCCTGGCGTGGTGCGCCGATCACCGCACTGGAATAGCGCGGCGCCCATCAGTGGCGATGGATAGGCCACGCCAGCCACCACCAGCGGCCGGCCGCACACCTCCAGCCAGCGCCTGGCCCAGCGCGTGAAACCGGCACCGTCTACACCGTGCGCCGGAAAACCACCGCGGCCGCCCTGATCCAGCCCCGCCTCCGTGCAGATCAGCCCACGGCGCCGCGGATCAAACCCGCAGCGCGTGAATAGGAATTCCCAGCGCCGTTCATACCAGATCAGGCCATCATCCGTGTGGATATGCTCTGGATCTGGAGAATAGAAATGGCCATCCAGCAGCATCTGGCCAGCGTTGTAGGCGGCCGCGTATCCATCCCGCATGATCTGGCACACGGCCGGATCCACGTAATCTGGACATCCCATCGAAAACGTGCCGCCAGCGTAGCGCGCGCCGCTGATCCTGGCGATTTCGGCCGCCACCTTTCTATCCAGCTCCGCGCGCCAGATTAGATCTGCGCCGGCCTGGCCAATGTGATCCCCCTCATTGTGGCCCATGTAAACCAGCCAGCTGGACGTTGCGCCCTCCAGCCCTTGGATCACGCCAGCCACATCTGCGCGGTATTGAAACCAGCGGCGCGCCACAACGATGGCATCCGGCCAGGCGGCCGCCAGCTCATCTGCGCCGCGGAAATCATCCATGATCAGGAAAAACCGGCAGCCGGCCTGCGCTGCGCGGTGCGCCAGATCCACGCGGCCACCCTGGATATTCAGCCCCAGCATATAGCGCGGATCCGCGGCCGTGATTGGTGGCGGTGCAGATCCGCCCACCGGCTCCAGCCATTGCCTGGATGCATACCAGGCCAGCTGGCTGGCCGGCGCGCCGGCCTGGCGGATTAGCGCGCCACCCGCGGCCGCCTGCAGCTCCGCCCAGCCATCCACCGTGCCGCTGGTGTACACCTCTGCGCCGAACGGTAGCAGCCCGATCACCCGCCCATCCAGGCTGGCCGCATCCCGCACCCGCAGCCCCACGGTAGCCGAAACCCGCAGCTTTTTCATGCCTATCCTCCATCCTTTACATCCCACGGCGCCTGGACATGCGGCCGCGCGGTTTTCGCGTGCCGCTGCAACAGATCCATCATGCCGCGCCGGCGCGCATAGTGGATCAGTGAATCCGCATACGTGGATGGATCCGTGCCGGCGATGGCATCCGGTGGCACGCCCAGCGCATCACCGGCCAGCAGCCCCAGATCCGCCAGGCTGAAATGCTCCGCCAGCCAGCTGCGCACCAGGCCATCCGGCGTGCCGGCGCCGGAATTCTCCACCGCGCGCTGCACTACGCGCAGCGCCTGCGCTGGCACCACGGATCCAGTGGCGCGCAGCTGCTCCACCAGCATGGCCACCAGCTGATCCCGCGTGCGCAATTGATCCTCCAGCTGCGCTACCCGATCTTCCAGCCGTTTGATCCGCTCCGCCGCCTTTACCTCTGCCATTGTGCGCGCCTCACGCTCCGTGCGCTCCGAAATGGTGCGCGCAGTCCGCTCATCCACCAGCAGCTGGCGCGCCGTTACCAGCTCCGCCAGTAGGAAATTAGCCGTGGCCACCGGTGCATCCGGCACCGGATTGGCTGGCGCATGCGCCGGCGCCGGTGGCTGGATCAGGATCCCGCCAGGTTTGCGCAGCCGGCCGGCCAGCCAGGAAATGGCCATCACGGTACTGGCCAGCACCGTGGCCACCGTCTGCACGGTTTGCGCGTCGATCACTGGCGGCGCGCCCTGCAGGAATAGCATCAGCGGATCCGCTGCGATACAGCCGCGGCCGATATCCCCAGCACCGCCAATCCCCAGCCCACGCTGGTGGCCGGATTGGACAATGCCAGCGTTACACCACACCAGCACAATATGCCGGCCGCCAGGATCCCGATAGCGCGGCGCGCGCGCCTCCAGCTCCGCCAGCTGGCCAGTGTCCAGGCCATGCCCAGCGCCACCCACAATGCGCCCCAGGCATCATCCGCCATCACGGATAGCATGATCCGGTAACTGCTGATCCCCTGCATGCCATTGCCGGCCGCCAGCCAGGCGGCGCCGCATGCCACCAGATAGCAGCTGATCACCATTTCAGCGCCGGTGGCGTGATCCGCGCGCCAGCCGATCCGGCGCCACAATCTATCCAGTGGATGCGCCACGATGTTATCCCGCGCGCGCCGGCGTGATCAGATAGGCGGCCTGATTGGCGACGATGGCCAGCACCACGGTGCGCAGCAGTCCCACCAGATCCCGCTGGCTGCATGTGATCACGGCCACCACGTTGGCGCAGCTCAGGCCATACACCAGCGCGGCCGCCAGGATCAGCGCCAGCAGCATTACCAGCCGCTTCTGCGTGCCATCCAGCGCCGCGTATTTGTCGGCCAGCCCAGGCACATAGCTGCACGCGACGGAAATCAAAATGCCGGCAGTGCCGGCCAGCTCATCCGTAGACATATTCACCCCTGTAGTAGATTGCATGCACCAGCGCGCGCTCCAGCGTCAGGCCATAGCGCGCCGTTAGCAGCACCTGATCCCCATATGCCGGATCATTGATCACGATCTGCGCCAGATGCGCCGCATTGGCCGGCCCGTAGGCAGCCACACCCAGCACGTAATGCGTTTGATCCCCTGGCCGGCCTGGAAACGCATCCACGCGGATGATGGCTGGATGGCCCATCCGCAGATGCGCCACCAGCCGTTTGATCAGATGCAGGGGATATGCCGTGAACGGATATTCACCGGTGCCAGCGTCCAGCAGCTCCGGCGCCTGATCCGATCCAATGATCTGCCGCACATTGAATGTGGCCGCGTATGCCTCACGGCCGGCCGCGGTTTGATAACCACCGTTAGCCGTGGCCAGTGTGTTGATCTGCGCCGGCGTGCGGCCGCATAGCATGCCCATGCTGGCCATCAAACACCCATAATCCCCGATATTTGAAACGCTGCTCCGGCCCATCAGCACGCTGGCCCAGCGCGGATCCGTCTGCCGTATCTGCTCTGCTTGTGTCCAGGCGCCCATCCGATCACCTCCGCGAATTGCGGCCAGTATAGACCTGATCCGCTTATGCCAGCGCCAGCGCCAGGATCAGCGCCGCGGCCAGGATCCCGATCACGGCCAGGCCGGCCAGGATCTGCAGCCAGCGCGGCCGGCCAGGATCCGCGGCCAGATCATGCAGGATCACTGGCGGCCGCGTCCAGCGCGCGCGTGGCCTCGGGATTTCATGCACCACCCTGCGCCGGCCGGAATTGTGAACGGCGCGCGGATTGCGCGGCCGCGTCCAGCGCGCGCGCAGCCGCACCAGATCCTGCGCGCTGGTGGCCGGCCTGGCCGGCGCCGCCATCCGCACTGCGTTGGTGGCCGTGTGCGCATTGCGCGCCAGCTGGTTGGCCTGATCCCAGCCCACATGGCCAGGCCGGCCCCGATCATCGGCCGGCCGCATCCGTGGCGGCCACACATGGCGCGCCGGATTGGCGGCCTGATAGCGTGGCGGCCAGGATCCGGCCAGCTCGAAACGTTGCGCCTCCGGCCAGCTGCGCGCCGGTGGCTGCTGGCCCAGGCCAGGCGCCGGCCGGATCCGCGCGCGCCGGCGCGCAGTGTCATCATCCAGCCAGATATCCGCCCATCGGTCATCCATCCAGCGCCTCCAGCCTCCGGCCCTCCAGCCAGGCCACCGCGCGCCGGCCGATCCATTCCACCACCGGCACGCATACCGCGTTTCCCATCTGGCGGTATCTGTGCGCGTCCGCCTGGCCGGCAGTCCAGCCATCTGGAAATCCCTGCAGCCGCTCACACTCCGTTGGCGTCAGGCGCCGCACCGTTGAATCCAGCACCTTCCCCGCGGTGGCGTTATTTCTGGCGTTAGCGCGCAATGGCGGCGCCACATCCGATGGCGGCCCACCCTCCGCGCGCTCCGAAAAGTAGCGCGCCTGCCACACCAGCGGCGCCTGATCCCCTTTACCAGATCCGCCAGCCTGCGAAACCAGCGCCGGCGCCACATCCGATGGCGCGCCGCGGCCGTTGTGCGCTGCGCATAATGCCGGTGCCACCTGTTCCCCGTTCCCTATCAGTTTTACGCCCTCTTGGTGGCACCGGAATGCGATTGATGCGCCGCCCTCTGCTCCAGCGCCTGGCGCAGCCGCTCCGGCAGCGGCCGGCCGCTGGCATCCGCCCTCCGCAGTATCCCCCTGCATGCCGTTGGCGATAGCCAGTATTTCGGATCCGGCGATGGCTCCAGTATCTGATCCAGCGAACACTCCGAAAACCCTGCGCCTCCGTTGTGGAACTCCGAAATATCGCGCGTCAAGTATCCGCCAGGCGCCGTGATACCTGATCCCGCCCAGGCCATACAGCACCCTGGCGAAATCTCGCCCTCTGTCACTGGATAGCAGTCCAGGTACATTCTCCCAAATAACCAGGCCAGGTTTAAGCTCATTGATCACCCTTAGCATTTCATAGAATAGCCCAGATCTGCCGCCAGCCAGGCCGGCGCGCTTGCCTGCTATGCTCAGATCCTGGCACGGAAAACCGCCCACGATCACGTTTACCCGCTCCAGATTGTGCGCGCCCACCTTGCGCACATCCTCCAGCTGGCGCGCCTCCGGCCAGTGGCGCGCCAGCACCGCGCGCGCATGTGGATCAATTTCCACCTGCCAGGCCGGCCGCATGCCGGCGCGCTCCATCCCCAGATCAAACCCGCCCACGCCAGCGAATAGTGATCCCACGGTTATGGCGCGCGTCACTTGCCACCCTTAGCGGCGCGCTCCGCGGCCAGCGCCGCGGCCGCCTGCGCCAGTACGCCATCCTCCGGCCGCATTGGCTGCAGGATCCGCCAGGCTGCTGCGTGCGCGTCTGCCAGCGTGCGGCCGCTGGCCACGTAATCCCACCAGCCCTGGCGGCCGTTGGCTGGCTGCGCTTGGCCGATCACAAACATTCCGACCAAACCAGCCACATACTGTTTGGCTATCCGCACATCCACGCCAGCGATGGATCCCAGCAGCGCCGGATATCCGGTGGCCGTTATCGCCGGCGTCCAGCGTTCTATGGCGCCGGCCGGCTTGCCAGTCTGCCATGCCGTGCGCGCGGCCGCCAAACTCATCAGCTGGCGCCCTTCCGGCGCGCCGTTGTCAGTGATCCCCATACTGCACCTCATCCCCGATCATCAGGCCGGCCATCTGCCGGCCTGCATGATGCACCACCACGGCCGCGGCGCGCGTGCGCTGAATGCGCCGCACCGTCACCAGATCCAGATCAGCCACCACGTATGCGCGCAGCGCCTGGCCGGCCAGATCCGCGGCGCGCTCATATGCTACCCGCATGGCCTCTGCCCTGGCGATGGCCTCCGCCTCCGTCACCAGCGCCAGATCCTGATCACTGGCCATCCGGCACCTCCACTGCGGCCGGTGGCGCCACCACCTGCAGCCGGCGCCGATCCACCAGGCCCAGCTGGCCACCGGCGCGCGGCCGCATCCAGCGCACCTGCACTGGCCCAGCCCCATCATCGGCCACCACCTCTGCCGGATCCAGGCGCCGCGCGCCGTGAACACTGGCCGCCATCACCCGCACCCGCGTGCCTGGCGCCAGCGCCGTGCGCGGTTTCGGAATGTATCGGCTCATAACCACACCATTGGCGGCGCCATTTTGCGGCCGGCGCGCAGCAGTGTGGCGCGCCGCATGCCACCGTGGTGGCCGGCGTGGCGCCGGCGCCGGAATTGGCGCTCATTCTGCCGGCGCGCCGCGCGTGAATACGTGCGCATGCCGGCCGCGTCCACATGGTAGCCGGCCCAATCCGCAGCGCCGCCACCGGTTACAAAAACGGCCCAGCCCGAAACCTCCGCGGCCGCCTGGTGCGCGGCCCATTTGATCCGCTCCAGCTGCGCCACCAGCTGGCTGGTGTAATCTGGCCCAGCTCGAAACCCGCCAGCCGATCCCCAATCGATCCCCATTTCTCCCATCATCGTGTGCCTCCACCTGCCTGCCTGCCTGCCTGCCTGCTCTGCGCCGGCGTGCGCGCGTCCGCGCGCGCCTCCACCGGGTAGGGTAGGGCAGCGCCGCGGCGCCGTAGCTGCGCATCCAGATGCGCAGCGATATCATCCGCATCCTCCGGCCGCGCGCACCAGCGCGCGGCCGATCCCTTGCCAGCGCCGGCCTCTGCATATTCCCAGGCCACCAGCGCGGCCACCGCGGCCGCCTGATCTGCGCTGCTGGTGATCCCGCGCGCCATGAATTCTGCGCGCGTTGGCTGGCCGCCATCTCGCAGAATTGACAGCGCGGCGCCCAATGCATCCGCCTGCGTTTCCACATTGGCGCCGCCAGCCTGGCCCGTTGGCACGGCCACGCGCGCCGACATACCAGCCGGCAAACCGTTGGCGAAATCGCGCCGCAGCTCCACCCGCTGGCGGCCCTCCGGCGCGCCTGGCCCCAGCTGCGCCTGGCCACCCTCCGGCCGATCCTGATAATGCGCATTGGCCGCGGCCAGATGCGCATCCCGCAGCTGGCCGGCGTGCGCGCGCTGCATGGCCACCACCACGGCCACAAATGCGCCGGCCGCCATCAGCAGCAGCACGACAAACACGCCCACCAGCAGTGGCGACTGTAGCGCCGCCTGCCATAGCAGCAGCGCCAGCGCCACCAGCATGCCGGCCGCCAGCGCCACCACCAGCGCCACCTGGCCCACGGCGCCCAGGCACCCAGGCTGGCTGGTGTAGACGATATCCCCAGATCCTCTGCGCTTATCGTCCATTGGTGTGCCTCCAGTACAACGCCACCACCAGCGCCGCGGCCAGCGCCACCAGTAGCAAAAATGCGCCCAGGATCAGCAGATCCTGGCCCTGCGCGGCCACCGCGGCCGGCGTCACGGTGCCACCGTTTCACATGGCACATTCCGTGATACGTGCAACAAACCGGCCAGCTGATCCTCCAGCGCCTGGTATCTGGCGGCCAGCGTCTGCTGGCGCCTGGCCAGCGCCAGATCCTGCTCCGCGGCCGGCCCGTCACTTTCTGCCCACCAGCGCCCCATCCGATCCGCCGTGCCGGCCAGCTCCGTGGCCTCCGTGATCAGCCGGCCCACATCTGCGCTGCTGGCGTTGCGGTATGCCTGGCCCTCCGTCAGATATGCGCGCGCCTGGATCAGATCCGATCCGGCCCATTGGCCGGCCACCAGCTCCGGCTGGCACCAGCGGATCCGCAGCATGCTGATCCGCGCGTTACTGATAGCGTCCACCAGCGCGCCGGATAGCTGCACCAGCAGATCCGGCCAGTGATCCCCTGCCAGCTCCGCCATGCGCCAGCCGGCCAGCCAGCCACCGCTGCGCAGCGCCGTGGCCAGCGCCTGGACGCGCCGCAGCGATCCGCCGCGGCGCCATGCCTCCACCAGCTCCGCCGTGGCCACCACGGCCCCGCGGCGCCGGATCAGCAGTGAATCATCCGCCAGCATCACGATCTGCCACGCGCGCGCATCCGCCACATCCGGCACCAGATCCAGCATCATGCTCCACCTCCGTTAATCATTGATATTCGGCCCATCTGGCGTATTGTCTGCCACCGGAAAACGCAGCCGGTAATGCAGCGCGCCATCCGAAAACCGGTGCGTCTCAAAACGATGGCCGGCGCGCTCCAGATCCGCCAGCCTGGCTGGCAGATCTGCCAGCTGCGCGCCATCCTCTGCCCTGCCACCCGCCAGCGCATCCTCTAGCTGCTGGTGCGTGTGCCATAGCCCATCCGCCAGCCGGCCCATCAGGATCTGCCGCTGCAGCGTATGGATCCGGCCCTGGATGCGCGCCTTATCCCGCTTGCGCTGCTGGCGCATCCGCGTGGCGTGGCACGATCTGCAGTATGCCTGGCCTGGCACGTTGCGCGCGCCACCGCATGCGCTGCATGCGTGCCGGCGTGTGTCCGGCACCACCACGGCGCCCACCTCTGCCGGCGCCCAGCTCAGTGGCTCCAGCCGGCCGCTCATCCGATCCACCCGCTGGCCGCGGCCACGATGGCCAGCACGGCGCCCAGCACCACGGCCGCCAGATAGCCGGCCAGATTGTGATCCCTCATGCTCTACCTCCAGCGGCCGCCTGGATCCGGCGCCGCAGCTCATAATCAAACCGTACGGCCTGGCGGTAGGTTTTGGCAGATGCGCGGAATAGCGCCGGCGCCAGCTCCAGGCGATAGATCCCCAGGCTGCGCCGCGCGTCCGGCGTCAGTGCCTGCAGCGGCCGCATGGCGGCCTGGATGGCCCTGATAGCCTGCTCCACCTCCATATTTCGTGCCTGCGCCTTTTGTAGCGCGTCCAGTATCGTGCGCGTTCTCATCCTGCACCTCCAGCGGCCGGCAGATCCTCCGCCAGCCGATACTCCCAAACCCTGCACTGCCCAGCCACCTGCCGGCTGGCAATGTTGAAACCGTGCGTATTGCGCAGCTCGCGCAGCCGCTCCAGCCCGGTGTGCGATGGCGCCGCGGCCGCGCGGATTTCGTCTGCCGTGTGCCATGCGTGATCCGCCAGCAGCGCCAGCACCCGATCCGCGGCCGACTGCAGCGCGCGCCGGTCTGCATCCGTGATCCGGCCCAGCCACGCGCGCTGGCGTTGATACGTCCACAAATCTGGCGTGTGCGGCGCCGCCAGCCGCTCTGCCGGCGTCATACTGGCAGATCCCTGGCCAGCTCATCCACGGCCGCCTTTAGATCCGCTGCGCCCTTAAGCATTGGCATGGCCTCCCGCAATAGCCCCTCCAGCTCCGCAATGCGCGCGCGGTATGCGTTGATTTCGGCCGCCAGCTCATATGCGGCCTGCGCCGTTCCATGAATCTGCACGCCAGGATTGGCAGCCCAAACAAACCGGAGGATTAGCGCCTGGATTCTTTCCTCTGCTGGCGTGATCATTGGTGCGATCGTCACAATGCCACCCCATCCACCAGCTCCGGCGCCGGAGCCACGTTTTCAGCCTCCAGCACCTGCAGCGCGCGCTGGTGGATCTGCCACACGGCGCGCGCCTGATCACTGATCCGCGCGGCCAGGCCGGCGCGCAGCCGATCATCAGCCACCGCCCATGCCTTTAGCGCGCCGGTGCGCGTCTCATATGCCTGCTGCAGCCTGCGAACGATCAGCCCGTTTGGCGCGCGGATCACGGCGCCGCCACCCTGCTGGCCGGCCAGCCAGCTGGCTATGGTCTGATCCACCACCAGTGCCAGATCCTCCGGCCCATCCGTGAATTGGCAGTACAGCGCGGCCAGCCGCTGGCGGTTTGTTCCCTCTATCCCGCACCGCTCCAGCCGCTGAATGATGGAAAACGCGCGCGCCAGCGCATCATCATCATCATGATAAACATGGGTAGTAATGGGTACCGTGTGACAATTCGGATCCGGTTTGTCACCCTGCACTGACAATCTGTCAGTGTCAGATTGTCGCCCCTGTAGTGACAATTTGTCACCCCTCCCGCGCGCGGCCAGCTGGCGGTTTCGCGGTGTGATCGGCTGGCCGGCCGGCGTCAGTTGATACTGATTCAGCTGGTTTACGTTGCGGATAACGATCAATTCCCCCATGCCCTCTGCCGCCTGAATCAGCCGGATCACGGTGCGCGGATCACATCGGCATTTCGGCCCCAGCACCTCCAGCGATGGCCCAGCCTTGTGGCCCCAATCGTCTGCCTCATCCGCGATGGCCAGCAGCAGCAGCAGCACGGCCGGCCGCGTTGCCTGGCTGCGCGCCCATACCTCATTCCATGCGTTAAGGCTCATCTGATCAGCCCCAGCGGCCCCAGCACCATAAATGCCGGCGTCTGCGCGGCGCGCGCGTCAGTGTCCACCAGCTGGCGCAGCCGGCCCAGCATGGCCTGGCCGCGCGCGCTGATTTCGTCCAGCACATCCAGCGAAACCAGCGCCGGTGCGCTGGCCAATCTGGCCAGCGCCCGCGCCTGCAGCTCTGCCATTTCCAGCAGATCCGATCCGGCCAGCTCTTGCGCGTCCACCAGCCGGCCCTGGCGCCGCAGCTCCATCAGCTGCGCCGGAATAGATGGCCGCGGATCCGGCCGGCCGGCCATCAGCAGCCGCAGCCCATGCGCCAGCTCAGTGGCCTGCATGGCGTTCTCATCCGATCCCCACCGGCTTTCCAGATGCGCGGCCAGATCCTCTGCCATATCCCGCAGCCCAGGCAGCGCCGATAGATCCACGGCCGGCGCCGCGGCGCGCTGCGCGTCCAATTCAGCGCGCGAAACCTGGCCGGCCTGATAGCCCAGCAGATCCCCGCTGGCCAGCACACGCTGGCGCAGCCGCTCCGTTTCCCGCTCCGCCAGATCCGGCCGGCCAGCGGTGCGCAGCGCATTGGCCAGCGCCTCCGCGTGCGGATCCATCTGGCTATCCGGCCGCGGCGCCTGCACATCATCCGGCACACCCACGCGCCGCAGCCCATCCCCAGCGCGCCAATGCCAGCCGGCCGGCCGCGGATCCGCCACCACGTTGGCAGTGGTGCGCGCGTCTGCCTGCATCTGCTGCGCCAGCGCCGCGGCCGGCAGTGTCAGCGCCTCCACCGCGGCCACATGGCGCGCCAGCTTGCGCAGCTCATCCACGGCCGCGGCCACATCCACCCGCAGCGCGCCCAATTCGTTGCACAATTCACCCACGGCCGGATCCACCGGCCCGAACCGATCCAGCCGCTGGCCCTGCGCCGCATTCATTGTGGCCACCAGCGCCAGCCGATTCTCCAGCCGGCCGAAAAAGTCCAGCGTATCGTGATTGTCTGCCATTGGTTTTCCCTCCGTGCGGCCGGCCGCGTGATCCATTGTGGATGGCGGCCGGCCGCGTGAATAGCGCGATTGTATCACATCCCGCTATACGTGCCGCTATGCGGCCACCGGTTTGGCCTGATCGGCCAGCCATGCGCGCAGCGTATCCGCGCGCGCATTCCAGCTGGTATCCGTTGGCGCATGCTGGTACCCGGCCAGGCCGGCCACGATCACCTTAAACCCCTCCACGTTGTCTGCATTCATGCGCGGATTCTTTGCCAGCCACGCGCGCGCCGCGTCCAGCGCGGCCGTGCGTTTGGCCACCTCTTCCGCCTCCACCTGCGCCAAAACGCGCGCGGTGGATTCTCTGATCAGAAACGCAGCGCGATTGTGCGCGGCGCCATCTGTCGCATCCACCTGCAGCCCCAGCGCATATGCGCGCCGCAGCGCCTCCACCAGCTCCGCCTCCGCCGTGGCCTGATCCTCCGTGCGGTGCGCGCGCAGCCAATCCCCGGCCCAGACCAGCAGTTTGGCCAGCGCCGCGTTTGCCGCTGGCGGATCCATCGATGGCAGCACCAGCGCCGGCGCCTTTTCCAAACATCCCGCGGCGCCCAGCTGCGCCAGCGTCACATCCTGCTGCTTAATCAGCTCCGCCACCAGTGGATGCGCCTGGCCAGGTTTGCCGGCCGGCTGCACCGGTGCGCGCTGCGTATCCGTGGCCTCCGCGCGTGCCTTATCCTCTGCCGCCTGCCGATCCCGCGCGGCGCGCGCGGCCGCAGCCTCTGCCGCCTTAGCGGCCGCATCCGCCGTGCGCCGATCCATCGGCTCAGTGTCTTTGGCCGCCTTAAACTCGCACACGCGATGGTAAAGCGGATCACCGTCCGGCCCTCTGCCATTGCCGTGCGAATACCAGATATCTGCGCCGAATTTGGCATTCCCGCGACGATAGGCCAGCCGGCCGCGCGGTGTGCGTATGCTGGCCACGCCATCCGCATCCTCCGTGGCCACCGCGTAGCCATGCGCCGGCCAATCGAATTTGGCCCAATCGGCCAGCGGAAAACTCTGCAGATCATCCAGGCCAGCATCCCGCTGCGCCTCCAGCGCGTTGGCGATCCGCACCAGCTGCTGCAGGATCATGCTGGCCATGCTCAGATCCGCGACCTGGCCCAATCCGGCCGCGGCCGCCTCCGCCTCCGCCTCTGCGCGCGTTGGTTTTCCCCCGCCGTTTTTGTTGTACTGCTCTGGCGGTACCCATTGGCTCTGGCCGGCCGGAATATTCTGGTAGCGGCCCATTATTGGCCTCCGTGCGCGCCGGCCCAGTGCATCAGAAACATGGCGCCACCGATCCCGCCCAGCCGCTCCGCCTCTGCCCGCGCCTCCGCGTGTGTCATCCTGGCCACCGGTGGCAGATCCTCTGGCGACAATGGCCGCACATGCGCGGCCATCCGTTCATAGTGCGCGGCCAGCTGCTCCGCCGTTGGCCCCGCTATCACGCCATCCGGCCGGCTGGCCTCCAGATTGGCCTGCAGCCCATCCTGCTGGCCATCCGTGCCGGCGTCCAGGCCATCCCGCACCTCTGCCGGATCCACACCGGCCGCCAGATCCTGATCCGCGTACACCGGCTCCAGCCCGTTATCACCCATGCGCCAGCGCACCAGCGTGCGCGCGGCCTGGCTGCGCTGCGCGTCCACCAGATCCCGCTCCGCCAGCGTGGCCTCCGTCATCAGCACCGGCGCCGGCATTGGCGGATCACTGATCACCACCAGCCCACGCTGCAGATCCCGCATCTGCCGCACCACCTCCGCCAGCGCGGCCAGCCGGCCGGCCAGCGTGTGGCAATGTTCGGCCAGCGCGGCCACCGGATCCGCCTCCAGGCCGGCCATATTATTGAATTCTGCCGCCACCCGATCCGTGGCCTGCATCACATCATCCAGCAGGTAATCCATCGGATCCTGCGCGGCCGGATCCGGCCGCGGCGCGCGCGCGTTTCTCTTGTGTGTCATTTCGCCACCTCATCCAGCAGATGGATCACGGCCGCGGCCTGATCCTCTGATACGGTCAAATCACGGCCGGCCGCGTTGGCGTGCCGCATGCCGGCCAGCGCCAGCGCCTGCGCGATGGCGTCACCGTGATCAAAAAACACGGTAACGCTGGTGCAGCTGGTGTAAATGTGCGCGCCGAATTGGTGTGGCGCATCACTCGAATTGCGCCAGCAGTGGATCAGGCCGGCGCGCTGCTGGCCCAGATCCCGCGCGCGTCTGCGCGCCAGCTCATCATCCGCTATCTGTTGCGCCCATTGTGCGATGGCCAGATCATTGGCCATCCGCTGATATCGTTTCCCTTGCATGGTATGCCCTCTTTGGATTGTGCTACCATTGCCGGCAGCACATCACTGGTTTGGTTTCTGGCGGTGTGTGGGTGATCTGGATCCGTGCGCATTCCCTCCCGCGTGCGGATCCATTGTGTTTTTCTGGCCTGCGCTATTCACCTCCCGCGCGCTTACGCTGCGCCGGCGTCATGCGGCGCCAAGCCCCCGCGGCCGCCTGCAGCAGCATGCGCGCCAGCGCGCCCTGGCTGATCCCGCGCGCGTCTGCGATTTCCTGCAGCGTCTGATCCAGCTCTGCGCTCAGCCGGATATTCAGCTGGTGCGCCAGCGCCGGCGCCGGCGCTGGCCACACTGGCAGAGCTGGCATCCAATCGGCCGGCCGCGGCGCCTGTTTCGTGATCGGTTTCGTTTGTGTCATCTGTTGATTACCTCTATGCGTGATTGTATCACATCCCGCTATACGTGCCGCTATCCGGCCGGCTCTGCTGGCGTTGGCACCACGTTGGCCGCGGCCGCCAGCTCTGCCAGTGTGGCCAGCAGCCGCTCATGCTCCGCCTGGACGCGCCGCCAGGCGCCAATGCCGGCCACCTTTAGTGAATGCGCCTCCACCTCTGCCGGCGTGGCCAGCCGGATAGCGCCGCGCTCCAGATGCAGCTGATAATCTGCAGCCACATCCTCACGCAACACCAGCACCAGGCCGGCGCCATCATCGCTGATCACCCGTACCGTAGCATTCCCGATCCGCAGCCACACGATCTGGCCGGCCGGCAGTGGCTTATACCTGCGTGCCATCTGGCACCTCCAGTGCGTTGGCCGTTGCGTTGGCCAGCGCCAGCTCAGTGCGCAGATTCTCCAGCAGCCGATCCGCCCACGCATCTGGAATTGGATTGGCGATGGCGGCGCCGGCATTGGCCAGCGCCAGCGCCGCGGCCCTGCGCGCGCGCTCATCCTCCGTTACCAGGTTTCTGCGCGCCACCCTTACCACCATAGCGCCAGGCACCTGCTGTGCCGACATTGGCCGGCCGGATCCGTCATCGATCAGCACCAGCACCGCCAGCCGGCCGGCGTGCAGCCCTGGATCCTCCAGCACCCATCCGCGGCCCTGGCACCATTGGCCAGCGTGCAGCCACACGATGGCGCCGGCCGGCAGTGGCTTATACCTGCGTGCCATGTGTGGCCTCCAGCGCGTAGCAGTCCACCGGCTCATTGTTTGTTGGCTTTAGGCCATACTTGCGCCGGAAATCGTCCACCCGCATCTGCGCGGTGGCGCTCAGTGTGATCGTGATCACGCCAGCGCCGCCATCTCGAAATGCGGCGCCTCTGCTGGCGGCCAGCTCCGCGGCCGTGGCGCGCCGGATAACCTCTGCCGTTGCGCAATCGTGCAATGTCGGCCGGCCTGCGCGTTTGGGTTTGTCTGCCATCTGATCCCTCCATCCGGCTGGTGAATTCCAGCCATGCCGGTATTGTATCACACTCTGCTATACAGTGCGATATACAGCGCGGCCGGTAGGGTAGGGCAGTAATTCGGCCGGCGCCGGCCGGTGTGGATGCTAAACCAGATTGCGCCGGCGCGCGCTATTTCGACGGATCCGCGCGCCGGCGCCGCAGCTGGATCTGGCCCAGGCTGCTGGTGCGGATTGTAGCATGTGCCTATTTTATAGGCACTTCTGCGCAGTCATTTCCGATAATCTTTACTTATCGGAAACGTGATCCAGCTCGAAATCAGGCCGCTGATCCTCCGCGGCCATGCTCAGATCATTCAGCAGGCAGCGCATCTGGCCGCGCTCGGCCACCGTCCAGCCTGGCCAGATCCGGCATGCGCCCAGCAGCAGCTGCGCCTGCGCCGGCGTGATCGGCAGATTTGCATTGGCCAGCTCTGCGCCAGGCGCCAGCGCCGCGGCGCGCTGATCATCATCCGCGGCCAGCTCCAGCTGATCCATCAGCGGCGCCACCAGCTCCACCTGCGCCGGCGTGCCGCCCATATCGCCCAGCACGGCCGCCAGGCGCGCCCGCTGCCATTGCGTGAATACCATCAGGCCGGCCCCTCTGCACTGGTGGCCACCGGATCCGGTGGCGGATCCGCGGCCAGCTTATCCATCAGCGCGCCAATCCAGCGCCGATCACGCGCCAGAAATCCTGCGTAATCCTGCGCAGCCTTGCGCATCAGGCCGGTGGCGCCGGCCGGCAGCTCCAGTGGCCACACCTTATCAGCGTCACTCCAGGCCAGGCCAGCGGCCGACTGCACCAGCCCCACCGCGGCCGCCTCCGCCTCCGTGAATTCCAGCACATCCAGCAGCCGGCCGGCCGCGCGGATCTGCGCCGCGGATCCGGTGATCCCGCCCACAATTCCGATCAGCTGCACCCGCTCCCACGTTGTAAATACCATCAGCTTGCGCCTCCAGCGCGTGCCTGGCGCCGCGGTTTGGCCGGCGCCGGCTCTGCATCCTCCCCGTAATCAACGCCAGCGCGCGCCTGGCGCCGCAGCCGGATTGGCTGCAGCTCCAGATCCTGCGCCTGCCTGGCCGCGTTATTCCGTTCGATAGCGGCCGCCTCCGCGCGCGCGTCCGCCAGATCATCCGCCGCGCTGATCCCCATCCGCATCCTGCGTTTGGTCTGCCGCACCGTTGGATCCGCCAGGCCGGCCGCCTGCATCAGCTCCAGCAGCTCCGTGCGCAGCAGCCCACACTGCGCGTTTGTCAGTGCCGATATCTTATCCCCTGGATTTATTGCCATGCTATGCGGCCCCCTTCATTATGCCCTTTTCCACCAGTGTGGCCCTGATCTCATTCACCAGCGCCACGATGGCATCCGCCTGCGCGGCCGTGGTGTAGCCGTATGGCGTTGTATTGGTGGCGGCCGTGGTGGCCACCGCGGCCTGCGCGGCGCCGGCGCGCTGGATCACGGCCGTGGCGCCATGAAACGCCAGCTTTTGCGCCGTTGTGGTGGCCATGATCGTGCCAGTAGTGGTGCCAGTTGATATGTTTCTGGCATCCTGCACCGTGATTGCGCCGTTGAATGTCAAAGATGGCGCGCTAAAATCCCCATAGATCAGCGGTGTAGTAGTGGAAGAATTGGCGATGTATAGCTTATTGGCTGTTGTCTCAGCGTTGCCAGCCTGGTACCCGATCATCACGCATCCGCCATTGGCGGTCAGAGACGCGCCGGCCTGATAGCCGATGATCGTGTTGTTCGTTCCAGACGTCGCCAGAAGCCCGGCCTGATAGCCAATCATCACGTTGCCGTTCCCAGTGACCACCTTTCCGGCATTGTGCCCAATGGTGACGGCGCCAGTTGCGCCGCCGGTGTTGGTCTCACGCCCGATGTTCACGCTGGAACTCATCGGCGTGAGCGCGGACGGGTTTCGGCCAGCATAATACCCAATGCAGACGTTGTCGCTGCCAGTGGATTGCAGGCTTCCGGCAGCACCTCCAACGTAAGTATTAGCGTTCCCGCTGCTCGTCCAATATCCGGCGTCTTTCCCAATGGCAACGTTGTCTGCCCCTGTGGTTTGATTGAGGGCGCTTTGCCCGATGGCCAAATTCCCGGTGCTGGTCGAGAGTGTGGACAGGGCATTTACGCCGATCGCCACGTTGTAATATCCCGTTGTGCAGTTTGACAGCGCCGACGCGCCGATGGCAAGATTTTCAGACGCGGTGCACTTGGTCAGCGTGTTGTATCCGATGGCCGTGAGCGAGCTGCCACTGATGTTTAGCGCGAGTGCCCCGGCCCCCAGCCCTATGTTTTTGTCGCCGCCGACGTTGACCTTTCCGGCCTGGTAACCGATAAACATATTGTTGGCGGCCGTGTTCACCGCCCCGGCCTGATACCCGAACCCCATCGAATAGTTGGCCAGGACGTAAATCCGGGCCAGCTCGGCGGCGGCGGATGTCTGGATGACGATCTGACCCGAAGTTTGAGTGCTGTGCCCCTTGATGACGAGCTGATTGGTATCTGACTGGCCGACAATCGTGAACGTGCCGGCCGCGCTGATTGCGGCGCCGGATTCTGTAATGATGGAATTGCCCACCACGTTTGTGGCCGTGAATTTGGCGATGGCGCCGGCCGTGCCGGTTACGCTGGCCGCCATATCCAGCGCCACCAGCGCGCGGAATGTCGGCGCCGCAGCGCCTCCAGAAGTTGGCCCAGCCCAAACCAGATTGGCCGCCTGCGTGGCCAGCGTGGCCGTAAGCGTGCCGTTTGTTGTCACCGGTGATCCGATAACCGTTAGGATGGCCGGCAGCGACAATCCAACGCTGGTAACGGTGCCAATGCCGGCCGGCAGATCCGCGGCCACCAGCGCGCGGAATGTCGGCGCCGCAGCGCCTCCAGACGTTGGCCCAGCCCAAACCAGATTGGCCGCCTGCGTGGCCAGCACGGCCGTGAGCGTGCCGGCCGTTGTCACCGGTGATCCCGAAACCGTCAGGATGGCCGGCAGCGCCAGCGCAACACTGGTAACGGTGCCGGATCCGCCGCCACCGCCAGCGGTATCCGTTTCCACGGCCTGCAGCGCATCCAGGCGCCGATCCATCCGCCCGATTTCGCGCAGCAGATCTGCCAGCGCGCCCTGCATCTGCGCCATGCTATGCCACCTCCCGCAGATTGGCCGTTACGGTTTCAGCTCCACCCGCCAGCCGGATCTGCACACTGTTGACCATGCACGTTAGCAGCTGATCCGCGTGCAGCACCTTCACCCGATCCCCAAACTCCCAATACCGCGAATACTCCCACGCGCCTGGATTGATCGTGCCGGCGAATAGGACGCGCGCGCGCCGATCCCACAATTCTGCGCGGCCCTCATCAGCCATGCCAGTGCTGCTGGTGTATTGCCGGCGATCCGCGAAACCCTCCACCCGCCCAAATGGGCTGGATCCCAGCCGCTCTGGTGCGTCCACCTCCACAATGGTGCGCGCCGCCTCTGTTCCCTGGCCGCCCACGTATACATGCGTCAGCTGCTCCGCGTAATCCCGCAGCAGCACCGCATCCTGCACATCCCCGGCCGCGCTATCCAGCTGCACGCTGGTGGTTTTGTCGGCCCCAGGCTGGCCGGCCCTTACCTGAAACTCATACTTTCCCGCGCCGGCATTCCAGGCAATGTGCCAATACAAGAGCGTGCCGGCCAGCGCGCTGGCCTCCGCCACATCCGCCAGCGCGCCCTCCAGCGGCCGCCAGGCCACCGATTTGGCCACGCTGGCCCCGATCCCATCATCCGCCTCTACCTGCAGCCAGGTGGATAGATCCCGATCACCGGCCGCGCCGGCGCCCAGATTCTCCCGCACCAGCGCGCGCATGATATTGGATGCGGCCGCGGCCGCCTTTTCTGCCTCTGCCGATCCGGCCGCATAGGCCACGATTCGGCGCGCCAGGATCTGCACCACGCCCTGGCCGGCCAGCTCGATAAATTCCTCATTTGCCGCATAGCCCTGGCGCCAGCTGCGCAGCAGGAAATCCGATCCCAGCGCCACGCGCGCCACCGCATCCGTGCCAGTGCGCAGCAGCCGCATGCGCGCATCCGGCACCAAAACGGTGGCCGCGATGGCGTCCGGCGCCAGCCGCACCCGCAGCGCGGCCGGTGTATTGATACTCCGGCCGGCGTCCAGATCCAGCAGCGGCCCCACCTCCGCCACCAGCGTGCCGGCCGGATTCTGGATCTGCAGCAGATAGCTTACATCGGCCATCAGGCCAGCCCTTCCGCGCTGTAATATCTGCCGCTGGCAGATATCGTGGCCGTAGCCGGTACCGCGTCCGGCTGATCCAGCAGGATGGCCATCACGTTGGCGCCCTTTTGCAGCACCAGCGCCGCTAGTGATATCCCATTCAGCAGCTGGCCGGCCAGGCGGCCGCGCGCGCTGCTGGCGATCGTGCCGGCGCGCGTGTCAAATGTCACCACCTCCCCCGCCACACACGCCAGATTTAGGCTGGCATACACACCAGTAGTGTAATTGGCAATGGATCTGATCGTGGCCACCGCCGTGCATGTGACCACCAGCGTAAAATGCCCATCCGCTCCGGCCGCAGTGACGGAAAGCGTTTTATGCGTGAATGCCTGCGTGGTGTCGTTTTTGGCTACCACCAGAATATCCCCAGCGTAGCTGGATCCGATGGCCACCACCCCACTGGTTTTCATTTCCCAGCCGGCCACATGCAGGCACACATAGCCAGCCGCCATCTCCAGAAATGATCCGCCCACTGTATCCGCGGTGCATCCAATGTATACGGCGCCGGATTGTGTGCAGCGCAGCGCCAGCACCTCCGTGGTTACTCCCGTTGGAATGATCCAGGCCGATCCCGTCCAGCCGGCCAGGTAGCGTGTTACGCCAGATAGCGTGAAATTCCCGCCCACCCATAGAATGCCGTTGGCGTCCAGCGCCAGCGCATTGATCGTGCCGGCCGATGGCGCCGGCGATGGGATCACCTCCCCCACAAATCCCGCTTTTGCCAGATAGCCAGTGCTGGTGCCAATCCATGCGTTTCCCAGGTGATCCATTTCCAATGCCTTAACTGTGCCGCCTGGTGTGGATGGATCATATGCCACCCAGCCTGTGCCGGCATAGTAAACCTTCGTTTTCGCGCCAGCGGATCCGCCCACCACCGGCCCACCCAGATAGAACGTGTCTGTTTTCAGCGCCACCACGGCGCCCACGCCTGGCGTGGTGTAGCCGGTGAATGTGCTTACACCATCGAAACTGGCCACCTCCGCGGCCGCCACCCCGTTAATCGTGGTGAATGCGCCGGCCACATACACGCTAACGCCATCCGCCCTGAATACCACGCAATTGATAGCCGCGTCTGCCGTCCAGCTGCTCCAGGTGCCGCTGGCCCAGCGGTGTAGTGTGGATCCCTTGCAGATATAGACCACGGTGCCGGCCACATTAACGGCCACACTGCCTGGCGTCAGTGCCGCGGCCGTTGGATATCCGCTACCGGTCATCGCGGCCCAGGCCAGGCTGGTGCGCATGAATCCGGCCGCGGCCGCGATGTAATCGCCCACACCTCCAAATCCGGCCGGCGTGGCTGCGCTGGCGATCCAAAACGGATCCACGGCCAGCAGCTGGATGGCCAGCTGCTCGATATTGGATTGCACTTGGCCGCCCTCCAGGCCACCCGCATACCGCACTGCCAGATCCAGCTCCGTGATCGTGCCGGCATTTGGCGAATACCGCAGCGTGAATGATCCGGCGCCCAGCAGCAGCTCCACCAGATCCGCGCGCAGCGCCGCCAGGTTGGCCGCGCTGGTGCCGGCCAGCTGGCATATCAGCGTCACGGTGCGCGGCCGGTGGATCCTGCGCTGGAAATAGGCGCCATCCGTCAGCGCGTACTGGCTGGCGATGTTATCCACCGGTGGCGCGCCTCCGCCCAGCATCTGCTGCACCACCAGGCCCAGATCACTGGCCAGATTGTATGTGGTGCCACCGATCACGAATTTGTAACTTTGCGCCACCTATCCCCCCAGCGCCTGCAGCAGCGCGAAATCCGCCAGCAGATCCTCCCGCTGGCTTACGGTAGACACATTCAGCACATACTGCCGGCTGGCCGCCTGGCCGGCCGATCCAGCGCCGGCCGCTGCGCTGGCCCCAGCCGGCGCCCAGGCCGGTGGCGGCGCGCGCAGCCCATCCGTGGCGCGCGTCATTGCCGCGGCCGCCATGCCGGCCCCGCCAGTGATCCCATCCGCCAGGCCGGCCATCATGTACTGGCCCATCTGCCGGAATACTTTGGATGGCGATTGAATCCCAAAGTTATTGTTTGCCACCGTAATGATCCCCTGCACCAGCCAGCGCATAGACTCAAATGCGCGCTCTGCGCCGTTGCGGATCCCGTTAACCAGGCCATCGATCAGCTGGCGGCCCAGCGTCAGAAACCGGCCAGGTAGCCCCTCCGGCCCATCCGCCCATAGTTGTTCCCAGATCCGTTTGGCCGCATTCCATACGCTGGACGCCCAGCCGGTGATGGCCGCCACCAGATTGCGCCACGCGGTATCTACATCCTGTTTGATTTTGTCCAGTTTCTCGTTCAGGCTGGCTACGATGGATTCCCAGGCCAGCACAATGCTGCGCCAGATCTGCGCGCCCAGCTTATCAATCGTGGCTTTTACTTCATCCCATTTGTCACTGATCACTTTTCGGATGGTTTCCATGCTGGTTTCCAGCGCCTTTTTCGCGCTGGTGAATGCCGTTTTTACAGCCTCCCAGGCATCCTCCGCGGCCTTTTTGATGTCATCCCATGCGCCCTCCCAGTCACCATTGATCACCTTCATGATCCCTTTTATGATCCCCAGCACCGCATCCACGGCCAGTGATATGGCTTTTTTGATCCCTTCAAATACCTCCTTTACAACCGGCTCCAGCGGCTTGATATATTTTTCCCACACCCGCTGCACCTCTGCCACCACGGTGGCCACCGTCTGCTGGATCAGCGGCCAGTTTTCCGTGATCCAGTCCACCACTTTCTGGAATAAGCTCACGGCGAAATCAATAGCCGGCTTTAGCACCGCGTTGTAGACCCGCTCCACCTCTTTGGCGCCGGCCTCCACCATTGCCTGGATCCGCGGCCAGTTGAATTGAATCCATAGCACGGCGCGCTGAAATGCGTCCACAATGCCGGCGATGGCCGGCGCCAGGATGGTATCCCATACGGTGCGCACCGCTGCGAATACATCGCCCACGGTTTGCCGGATCATCGGCCAATTGGTGATAACCCAATCCACCACCTCCGCCAATGTATTGCCCACCAGCGTGCCGAATTGCGTTATGCTGGCCTGCGCATCAGCTCCGCCGATCCAATCCGTAAATTGGCGTAGCGCGCGCGTCAGTGGCTCCAGTAGCGGTTTGGCAAACGTCAGCCCCAGCGTTTCGACGGTGGATTTCAGCGCGTCCACCGCGCCGGCCATGCCGGCATTCTGCGCGCTGGCCAGATCCGCCGCGGCCCCGCTTTTGTTAACGGCCGCGCTCATCTCTGTAAACCCAGATGTTCCTGCCTTTAGCAGAATGTTGGCCGCGCGGATTGCATCCGTGCCAAATATGGTTTGCAGCGCGTGCGCGCGCTGCTCCTGCGTTAGCTGGCTGGTGGCGCCGCCCAGCTGAGCCATGATGGATGGCAGCGAATTCATATGGCCGCCAGCGTCATAGACCCGCACCCCTAGATCCTTTAGCACTCCGGCCGCGTCTTTGGATGGCGCTTGCAGGCTGATCAGCATGGTTTTTAGGCTGGTGCCGGCGTCTGATCCCTGCAGGCCGGCATTGGATAGCAGCGAAATGGCCGTTACGGTATCCTGAATTGATACGCCAGCGGTACTGGCCACCGCGCTGGACATCCGCAGCGCGTATGCCATATCCTGTATGGATCCGCTGCTGGCATTGGCACTGGCCGCCAGCAGATCCGAAACCATGCCGGCCTGGTTTCCCTGCAGCCCGTATGCATTCAGCGCATTGGCCGCGATTGTGGCCGCCTCCGCCTCTGATATGTTGGCGGCCCTGGCCAGCTGGATTGTGCCGCGTGCGGCCGCAATGGACGCATCCACGGATAGGCCGGCTTTTGCCAGCTCCATCATGCCCTGCGCGGCCTGCACCGCGCTGGTGCCTGGCAGCGTGGTATCAGCGCCCAGCTGGATGGCCTTATCCGATAGCTGGCCCAGCTGCGTTTTGGTGGCGCCGGTTACGGCGCCCAACATCGCCAAAGTCTGCTCAAATGTACTGGCCTGGCCGATGGCGCCAGATATCGCGCCGCCTGCCAGCTGGACTGCGCCGGCCGCCAGCTGCGCAATGCCAATACCCACCGCGGTGGATATGGCGCCGCCCATGCTGGATCCCATGCCGGATAGCAGCCCATGTGCTTTGCCCAGCGCGCGCTCCAGCGGATTTGTATCAGCGCCAATGGACGCATACAGGCTGGCTATTTCGCTGCTCATCATCCACCGCCTGGCGGTAGCAGGCCGGCCCAATCGTGCGCCGCCTGCTCCGTTGCAATGATCCCGTAAACGTCCGCTTCCGTCATGTTGGCGCCGGCCTGCGTGCCGCGGATCCGATCCGCCATATATGCCACCTCATCGGCCAGCATCCAGCGCCGGAATTTCTCCCACGGCCAGGCGCCGATGGTATCCACATCCACGCCCAGCCGCTCTGCCAGGCGATACTGATACCGCAGCGCCGGATCCTCTATCAGCCGGCGCCGCCAGCTTTTCCCGTTGCCGCGTCCATTGCGCCGAATTTCTGGATAGCCTGCATGATCCGGCCGGCCAGCCCCACCGGCAGATCCCCCAGCACCGGCAGATCCTGATCCGTGAATAGCCGCGCGCCGGTCTCATCACAAACCACCATGACGATCATGCGTGGCAGCGCCTCCGCATCCGTGGCGGCGCCGGCTTTGGATAGCTCCATCACCTGCGCCACCGTTAGCGGCCGGATCCACACCTGGCCGCCCAGCTCTGGAATGTCCACCGCATGCACAATGGGCGCCGTGGCCAGCGCCAGGATCTGATCCCGCGTGAGATTTGCCATGTTAGTACGTGGCCGGCGTCCAGGCGGCCTGCAATTGGAATTCCACCGTGGCGGTATTGATGTCGCTGTATCCCTCATCGCGCGTGCGCTTTTTGACCAGCGCCGTGGCGGTGTATTTCGGTTTCCCGCTGGCGGCCGTGTTACCCTCCGGCCCCCATTCCAGCGTGGCGCTCTGGCCTGGCGTAAGCGCATTCCATACCGCCACGCCATCCACAAGAAAATCCACCGTGAATGTGGTTTCCCGCAGCGCCGGCAGATAGCTGGTGTGCGTGTCGGCGCCGGCCGACTTGTCAACCAGCGCGATGGCCTCATCAGATTTCGCTTTGCGGTAAACCACGCTCAGTGTCTGACTGTTGAAGTTGATATAGGCATTTGTGCCCAGATAGCTGGCCATGTGTCAGATCCTCCGTGTGATCAGTAGCTGGTGGGCACCCAGGCGCCCTGTAGCTGGAATTCCACCGTGGCCAGCGCCAAATCGTTATAGGCTTGGTCTTTGGTGCGCTTTTTGACCACCGCGGTAGCGGTGTATTTCGGTTTGCCAGTGGTGGATCCCTCCGGCCCCCAGATCAGCGCCGCGCTGCTGGTGCCTGGCACCAGCGCATCCCAGACGGTGATCCCGTCCATCAGAAAATCCACGGTAAATGTGGACTCCCGCAGCGCCGGCAGATAGCTGGTGTGAGTATCGGCGCCGGCCGACTTGTCAACCAGGCCGATGGACTCATCCGTTTTCGCCTTCCGGTATACGGTATTGATGGCGGTGCCACCGAACGAAATCACCGCAGCAGATCCCAGATAACTGGCCATTTTTCCTATCCTCCGTTTTTATGTCGATTGCGCGCGGATCCGATACAGCGCGCCAGTGATCCAGATCAGCGCGCCGGCCGCATCCCGTTCTTCCAGCCGCTGATCACTCTCCCGCTGGCATCCCAGATGCGCCCAGCCCGTAATTGTCAGCGCCTGGCGGTGTAGCGCCGCGCTGATCTGATCATCGATTGCGCCGGCCGCAGCCTGCGTGGCCGCGTACGCGCGGATCCAATACACGACCTCCAGCCGATCCACCGGCTCCATATTGGCCTGGCCGCCACCCTGGTGGCTGAATAGGACATATGGCAGCGCGGTGCCTTGTGGCGCCATGCGCGCGTAGATCCTGCTCGAAACCAGCGCCGTTAGCCCAGCGGCGCCGCCCAGCTTATTGAACACGGCCACATCTATTGCGCTCATAACTGATCACATCCGCAGCAGCGCATCCCACGCTGCGCGAAATGCCGGCCGGATCCGCTCCGCGGCCGGCACCAGGTATGGCCGCGCGCCGGTGTGGCTGGTGCCGAATTCCACAAACGGCGCATACACCACATTGGTGGCCACCCACCACAATGCGCGGCGCCGCTCGAATGCCGTTATGCTGGCCTTTAGTGTGCCGGTATCCACCGGCACGGTGCGTTTGGCCTCTGCCTCCACATCCATTGCCAGCTTGCGAATGATGGCCGTGGCGCGCGTCTGCACCTGCGCCTGCATGCGCTCCAGCTGCACCAGTGAAACCGTCACCCGCACATCGGCGCCCATCAGGCCACCACCTCCCGCACATCAGCGCGTACGCTGATCCGCCAGGCCACGCTGGCCGATAGCACGGCCTGCACCTCAAACGTGCGGCCGGCCACCGTCACCCGATCCCCAGCGCGCAGATCCGTGCCGGCCGGCAGTGTGGCCACCCATTGCGCCACCGCCTGCACCTGGCCGCCCTGCATGTTTTCGGATCCACTAACCTGATACTTTGGCATCAGCCGGCCGGTTACCGTTGCGCTGGTGGCCCAGCTTTCGCTCCAGCCGCCTGCTCCGTCACTGGCCACCGTGCGCCGGCTGATCACCACGGTATCAGGTAGCGCCAGATCCGCCGTGGCGCGCATGGCCGTGATCTGCGCAGCGGATAGCAGCGTCATGCGTAGACCTCTATCCCGTACGCGCCGGCGCCCACATCATCCGGCCCCTGGCCCCACTGGCCGGCCCTGGTGCGGTATGCCTCCGCCTGTTCGCGCAGCGCGGCCGCCTGCTGGCTGCGTTTGAAGCTCGCATTATCAGTGGAGAAATCGAATTCCCGCGCCACCTTAGCGGCCCACATATCCAGCACATCGGCCGCGGCCGCGTATACGTTGAATGCATCACCGGTGATCAGCACGCCAGCGGATTGGTGGCTGCTGAATGTCCAGCGGCCGCGGATCACATCGCTGCTGGCCGGCGTGATCACGGTATAGGCCGAATTCACCAGCTCCGGCGAATCTTCCCAATCCGTGCGCGTGGCCACCCACACCAGCCAGGTGATAGCGCCGCCTGGCGCCACCGTATCCAGCGGCGCCAGCTCTGCGTATCGTGCCTGGTGGCGGTGCGCGTCCAGCGCCAGCTGCAGATCATCATCCGCCCAGATCTGGCTGGCGCCGGCCGGATCCGCCACCAGCGTGCGCAGCCGCGTGATCAGCGCGGCCATTGTGGTGCGTGCCATTGCGTGTGCCTCTGCCCTGCTCTACAGTTTGGGCAGTTTGTAGCAGCGCACCGTTGCGCCAATCGTGCCGCTGGCCGGCGTGAATGTCACGGATAGCGATCCGTCATCCTGAATCACCCGATCCGACCCGAACGGCCCCAGGATCAGCACCGCATTCTGCGCGATGTTGGCCGTGGCCAGCGCGCCCTGGCCGGCATTCTGCGCTGGCGGATTGTCGCCAGCCAGCACCGAAACCACCAGGTTGGCGGCCGCGGTATTTTTGACCTCCAGAATTGTGCGCCCAGCGGCGCCACCGATGGCGGCCGCCAGCGTCACCGCGGCCGTGCCAGTGTCCAGCACATCCGCGGTAGGCTGCGCCGTGGCGATCTGATTTTCTGTCAGGCTGGTAACGGTTATTGCCGTTGCGTTTGCCATGTTTCGATTTCCTCCGTTGGATCAGCTCCAGCCGTTAGGTGGGATTGATCGTCAGCACGGCCAGCGCCGCGGCCCTTGTGACCTTGCAACCGTACGTCATCAGCCCTTTCACGGCCGATCCGAAACGCAATTCCATGTTGTACGCCTGCACGGAATTGATCTGCGCCGCCAGCGTCCAGGCCATCGGATGGCCGGCCGTGATGCGGTACTTGATCGGCCCCGCAGCGTATGGCACATTGTTGGATTTCAGCACGCGCATTCCCAGCACGGTGCGGATCTGGCCGTTGGCCAGCGTATTCTCCCCAGGCGCCGCGGCCGCGTTGGCCACAAACTTGCTGTCCAGCAGCAAGTATGCCTCATACCACGGCGGAATGATCACAAACCGTTGGCCATCATCCGGTACGTTGGCCTCATCCAGTTTCTGGCGCAGCTGCGTGAGATATTCATACGGTTTGCCGGCCGTGGCCGCGTCAGTCTTTGGCGTGCCGGTGGATCCGATCAGGTTTGCGCTGGCCGCATCCGCATACAGCGCCGCCACATCCTGATCCATTGCATCTCGCAGCGCGTAGGCGGCCTCCGCCATTGCGCCATCCATGATCTTGGGATTCTGCTGCGCGGCGTCGATGGCGTCTACCTGGAAATTGAAGTATTTCTGTTTGTTGATCGTCAGCACGGACTGCGCATCCGTCAGCGTCTGCGCCGCGCTGATATTCGTATTCTTGGTGTAGTCGCCCACCGTCACGGCGCCAATGCTGTTGATCTTGACGGAATCGCCCATGCCGGTGATTTCGCCCTGGTAATCACGATTGATCACGCTAGGCTGGCCATACACCAGCGATTTGTGCAGATTGGCCAGCAGCCGTGCCGACCATACCGCAGGAATGAAGTTATCCACTGCCATTTGTTGTGCCTCCGGCCAGCGCATCAGCGCCGGCCAATTGCGCGCCGGTTATCCGGCTGCGCGTAGAACCTGCTCCACCTCTTGCCAGCGCGCGTTGATTTCGCCTGGCGTCATCCGCTCCACATCTGCGCGCGTCAGTGCGCGCGCGCCGCGGCCACCTGCCTGGCCGTTGGTGGCCGGCACGGCCGGCCCCGCTGGCGTTGCCACCGGCGTGAATAGCGCCGGATGCAGGATCTGCAGCCTGGCCAGATCCACCTGGCCGCTGGTGGCGTCCACCAGGCCGGCGCGCTCTGCCGCCATCCAGGCCAGCGCCGGATCCGATACACGGCCGGCCGCCTGCTCTGCGAATTGCGCGCGCCGCTCCGTGGCCGCCAGCTGCGCCTGCAGCGTCTGCAGCTGCTTTTGCGCATCCGATCCCGCGGCCGCCTGGCCGGCCAGCTCCGTGGCGCGCCGCTCTAGATCCTTGCGCGCGTCCCGCTCTGATTTCAGTGCGTTGGCCAGCTTGCCAGTGTGCGCCTGGATCTGCTGCTGCAGCTCCGGCGCCAGTGCCGCCATCCAGGCATCCGGCCCCGCGTCTGCAGCTGGTGCGGCCGGTGGCGGTGTGCCG
>OFQW01000021.1_pt1 | contig 31989 bp, 47 predicted proteins | sample 1542941 | NCBI WGS metagenome assembly OFQW01 (sample SAMN07774219, study PRJEB24372) | wastewater metagenome | isolation source: Exp Tend NO 90WW | collected 2016-02 | reverse complement strand
CTCAGAAGATACGACGGGGCTAACAGAGTGGGCTAAAAAAGCTACCCCGTCCGCTGCGACAGGCGCAGACGTAGCTAACGTTTGGGGGCCGGATCAACCAAGCAGCAGCGATGCCGACATAGGCGGCAGAACCAGCGGCAGGGGCAGTGCAAGCGCTGGCGCGAACGGTAGCGGATCAGATAGCGGCAGCGGTGGCATCTTCGATGGTTTAGGTAAATTCGTAGAAGACCACAAAGACGCTATTGGCTTAGGTGCCGGTGCGCTTGCGTACTGGGGGAAAACCATTTCAGATAATCGCAACGCATCACAAGCCGCAGACGCAGCGGAGATGCAGCGGCAGCAAAGAGCACAGGATCAGGCAGATGCGATAGCTAGGAAAGAGCAACAAGATCAGGATGCTCTTGCACGGGCAGAAGCTAGAGATTTGGTTCTTTATGAGCGTGAGCAACAAAAAATCAAAGAGCAACGCGACTACGAACGCGAAATGGCCAAGCAAAAGCAGGCCGATGCTATGGCGCAATTGGCATTCTCTCGCAGCAGCAGCAGTGGCGGCGGAGGTGGCGGAGGTTTCGACCCAGCAGCAGCAAGAGCCGCGCGTGTGAGTGCTTCTATCGTTGGGATGAAACCGACTAAGACTGGCATTGTCAATTCGAACATCTGGGGCAATGCGTTGAACACGCTGCAAAGGAAGTAAAGCATGGCTACCCAAAAGATTGATCCCCAGAAGAAAGACCTTCTGACAAAGTTTACGCTGGCCGCGAAGTCATACATCTACGACCCGGACAGGTTCAAGATGTTGCTGCAAATGATGGGTACAGAGCCAGGGGCAGTCATGGCCGTGCAGACGGTTATCAGCGCAGTTGAAAAGGCAAAGCCGATACCTCCTGGCATCCTGAAACTGCTGGCGTTGAATGTGTACATCGTCATGGTGGACATGGCGCAAAAGGTGACGAAGGTTAAGGCCGCACCGGAAGTGATGATGAAGGTCATTGGCAAGCTGATGCAACAGATTGTTATTTCATCACCTGGGCAAAAGCCGCCAGGACAACAGCCTGGGCAACAAGCGCAACCTACTGCACCACAACAGGCCCAGCAAGCCCCTCAAATGCAGCCACAAGGCATCATCAACACCAACATGGGAGCGTAGCATGCTTAGTAATGGCGAAGGCTTATTGATGGGCATCATCAACGGTTTCGGCTCGATGGCGAACCGTTACATCGAGGATGAAGCTGCTGTAGAAAAGCAGCGGAAACTGGAAGAGATCAAGGCGCAAATCCGGGAGCAAGAGATGCGCACGCAAAAGGCGCTTGAGCTTGAGTTTGCGCCACAGAAGGCACAGGTTGACCGCGATGCAGCGGAGGAAGACCGCAAGATGAAAGTTGGCATTGTGGATGAAGCGCTGCAAAAACGTGCTGATAATGCCGCTGATAATCTACCAGACGATCCTAAACTTGGCTATCAGGATGTGATTGGTGCTCGTGGGCCTCTGTCAGAAGAGCAGCAAGCCGCAAGAGATCAAGGCTTAGAGGCTAATCGTGAGAAAACACGCCAGGGTATCCTGAACTCCAGCATGGAGCGCATGAAGGCAACACAAGATGCCGGACTCAAGCCTGATGCAACGGTGGTTACTGCGGAGCAGAAGGAGGAAAATCTTGCACAACGGGAAGCTGGCGTAAAAATCGCAGAAGCAAAAGTACAGGCAAAAATAGAACAAGACCGGTTAGAGCGAGAGCGCAGGGAAAAACAGGGAGACAAAACATATGCGCTCCAGACAGAGAACCAAAAGTTACAGGGCGAACGCAATGAAAATGCCCGCATATCTGGATTGCAAAGCCTAATCACCCGCGAAGAGCAGAACCAATTGAAGTTAATGCAAAACTTCACCACTCAATACAGCAAATCTATGGACGCAACCATGGATCCAGAGAAGCACGCAGCACAGGTGAACGCTGCATTTATGGCTTCGCCGCAATACAAGGCAAGCGAAAAGCGCATTGATGAACTGAATGGAAGGCTTAGTAAGGCACTGGATGAAAAGCCGAAGGCTCCAGAGCCAACGCCAAGCGCAACGCCAGCACGCACCAATCCAAGCGGTATATCAACACCCGTTACACAGTCAGACTATGACGCTTTGCCAAGTGGCGCGAGCTACTTCAAAGGCGGAAAAATCTACAAGAAAAGGTAATCATGTCTTTCAGCACATACGATGATGACGAGGTGATTGGCGATGCGCCAGGTTTTGACACTGGCGATGATGACGAAGAGGTAACAGGCCCAGTCGCATCCATCTACAAAACGGCGTATTCCCGTGGCGTAAACCCTGATTTTTTGATCGGGCTTGCCAAGCTGGAAACCCGCATGGGTGAAGCAAGCGTCAAGGGTGACTCTGACAGTTACAACCTGTTCAACATCAAGGATATGACCGGAAAGGGGCCGCGCGCCCACGACAAGGCCGAAGGCTCCCGCGATGCCTATCGGCAGTATGCAAGTTACGATGATTCTGCCAATGACTTGGTGGATATGCTAGCGCGCAAGTACCCGAAAGCGCTTGAAGCCCAAACTCCTGAGCAGTTCGCCACAGCGCTGAAACAGGGCGGGTATGCCACCGATCCTGACTATGTGAATAAGGTCGTTAGCACGATCAACAGCGTGAAGCGCTACGACAAGCCCGCCACAGACGACGCCCCCGAAGGCATGCCAAACCACGTCAACCTGCGGGCGTTGGATGCACAGATGGATGCGAGAAGCGCGCAAGCTGCACCACCAACAAAAACACCATCAACTGAAAGAACATGGCGCGAAGTTGCAACCGATACCGGGCGCTCGCTCACCCAAGGTGCGGTTGATGTTGTTGGCGTGCTTCCTGGTGTGGCTTATGGGGCACTCACTGGCGACTATGACAATGCATGGCTGAATACTGCCCGTGGGATGAATGAAGTCATCCAAGATGAGAAATCAGCAGGCATCAAGGCCCGTCAATCTGAGATGGACAAGAAGCTGTCAAATGCCGATGGCTTCACCCAAAAGATCGTTGCCGGATTTGTAGAGGGATTGGCTGACCCTACCCTATTGGCGGATACCCTGGCGCGCAGTGTCCCCGGTATGGTGGCAGGTGGAGGCGTTGGGAGGTTAGCCGGTGCTGGAGCAGATGCCCTGGGTATGACGGCACTGAAAACCGCAGCGGCACAATCAGGCGTTATCTCGCAAGGTCTTACCGTAGCGTCTGCTGCGCCACGTGTGGCAGGTGCCACAGCAGTCGGAACATCTGCCATCGTGCAAGGCTCCAGCGTTGCCGCTGATGCCTATGAAGCTGCTATGAAGCAGCCCATTGAGAACTTCCGCGCAATCCCAGAGTTTGAGCAGTTGGCACAAGAACGTGGGGAAGAACAAGCCAAATCTATACTGGCAGGAAAAGCCGCAACACGCGCAGGCATGGTTGCTACAGCCGCCAGTTTGGTGGCGCAGAAAGCTGTACCTGGCGGCGACTCAATCGAGAAAATGTTTCTGCCATCGACTATGCGCGAGGTGGCGGATACCGTTGTGAAGACTGGGTCGCTTACCAAAGGCATGGCCGGTGGTGTTGCATCACAAGCGGCGGAGCTTGGATTGCAAGGTGCTAAGGTAGGACTCAAAGAGAGTGCGTCAGAAGGTGCGGAAGAAGGTTTTGGAGCAGTAGCTAAAGACCTTGAATTGTCACGCCTTGGCAAAGACGTAAACCTTTCTGATTCATTCGCAACCGCAGCAGGTCAAGGCGCAGCAGCAGGATTCGCAATGGGCAATGTTGCGGGCATACGCGAAACCGCTGCGACCAAATCCGAAGCCATCGCCGCAGAAGGTGCCAGATTGCGCGAGATGGCCGCACAACGGCAGGCAGACATTACCAAAGCTGGCACGGTGGACGAAGCCATCAAAGCCGCCGCCGATGCGCAGGACTACACCAGCCAATCCATTGCCAATCAGATACTGCAAATGGAGAGCAGACAGGAAACGACCACACACCAAGCACCAGAATTTACAAGCCAGCCACAGCCAGCAAAACTTGGAACAGAAGCCACGGCGGTGGCCGCTGGCCCAACGTTCAATGCAACAAATATAGAAAGCATCATCAATGGCACTCAAGCCGATCAAGCCATCGAAAGCAAACCGCAAGAAGCGCCCGCCGAAGCAGCAGGTTCCGGTCAGAGCGCATATCCCAATCAGCTAGACTCAGGCATAAAGGCCGAAGCTGCTGCACAAGCGCAGGCAGCGCAAGACGCTGGCATCCGTGCCGAAGTTGCGCGCATGCGCGAGATTATGGAAGCGCGGAGGCAAGCGGAACAACAGGCAGCTATTGAAGCTATGCCAAATACCAGCCCGGCCAAGCAGGTTACTGCCACATCTGGCACGCCGGTCGTTGAAGCTCCCGTAAAAGACTTGAAATTGTCCACAGACGTGCCACAATTCAAATCAGATGCTGGGACGAATGGCGTGGTTGACAAGCTGGATGGCAAGTATGACCGCGCCCTGGCAGCGCCCATTCAGGTGTGGCAGCGTACAGACGGCAGCATGGAGGTTATCAGCGGGCGGCACAGGCTGGATCTGGCGCAGCGATCCGGAGAGCAAACCGTGCCGGTGCAGGTTCACCGTGAAGTCGATGGTTTCACTGCGGCACATGCAACGCTGCTTGACACTGAATTGAACGTTAAAGATGGACGAGGAAAGGTTAAAGATTATGTCCGATACTTCCAAAGCATATCAATTGAAAGAGGCGAAGCAACACAACGCGGTCTCCTACAAACTGCCATCGGGCGCGACGCTTACACCATCGCAAATGCTGGCAGTGATGAACTCATTGCCAGCCACAACGCATCACAGCTCACTGACCAAGCAGCCACCCAAATAGCGCAGGCCGCGCCAAAGAATGGCGCATTGCAAGCTGTAGGTATGCGCATGGTGTTGGATGGAAAGTCCACCACCCAGGCCGTGAACACCATGGCCGCAGTCAAGCTGATGGCGCAGGAGCGCGGCGGGGCTGAAACGGAGGACATGTTTGGCTTTGATGATTCGTCAATGCGCGATGCGCAAACGATGGCGAAGATTGCAGGGCAGGAACAGGCCAAGGTAAGCAACACCCTGGCAGCAGTACGCGGCGCAGCCAAGCGCCCAGAATTGGCCGCAAAAGAGGGTGTGAACATCAACGACCAGGCGGCACTGGCAGGCCGTATCCAGTCGCTAGAGAAGCAAAAAAGCGAATGGTCAAACTGGGCAACAAACCCCGAATTGGTGGCGCAAATCCGCTCACAGATGGAGCCGAAGAGTCAGTCGCAACCAGCAACCACGCCAGCGAGTAATGCACCTACTGGTGCGCCTGTTTCACCAGCTACTGAAAGCGCACCAGAGATAGGAATACCCGGCGCAGTATGGTCTAGGGGTAACGGAAGAATCGCTGGGCATTATGCGGTTAAGGTTGATGGTGAGGTTGTCGGGAACTACCACGAAAAACCAGAGGCCGCAGTTGCAGAAGCAAAGACATTTTTAGCGAATAAAGAAGCCAGAGCAAAAGACGCAGCGAATAAAGATGCGGCGATTGGTGAAATTCGCACGCGATTGATGGATGGAGGTAATGCGACAGACAATGACATTCGCAGACTTGGCTTACGAGATGGATCATCTGAATTGAAGTGGTTTATTCCGGCAGCAGCTAATGCATTCGGGATTACATCGCGGGCCGTTCGCCCGTACATAAAAGATTTGATCCGTGTTGGACATACCGACATGGGGACAAAAATAGAGTCTGTTAATCCAAAGAAAGCTCTACAAGCAATTGCAGCAGCGATCAAGCCAACTCAAAAATCCAGCACTGGCACCATCACAGAACCAGCCTTCGACCTTACCCCCACCACACCTGAACAAGTCAAAGCCGACGAAGACCGCGCAGCCAGCGCAGTAAAAGCCGAAGCTATTGCAAAGCAGGATTCTGAGAACAAGTTCAAGGCTGATGCAGAGGTTGATGACTTCCGGCTGACAGGCAGCGATAGAGCTGTAGATGTGGCAGAAGCAGCAGGGCAAGGCAGCTTGTTTGATGCACCGACAGACGCACCCACGCAAGCCCCAACCATCGAGGCAGCGCTTGCCCACGTCGATAGCGATTCCACCCTGAATACTTTGGAAAAGGCCAAAGCCAGGGCAGCGCTACGCAAGGGCGATATCGAGCCTGGGGATATTTTGCCGAAGGCGCAGGAGTCCACATCGGCACCAACGCAGGAAGTAAACAACGTTGACCAGAATCAGGGGGCTATTGAAAGCGCACCTTCATATAAGTACACACCAGCACAAAAGATTGACGCGCCATCTGTTGGCGCATTTAATAGCGCGAACGAACATAAGGCCAACGCATTCCAGCGAGTGAAGATGTTGCGCCAACAGGTTGCTGATGGCCGTACCGACCGTCGCGTGGAACTGATACGCGCAGAACATGAGCATAGGTCCGCTATCTTTGGCGTGGAGCAAGCAAAAGCACAGATTGAGAAAGATGCGAATAAGCAGGGATTGACGACGATCAAGCCTATTCAAAAATCCAGCACTGACGCCATCACAGAACCACCCCTAACAACCCGTCAAACCGTCCGCGATGCGATAGCGGAAAGCCTACCCAAGCAGGCGCGCGCCGTTGACCGCATGCTCCAGCGTGGCGAAGAAGGCAAGCGCGGCGGGCTGGTGGTGATTGAAGCGAACACACCAGAAGCTATCGCAAAGGCGTACTCTGAAAAGACAGGACGCGATTACGATGCATCGCTGGCGAGTATTCGGGCGAGTATTCGTGGTAAAAACGAAGGCATGGCGAATCAAGATGATGTCGTCGGCAACACACAAGGCGGGCGCTCTGCCGATGACAGTACAAGGGGCACCATAGCAAAATTACTAGAAGAGCAAATACAACTGAAAGAGCAGCTTGCTTTGTTGCCAGAATTTAGTTGGGCATGGCGCAATGCGCAAGGGAAAGAGCGCGGCATACGCAGAAAGTTAGCCGAACTGTCTGGCAATCTTGTGGTAAAACCAAGTGATGATGCACTAAATGCAGAGTATTCTTCGCCAGAAGATGTGCCAAAAGATGTGCGTGCTTGGATTCAAAAAAATACAGGCATCTTGACCAGCGATGCGTCAGACGCCGTGAGATGGGGAAGAATTACCAACACACTGCAAGACAAACGCTACCCATCAGGCGACATTACCATCTACCGTGCGGCATCCGACGGGGCTGAAATACGCGCTGGAGATTGGGTAACGACTGATCGCAAGTATGCTGAAATGCACCTTAATCGTTACTTTGACGGGCGCGGTAACCTACTTGAGACTACTGTAGATGGTCGAGATGTATTGGTATCACCAACTGGAAATTACGAAGAAGCAATTTACGCACCACTTAGTTTGTCTGGGCCAATTGAGAATGACTCCACCGCGCCGACCATTGACGGCGCACAGCTGCGGATGTCCTCCGACGGCAAAATCCAGGGCTTCCATGATCCGCAGTCGGGACTGTCCTTTGTTGTTGCGCCCAACGTCACAGCGCGCACAGCCGCAGCCGTTGCGCTGCATGAGGCGTACCACGGGCAGCAGCGCGATGCAATCGACACCAAAGCGCAAGCGCTGCTAGACAGTGCCGACGATAAGCTGCACACCAAGGGCACCAGAGAAGTATTGGCCGAAGCACGCCAGAAGATTGCCGATGCTGGAGAAACCGGCAACAAAGGCGAAGCAGCAGCGTACATCATCGAAGCAGCAGCACAGCGTGGCCGGGAAGCCGGTTTTAGCGCTGTAGATGGCAAGTTCATGGACTGGGTTGACAAGCACATCGGGCAGCGTGTTGGCGGCATCATCCGGGATTTTGTGTCGATGGTTCGGGCGCACAGTTTGCGGATTGGGTTGCCGATAAACCTGCACGTCGATGATCTTGTTGCCTATGCAAAGATTGGACTGGAGCGGGCGGCGGAGGGGAAGACTGGGCAAGGTTATGGTATAACTCGGTCTATGGCGAATCAAGATGATGTCGTCGGCAACAAAGGCGGGCGCTCTGCCGATGACTCAACACCGAGCGTCGTCAATAAAGCAGAAATGCCAAAAGAGCGTGACGGCTTCACACGTTTGTATCACGCAGGGTCAGACCCGACAAAGGGCGGATACTTCTCTGTAGTTCCAACGGGTGGGGTTTTCGATGGCATGTTTGCTTCTGTTGGAGACTGGGGCAATTACGGAACGGGCGCACAGTATTTCTCTGACATACCAAGCGACAAGGTATTGAGCCAACACGATCTTGATTACGACATTGATTACCAAGAGGTTAAATCCGCACTGGAGAAATCGTTCCGTTTCGATGAATCTGATTTTGATACCGTTTGGGAAGCCGTCATTGATGATAAATCTCATAAGGTTGACGATGATGACATGCTCCGCATATTTAATTCCGACAGCATTGGTGAATCGTCATGGGAAGCACAACGTATTCGCGGTCGAGTAGCGAAAGCACTTGGGTATCAAGCTGTTGAAATGGATGACGAAAACGGCACTTCATATCTGATTGTTTCCGGTACGCCTTTGACGCGAGTTCTTTCCAAGAATGAATCCCCCGCGCCTGATAGTGGCGGCGCACATGATCGCATCCGTTTCAGCCGATCTGGTGGAACAAACACCCCGCCAGCACAGCAACAACCTGCGGCACCAGCATCCCCAACATGGGACTATGAAGGCTCCAAAGCAGACAAGCTGATCTATGAACTACAAGACGGGCGCATTGACCTCAAGCGGGTGCAAGAGTCAATAAAGCGATCCGGCCAGGACATCAACGAGAAGTTTGACGCGCGCCTGGCTGAAACGCTGTACGCTGGCCGGGTGGCTACACGCACAGACCGATTCTTGCAAGACGATGTAGCGCCATTGCTGGAGCAGATGGCACGATCCAAAGTCACAATGCCTGAGCTGTCAGACTACCTGCTGGCAAGGCACGCACCAGAACGCAATGCCCAGATCGCCAAAGTGAACGACAAGATGCCCGACGGTGGCGCAGGGACTAATAGCCAGGGCGTGCGTATGACCACGCAGGCCGCTACTGATTACATTGCCAATCTGCCTACTGAGACACGCCTAAAAATGCAAGCGCTGGCGCAGAAGGTGGACGCTATAACCAAAGGTACACGGGATTTACTGGTGTCCGAAGGATTGGAGAAACAGGAAACCATCGACGCTTGGAATGCCGCCTACAAGCACTATGCGCCATTGTTTCGGGAGGATGTGGATGATGGCCGCCCGCATTCAGTCGGCACTGGCTTCAGCGTGCGCGGCGACTCAAGCAAGCGCGCTACCGGCAGCGACAAGAAGGTAGACAACATGCTGGCCCATGTGCTGATGCAAAGAGAAGCCGCCATAACGAGGGCCGAGAAAAACCGTGTGGCCATGAGCCTGTATGGGCTGGCGTTGAGTAGCCCGAATAAGGACTTTTGGACGACGATTACCCCCAAGGATCAGAAGCAGCGGATCATGGGTGAGCTGGTTGCCATGGGCGTTGATCCTGTTGTTGCTGAACAGGGCATGTCTGGTATCCCAACAACCCGCACTGTAGACAAAGTAACCGGCAAGGTTGTGGATAGAATCAACCCGCTCTACAAGTCTTTGCCCGGTGCTATCACCGTGCGCGTCAATGGTGAAGATCGGGTGTTGATGTTCAACCAGAAAGACCCGAACGCACTACGCCTGGCCGAAAGCCTGAAAAACTTGGACGGGCTGACGAAGTTTGACCTTGCTGGCACCATCGTCAGCAAGACTACCCGCTGGATTTCTGCTGCAAACACCCAGTACAACCCAGCATTCGGACTCGTAAACAGCACACGCGACTCACTCGGGGCGCTGGTGAACCTGAGCACAACGCCAATAAAAGGCAAGCAGTTGCAGGTGTTTGGCAATATGCCAAGCGCAACGGCAGGCATCTACTCTGCACTGCGCGGCGACACATCCGGGCAATGGGCCAAGCTGTACGAACAATTCCAGATGGACGGAGGGCAGACTGGCTACAAAGAGATGTTCAAGGATGTGGATGCCCGCGCCAAGGCCATAGAAAAGGAACTCTCCGGCTACGACAAGGGCGCACTATCCCCTGGTAAGGCTGCGCATGCTGTGTTGAGCGTGCTGGATGGTTTCAATACCATCGGCGAGAACGTGGTGCGGCTGTCCGCCTACAAGACGGCGCTGGACAATGGCCTGTCACGGCCAGAAGCAGCGAAGCTGGCGCGAGAGCTGACGGTTGACTTTAACCGCAAGGGGCGCATGGGCCGGGAACTGGGGCCGCTGTATGCGTTCTTTAATGCCAGCGTGCAAGGAACTAGCCGGACGCTTGAATCACTAAAAGGCCCAGCGGGGGCAAAGATTATCGCTGGTGGTATCGGTTTGGGTGTGCTACAGGCGGTCATGCTGGCCGCTGCTGGTTACGATGATGATGAGGTGGCAGATTGGGTGAAGTCGCGCAACTTCATCATCCCATTGGGCAAGACTGAATCGGGAGAGAAAAAGCACATCCAGATACCGTTACCACTTGGTCTTAATGCTTTGCCGAACATTGGCCGCACCATGGTTGAACTTGGTAGATCGGGCGGTAAGGACTTCGGCAAAAAGACCGTAAGCGCGATTGGAGAGGTGATGGCATCGCTTAACCCGGTGGGAGCTGGCACTGTATTTACGCCAGAGGGCGGCGTTGATTGGGGGGGCGTGGTGAAAACTGCCGTGCCGACGATTCTTGATCCTGTTGTGGAGCTGGCGACAAACAAGGGTTTCAGCGGCACTGCAATCGAAAAGACCTACCGGGACGAAGCCGATAGCCGCCCAGGGTTCCAGCGCGCGAAAGAAAAGACCAAGCGCACGCCAACCGGGCAGATGTACCTTGGCATCACCAAAGCACTCAACAACCTAACTGGCGGCGACGATTACGAAGCAGGGTTCATTAGCCCAAGCCCTGAGAAAATCCGCTATCTGGCCGAAGCCATCGGCGGCGGGCTGCTGCGCGAGATTGAGAAAGCCGTTGATTTGTCGATGAAGGTGCCAGGCCAGAAGGAAACAAAACCAAGCGGTATTCCGTTTATCGGCAGGTTCTACGGCGAAACCGACTCAGACGCTGTGGCCCAGTCGCGTTACTACAAGTCCGCAGACAAAGCCAAGAGCGCCGAAACCAGCATCAACCTCGCCAAAGCTGCGGGGGATGGCGAAGCGATGAAGAGGATTTACGAGAAACGCCCAGAAGCCAAGACGATACCTTTGATGAACAGGGTACAACCAAAACTTGCAACGTTGAACAAGCTGGCGGTATCGCAGATCAACGATTCAGAAAACATCAAGCTGATTGATGATGCACGTATGCAGTGGATGAAGGCAACGAATAAGGCTATTCTGGAGCTGGAGGCGCAGTAAAAAGCCCGCTACCTGAGCGGGCGTGGTTTTAATCTGGTGGAATTACACCAGATTAGACTGGCATGGTTTTAATTCCGTCGAATTCGACAGAATTAGGCTGGATTAATCCGGTTTCAAACCGGAGAAATTAGGCAGCGAGCCTACGGCTCAAACTCTGGGTACTGGCCGATGCCAAGGCCAGCAGTTCTGATGTTGTTGCCAGTAGCATGCCACCTTCTTTGCCAAGATCGCTCGCCAGCTTGAGCAGCGGCGCGATAACGGCATCGCTTTCAATCTGCCATGCCCGTGGCGTTGGTGGAGCTGTGTCGTTGCGGCCATCTGCCGAAAACGACAGGCACCAGCGCTCATTCTGCCAGTTCTTTTTCCCGTTCAGAAGCTCAAAAAACACAACCGACTGCACCTTGGCCGCAACTTCGTTGGCAGCAGCCATGGTTTGACGGATGCGTTCCATATCAATGACCGGTTGCAGGTTCAATTCTGCCTGTGCCGGTGCTGCGACCATTTTCGTGGCGTCAGGAAAATGCTTCTGCACCAGTGCAGCCATGCTTTGCCCGTCCATCTTGCCTTGCAGGTAGGCAACGGCTTCATCGAATTGCGTTGGTGACAGGTTCAGATAGCTGTTTACCTTGAATTTGCGCTGGAAGCGTGCCCATGTTTCTCCGTGGGTTTGCTTGCCAGACTCAACAACCAACTGCACAAGCTCGCGCAGATGTTGCGCTTGGGCTGGGGTGATTTTGTCGGATGGCAGTTGTAAAGGATTACTTGACAACTGGGCGGTGAGAGCCGCTTCCATGCGCTCAAATTCGTCAGCGAAAGCAATTTGATGCTGCACAGCTTTTGCGCCTGTGAACTTGCCGACAACAAAATGAAAGCCCTTCTTTGTCATGCGGATTACGGGATAGGTTTGCCCGTTTTGTTGGTTGGTGTAGGGGGTGTCCACAAAATTGTGGATACCCCATTCGCCAGCTTCCGTCATACGTTGACGAACAACAGCAAGCACGCGATCATGGCGCTTACCATAAACCTCTGCAATGTCATGCGTTGTGGTGGTTGGCTTGCCATCGATGATGGCGATGTGGGAAGAAACGGCAGATGTGGTTGTGCCGGTTGTTTCAATTGCGTTCATAGCTTTCGCTCCATTACGGTTTTGCAAACCGCCATCCCACTACTAAATGGGTGGCAGACCGAACGAGGTTAGTAGACCGATGGAGCACCGGCGAGCCTTGCAGCTCCCTCGCCCGGCCCGCCGTAATCGGGGCGCACCAGACGTAAAAAAGCCGCGCTAACTGTGTTGCAAGTTGTGCGGCTCTTCACCGCTCCATTTCGGGCTACTACCCCCGGACACGCCTTTGCTTTACGTGACGGGGCGATTGTAGCGCGGTATTTGTTTAGAGCAAGATGTTTCAGTCTGGGTTGTGCGTGGTGCTGGAATACGGATTGCCGCGACTGTCGGTACCATTATGGTAAGTTGTGTTCCCAATGGTTGTCGATGTTCCAGACCATGTATTGCCATTGGCCGCTGTACCGTTGTGGTAGGTTGTGTTGCCAATAACAATGATTGCTTCGTGTAATAGGCTCATTCCACCCCCTTGTGTCCATCGTTGCCAAGAGTTTTCTTAAAGCCAACGTTCCCGGCTATGTGAAAGACCACAACGCCCTCTGGTTTAAGAAACCCAGGAGCCGCAACGCTGCCATTAGTGCGCAAATATTCCAGCCACATATCCACGTCTTTCGTGTCGAATGAGCACCGCTCAAGCACCGGCACAAGCCCGCAGCATGGCGGCAGCACATCTTGTGTGCGTGTCACGCGAGGGTCCATGGTTGGGTATGTTTTCGGCTCAGTTCCGTGCAGTGCCCAGCGTTGCGTGTTGAACAGGCTGAACCGCTTTTCTTTCAACCCGTAACCACGCTGGATGCCGCATCCCCACCATTCGCCTCGGTGAATGCCTGGGCCAAGCGTTAGCAATTCGTCCCGGTGTGCTTCGGCCCACTTTGCAAAACCGTGGTTGTCGTCCTGCGGGGTTATCCATCTGGTGCGGCTACCGACAAGCATTGTCTCGCCGTCGTCGCTGATACAAATCTGGGCGTTCGTTCCATCGATTTTTTCAGTGATTATTATCTCTCTCGATAATCTTGCCATTTTGGGAAATTCTCTAAATTCCATGTTCATAATCCTTAAATCAAAAATCAGTAAATGCTTGCTGTGCATCCTGCCATTTTTTCTTTTTGTCGGCAGCAGCTTTTGCCTTTTCCGCCAATTCAGCCTTCAGCACATCTTCGCGCGTCAGCGTGTCGTACCTTGGGTCGTATAAATAGTAAGCGCCATTTACTATGCAGCCGCCTGAATAGCGCGCAAGGCTGAATTGCGTCGCGCTTACGTTGTAGATGCGCTCCGGCCTTTCAACTGTCTTCATAATGCGTGTATCCCTTTAATCGCCCTCGGCGTGTAGTTCCGTGAGTTATCTGGCGCAGGCCGGTAGACTTCATAAGCGTGTGGTGCACCCCGTAGGTAATCTTTACCTCGCGCCCGTCAATCTCTGCCATCATCTCTCGCACATTCGGATCGCGGGCAGGTATCACAAAATGCTGCATTTGATGCAGCTCAGGCGCTGTCTTTTGCTTCGCTTTGCTTGCTCATACCAATACCACTTAATCAAAACAAAGGTACAGTTTTGTCTTCATTTGTTCCTCGTTTTTTTAATATCTGCCAGAGCCTCGCGCAGCATGCTTTCTGCTTTTGCCAGGGCTAGATTTGTGTCAGGCTCTTTCAGCAGCATCTTGTAACACCCCGTAGCGTCCGTGTGCAGATTCTCCAGACACTCCAGCCGATCCGCAGCAGAATCAAGCATCAGGCCAAGTTTGCGTGGGTCCGGCGACTCCATATTGGATGTGTCGTAAGGATTCATTTCAGCAATAGTTTTCAGGACCCCCCTTCATGTCAGGTCTCGCCTTTCCAACTGCAATTCGCAACTCAGTTTTAAATGCATCACGTTCGCTCATTGGAGCTTGCTTCCACTTCCCATAACCGCTACGCCGGGCATCAAAGTTTCAATACGCTGCTTCAATATCCTCTTCTATCATTCCAGCATCCTCCCAATATCAGCAGTGAGCACGATGGCGCTCCCGACAGATGACAGTACAGCATCGACGTACTGTCGGTCGAGTGACGGATGCTCAATCACGACACAATCCTGACCACAATCCCGCCTGTACATACCCGCAGATCGACGCATTTTTTCAACGTCATCAAAAAAATCGACACCAAGGCATGTCTGATTTTTTATGTCAATAACTACGCAAAATACTTTTGTCATTTGTCGCTCCGGGTTAACGGTATAAGCCGGTAATTCCAATCGTCAACCAGCCCACTCTCCCAATCCCGGCTTACGTCGCACGCGACAACTTCATAAACACCATCGACGCACTCGTTGATGTTTATTATTCTGTTGATGGTGGCCAACGCACCACCTCCTTGTGCATCGTCTTTGAACCAGTTGGCCCCTTTGCACTGCCTACGCATCCACACCAAACTGCGTTTGGTATGAATGCCATTGTCATCTGTCCAATTTGTCGTTCGCAGGCGCACAACGCACTTACTCGGCTCGGCCTCTGCTGCCCCGTCGCGTATGATTCCGTTCATTTGTCGCTCCTTGTGAAAGAAAGCAGCGCTTCGGCGTGGGCGATGGCAGCGGCTTCGGTTAGGTGGATGACGATGATGTCGCCGTCGCCGCCTCCGTGGCCCCAGTGCCAAAGCTTCATCTCTTCTGCTGTACCCTCACTCCCCACGTAACCCCAACAGTGATCACAACTAATAAACCCTCCATGTTCGTCATAAATCTCTGTCACAATCCCATATACCTCACCGTTGATGATAGCGTTGTACTGCTCCAGGAATTGCTGAGCATAGAGCACGGCCTGGGCGCGCCGGTCCTTGCCCGCCTTCTCGTCGTCATCAAGTTGGGAGCGCAGGCAGTCGTCGGGCACCCAGACACCGGCGCCTCGTGCAGTATCGAATCGACATTGCGTACCTTTGCCAGAGATCGACCAGTGCTGCTCGCCATGTTCGTAACAGTCCAGCAGAACGCCGTCTTTATCCGTCCGAAGGTCTGGGTCAAACTCGCCATATTGATCGAGCCCAAGAGCCGCCAGGGCCTGCCCACGGGTCTTGTCGTGCCGGTGCAGACTGAGCAGCTTTCCCATGCCGTCGCCGATCAGGTCTTCGACGGGCAGGTGGTCATCCTGTACAGCGTAGACGATTACCAGTCTGTCGCCAGACTTGGCGGCCAGGGGTTCTGGGTGACCGACAGGTTGAAACGTCAGAGGGACGGTGACGTTGTTGATCTCTGCGGTGTACGTGGTGTGCTTGGTGATTTTCATTTGGTGATCTCTCCGTGGCAAATAAACAAATTCGGTACATCTGCATCTGGCAGAACCTCTATGCTTGTGAATTTCCTTTCGTATGTATCAAGTTCTTCAGCGTGAGTGCTCGGTGAGAACGGAAAGTGAAACACAATCAGCGTATTTGTGTCTGTGTTTACTGACTCTACATAAGGAATATGCTGCCCTCATGCATAACTTGAGCTGTGTTGTATGTGTTGGAAGAGTTGTATATGGTCATAGTTTAGTGGTGATCCTGTTGTTAGCGTGATCGTCCCTTAGCTGTGCTACTCTGAGGTCCAAGGCTTTGCGGATTCTTGGGTTTGTTGTTGGGAATTGCTCGATGATAAGGGCTTTGGCTAGTTGCCAGGCTTTGTGGGCTTCGAGAGGTGTGTCGTAGGTGCCCAACTTGACGTTTTGGTTCTCCCTTGTCACTTGCGCACCAAATCTTTTACGATTCATGTACACACCCCAAGGCAGCTTACCTCTCAATGTAGTGCGTATAAGCAACTTGTTTAGCTCTTGAGGGATAAACACACAAGTATCAGGTCCATACACTCTATTACCCGGCACTAAAATATCTTTATCTAAATCGTAACCTTTTATGTAATTCTCTCTAAACCACTTCTCAAAGAACGTAAAGGATAGCCATTCTTTCACTACTGAGCAATCTATATAAGTCGGCCTGCTCCCATGGAAAAACGTAGAATAACAACGCTTAATCATATGGTGCCAATACCTGTAAGACGGTATTATTTTTCCGTAGTGAGATATTGGAGAGTGAAAATCGCACACTGCAACGCCGTAAATGAGCTTACGGTTAAAGTGTGTATACGGTACTTTTTGCTCAGAGATGAGCGGAGATGCAGCAGCCTCTGCTACAATTGAGTTAGCCATGGTTCAACCTACATTTGACGATTGGTTAGCGGAGGAGCAAGTCTGACAACTCGCAACTCCGTGCTCGGCAGGGTGTCGAGCAAAACCATTATAGCAGCTTTCGAGGTAGTGTGAACTAAAATTGAAAGAATATACTCATAAGGTTTACCTTATGAGTTACCTGCCGAGCAACATCTCCCTAAGCCCCTTTTTCGTGTACTCTATCTGTGCTACTAGAGAGTCGTTCTTGAGTAAGTTCGCAAGCAAACTCTCTTGAACTGTCCCCTTAGCTACTGCGAAGCGTATCACTGGTTTATGCAACTGGCCGATACGATCCACGCGACCTACACATTGGCGTGTAAGAAGGCTTGTTGTATCTAGTTCCATAAACAAAGCCTCGTGGCACACTTCCTGACAATTGAGTCCTGCTCCACAACTCTGTGGCTGACCGATTAAAATTCTAGTTTGACTGTCCTCCATGAATAATTTTACAGCCTCTGCAGCGTTACTATCTCCATACGCTGCAACAGTCTTTATGCCGAGCGAATTACAGTAGTCCAACAACAGCTTAGATGTCATACGGTATTTGCACCACACCAGAAGCTTACTGTTGGCCACATTAGCACACTGTGTTTGCTCAATCACTAAGTCTAGCAAATCCAGCCCTGCGCTCCGCTTAGAAGCGTCACCTGCGAAATACCCGAAGTTCATAATCACCTGCTGCATAGCGTGATAGAGCTTCGAGACTGAAGTACAATCTATCTTCTCGCCAGAATCAAACACCAGCAACTGCTCATCTAACAACTTTTCGTAGAGCCTCATGTGCTCTACATCCAACGTGTAAGAGCTGTCCGGGAACAGTGGTTTTAGATCGTAGTTATGTAACTCTTCTTTCGTCCTCGAAATATTGCGTAGGTTAAAGTTAGAGGTCATTAAACCTAGTTCTTGCCAACCTGTCACTTGTTTGAAGAAGTTACGACTAGCGACATGAATAGTTTCAAACTGACCCAAACTTCGATACACGTCAGGGGTGAGAAGTTTTACATATGCGTAACAGTCCATTGGGCTGGAAACTGGTGTACCCGTCAGGCATTGCACATGCCCTCTGTGACTCAGTAGTTGAACCTCTTTGAAGAGCTTAGAGCCACTAGACTTGAGGGCATGGGCCTCATCGCATATGACCTCCACGTCCTCTTTGAACTTCTCTATAACCCAAGAGAAGTCCATTCTCAAGATGGAATGAGACATCACATACCATTGGTAGTCATTCTCACGTAACTTCTTGCGCTCTGCAGGAGTTCCCTTGTAGATGCACACACTGCTGCTAACTTGCTTTAGCCACTTAGCCCACTGTAGAATCAAGATGGGCGGAACTACCACAAGTTTATGTTTATGACCTCTCATCAAGGCCACAGCTGTGCTTACACAAGTTTTTCCGCCTCCCACAGAGTAAGAATTTAATGCGGAACCCCACCCCACAAAAGTCTCAACGTCCTTGACCTGAACCTCAGTCAGCTGAAAGCCTGCTTTCTCCGCAAATTTATAGTCTGCATCAAAGTCAGCGTACCGGATATAGCTCACTTCCGCGCTCCTTCGTACAGCCACTGGTTAAAAGGATTATCCCGATCCAACTCTTCTTCTGTGTATCCGGCAGGCACTAGCGGCTCGAACTGACATTCAGCCTCATAGCAGAACGGCCCTTCGTCGTTAGGATCTCCACTGTTAGTGCAGTGGTGTTTGCATTTTGTGTTGTTACATTCAATTGTCATCAATATTCTCCATTCAATACACGATCAAACAATACCACAGCGCGACACCGTGCATACAGTCTTGTATGCTGCGCCCTGTAACCTTCAGAATACCACACATACCAACCCTCTGACAGATAGAGGGCGGTAAATAGCCGCTCTAGGTGTGTCATTTCTTTGCCTGTTCAATCATCGTTTTCTCCTTGTGACACACGCAAGCCGAAGTAGGCTTTGTTCCTCTAGGGAACTTTGGCAAGGGGTGCCAGTGGCTCCACCCTTGCCCAGGCCAGTACGGACGCAGGTAAGCTATACCCTGTTTTTCGTCTATAACCAGAACTTTAACACCTGTAGGAGTTGTAGCAGAGACAGGTATCCACTCGCTGGAGCTGGATACCAACGCCTGTCCTGTTGAATCAGGGCTGTGTGTCATACCTTATCTAGGAACATCCTGGTCTCTATTCGAATGTGAGTCTTGTTCAACTTGTACCACTCCTTAAACTCCTCTCTGGTGCGGGACGTAATTGCCCAATCCAAATACTCATTGCCTGCGCGACAGTCTAGCTGCCGATTGAGCTGACTCCAGCTCATGATGGCCGTCTTGTGATCATTGAACGTTATCAGTGGATGGATAGCCCACGTTATGTTAAACGCCGCAGGATTCTCATGGGACAGCAAGCCTATCCCTGCTGGCTTTCCGTTAGCGCCAGTAACAGTGTATGTTGATGGGTGTCTCGGACTCCACCAGTATCGACTGAGTTGAGTTATCATTTCTTTAACATCGTACATAACTCTCCTTTGTTAACCCGCCCGTTTCAAACTCTGTGCATACTCGAACACTTCCGAATCGTAATCCTCCATATCTGTGTCAATAACCACCACATTCATATCGTGAGTGGTATGCACTGCTGTGACTACACCGGCCTCGACAATGATGTAGACTTCTGGCGTGTCAATACCACTCATTCTCTACCTCCTCTAACAACAAACTCTCAATCTCACTCCGTTCGCTATCACTCATTCTCCACCTCCTCTAGCAACAAACCCTCAATTTCACTCCGTTCGCTATCACTCATCTTCCTTTCTAGCCATGGCGCTGGCCTACCGTTACGGTCCAGCACATCAAACTCGACTTCAGAATACCCGTAGCAATCGAGGTCAGAGTCGCAATTCGGCCCTAATGGCTTCTGTACGAAACACCTAGTCATTTGGACCTGACACGGGATTCCTTGTATTCTGTAATGCATAATACCCCTTCTCTACTGACCGTACACCAGCCTCAAATCCAGCGGCATATGCCCGGTTAAGCCCTTCAATAACCTCAAGCGCCTCTGCCTCATTGTCGTAGTGGACCGTGTAAGACCCTGCCCCGTAAGGCACCCTGACACCGTAAGTTTTCTGTGCTGTACACAGAGTTGCATAAGTCATCGTCAACCCTCCATATTTTCCACATCTTGTGCATGCATTGCCAGGGCATACATGTCATCGACCACTGTCTCAATCGGCATTACAGCATACTCTGGCCAAGGTTTGGGCGAGAAGGTAGACGTTGGTTTTAACAACTCCATGCAGTCGTAACCGCAGCTCGCTGCTGATAACTCATCGAACAGCTTTGTTGCTGCTTCTACATCCAGATCGTTCTGGAAGTATTGGCCGAATGCGAAGAGCTTCCACTTTTGCTTCAACATTACGTAACTCCTTACGACTGCGATTTACTGACAGGGTGAATATGATTCCACCTATACGGATGCACCCAGTCGGCACTGCCGTCCGGCAGCTGAATCCTCATTGCATACCTTTCAACTTCAATAACTTCGCAGGGCTCGTCTGACTTTGCCCAAACATTAAAACTCTCAGGCATGCATCTGTCACCTACTTTGAAACCTTTATCTACTGTCGTACACATAGTCTACCTTTCAAAGAGCTCCACAAGCCTTCATAAACAACTCTTTATTGAAGTTGGCGTTCTGCGCAGCAAGCGCTGCGGCAAAGGCCTCAGCGACCGCTTGCCGATTCTCTAGTTGCGCAATAACAGCTGCGATTAATACGTAATCTTTACGGTGCACGCTTAACTCCATTCTTAGGTTGCAATTTAAATCTCAGCAGAGCTGTCTGTAACAACTCCATGTCACGAGACAACTCCATCCGTTGTGGTGGCTTTACATAATGCAGGCCGATTTTAACTTTACCAGTATTATACACTGTTGGCATAACTTTCCTTTCAATATTATCTGTCATCCCAGCACCTGCACTTTGGGTTAGCATCTCCACAGTGCGGGCAGAACTTACTAAAGACTATCATACGCTGCTCTTGTGTGAGCTTCAGCAACTCATTAACAGCGTCTGTATGTTGTGTTATGGCCCTTCGCCAAGGGCCGAATGGTGCTGATCGACAGAGCAGCACACCGTCTATTATACGCTCTTCATAGAACATTAGTCTAACACCTGAAACGTGAATGTAGCAACTGCGCCACCCAACCTGTTGGCATCATTAACCCAACGGAATTCCTCTTCGTCTGTAACATCAAGGCAAGGGCCTAAGTCCTTACAGAAGTCCTCTATCTCCCTGGCCTCCTCGTCAGTGCAGCCTGAGTAGTCGTCGTTGATGAGGGCGCTTGCCCAGTGCGCTGGTAAGGTGTAGGATTCTGTTTTCACTTGTAAGTCTCCTTCGCTATCTCCTCGATCACTGCGTCACAAGCTATCATCTGTCCCGAGGTACAACGACCCCAAACAGTCAACCCGCAGACCTCCGCTATCGACTCCCCCTTCTCAGCCAACTTACGAGAGAGCCAATCGCTCACCACCCAGTATTCCAGCGCTTCAGTGTACTCGTAGTCGAGACCATGGTTACTGCAGATAGCTTCGTAATCTGTAGTAATCTTCCAAACAGCTTCTCGAATTGCTGGCATGACAGATTCGATTGCCGCCTCGCGCGCTTCGTCTTCGTCGTCAAAGGGGTTCGTACAGCCTGTATACAGGTAGTAAGTTGTGCTGTCATCCTCTGTCTCTTCAGTAACTTCCTTAACTTCTGGCACACATTCTGACAGAATGTCTTCCCAATAACCATTGTCGTCGGCTATGCTCTCCAGGTCTGCTGCGTCTGCATCGTTAAAGATAAAGTCCCTTGCAGCACTCTCATAGTCCGGTTTTTGACAGAGTGCTGTCAGATCGTCTATGTCAATGTCAAAAGCGTCTGCGAAAAGCTTGTAGTCGAGTTCGCTAGAGACTTTCAGTAAGCCTTCAATGAGAGAAGAGACGCAGCAGATTATGTTGTTGTCTGCGAGTTTGCTGGCGAGTTCTTGTGTGTCGTGCATATAAGCTCCTGTAAAGTAATTAAATCAATTCTGCGGGTAACTCAACCTCCTCCAATATGCTCTGTAACCTCCGAGCAAGGATTCCTCGCTACAGAACCAGCACTCTCTTCTCCGTCGTAGGAAACTGGGAAATACACTCTATCTTGCGTCCACACAGTGAACGGTTTGCCTTCCGGGATGCCGTAGCCGTCATAGAATTCTACATCCCACCCTCCTTCTGGTGGGGCCTGACCGATAACGTCGGCCCATGTTTCGCCGTGTCTTTTCATTGCTGCTGTTACAGCTTGTCGCCAAGTGATAATCATAAGTGTGTATATCCGTCTGACTCAATTGCTAAAAACATACCACAGTAGGCCCAACAATGGCATTGTTCATGAAAAATGTATGCTGCACTGTGCGTCGGAAGCCCCTGTAGGGAGGTGGAAACTCTAAGCGCAAGTAGATGCGTTTGAGCGCCAAGCGCTGGGCTTTGGTGATGATCATGGTGAGGTGCCTTTCAAAATGGTGAGGTTTACAGTTGTTTGACACTGACGTATTGCGGTTGGTGCTCTGCTGTTTCATCTAACCAAGTGACAAAATAACAGATGCACGCATTGGGTACGTTATAGCGTACAGTATCGCCTGCATCCCAGGCTTTGCGCGCTGGATAACCGGTCTCTTTGGTTACTTTTCGGATGGCTCCGAGTGGAGTCCGGGCTTTGACTAGGAAGCGATGGACCCAGGAATAGTTGGCTTCGCCGCCAAAAACGTCAGTCATCTCAACATAATACATAGAGTTCCTTTAAAGAAAAGCCTGCGTGAGAGCAGGCTTGGTGGTTATAACTTTTCGGTTATACGGTTATGAAGCAGATCATCTCTGAGTTGGGCTACTCTCAGGTCGAGAGCAGCTCGGATGCGAGGGTCAGATGTTGGGAAGTCAGCAATTATCTGTAGTTTAGCGCGCTGCCATGCTTGGTGTGCAAGGAGTGCAGTAGGAAATGAACCTAGATGACGGTTACACCCATTTTCACTTACAGATGCGTGGTATTTACCTCTGGTGAAAGTCACTCCTAATGGACAAATTCCTCTGCAGGAACCTTTGGTCAACAGCAAATTATTTAACATGGGCGATATGAATACACACGTATCAGGCCCATACAGCTTATTCCCAGGTATAAGTATATCTTTGTCAAGATGCGCACAACCAAAATGGTTCTTTATGTAGTATCTCTCGAAATTAGAAAAAGAGAGCCACTCTTCGGCTACTGAGCACCCTATGTATGTAGGAAATCTAGCGTGATAGATTGCAGAATAACTACGCTCCAATATCCCATGCCAAGTTGAGTAAGACTTAAATAGCTTCCCACTTTCCGAGACTTTACCGGGAAAATCGTTACTACCTACCCCGTATATCAGGCGCTTATTGCCGTGCGCAGACACGTCTGCTATAATGCTGTCAGCCATTGATTCATTCCTCGCTTGATGAATTGGTCAGCAGGTTAGGCGATCTTGAACACCGCTTACCCTGCGCCCGACAAGGGTTGCCGGACGAACTGATTATACATCAGCGAGGTTAAAGTACCGGAAATAAAAAAGCCCAGCAATGCTGGGCTTTTCGTTGAGAGAAATCGCTTACTCAGCAACTGCCTCGGCAGGAGCTTCTGCAACGGCCTCAACCTTGTCAGCGATACGCCAAACGGCGACTGCATCGCGTCCATCTTCGGTCTTCCAGCTGCGCACGGCGAACTGCAGTACGTTATCACCAGTACGTGCTCGGTACGCACCTATGGCTGACTGAAGCTTGCTCTTCGCCTTTTTCAAATCCACTACATCAGCAAGCTGAAAAGCCTCACCGACTTGAAGCTCTGCCAAGTTGTAGACGGATTCCTTGCCTGCGCCGGGTGTGCGTGTCAATTTCGGAATTGGCATGGAGATTTTTACGAGAGTGGTCATTTTGATTTCCTTGGGTTGTGTTGAAGGCTCAATTATAACGCTAATTTTCTTCGATAGGCGACTCCTCTGCATAAATTAACAAAATTCTTTCAACTTTTCCGTCCTTCATACGGAATCCAACAGCATTCTTGCCTGTAAACGACCGCTCGACCAGCTCAAAGCCATCGACAATGCTGCCGAGAGGCAAATCTTTGAGCGGTTGTAGCACAAATTTGAACTTCATGATGCACACCTTTCGAATGTTTCGATGTAATCCACACTTTTCGTTCGATCAAGCCAGCCAGCTAACTGGCCTTCAGTCATTGACGTGTCGATCAGTACCTGGCTGATGCTCATATCCTCACGATAGCAGCCCCCATCAACCACATATTCAGTGGTCTTGAGCTGTTTCAGCCGACGAATGAGCGCTTTAACTCCCTTTGTGGGAGCGTCTATGCCGAGTTTGTTCATAGAACTGCTGTGAGGCGCAGACTGTCCTCTCCTTTCGTGGTGTGCTTCTCTACAAGAGAAGACGGAACACCAGCCTCCTTACATACACCGATCCAATTGGTGGTCTTTCTTCCGGCGACAGAGGTAACTTGCAGCGTTACAGATGTGCCTTCATACCTTCCAGCGCCTTTGGCTTTGATCTGGGCAGCCAATTCCTCCTGCTTTGGCTCCAGCGCCTTAATCTGCCGGGTGATGTCAGCATACTCATCTACCAGGGATTTGATGGATTTCATACTACCTCCGTCGTTAATGTGAATGTGCCCTTTGAAGCTTCAAACATACTCATGCCGGCGTCAATCTTTCGCTGTACAGTAGTTGAGCTCTTGGCTCCTAGAGGCATTGTTGTGGCCTGTATAGCCAGATTAAGGGAATCGAATACAACTTTGTCAGATATTCTGACAACTTTGCAGGTATCCTTTCTTGTGTTCTGCCGAACGGCGGTGTTTAGCAATGTAACTTTCAACACCTCCACCTCCACCTGTCCCTCAATAAAAGTTACAGTTTTGACTGTCGGTCTTAGTGGCAGCAGCCCGGCATGCCGCATGTAAGCGACCAAAGACTTGACGGCTGGAAACTCAGCCTTCGGAAAGTACAGTGTTCCACTCTTGCGCAAGTCCTCCAATATTCGCGCAGCATCAATGGTGACGGTGGTTTTCGTTGGTGTCTTATACAACTTCATACTCTTCTCTCCGGTTAGCTACTCTTACATGCCCAATGATAACGCCGCTATAGGAAAGCCTCCACTTCCGGCGTCTCGTGTGTTCGACGCTATTCTTAGCTGCCCCTGCGGCTAAAATCGTTCGTAAAGTGATCCCAAGGTGAGGGATCATTATGGTATCATCAATTACCTCTAGCATTTACCTCACTCCCCAAAAGATTTCGTCCAAAACTTCCCAAGGATCTGCACCGCTGTTCAGTTCACCGATATAATAATCAGCATCTGTAAATTTATCAATGCTCACTTTGACAGTGTGTTCCTTGTTGAGCAAATGGGATAACTCGTCGTGATAACCAGACTCCGATAACTCTAAAGCGTACCTCAAGTCAGCTGTCAGCGCTTTTGCGTCTTTAGAGTCAGTGGCTAATGATCTCAGTGGTGTGTCATCATACACATCCGAGGTTTTCATCCAATTAGTGTCCCAATACTTAGAACCTCTCCAGTCGTACGCAGGCTCCTCTACAATTGTGCTACGCACCACTGGCAGAGCCTCCCAATCAATGCGCACTATCTGTGCGGCTAGCATCTTCAGATGTCTAACGTTAAGCCGCTCTTTATCGGAGTGTTCTTTTTCGTAACCGCAAGAAATGTTTGTGCACTCGGAAATATGCTCCGTAAAGTTAGCAGTGTCCGTAAAGACGCCTGTAGGGTCTGTAGCGTAGAGCAACTCATCCGTTGACAGAGCTTCTGCCAACGCTTCTCCAAACTCATCGCTACAGCAACGACTGCCTTGATGGGTGATAACGCTACTCACACCTTTCCTGTCGAACGCAATAGCTCGGTCGAACTGCTCAAGCAACTCCTCATGCTCTGAGGCTATATAACGCGACCCATCTCCACCCCGCTCTTCACATCTGCAGAAAATATAGTACCCCGGCACCTTGTTACGCATCAAATGCAGCAGTAAAGCGATGCCTGCCCCGTCGTCCGCACCTAAAGTGGAATTAGGTGCGCTGCACCACCAGTCTCCATCATACACTATAGGATTAGCGCCCTCGCCAGTAGCTACGGTATCCGTGTGAGCAACAAATAATGTTCTTGAATGGCCCTCGCGCCGGTCGAAGTGCAGGTTGCCAGCGCCGTCGATCATGGTCGGGCCAAGGCGCTTAGCGAGGGAGGCTACGTAGGTAGCCTCTGTTAAAGAGCCGTGACTGCGCTTGAGAGAACATGCCTCCCTCAAATCTTTCAATAATGCTTTCATACAAACTCCAATTCAATCTGGTCCTTATGCATCTCTTCCAATTGTGCTGCAGTGAACAGCTTGCCTTCGACTTCATAAGACAGTATGATGCTGTGATGGAAGTCTCCATACACATCTTTCCACGACTTTTCCACCAGACAATGGCTGCCTTCTGCAGTCTCAACTATCCGATCATCGTCTGGAGCATAACGACAATCATCAACCATCACATACTCCTCATCAGGGGTATGGTATGCACCATCCACATCCTGCCAGCAGTCTTCCTTTAGGTAATACTCTCCCTCAATCTCTACCAACCGGCTATCCCCTGGCAGATAATACTCGCCACCTATCTCTACAGCGTTGTCGATGCTTGTGTAGTAACCGTCCTCTAGCTGCACAAAGTCAGGATAGAGATTCTCCCGATCCCACGATTCGCCGTCAACCTCAACCACGGCACTGTCTGGTACATACCAGCGAGTGATGCGCTGATTTACATAAGCCTTAACCCAAGTATAATCACTTAGACAACTTTGGCATATGCAGCTGTCGTAGTCATCCCGCACGCTGCCGTAGTCGTCTCCATCATAAAGGTTTGTGCCGCAGTCGGTGCACTCAGCTATAAGCTCTGACTCGTCCTCTACTACGTCGCCTGTCCCATCGGTGTTATCGGCTTTATACTCGCCATCATCCTCAACGATTTCACAGTGGCCGTTGTATACCGTCACATGCTTACTGTCTCCGTCAATGTACGGCAGCAACGGACCCTCATCTGTGTCAATGCGTGCAATGCGTGTCCCATCGTCCCACTTTGACTGCTGGCATATGCCTCGCTCTTGGAGCCACGCCTCTAAGGCAGTATCGGCTAGAGAGTAGCCTACCGGGTCTTTGTTCTGATAATAAGACCGAACGAAGACGTTCCTGTAGACAAGCGCCCTCCCTACAATTTGGTGAGACCCGTCTACAGGTGATGCCCCTTTATGTATGGCTAATGACCATCCTGGGTAAGAGTAAACGTAGTAGGGATGTAACTCCCAATCAGGCTCCTCCTCTGTAGGGTCACGTAGCCACGCTAGCATGACAGGGTATTGGCCTGAACTCTTCCACTCATGGCTGCACACCGTGGAAGAAGATTTCATGCAGGAAGACGGGCCAGTCTCTACTGCATGAATGATCTCCTTAATGTCTGTGAGAATAGTGAACTCATCACTCTGCTTAGACAGAGCGAAAATTTCATGGTCTTTCATTTCCGGGTAATGGCGTCTGACATATTTGGTGACGCTGGTAATAGTTTGACGGCGATGCCCATTGACGAGAAAATCTTCTCCGTCTTTCGGAGAACGACTGTATGCGAGGCGTGTGGAATCTGTCTCCGCAATGTGCGGGTGCTCCAACAGAACTTGCTCTGTTGGTTTAATGTGTTGAAACACTGGATGGAGCGCGTAGTGCGCTCTCAAGGCTAAGAGATATGCTGGTGTTTCCATTTATGCAGCCTCCAGCATGTTGGCCCGTGCCAGGTCGGCTTGTAGTGTGATGGTAACAGTGTAGGTCGTGCTTTCCAGCTCATACCCTTCAGGGGTGGAGTCATTTTCTGCTTCGAGAGCGTCTACTAAAGCGGTGATAATAGCGTTCATAACATTCTTTCAAAATTTGCCGGACATAAGGTTGCGCCTGTCCGGCGAGTGGCGCTTAGGTAACAGTACTAAGTGTCTGGGCTATAAGACCAGGTCAGCAGAATGACGAAGGCAAGCATGCCAACGTCTACTAAGTCAATGAAGTCGAACGGACTCATATTCACTCCAGCGCTGCAAGCTTGGCCTTCAACTCCTCCTCGCTCAGACTAGCAAGCGTTGCATTCTGCTTAGCCTCCAGCACGTCCAACAACTTAGCACGTTCTGTAAGCTTGCTAGCCCGAATACGAGCATCTTCCTCTGCCTTGAGCTTAGCCGCAATGATGTGCTTAACGACCTCAAGCATGATAGTAAGCTTCTCCTTGGCCGGGTTAGTCTTGGTGTTGACAAAAGACTCCTCCGTGACAGACTTCAACGCCGCATTAACGGTTTTGGCTACGTCATCTAGATCAAACTGATTCTTGGACTGCAGAGGCATGTCCCACAGTGCTTCTGTGGTCACTTCTCCCTTGATCGTAAGGAAACGGAACTTCTGGATTGTGGCTTGTTCAAAAATATTCATAATAACTCCTTTGATAAATAACACCTACTAACACAATAACTGACAAACACCCTTTCTTAAAATTGAATTTTGTACTGCCGACGCTTACCGCTGCTAGTCACAGCGACGGTAACTGAATCTCTCTTAGTGCTGCTAAAGCCAACACCACTCAACTGATCATAAGCAGGCGGACACATCGTCTTCGCACCAAGCACCTCGAACACCTTCCGATGCTCCTCCAGTTTGGAGGACAGGAACTCGTTGTAGATGCCGCGTGTAAAATCTGGATTCCTGCACCCTTCGAGAATAAAGAACCAATGCTTGTTACCCGTGGCGTTGTCATCCCAATAGTTTGGACTATGCATGACCGTCTGCACCCTAACGAACTTCTCAGTCTGCAGACCCCAGGCCTGTTGACTATTCAGCCCGCCTATCATTTGCGGCATAGCTGTATAGGATACAAGTTCGCCGTTCTTTACCATGAACTCCAGTACAGGTGTGTTGCCTTTCTGCACACCAGGGAACGACCAATTAAACACACCTCCACTATATGCCAATTGAATACTAAACCCAACATCTGCAGTCTCCCGCTGACGGTATTGGTTCACTCCGACAGTGTACTTGCCGTCTTGCAGAGACTTCCAAGACAGATTCTCTACTGGTTCTCTAGTAGTACCGCTGTTTGCATTCATATCCACGTCAAGAACACCTCGCTTATTGGCATAATAAATATGCTCCCTTGCAGGAGTATCCACCCACAGATCTAAATCGTCATGGTTGTACCAAGCTAGCGACACTCTCACCTTAGCGTTAATGTTGCCACCAGCATTTTTCACCTTCTCGGTAATTGAGTCAGTGATATTACCGCTATAGCTCCAGGCAAAGTCGTTAGACCACTTAAACAGATTGCCTGTGTCTTTGTGCTGTGGCGCAGTAATGCTGACGAGATGCGGCAGGTGGATTGACTTCAGGTAAACCTCCAGGCATGTGGCCTTGGGCAAAATATTCTGCATGAAGTCAGCAATAGAGATGTTTTGGGCCTTGTCGTCAATGTTCTGCACAGTTGAGTCCAACAGCAGTGCCTCTAGCCCTTTCATCTCTGCCTGGGCAGAGGCATCTGCCCACAGTACATTACGGATCGTGATGTCCTTGATATTCGCGAAGCGGCGCTCCACAGCATGCTCTAAATCGAGACTTTTAAGTGTCTGCATTGCAGCCTTAATCATGCTTGGCGTGATAAGCGCAGTGGTGCGCTTGTAGTTTGTGGGTGCCACCTTCTGCTCAAAGGATGCTACAGCGCGATCTAGTTCAACACCTTCCGACAAGTCTTGTACCAAGGTACCGATCACCGTATTACGGAACCTCGATACAGGCTGGGTAGCAGTCTGCCATAAGAAGGCATTGCGGTCTTCTTGGGGCATAGAAAGGTACGCTTCCTTCATAGTGCGGAATACATGCACTGCTTGCCGGTGTTCTGCACCACGATACAGGAGGTTGTCCTCAATCAACGCCAGTACTTGGTTAAGGGCCGAAGTCTTCAACTCCTCCAATCCACGCTGGAACACCTGTACAGTTGTGCGATAGTCGCCTTTCGCTTTGTCTGGTGTGGCTGACAGATGGCGATTGTTGACCTTCCCATAGAAGTGATTGAACCTGTGGACGGTGCCATCTTCCATCAACTTCTTGGAGGTCTCCGCGCCGTAAGCGGGCTCAGTAGGCCGGTAAAGGTCAGTGATTGGGTGGCTGATCACCAGCCGATGCATGGCGCTGGCGACTTCCTTGTAAGGCGTCTCCAGGCCTTTAATATCCCATATGGATGTGAGCTTGCCGTCTTGAATGGCGACCACGGTGCCCATGCCTTTGATGAACTGGCGGCAGCAGGTACAGGTGTGGGTGGTAGCTACCTTAAAAATAGGGTCGGTACCTAGGGGAAACGACTTGAGATATGTGTCCCAGAGCTCATCGCCTGTGACAGTGGTGTGCAGCTCTTGCTTGGCGAGTTCTGTAAGGCGTGCGTGGACTGCGGCGGCGAAGGGAGTGAAGTTGGACATGGTGAATTTCCTTTGAGAGATGCCGCGAGAAAGCGGCGGTTGATGAAAGTTGGCTACAGATCAGACTCGATGCGGCCCGAAACCCACATCAAGGCGACGAACAAACAGGTTTCGCTTGCCGCCGCAGGCAGAGGATCGATCAGATTGCCGAGTAGGGCGACAGCCGTGCGTGAGGGTGACTCACGAGCAGGTCGTGCTCGGCTACAGTGATAACTTGAAACTGCTGCTCCCTCAGAGGGAAGGTTATGGTGACGGTTTTCATGGTTAGGTTCCTTTGAAAAATACCGGATGTCGGCGGGTGGGTTAATCTTTGCGAGTTAAGTTGTCTATGCTCTTCCACAACTGTACGAAGGCAACGATGGTGAACAGTGTCGCTATCGCTGCGACAGTGAGTAGTATGGTGACTATCACGACGCTACTCTTCTGGAAATGAGTAAGGAGGCGGCAGCGGCATCCAGTGCGTTACCTGCTCGTTAGGGAAGTCATACGACCACTCGTAACCACTAAAACCACAGCCGTCCCACCAAATCACTCCATCTCGGAATGAGTTAGCATCTGCTTTTGCCGCTGTGACTGTGCTGCCTGCACAGATGAGGCAGTGCTGCCCGTGCTCGGGCTTCTTTTTGTTGATGTTTATCCATTTCATGGTGATTTTCCTTTGAAAAATGCCGGGTGTCGGCGGGTTTAATGTCAGTCAGAAGGACATTCGCAGAAGTCTTGTTGCTCTGCCAGGCAGTTACAGTCTTCGGGTGTGGCTCTGTACTCTATGTCTCCAACTACGTCCTCATCTTCAGGCGGTGTTGTGCGCCAGGTGTAGGGAGCATAGCCGGGGTCTTCTCGGTAGCGCCATTGTGTTGTTGTCATGGTGTGGTTCCTTTCGGGTTGGGTGTGCTGGTTAAGGGGTGGGGGTTAGAGGGTTAATCTTTCGAAGCTTGACGTTCTCTATAGGCTTGCATCAATCTATCCTTTCCAGGATAGTCTCCGAATAGCCGTACATGGTCTACATCTCTTTGCGAATACGCACCCAGGTACCGTTCAACTGCTTGCATAAACTCAAGCAAGGTTGATAAGTAAGTTACTTTATATTTAGTGTAGTCTGTGAAGCCGTGAGAGTGGCGAAGCATCTCATTCTCAGTCAAGTAGCAAGCTATAGGTGCGCCTTGCGGAGCGAAGCATAGCCGTGGCACACCGTCTATCACTGGAAAGCACAAAAAGTCCCTTTCGTTTAAGGCTTTGTCTAATTTCCACAAGAAGCGTACAAACATCATGGCAGAGTCTGTGAAATACGTCCAGTTACTGCACATAACTAGGTGCATGCCATCTCCGAACTCCAGTGCAAACTCTCCAAAACCACCTGATTCAGTCCCAGTGTACCAATCTATCTCGTTCATCCACTGTTCGTGAGAGTCGTTGAAATTGCCGACGTGAAACTTATTAAATCTAGCCGTGAAATGCTCCAAGGTCGAGCCGCAAAATCGCGGTGAGCGAAATTTTAACCTGAAAAAGCGAAAAAAGTCGATGCACGGCGAAATAAGTGTGTTAGACTTGCAGCTCTTTTCAGGAGGCGACCATGAACCAAAACACTTTTCCAGACCTTTCCGAGGTTAAAGCCACTACAGTTACAACAGAGCAGGCTAGTTACTACCTCGGACGAAAGCCCGCAACACTGAGGCTCTACGGACGCAGTGCAGAAGCACCTATAAAGCC